>Ga0187770_10000121_pt1 | contig 35076 bp, 32 predicted proteins | sample 0116_SJ02_MP02_2_FD_133154 | JGI IMG/M metagenome (GOLD analysis project Ga0187770, IMG submission 133154) | Tropical peat soil microbial communities from peatlands in Department of Meta, Colombia - 0116_SJ02_MP02_20_MG | ecosystem: Environmental > Terrestrial > Soil > Wetlands > Peat | place...
AGATGGCGCAGGAAGCGGATTCCAAGCCCGAGACCGAGATGCGCACCTTCGATCAGCCCGGGGATATCCGCAACCGTGAAGCTCTCCTCGTCAGATACGAACACGCGGCCGATATTCGGCGCCAACGTGGTGAAAGGGTAGGGCGCGATCTTGGGACGCGCCGCACTGAGCGCCGCTAGCAGCGTCGATTTGCCCGCGTTGGGCAGCCCGACCAGGCCTGCCTCGGCCACCAGCCGGAGCTCGAGGCGCACCCATTTCTGCTCGCCGGCGGTGCCGGGTGTCGCGATTCGCGGCGAGCGGCGCGTCGGCGAGGCGAAGTGCATGTTGCCGCGGCCGCCCTCGCCGGCCCGCGCAATCACTTCGCGCTGCCCCGGCATCACGAGATCGGCGATGACCTCGCCAGTCTCATCGTCGAACACGATCGTCCCGGGCGGCACGCGCACGACATGGTCGGCGCCGGCGTGCCCGTACTGCTGCTTGCCGCGTCCGGGCTCGCCATCTTTGGCGACCAGCCGCGGCTGATACTTGAAATCGAGCAGCGTGGAGAGTCCCTCGTCCACTTCAAAGATCACGTTGCCGCCGCGGCCGCCGTCACCGCCGGCCGGGCCGCCGAAGGGGCGGTATTTTTCGCGCAGGAACGCGATGGCGCCATCGCCGCCCTTGCCGGCGTGCACGAAGACTTTTGCTTCGTCGATAAAACGCATCGCAACTGAGTCACTATAGCAGCGCGCCCGGCGAGATCGCATCGGAGCCGCGCGCCTCGCCGATGCGCGCCGTCATTAACGGGTCGGCGGCTGTCACGGAACGGCGTGAAAAAAAAGCCCCGCGGCGCACCGCGGGGCTGACTCAACGCTCGATTGCGCAACTGCGCCGCTATCCGGTCGTTCCCGCGGGACCGATGCCTGGCGGCAGCGCTGGCACTGGCGGCAGCGGATCGACGCTCACTTGCCGCTTCTCGCCGCGCGGTTCGTATTTCGCGATGCCGTCGATCTTCGCGAAGATGGTGAAGTCGCGGCCCATGCCGACGTTGCGTCCCGGATGGATCCGCGTCCCGACCTGACGCACGAGGATATTTCCCGCGCGCACGGTCTGGCCCGCGTAGATCTTGACTCCGTAATGGTGTCCCGGACTGTCGCGGCCATTGCGCGTCGAGCCTTGTCCCTTCTTGTGCGCCATGGCTGGTCTCCTCTTTGGGGCGGCGTTTGCCGCCGCGTGTTCAATCAGAACCGGCGAGCGTCATGCGCCCGCCTGGATTTCCTCGATCTTGAGTACGGTCAGTTCCTGGCGATGGCCGCGTTTGCGGCGATAGTTCTTGCGCCGCTTCTTCTTGAAGACCAGCACCTTGGTCCCTCGCGGCTGCTGCACGATTTTCGCGCGAACCGACGCGTTGGGGACGTTCGGAGTGCCAATCTTCGGCGTCTCTCCGCCGATCGCGAGCACATCGGTGAGGGAAACTTCCGCGCCGACGTCGCCCGCGATTCGCTCGACCGTTATCTGGTCGCCGGGGCCGACGCGATACTGCTTTCCGCCTGTCTTTACGATTGCGTACATCGAATTACCGGAATCAATTTAGTTATCGGAGCCGGATTGGCGTGTCAACGCGCCCGCGACGGCTGAGGGGTCATCATGGGTAGGCAAGGGCGGTCGCCACGGGAGGCAGTCCGGCGTCCCGCCCTCACCCGATTCCTCCCCCCAATGGGGAGGAAAACCGGCGCAAAAAATCTCGAAACGGCTTCCTTCTACACCCTCGGCGAGGTCAGTCCAATCCCAGCCGTTCGCGGCCCTCCGGCGATATCATCTTCGGATTCCAGGGCGGGTCCCAAACCAGCTCCACCTCTGCGTCCGATACTCCCGGCAGAGACATCAGCTTCTGCCTCGCGTCGAACGCGATCGATGCGCCCATTCCGCATCCCTGCGCCGTGAGCGTCATCTTGACTTCGATTTTCTTGGTTCCGTCCGCCTGGTCCTTGAGTTCCATCCCGTAGACGAGGCCCAGGTCCACGATGTTCACCGGGATTTCAGGGTCGTAGCAGGTCTTGAGCTGATCCCAGACCATCGCCTCGAGGTCACCCCTGCCCGCCTGCGCGGCGCCGGCATCCGCCGGCGTCTTGCCGAGCGCGTCGGCATCCTTGCCCGCGATTCGGAACAGGCCGCCGTAGGCCGGCACCTGGACGGTAAACGTGCCGCCGAGCGCTTGCGTGATGAACACCTCGATGCCCTTTTCGAGGGGCACGCGGATGCCCGCCGGGATCTGGATCCCCTCGCAATCGCGAGTAAGTTGAACTCTTTCCATAGCGTTCTTTCCTGTACTCCCGATTCGATTTTAGATCGCGCGAACGCCGCGCGCCACCGGTTTTTCTTTCGCGGCAGCGGCGCGACCGGAGACATGGGAAATCTGCGCCGGTCAGATCAGGACCCCCTTCCTATCCTTCCCCCGCAACGAAACGCGGGGGAAGGAAAAAAAAGGGCGTTCCCCCGCAACTGAGTGCTGGGGCAGGGAAAAAAACGCCGTTCCCCCGCAACTGGTTGCGGGGGCAGGGAAAGAAAATAGTGGCGCGGGCCGCCGTGCCCGCGGTCGATGCGCGGGCGTCCTCGCCCGCGCCACATCTTGTCGCGCATCGCGAGCGGCGCGGCGGTTGGCGAACTGGCGCGCTCCGCATTATGCTTCGGTCCTGATTCGGCAGGGGGGCATCGTTTCGGCGTCCCCAGTATCTGAGTTGGCGCGCGTCAGCGCGCAGGAAGGGGACGATCGTGAACATCGCAAGGCGGGCAGCTATCGCAGGATTGCTGCTCGCGATGGCCGCAGTGCTCGGCCTCGCGCAACTGGGCGGTGGCGAGCCGCAGAGGAGCGCGCCCCCTGCGGCGCAAGCGAGCGCCGCACAGGCAGGCCGGCAATCTCAACTCCACATCACGGACGTGTTCGGGAGGCTGCCGATGCGCTTTGAGCGCAACGACGGCCAGACCGATGCGCGCGTCAGATTCCTCGCGCGCGGCCCGGGATACACGCTGTTCCTGACCCCCGATGAGGCCGTGCTGGCGCTGCGCAAGCCTTCAAAGGATTCGCCCGCGCGATCGTCCCTGGCATCGCGAGAGGTACCGGACGGAACCGGATCCGGGATTCCTCGCGCGCCAGACACGCGCGGGAATGACAAACCAAATCGCACGCCGGGCACGCGTGGGAATGACAAGGCAACGGGTCGCGCCTCGGCAGGAGTCGAGACAGAGGTCCTGCGCGTGAAGCTGGTCGGTGCGAATCGCAACGCGCAAATCGAGGGCGTCGATCGGCTCGCGGCGGGCTCGAATTACTTCATCGGCAACGACCCGAAGAAGTGGCACACCGACGTGCCCAACTACGCGCGCGTCCGCTATCGCAATGTCTATCCGGGAATCGATCTCGTTTACTACGGATCTGATCAGCGCCAGCTTGAATACGACTTCGTTCTCGCGACGGGGACCGATTCCCGCACGATCGCGATGCGTTTCGAGGGCGCGACGCGGCTGGCAGTCAATCGCGATGGGGACGTGGTCGCGACGCTGCCCGGCGGCGGCGAAGTCATCCAACATCTGCCCGCGGTCTTTCGCGAGCACGACGGCAAGCGCGAGAAAATCGCGGGCAAAGCCGTGCTGCGCGGCAAGGATACGATCGGCTTCGACATCGCATCCCGCGCCTGCTCTGGAAGCGGCCACGATTGCGTGGTGTATATCGATCCGGCGCTGGCTTACTCGACCTACCTCGGCGGCAGCAGCGTGGATGACGGGCTCTGCATCGCGGTCGATTCCTCGGGCAACGCCTACGTCACGGGCTACACCGGCTCGACCGACTTCCCGCTCCTGGACGGTTACCAAACGACGCTCAAAGGCACCACCAACGCCTTCGTCGCCAAACTGAACCCGTCGGCCTCGGGAACTCCATCTTTGCTCTATTCGACCTACCTCGGTGGCAGGGCCACTGATGAGGGCACCGGTATAGCGGTCGATTCCTCGGGCAACGCCTACGTCACGGGAAATACGGACTCGGACAACTTCCCGACCCTCCACGCTTACCAAAGCGCGCTGAAGGCCAGCTATAACGCCTTCGTTGCCAAGCTCGATCCGTCGTTGTCTGGAACGTCGTCGCTGCTCTATTCGACCTACCTCGGCGGTAGCGGCAATTCGACTACGCACGAAGGCGACAAGGCCTTCGGCATTGCCGTCGATTCCTCCGGCAACGCCTATCTCACGGGAAATGCATTCTCGACCGACTTCCCGGTTCTCAATGCCTATCAAGGCACCAATAAAGCCGCCGGCGCCAATGGTCCCAACGCCTTCGTCGCCAAACTGAATCCATCGCTGTCGGGAGCGTCATCGCTTCTCTATTCGACTTACCTCGGCGGCAGCTACTACGATGTTGGCAACGGGATCGCGGTCGATTCCTCCGGCAACGCCTACGTCACGGGGAATGCGGCCTCCACCGACTTCCCGACCTTTAACGGCTACCAGAGCACTTGCCCATCCGCGCCCAGCGCCTGTCGTGCGGTTTTCGTTGCGAAGCTGAACCCCTCGATGTCGGGAGTGAAGTCGCTTCTTTATTCGACCTACCTCGGCGGCACCTACATGGATGAGGGCAACGGTATAGCGGTCGATTCATCCGGCAAGACCTATGTCACGGGAGAGGCGCAGTCTACCGACTTCCCGACCTTGAATGCTTACCAACACACTTGCCCATCAGCATCCAGCGCCTTCGGTTGCATAGCCACCTTCGTCGCCAAGCTCGATCCATCCTTGTCGGGAACTTCATCGCTGCTTTACTCGACATACCTCGGCGGCAGCTACGCGGATGTCGGCGCCGCTATGGCGGTCGACTCCTCGGGCGACGCCTATGTGACCGGACTGGCGGAATCGACCGATTTCCCGACTCTGAACGCCTACCAGAGCAGTTGCCCGTCAGCATCCAGCCCCTCCGGCTGCCACGCCATCTTCGTTGCCAAGCTCGACCCGTCGTCATCGGGAAGCGATTCGCTGCTCTACTCGACCTACCTCGGCGGCAGCAGCGCGGATTATTGCAACGGGATCGCAGTCGATTCCTCGGGCAACGCCTACGTCACGGGAGGGACCGCATCGACCGACTTCCCGACCTATCACGGCTACCAGGACAGTTGCCCAACATCGACCGGCGGCAGCGGAGTTTGCGACGCCGCGTTCGTGACCGAACTCAGTCCGCCGACGCCGGTGCCGACTGCCACTGCGACGGCCACTCCGACCGCATCGGCAACCTCGACTGCGGCTCCGACTGTAACGGCCACGCCGACGGGATCTGCGACTCGCACTGCGACGCCCACGGCGACAGCATCAGCGACGGCGACTCCAACTGTAACGGCGACTGCAACTCCAACGGCGACCACGACTGCGGCTCCAACTGCAACTGCATCGCCGACGCCAACTGCGACTTCCACGCCGGTGAAAGAAAAGCTCTCGATTACTCCCAAAACCGTGAGCTTCAAGAAAGTCACTGAGAATACGGTCAGCAAACCGGTAACGGTGACGATCAAGAATGCGGGCAGCGGGAAAAAGGCGCTGCCAGTCATCATGGAACTCGAATCGGTTTCAGCGTCGGCGTTCCAGATAGTGACGGGAACCGAATGGACCGGCACGCTCGCTCCGGGGCAGAGCTGCAATGTGCAGGTCACATGCACGCCGCCGGGCACGGGTCGCTACAAGGGGGCGCTTACTATCAGCGACAATGCGCTTCACGAGCCGCAGACGGTGAACTTGCGCTGTACCGGGGCCGCTCAGAAGAAGTAGGACGCGGCGGTCCGGACCCCCTTTCTATCCTTCCCCCGCAACCGATTGCGGGGGAAGGGAAATCGGTGGCGCGGGCGAAGACGCCCGCGCATCGACGTTCTCCGAATTTGTCATTCCCGCGCGCATGTATGGCGTGCGCAAGGAATCCCGGATCCTCATTCTGTCTTTTGAGAATCATATGTCGCGGGCGCAAGGGCTTGGACATTCGCGAGTTGCCGCCACGATGCGTGCCTGTTAAACCCTTGACGCACGAGGGGCGGCCGGTGGCGGAGCAAGCGAACATCGCGGAGCGCGGCTTTCGATTGCCCAGCGCGACCGCCAAGGAGAAGCTCTACGCCTTCCTCGAATCCCGTCCGGCCGGCGCCGACGCGGGCGAGTTGGCGGGCCTCCTGTTCGCCGGCCGCGGCTCGGACCCCGAACTTGGCCCCCGCATCGTTCGCAGCCTCCTCGACGGCGATCCCAACTTCGTCTTCGATGCGGCGGTGGGGCTCTGGTCGCTTCGCCAGAGCGATGCGCTCAAGGTTCCGCTCGATGAGGCGCGGTTCACGGTGGTCGATCTCGAGACCACCGGCACGCGCCCCGGACCCGGCACGATCATCGAGATCGGCGCATGGCGGATGACGGGGCGGCGAATCACGGAGTCGTTCCAGAGCCTGGTGCGCCCGCGCGGCCCGATCCCGCGTTTCATCACCGGCCTCACCTCGATCACCAACGAGATGGTCGTGGCGGCCCCGCGCATCGAGGAGGTCGCGCCCGCGTTTCGCGATTTCATGGGCGACACGGTGATGGTGGCGCACAACGCGCCGTTCGACCGCGCGTTTCTCGATTTCGAATTCCGCCGCATCTTCGGAATCGGGCTGCGCAATCCCGTGCTGTGCACGTTGCGCATGTCGCGCCGGTTCGTACCGTCGCTCAAGCGCCGGCGCCTCGATGCGCTGGCCGAGCATTTCGGTCTTTCGACCGACGGACGCCATCGGGGGCTCGGCGATGCGCGGATGGCGGCGGAGATACTTTCGATCTTTCTCGAGATCGCGGAAAAGATGGGGATGCGGCGGCTCGACCGTCTGCTCGACGATCACTATCGCGGGCTTTCGGGCCGCCGCATCGAGCGTCACGTCCCGCCCGAGGATATCGCCCAAATTCCGCACTCTCCCGGCGTGTACCTGATGCGCAACGAGCGCGGCGATATCCTCTACGTCGGCAAGGCTCGGTCGCTCCGAGAGCGGGTCTCATCGTATTTTACCGGCGCGGTCGATGCGAAGACGGCCGACCTGGTGAGCCACGTCTGGAAGATCGAGACCCGGCTTTCGCCGTCATCGCTGGAGGCCGCGCTGCTCGAGGCCGCGCTCATCCGGGAGCTCAAACCGCCGTTCAACCGGATGCTCAAGGGTGTGGCGCCCGCGTATTTCATCAAGCTCGACATGATGGACGATTTCCCGCGCCTGGCCGTGTCGCAGAAAATGACCGCGCGCCACGGCGTGATGCATCTTGGGCCGTTCATCGGGCGGCGCAGCCTGGACAACTCGGCGCGCGCGCTCGCGCGAGTCCTCGGGCTTCGCACCTGCGCGGGGCGGCTTAAGCCCGATCCGGATGTCTCGCCGTGCATCTACGGCCAGATGGGCCATTGTACGGCGCCCTGCAACTTGAGCATCGGCGAGGACGCCTATGCCGGGCGCGTGCGCGCGGCGCTCGGCTTTCTGCGCGGGCGAAGCGGGGCGCTGCTGGGCGAGCTTGCGCGCGGGCGCGACCAGGCGGCGGCCGCAATGCGCTACGAGGAGGCGGCGCGCCTCAAGCGCGACCTCGAGGCGCTCGCGACCCTGGCGCATCGCGCGTCGCGCCTTAGCCAGGTGGTCACCGAGAACAACCTCGTCATCGTGACCGGCAATGGCGGCGTGCGCACCGCGCACGTCGTGCTGAGCGGACGCCTTGCGGCAAGCCGCGCGCTGGATTCATCCGATGCGCCGCGCGATATCGCGGCGTTCATCGCGGAAAATTACGAGCGCTATCGCGCGCGGCCGGTTGCGCGCCCGGAACTTACGCCGATGACGATCATCGCGCGATGGCTTCGGGAGCGCGCGCCCGACGAGGGCCGCCTCGTTTACCTCACCGGACCAAACCTCGATCCATCGGCGCTCGCGCATGGTTGAGGATTGCAGGGTCCTTCCTCCGGCGAAGGACGGTAGCGCCACCTCGCAACCCGGTTGGTTCGGAGCGGGAGCGGCGGCTCCGAACAGACCCGGGAATCGCAACCAGAAGACTCCGGCCGGCGCGGCCAGGCACCGTCTACCGCCGGCAGCGCAGGTGGTTCATCAGTCCGGAGTGTTGGCTCCGCAGGTGCACACGCCCGGGGTAGTACCGGCAGGCGTAGGCTTCGGATTGCACGGTTCTGCGAGATAGGATGAAAGTTCGGGGTCGATCAGGTCGGCTTTCGCGAACTCCTCCTCGGTCGCGGTCAGCGCCCCTAGAAGGGCGGGAAGCGCGGTTGGGTAGTGCGTGATCCATTCACGCAGTTCCGGTGCCGGGGTTGGCGTCGTCGGACCCGCGCTACAGACCACTGCGGCGGACGATGGGCTGATCTGGGCCGAGACAATCTTGATTACGCCATTGGTCAGGACTGTTCCTGCCGTGAACGGATTGCTGGTCAAATCCCGGTTGACCGAGAGAGTGAGGAGACCATTGTGGGTGATGGGGCAACTGCAGCACTCCTGCTCATTCTGGTTCGCGTCAAATACGTAGATATCCGCGCACAGCGTCGTGGGCGTCGGATTCACGATGCGCACAGTCTCATCCGGGGTGCGCGTGTGCGCATTCGCGTAATAGTTCAGTCGGTATACATCCGGTGCTGCCTGCGCCCACGCTCGACTCGAGGGCAGTCCGGCGCAAATCAGTCCGGCGATTACGGCCGTTAATCCAAGCTCCACTTTTCTTTTCAATCTGCGAGTCATCTCTAAGCCCTCCAGATAATTGAGATTAGTCGAGCACGTTCCCAAGGCCGCCGCTCCCGCGAGGCGAAGATAACGCCGCGTGCATTTGAAGGTAAATGCGTAATCGATGAAGTCCGCGTTAAATGCCGTGCGGCGCCGGCAGGAATAGCAAGTTCGCGGTAGAAAGCCGTCAATCGCGAACAGTCGGTATGGATCGATCCGGGTGACTATGGAGACGGGCTGGCGCAGCCTTGACGCGCGATCGCGAACTGTACCGCGTCAGATTCCGGCGCCTTGATTTCCCCGCGCGACCTCGCGGATCGCGGCCAGGAGCGCCGCCTTTTTGACCGGCTTGGCGATGTGCAGGTCGCATCCGCTCTCGAAGCATCTGCGCACATCGTCGCTTAGCGCCGAAGCGGTCAGCGCAATGATCGGTGTCCGGGACAACCGGGACGTGCCCTCGCACCCGCGGATTTCGCGCGCCGCCACGTAACCGTCCATCACCGGCATCTGGATGTCCATCAAGACCAGGTCATAGCGGCCTGATCTGAATTTCTGCACGGCAACCGCGCCGTTTTCGGCCACATCCACCTGGTGACGCGTGCCTCGGAGATAGGCCTCGATCAGGAACCGGCTGTCCGGCATGTCTTCAGCGAGCAGAATCCGAAGCCCCGGCTCCGATGCCGGCTGCGGCTCGCGCGCCGCTTGCCGCTGCTCGACGCCGGCGGTTGGCCGGATTCGGGTCTTTGCCTTCGCGATCGCCGCGGCGATGGCTTCGTGGAGGTCGGCGCGGCGGATCGGCTTCACGAGGTAGGCCTCGATTCCGAGTTCGCGCATGCCGGTCGCGGTGGTGCTGAAATCGTCGGAGGTCAGCATCAGCGTCACTGTAGCGCAATTACCGCGCACCGCCTTGACCCGCCTGGCCAGGTCGAGTCCGTCCATGCCTGGCATGCGGCAATCGAGCACCAGGAGATCGAATGGGGCTCCGCCCCTGATCGCGCGCTCCAGCTCTAAGAGGGCTTCTTCGGCGCTTTGGGCTTCCGTGACAAGCGCGCCTCTTGCGGTCAGCATCTCGCGCAGGATCACCCGGTTGACCGCGGTATCATCTGCTATCAGCGTGCGCACGCCCGTCAGATCGAGCGGAGCAGGCGCCGCGTCCGACGGTCCGGCGGCATCGCTCTGCACGTCGAAGCGAGCGGTGAAGTGAAACGTGGTCCCCTTTCCGGCTTCGCTTTCGACCCAGATTCTGCCGCCCATCAGCGCGATCAACCGCTTGACGATCGCCAATCCGAGTCCGCTGCCCCCGTACCTGCGCGTGGTCGATGAATCCGCCTGCGTGAAGCTGTCGAAGATCGCTCCGATTTTGTCCGCGCTGATTCCGACTCCGGTATCCGCGACCGAGAAGAGGAGTTCGGCCGATCCCTTGTTCTCGCTTTGCTTCTCGACGGTCAGCACGATCGAACCGATCTCGGTGAATTTTATCGCGTTGCCGACCAGGTTGATCAGAATCTGGCGAAGCCTGAGCGCGTCGCCGGCCAGATGGATCGGTACTCCCGGCAATACGTGGCAGGCGAGCTCGAGGCGCCTTTCGTGGGCGCGGGTCGCGAGAGTTTCGCATACGCGGTCGGCGAGCTCCGCCAGGTCGAACTCGCTGTGCTCGAGCTCGATGTGCCCGGACTCGACCTTGGCGAAATCGAGGATGTCATTGATGAGGCCGAGCAGGACGTTGCCGTTGTTGATCATGATGTTGAGATACTTGCGCTGCTCGGAATCGAGGTTGGTATCCGCAAGCAGGTCCGCCATCCCAAGCACGGAATTCATCGGCGTGCGAATCTCGTGCGACATGCTCGACAGGAACTCGGACTTCGCGCGAGAAGCCGCCAGTGCAGCCTCGCGCGCCTCGATGAGTTCCCGCTCGGCCGCCTTTAGCGCCGAGATATCCCTGATGACCACGAGGCAGCTTAAGTGTCCGCGCAGTTCGAGCAGGACGCCTGAAACGGCGCACGGTCTTATCGCTCCGCCTTTCAGCCGGAATGCGATTTCAGCGTTCCCGACTTCGCCGACGGTGGTAAGCGCGTCGGCGAACCGCGCGGCGTCCTCCGGATTGACCCACAAGTCGAGCGTGCGCCATTTCTTGCCCACAACCTCGGCGCGGGTAAAGCCCGAGACGTCGAGAAACCGCTGATTAACGTCGGTGAACTTGCCCGTTTCAAAGTCGATGACGACCATGCCGACGAGGCTGCGCTCGAAAACCTTCGCAAAGAAGCTTTCCTCGGTCTCCTCGTCCTTGCGCTGGGTCTCCGCAACCTTCCCGATATTGCGGGCGATGCCCACGACGTACGAGACTGCGCCGGCGTGAGCCAGTGTCGCCGACAGCAGGCAAGTGATGGCAGTCCCGTCCTTTGCGCGAAGCTCCGTCTTAAGATTGTCCACTCGCCCGTGTGTGGTCAGCTCGCCGATGATCCGGGCAGGCGCGCTGGCGTCGGCGAAGATATTCGATTCGCCCGCTTTCCCGGCTATCACCTCGTCGCGCGTGTAACCGAGGTGCTTGCAGAACTCGCTATTCACATCGACCACCCGGCCAAGATACCCGCCGGGCAGGGCCTTGCCGTTGGGGTGCGGCATCCCGGAGCCGGATCGTTCGAGACGGTTCCCGGCTGGCTCGGACAGGCGCGCGACGAAGGCGGCCTCCGGCATTGCGTCGAAGATTGCTCTCAGGGCGATATCGGCGGAACTTGGCCGTTCAATGCCGCCGGCCTGCGCGGATATGAAGTCGTGACGCGGAATCCCGTTGTCGAAACCCGAATCCATCCGAGCCCCCGGCTTAGATGCCCGCCGAGTCGAGCAGCGCGTAGCGCAGCTTCAAGAAGTGAACCATCATCGTGAGGTAGCGTATTCGCCACGGAGCGGTGAGATCCGCGCGGTCCAGATCGATGCGGTAGTGGGGATCGATCGTGGCGAAGGCCTTCCGGATCTGCTCGGCCATCTTCGGGTTTGCGCCATCGCACGCCGCAGATGCGCCGGCAGCGATCTCGCGGATTGCGGTGTGACTGTATGCGCACATCGCCACGACCGCATCCGAAAACAGTTCCTGCTCATCGCCGAAATGTTCCGTGAAGAGCGATCCCGTCGCAGGCTCGCCCGCGCGCCTGCCCGGGATGGCGCTGTAGATGTGGTGCCCCAATTCGTGCCCGATGGTTGCGGCCACTGCTCCGGGATCATGGGCGGTATTGACGAAAATCAGGAACTTGCGCCGCCCCTGAACTTTCGCATCGGTCGAGAAGCCCCACAGCGAGAGTCCCGCGCCGTCTACGTATGGCTCCGCGTTGACCAGCACATCTCCCCAATTGAAGACCCTTCGCAGACGTTCCAGGCGGCGGCGGTCCTGCCAGCACTGCCAGATCTGGCCATACGGCATGATGAAGTTGTCCACGATGCGCTTGAGCTCTGAAGCCAGCTCGATGCGCGGGAAGCCGCGCACCGTGCGATAGTCCGCCGCCAGCACGGCATTGAGATCCGCCAGCGGAGCATCTGCCTCTTGTTCGAGCGGCCTGGATGGGAATTCAAGCTCGTCCAGCAGCCTAAGCGCCGCCGCCGCGTCGCGCGCAGGCCGAAGCTTAGGGCCTCGAGTGGCGGCGCAAGGGCATCCGAGGTCGGCCGATATCAGCGATCCCGGCCGAGCAGCGCGGGCGACGCCGCAGAGTTTGCAACCGGATGGGAGAGTGGGATCGCCCGTTGTCATGATGCGGCCGTACCAGCGCCGTCGCGCACGCCGGCCAGAAATTCCTCCCAAAACGGGTGACGAGACGAAGCCCGCGCCTGGCGGACCCAGCCACTTCCGAAGGGGCCTCCGCGAATACTACGAACACGCATCAATGAACTCCTGACCGCACCCACAGCCTGCGCAGCGCAGGCCCGGGCAGCCGGCACTCAAGCCTTCACGGGCCCCCCTTACACGGCCCGTTCCGGGCCGGCCCGTGCAGGCAATGCCGGGAGAGCACAGCGCGTGCCAACCGCCGCCGCCGGCGGTTCATCGGCGGTCATTGGGTCTTTTGTGATTCCGGATCTCCGATGCCACAGTTTGGTGCAAATAAGTGACAATTTGTAGGGCAATCCTGCTACTGGCCGGACCCCCCGGCGTGCGGCTCAGGGTTGCGGCCGGCCGTCACGGTTTGTGAGCCTGAGTAAACTGACAGTCAGCGGACTTTGAAGGGACCGGGCCCGCTTCTGCGCTGGTGGTGGCTGCTAGAGCCTTCGGCGCGGGTCTCGTGGCGCGGCATCCTTGATATCGGGAAAGAACTGCGCGAGCTTGCCGACCAGCGCCTGGAAATTGAAGAAGGGTTTTTCGAAGTACTCGACCGCTCCCTCGCGCATGAAGCTGGCGCGCTCTGTGGCCCTTGAAGACGCGCTGATCACGATAAATTTGGTCTCCGGTGATTCCTTGCGGACGGTGCGGAACAGCGTCAGCGCATCGATTTCATTGACCAGCGGCAACAGCAGATCCAGCGACACCAGTTGCGGCCGCAACTCCCGGATGAGCTTGAGCCCCTCGGACGCATCGCCCGCTTCGCCGATCACCTCGCAGCCGATTTCCGTGAACCGGAGTTTCAGAAAATTCCGCGCAGCACTCGAATCTTCGATTATGAGCGTTCGAACTGCCACGGCTTGAGCACAACTCCCAAGCACGCCGAAGATCCATAACCCCAAAATACAGATGGACTGTTTGTAGCGAATTTGCAACCACGATCCTGTGCTGAGTGTGAAAATCATCAAAATCCGCGCGCTAAACCTCTGTTTTAGGTCACTACGAGTGGATTTGGCCGGGCATCGGCTTTGCTCATAAGCAGGCCGATGCTGCCTCATCGACGAGGTATGTAATGCGAGTTGAATCAGGGCGCGAAGCCGGCCCCGTCGCCGGCGCCGAAGAACCATCCCAGGAACCATCCGGGGAACGATCCGATGACAACCGCGGCGCTCACCGCATCTGGCCCATCGCAGATACGCAAGCCACAATCGATGCGTGGGACTTCGCCATCATCTGGCCCACGCGCGCGATACGGGTGGGCGCGCTGCTGCTCATCGCGTCTCAACTGACATTTCTTTTCGTCGATCTCCATCTGGTGCCTGAAGCCGCTCATCGGACGCTGCCGTTGCATCTCCTGAATATCGCGGTTGGCGCGATTCTCCTGTCGGCCGCAGGCAGCCGCGCCTTGATTCGCCGCTGGCGGGAGTCGGCGTTGTTGATCCTAGCGGTGCTGATAGTGAGTACGAACGCAATTGGTTGTTTCGGCGGACAGCGCGAGCCGCTCTTCATTGCCGTGCTTCTGGCCGTGGTCGGAGCGGGAACATGCCTCCCATGGAGCACGGCCTGGCAGGTCTCGTTGGAACTGTTGGGGGTGGTCTCTCTCGCCAGCTCGTCTCTTGTTGTCCCGACATCGTTCAATCAGTGGCTTGCGATCGCCGTGGCGATCGCGCTCGCGCATTGGAGCAACGAACTTAGCCGGCGCAATCGGGCCGAGATTTCCAAGGGCCTCAAGATACTGGACGCCACTCAGGCCGCCTTGCGGGCCAAGGTTGTGGAACTCGAACAATCCGAGCGGCGGGCGCGCGAGAGCGAGGAGGTGCTCAGGAAAATCATCGAGACCTGCCCCGATCCGATGGCGATCAATTCGCTTGAAGATGGCAGGTTCATCGACATCAATCGCGCGTTCATGGAGGCGAGCGGACTTTCCCGCGAGGAGGTTCTGGGCAGGCCAGTCGATGAATTCTGGAAATGGGCCAACATGTCCGTCCGGGATGAGCTGGCCAGAAGCCTGCTGGATCACTTGGCAGTCAGAAACATGGAGGCCGACTTTCGCGGGAAGGACGGGCAACGCTCTACCTGGCTGATCTCCGCGGTCGCCACCGAGTTGGGCGGCAAGCCCTCGGTCGTATCGATCTGCCACGACATCACGGAGCTCAAGGAGGCGGAGCAGAAGGTCAGGGAAAGCGAGTCGGTGCTCAGGAAAATCATCGAGACCTGCCCGGATCCGATAGCGATCAATTCCCTTCGAGATGGCACGTTCACCGACATCAACCGCGCGTTCCAGGAGGCGAGCGGATTTTCCCGCGAGGAGCTTCTGGGCAAGCCAGTTGGCGATTTGTGGATATGGTCCGACATGTCCGTCCGGGATGAGCTACTCAGACGCCTGCGAGATCACTCAGCAATCACAAACATGGAAGCCGACTTCCGCGGGAAGGACGGCCGACGCTCTACCGGTCTGATCTCCGCGGTCGTCACCGAGTTGGGCGGCAAGCCCTCGGTCGTATCGATCATCCGCGACATCACGGAGCTCAAGGACGCGGAGCAAAAGGTCAGGGAAAGCGAGGCGGTGCTCAGGAAAATAATCGAGACCTGCCCCGATCCGATTGGGATTAACCTGCTCAAGGGCGGCCAGTTTGTTGACGTGAACCCGGCGTGGGTGGCGGCCAACGGTTATGCCCGCGAGGAGGTCCTGGGCAAGTCGGCGCTCGAGGTGGGGATATGGGCCGACGCCTCTTACCGGGAGGAATTCCTCAAGCGCCTGCGGGCCGACTCGGTGGTCCGGAATATGGAAATCGAGCTTCGCAGGAAAGATGGGGGCTGCTCTCCTTATCTGACCTCCGCGGTTCTCACGGAGCTGGGCGGCAAGCCGTCGATCATATCGATCGGCCGCGACATCACCGAGCTCAAGCAGACCGAGCAGCAGTTGCGGGCGGCGCGCGAGGCGGCGCTGGCGGCGGCGCGCGCCAAGAGCGAATTCCTCTCCAGCATGTCGCATGAGATCCGCACTCCGATGAACGCGGTGCTGGGGATGGCGGAGCTGTTGTGGGACAGCCCGCTCAGCCCCGAGCAGCGCCGCTACGTCAACGTGATGAGGGCCAACGGCGATGCGCTGGTCGATCTCATCAACGACATCCTCGATCTCGCCAAGATCGAGAGCGGCTGTCTCAGCCTGGAACGGGTCGGCTTCGATCTCGATGATCTGGTGGACAAGCTTGGCGAGATGATGGGGATTCGCGCGCACGAGAAGGGGCTTGAACTTGCGCTGCGGGTCGCGCCCGGCGTGCCGACCAACCTGATCGGCGACCCGCTTCGCCTGCGCCAGATACTGGTCAACCTGTTGGGCAATGCGATCAAGTTCACGGAGCGCGGCGAGGTGGTGCTTTCCATCGAGCGCGCCGAGCCTGCCAGCGCGGGCGGGAGCCGCAACGGAGCCAGCGGTGAAGTTAAGCTGCGCTTTTCCGTCAGAGACACCGGCATCGGGATAGCGAAGGACAAACTCGGACTCATCTTCACGAGCTTCGCGCAGGCCGACCTATCGATTGCGCGCACCTTTGGCGGAACGGGGCTCGGGCTCTCAATCTCAGAGCGCTTGGCGGAACTCTTCGGAGGCAAAATTTCGGTCGAGAGCGAACCGGGGGTGGGAAGTTGTTTCAGCTTCACCGCATCGCTCGGAATTGGAAAGGCGCACGCCAAGGCTGCGCCGCGTGGGGCGCGCGACTTAACCGGGCTTCGCGTCCTGGTCGTGGACGACATCGAGGTCAATCGTCTGATCCTGAAGGAAATACTAGAGCGCAAGGGAGCAGTGATTTCCGAGGCGCGAAGCGGCGCCGAGGCGCTCGCCAGAGTGGAGCGCGCCGCCGGCGCCGGCGAGCCTTACCAGCTCATCATCCTCGACTGCCGCATGCCGGGAATGGACGGCATCGAAGTCGCCCGGGTTCTCAAGGCGTCCCACGAGGGCGTCAGGCGCGAGCCGCCGCTGGTCGTAATGCTCACGTCCGACGACCTCAAGATCACGCCCGCGCTGCTCGGCGAACTAGGGATTCACACCTACCTGGTGAAACCGGTAAGGCGCGCGGAGCTGCTCGACGTGATCGGCCGGGCACTGCGCGACGAACGCGTCCCGGAATCCGCGCGGACGGACTCGCGCGCCAACGCGGTGGCGGGTGGCCCCGCCAACCTGCGTGTCCTGCTCGCCGACGATTCGCGCGATAACCGGCTGCTGGTTCGCGCCTACATGGCGAAGACCGGATGGGAACTCGATGAGGCTAAGGACGGCGCTGGCGCGATCGAGAAGTTCAAGGCCGGAAAATACGATCTGGTGCTGATGGATATGCTCATGCCAGCCATGGACGGCTTCGCGGCGACCAAGGCGATCAGAGAATGGGAGCAGCAAAACCATCTCGCCCGCACCCCGATAATCGCGCTGACTGCCTCCGCGCTTCCCGAGACCGTGCACGAATGCATCGAGGCCGGTTGCGATTCGCACGTGAGCAAGCCGGTCAGCCGAGCCATGCTGTTCGATGCGATTCGTGACGCCGCGGCCCGCAAGCAGGCGAACGGCTCAGCCGACGGCGTCAAAACCGTCGTGACGGTCGAAGAGGGATTGCGTACGCTTGTCCCCGATTTCCTCGAGCACAAGCGCGCCGCCATCGCCGAGGCGCTCAAGGCGCTCCAACACGGCGATTGCGCATCGGCATTGCGCGTCGGACATCAACTCAAGGGCGAGGGGGGCGCGTACGGCTTCTGGGCGCTTACGGAGTTGGGAGGCGCGCTTGAGGAGGCGGCTCGGAGCAACGACCTCGAGGGTGCCTCCCGCCGGGCGGGCGAACTGGCCGATTTTCTGAACCACGTCGAGGTCGAGTACCAACCCTGACCAAGTCGATGAGAGACGGACCGCGGACGCAAGGCGCCGGTTTGAGAAGGGCCGGCGTCAGCGCGCCGCCGGGATCACTTCTTCGGCAAATGCCTGGAACTCATCGTCGACCACGATCGGCCAGCGCAAGCTGAAGATGAAGTGCGTTACTCCCGCGTTCGCGTATTGCTCGATCTTGTCGAGGCACTCCTGCTTGCCGCCGATCATGATGCGATCGCGGGCGTCGGCAGATGAGATTCGCGCCATGCTCGCCACGCCACCCGCGATCATCTCCTCGCGCTCCTTCGACGCGCGGTAGCACAGCGGCATCATGATCGTCTTTTCGATCTCGTCGGTGTTGCGTCCGACCGTGTCTCCGTGCCGTTCGATGACGCCGATCAGGCGCTTCATCTCGTCGGGATTGGCGTGCATCGTGTTCCACATGTCGGCGTGCTTCGCGACGATCTTGAGCAGCCCCTTTTCGCCGCGCCCGCCGATCATGAGCGGGATACGCGGCTTCTGGAGCGGCTTCGGATTGCAGACCGCATCGACCACCTTGTAGTGCTTGCCGTCGAGCGTCGTGCGCTCCTGCGTGAACATCCCCTTGATGATCTGGCAGGACTCATCCAGCGCCCCAAGCCGCCCGCCGACGGTCTTGAAATCGATGCCGAAGCTTTGATGCTCGAGCTGGAACCAGCCGGCTCCAAGCCCCAGGTTGAGCCTGCCGCCGCTCAGATGGTCCAGGGTGGCGGCCATTTTCGCGGTCAGGCACGGATTGCGGTAGGTGTTGCCGTTTACCAGCGCTCCGATTCGCGCGCGCCTGGTGTGTTGGCTGAGCGCGCCGAGCAGCGTCCAGTTTTCCATGCACGGCCCGGCCGGGTCCGGCACGAAGATCGGATACAAGTGATCGAAGACCCACAGCGAGTCGTAGCCCCACCCATCGAGCTTTTGCCAGGTGTCGCGCATGCGCTCCCACGTGACATTCTGCTGGCCCGATTGGAATCCGAAGCGAACTGGATGTTTCATCATTTCGCTCCCGGGCAGGCTTAAGGCCGGCCCTATTTCAGATTTTGCTTGAACAGCTTGAGCGTGTGATTCCAGGCGTCCCTGGCTTCCTCGGGCCGATAGACGTCGCGGCGCGTATCGTTGAAAAAGCCGTGCGCGCATCCGGGGTACACCTTAACCTCCCCCGGCTTGTCGAATTTCTTGAGATCCGCCGCGAGCCGATCGACGTCCTTTCTCTGGATCCAGCCGTCATTCTCGCCGTAAGCATAGAAGACCGGGCAGTTAAGCTTGCGCAGCTTGTCGTCGGATGGAATTTCGCCGTAAAAGGGCGCCGCCGCTGCGATTTCCTTGCTCTCGCACGGCAGGAGCATCGCGTAGCTCCCGCCCATGCAGAAACCGACCACGCCGATCTTCGCGTTGTGCGTCTGCTTCTGATCCCGCAGAAACTGGATGGTGGTCTGCAAGTCCTCGATGCCGTCTTCCTTCTTGAGCGCGCCCATCAATTTCCCCGCGGTCGCGGGGTCGGCCGTGGCTTTGTGTCCCTGGCGCGAATAGAGATCGGGCGCGATTGCGATGTAACCCTCGCGGGCCAGCCGCCGCGCGACGTCGCGGATATGATCGTTCAGCCCCCACCATTCCTGCACGACGATCACCGCCGGACGGGGTCCGCCGTCCGCCGGCTCGGAGACAAATGCTTTGATCGTGCAGGCCTTGCCCGGGTAGCTCACCTCTCGATCGACGACCTCTGTTGCCATGGCTCGTGACCTCTTGGGTTCAGTGGCGTTAGCTCGCCGGCGGCGTGCGGCGCGGGCTCATCCGCTATTCGGCGGCGCTTATCGGGATGAACCCGACCGTACCGTCTCGAAGCTTGATTTGCAGATACTCACCGGTGATCCCGATTACGTGAACGTACTTCCGGCTTTTGACTGCCCCGATGATTTCGCTGCCGGTATCGGGATTCTTGTACACCGGTGAATTCCTGGTCAACAGGAACACCTTGTTGAGCGGCTTGATCGAGGGCCCGGCGGCGGGCGCGGATGGCGCCGGTGTCGGCCCCGCCGACGGCGGTGAGGCGGCGGCCGCCCCCGCGGGTGGCGATGGGGCCGGCGCCGCCATCTCGGCGGCGAGCTTCGGGTCGAGTGCGCGCACCTGATCCAGCTCGGCGGCGGCCTCGGTTGCGCGGTTGGGATCGGCCTGGAGGAGGCGTGCGAGCGCTAGATGCGCCTGCGCGTTCTTTGGATCGAGCCCGATCGCGGTGCGAATCTCGCTTTCAGCGCCGGGCTTTCCTTGCCGGCTCAGCACGCCCGCGAGATCGAGATAATAGTTGGAGCGGCTCGGGTCGAGCGCCAGTGCGGCGCGGTATTGCTCTTCGGCAAGCGGGAACTGTTGCTGGTCACGGTAGAGATTGCCCAGTGCGATGTGCGCGGCCGGGTTTTTCGGGTCGATTTCGATCACCTTCATGTATTCAAGCTGGGCCGGGCCGGGCTTGTGCTCCTGAAGGTATAGGTTTCCAAGCGCGATACGGACCTGCGCGTTGTCGGGCGCGATCTTCTCCGCCTCGAGATAGTTCTTCTCCGCATCTGCCAGCCGGTCCGATTGCATCGCCGCGTTGCCGGCGTCAAGGTAGTCCTCCGGCGAGCGGTGCTGGCATCCGCAGAAGGCAAGCGTGGCCGCGCCGCCCACAAGGATGATGGCTGCTGTCAAGGAAAATTTCCCGGCTGTCCGTAGCGCCATGGCAGGCTCCCTTACGATTGAAGTTCGGCGGCCCGAATACCGGCAAAAAGGGAACTGACCGATATCGTGAAACCGGAGCGAAAATTAAGTCAAGCGAGCGCGCCCGGCCGCGCCGTTGGCGGCCCGCATCGCCTATAGGTTATAACTTCTCGCCGTGCGAGTTGTCCTCATAGTTGCGAAACAGTTGGCCCTTGCCAAGACGCGGCTTGGTCCCGCGCTCGCCGCGGGCGAACGCGCGATGCTGGCCGAGGCAATGTTTCGCGACGTGCTCGCCGCGGCGCTCTCCTCCCGCATCCCCGACCGCGTCGTGGTCGTAACCTCCGATGCGTCCCTGCTCCGCATCGCCCGCGAGGCCGGCGCCGGTGCGATCGACGAGCAGTTCCCGCGCGGGCTGAACGCCGCGGTCGCGCTTGCGACCAAAGAACTCGCCGCGCGCGGCGCCGGTACGGTATGTACCGTTCTGTCAGACATTCCACTGATCACGGGCGAGGACATCGATGCGGTCCTGGAGGCGGCGGCTGACCGGCGGGGCGTCGTGCTGGTGCCGTCGCGCGATCTGACCGGCACCAACGTGATCGCGCGGTCGCCCGCCGATGTGATCCCGACTCGCTTCGGAAGGTCCAGCCTGATGCATCATCTCGAATACTGCCGCAAGGGCGGAATCGGCGTGCAGGTGCTCAGGCTTGCCCGCCCGGCGCTCGACCTCGACCTGGTCGAGGACCTGGCCGAATACGCCCGGGTGGCGAGCACGACGCATACCCTCAATCAGCTTGCGCGCCTGGGGATTGCGCAGTACTAGAACCGGTTTCAGATGCGGATACGGGAAATGATCGAGCGGCTCGGCGCTCTTATCCTCGACAGCGTGTTTGCGCTGGGGAACTTTGTCCTGTTCCTGATCATCGCGGTCGTTTACGCGCTCCTGCCGCCGTTCAAGCCGCGCCTGATAATTCGCCAGATACGCCTGATCGGCGCCGATTCGCTTTTCTTGATTCTGCTGATCGGCACGTTTACCGGGATGGTTCTTGGCCTGCAGGGCTACAACACGCTTTCGCGGTTCGGCTCCGAGGGCGCTCTGGGAGCGGTCGTGGCGCTCGGCCTGGTCCGCGAGCTCGGCCCCGTCCTGACCGCGATCATGATCGCCGCGCGGGCGGGCTCCGCGATGGCCGCGGAGCTCGGTTCGATGCAGGCGACCGAGCAGGTCGATGCGCTCACCGTGATGGCGATAAATCCCGTGCAGTACCTCGTATCGCCTCGGATCATCGCGGGAATCATCAGTTTCCCGATTCTGACCACGATTTTCGACGTGATCGGAATCTGGGGCGGCTATGTGGTCGGGGTCGGGCTGATGGGGACGCCATCGGGGCCCTACTTCAACGGAATCTCCGGCAACATGACCGGCCACGACATCACTTTGGGCCTCAACAAGTCTCTTCTATTCGGCGTGGTCGTAATGTGGGTCTGTTGTTATAAGGGATACCATGCCGAACGGATGGCGACCGGCGTAAGCCGGGCCACCACCGAGGCGGTCGTCCTGTCGAGCATTATGATCCTGGCGTGGGACTATCTGCTCGGGTCGATCCTTCTGTAACATGGCGCATTCATGATTCCCCCGAGCAACGGAAGCAGCCCGCCCGAGGCGATCGAAGTGCGCGATCTTCGCCGCAGCTTCGGCCGCCAGCACGTGCTCAACGGGATCGACCTGGACATTCCCACCGGGAAGATAACCACCATCGTCGGGCCGAGCGGATGCGGCAAGACGGTCCTGCTGAAGCATCTCAACCTCCTGCTTCGCCCCGACTCGGGGTCGATCAAGATCGACGGCGTCGAAGTGACGCGGCTGGCGGCATACGCGCTCGACGCGGTGCGCGAGAAATTCGGGATGCTCTTCCAGGCGGGCGCGTTGTTCGACTCGATGAGCGTGTTCGATAATGTGGCCTTCCCGCTGGTCGAGAAGACCCGGCTTTCGCGCGCCGAGATCGCCGCGCGGGTCCACGAAACGCTTGGCGCGGTCGGGCTGGCCGGCATGGAAAACAAGTTCCCGTCCGAGCTGAGCGGCGGGATGCAGAAGCGGGCGGCGCTCGCTCGCGCGCTGGTGCACAGGCCCAAGATTCTCATGCTCGATGAGCCGACGACGGGTCTCGATCCCACTCGCACCGCGGCGATTCACGACCTCGTGCGGCGCACCCAGCAGAATTTCAACTTGAGCGCCGTCCTCGTGAGCCACGACGTGCCCCAGGTTTTCACCATTTCCGACCGCGTGGCCTTCATGTACGGAGGCAAGGTGCATCTGCAGGGGACGGTCGCAGAAGTGATGGGGTCGGACGACGATAAGTTCAAGCGATTCCTGGCCGGGCGGGCATCGGGCGATGAGGAGGCCGGGGAGGCGCTCTGAAGGAACTACCTATGTACGCAAGTCGCACCACGCAATTCATCGTCGGCATCTTTGGCCTGCTCGGGATCGTCGCCATCGTGATTCTGTCAGTCCGCCTGGGCAACCTGTCCCTGTTTCCGCCGCCGGGCTACATGGTCCACGCCAATTTCGATAACATCGCCGGGCTCAAGACCAACGACCTGGTCGAAATCGCGGGCGTGCAGGTCGGCAAAGTGACGGAAATAAAGCTCACGCAAAACGGCGTGCGCGCGCGGGTTACGTTGCGAATCCGGGAGGGCGTTCAGATCGACACCGACGCGATCGCATCGATCAAGACCTCCGGATTGCTCGGAGACAAGTACGTCGCGATCGCCCTGGGAGCGGGCGAGAAAAACATCGCCGACGGCGGCACCATCAGGAAGACCGAGCCGGCATTCGTGCTCGAGGACGCGATCGGAAACGTGATCAACCGGCTCGGCACGGGCACCAGCAAGGACTCCAAGGACGAAGGATCGGGCAACGGCAGTAAATGAATATGAGAAGAGATGAAGTGGTGATTGGTTCGCGGGTGATTTCGGGCGCACCGCGCCGTGCGTGGATGGCCGCAGCGGCAATCGCGATGGCCGCGGCCGGTTTGGCTCTATCGGGCTGGTTTTCAGCCGCGCTCGCCGACGGCGATCCGATGTCGGTGACGCAGCAGACGGTCAATCAGGCATTGTCGGTCCTGCGCAACAGGCAATTGGTGCTGGCCGACAGGCAGCAGCAGCTAAGGCGCATTGTCGAAGCGACCTTCGACTACACCGAGATGTCGCGTTCCGCGCTCGGCTACCACTGGAAAGAGATTTCCCCCGATCAGCAGCAGGAATTCAGCTCGGTCTTCACCACCTTCATCGAGGATTCCTACCTGGCCAAGATCAACAGCTACTCGAATCAGCAGGTGGAATTCCTCAGGGCGACCAGCGATGACGCCGACTATGCGCAGGTAAGCACCAACATCGTCGACAAGGACCAGCAGCCGATCAGCGTGAATTACCGCCTGCTCAACACGGGTGGCGCGTGGAAAATCTACGACGTCGATGTCGATGGGATCAGCATAATCGCCAACTACCGCAACCAGTTCAATCGCGTGATGAACAATCAGGGCTACGCTACCCTGATAAAGGACTTGAAGAGCAAGCAGGCGGCGCTCGCGGCCTCGCTGGTGGCCCATTAGGAGGATGGCTTTTTTCCTCTATCTTCTCCCCTGGTCTTTTCCGGAAGAGATAAGAGAGGGGGCCAGTTGGCGGGTTGCAGCGCCTGTGCGCCATGGTAGGCTATCGTTCCGGAGGATGGGGAGGCCGGCCGTTTAAGCGATCCGTTCGAGCGCTCGAAATCGGCGCGCAGATCCCACGGAGAATCATATGAGATGGAAAGCTGATCGGCCCGAGAAATCGCGAAACACGATTCTTGCGTTAGCGGCAACGCTGCTCGCCGGATGCCTCTGGTCCGCGCCGGCGTTCTGCCAGGCGCAACCCAAAGCCGCCCCCTCGCCTCAGGCGGGAGCGGCTGCGGCTAAGACTCCCCCGGGCGAGCAGGGGGGCGTATACAGCGACCCGCTGGCGCCGTTCAACGAGGCGATGTTCACGTTCAACCTCAAATTGGACGACTGGGTCATCCGCCCGATCGCGAAGGGCTACAGCTTCATCGCGCCCGAGCCGGTGCGAAAGAGCGTTGGCCGCTTCTTCGACAATGTCAGCGTGATCCCCAGGTTTGCGAACAATGCGTTCCAGCTTCGCTTTCCCGAGGCGGGCAGCGAAGTCGCCCGCTTCGGCATCAACAGCACGCTCGGCCTGGCGGGCTTCTTCGATCCGGCCGATGCGTGGTTCGGTCTCAAGGAACATCCCGACGACTTCGGCCTGACGCTGCGCCATTACGGAGCGCCGACCGGTCCGTACGTGATGTGGCCGTTCTTTGGTCCATCGACGATCGGTGACACGGTCGGGATGATCGTCGATGGCGCGATGAACCCGATGAGCTACCTGCTGACGTGGTACATCTCGCTGTCGGCTGAGGCGGGGTGGAGGGTCGGCGATGCGGTGAACTATCGTTCGCTGCACATGGAGCAATTCGAGGAAGCGGATCGCTACGCGGTTGATCTTTACGGCGCGGTCCAGGATGCCTACCTCGAGACTCGGGTGCACAAGACCAAGGAGTTGGAGAAGTAGGGCGCGATTCGTCCGATGCTGATGCGCGCCGCGCGGAAGTTTTCCGCGCGGCGCGTTTTTTTTTGCGCGGCGGAACTCGCACAGCGCGAGAATCGCGTCAAAGCTTTGGCCGCTACGGCCCTGGCGGCGCAGCCGGTAGCTGGATCGCGACCGCCTGTCCGGGCGCGCCATGCATCCTGGGACCGGGGATGAACCGGTTGGCTATCGGGTCATAAAGCTCGGTGGAATCGAGCGCGGTAGAAGGACACAAATTGACCTCAAAGCATTGATTCCAGTCGTATTCGTCCTTGAGGACGCCGGCGGCGATGAGAATCTTGCCCGCTTCGGGGCCGAAGGGAATTGCGATCGCGATGTGCTGCGTGCGAGCCGACAGCAGATTGGGCCCCGCGGCGAAGCGATTGCTTTCCGGATCGTATAGCTCGGTAGATGATAACGTAGTTCGGCCACCCTGCTGCCCTCCCGCGATCAGGATCTTGCCCGCGTTGGGCCCCAGCGTAATTAGCGTGGCGGTATGATCGGCCCGCGGCGTGATCAGGGTCGGGGTTTTTGACGGCGGAACGAAAGTGTTGGTCGCAGGATCGTAGATCTCGGTCGAAGCAAGAGGAACAAGGGCGACGGGATACTCGCCTGGTTCCAAATGCCCGCTATACCCGCCGGCGAGGAAGATTTTCCCGGCATTCGGCCCGGATCGCAGGACCGTCGCCGTACCGCCCCAGCGGCCACTGTTCATCCTCGGACCGGGCTCGAACTCATTGACCGCGGGATCGAAGAGTTCAGTCGCGTTGCTCGAAGAACAACCCGTCTTCTGATTGGCCCGGGGAACAAAGTCTCCCCCGGCGAACAGAATCTTCCCCTGCTCTTGGCCCGACGGAATTGGCGTCGCAGTGTAAAGTGGCTGCGAACAAATCATTTCTGGTCCCGCGCTGAAATGATTCGCTACCGGATCGTAAAGAGCAGAAGGATAAGCATTTGCCAGCAGGAACCAGCCCGCCATTTTCCCATTGCTGATCTCAATCGCGGGCTGCGAATAGAAATCGGCGCTCAGGTTCGGACCCATGCTAAAGGTGCTGTCAGAGGGATCGTACAGCTCGCTTCGCTTCAGGGCGCCGCTCTCTCGATTGATCCCACCGGTCACCAATACTTTCCCGGCGTTCGGCCCGTTCTTGATCAGCATGGCGGCAGCTCCGATCCGCCCTTCGAGCATCACCGGAGGTGGCGAGACAAAACGATTGGTCAGGGGGTCGTACAGCTCGGCAAAGTAACGTGAGGGCTGACCTTGCCCATTCTCGTCCCCGACGATGAGAATCTCGCCCCACGATTGGCGTGCGGCCCTCTGAACCGCGGTGACGGGATGCGATCCCGATACGGCGACGATCACTCCAAGTGCTGCGCCAGCGGCAACCAATGCCAATGAGCGCAACGCCCCTCTCCGATTCATGTCGGACACGGCACCTTGCGCCGCCTCAAGGGTCCAGGCTTCCTGTCCCCCGAAACCAGGAGTCGATTGACCACGCGCCGGCGCCGGCGGCGATCAGGAACAGCAGCCCCATCGTCATCGCAAAATCCGTCCGCGCATCGCTCACCATGAACCAGAACCCCTGCTCGGGACGGAAGAGCTCGGGAATCTTGGTGGTCGCGATCGCGGTCAGGATTACGATGAGCAGCGGAACGCTCGCAAGCCGCGTGAGCAACCCGATCAGCACCAGCAGTCCGCATGCGATCTCGAAAGCGCCCACGAAGTGCGCCGTGAAGCCGGGATACGGGAATCCAATCTTTGCGAACCGCAGGACTCCCATGTGAGGGTCGGTGTACTTGAGAATCCCCTGCGTGAAGAAAATCAATCCGACGGCCAGTCGAATGAAAATTATGCCGGCAAGGTTGGACTGCGTTCCAGGAACCTTATTCATTGCGATTCACCGCTCTCAGGGGAATAGGCGATAAGAGGGACGCCTCGCGCAAGCCGGAGAATTCGCGGCGGTTCATCGCTACCTCCCGGATCCGCCTGCCCTGCGAACTTCCTGCCGCGACTTGGATTCCTTCACCTCCTCGAAGAGTTCAGTGAAGAGGTCCGACACTCTTCGCCTGGCCCGTGTCAGCGCATGCTCTCCCAACGCCGTGGCGCGATACACGCGGCGAGCGAGCCTGCCCGAGCGTTTCTCGACCGAGCGCAAATATCCTTTCTCTTCCATGCCGTGGAGCATCGGATACAGAGTGCCGGAGCTAAGCCGGTAGCCGTGACGGGCCAGCTCTTCGATCAGCCACAGCCCGTACACGGGCCTTTGCGTCGCGTGATGAAGCACATGCAAGCGGATCAGCCCCGAATACAGTTGCCGATCCTCATTCGAATTCGGCTCTTGCGGTTTTCTGGTTCCCGGCACGTCCTCGGTCTTGCCCTTTAGCGGCGCGCGAGCCAGACCGCCGCGGCTCCTTGACAGCTTGGGCATGATAGTCGAAAGTCGATGTCGATGTTCGACAATCTAGTTAGCCGGGCCGGTATGATCAAGACCGCGGCCTCGGCGATGTTGATCGGATTTGCCGGAACGACCCGCTTCGCAGGATGACCGGCCGAACAACGCTATCGCTCGGCCTGATGCTTCTGGTGCTGGCGCTTCCCGCCAACATCTTCGCAGGACCGCCGTACATCACCGATGACCCGGAACCGGTTGAGTATCAGCACTGGGAGGTCTACTTCGCATCAATATTCACCAAGCAGCCGGATGCCTGGACCACCACTGCTCCCCATCTGGAAGTCAATTACGGAGTCGCGCCTGATGTTCAACTTCATACAATTCTGCCGATGACCCTGTACGCGCCCGCGCAGGGGGCAAGCAGCTATGGCTACGGCGATACTGAACTTGGGGTGAAATACCGATTCGTGCACGAAAGCGATTGGCTCCCGCAGATTGGGACCTTTCCGCTGTTGGAAGCGCCGACGGGGTCTCATAGCCGGAATCTCGGGAGCGGACACCTGCAGACGCTCCTGCCGATCTGGGCTCAGAAAAGCGCTGGTCCATGGACCGCCTATGGTGGAGGGGGGTACTGGATCAATCCTGGAACTAACAATCGAAATTGGTGGTTCACCGGGCTCGTCATACAATGCGAGGTCTTGCCTGGTCTCACGCCTGGCATCGAGGTCTTTCACGGAACCTCTCAGGCTGTAGGCGAGCCGCGCGAGACGGGGCTCAATTTCGGACTAATCTGGGATCTTAGCGAGACCCAACATATTATCTTTTCGGCGGGTCCTGCGATCGAGGGGTCGAATCAACTACAAGGGTATTTCGCTTATCAACTGACCTTTGGACCTTATCCATAACTTGCCCAACTTGACATTGCAGTTCGATATCGGCGGACTCACCTGCGTCGCGCGTCTTTGGCCGAGCCGGCGCGCAGCCCCAAGACACCCGCGTCTCCGCTCCGCGAGTGCAGTAGCATCACCCCGCTTGAGGCAGCTACGCAGCGAGAAGCTTGACGACCGGCCGCGGCTGAGTTGCTTTTGACACCGGTGCCGTGGCCTCGAGCGGTTGCGGTTCTCGCCTTTACGATCGGGGCGCGGTTCTTTAGAGCAGATTCGAGCTGGCCTGCACGCCCGATCGGATAAAGATGATGCTTTTTGCGTTCGATGCGGGAGGCCGAAGTCCATTCATCGCGATTCCTCCAGCGGAACTCGGTGACTTCGTCGGGCACGAGCCTGCGGCCATTCGCGGGATCGCCGCACTACGAGACTAAAGGCGGGAAATCAGTTCATCAACGGCTGAGTTTTGCCGAGGTAATAGCTGGCGAGGCATTCACGCAGCGAGAAGCTTGATGACCGGCCGGGAACGTGTGGCTCTCGCGAACTTCAAAAGCGTGCTCACGCTGGGTAATTGCGCGCCGCTCTCCAGACGCGCAATCGCCGATTGCGTGGTTCCCATGCGCTCCGCCAATTCAGCCTGGGTCAGTCCTGCGCGAACCCTCGCGCTTATCAGTTCGCGCGCAAGGTTGAATTCTTCGGCCATTGCCTCATATGCTGCACGGACCTCGCGGTCCTCGATCATTTTCCTTTTGATGGTTCGCAAACGCTTTGTCACTAATCGATCTCCTTCAAGCGCCTCAGACCCAACTCAATTGCCCGGCGCGGCGTCTTTTGCGTCTTTTTCGCGAAGGCATGAAGCACAACCAACCTCCGCCCCGATGCCGCCGCATATATCGCCCGAGCACCGTCCACTGCATAGCATTTTTGCTATATGGACCCCAGATCGCGACGCCGCGCGGCGTTCGAGCGCCGGCGCGACCCGAAACTTCGCGCGGCCGACGTTCTCGCCTTTACGATCGGGGCGCGGATCTTTAGAGTGGATCCGGGCCTGCGGGTCGGCGGAAGAGCGGATGGAATCAGAGGCCGAGCCGAGAAGAAAAAAAATCGACCGAACCCACCTAACTGCTTTATAAAGACTTTTCGATTTTACTTCCGGCCCGAACCAACCCATCCAGGGCCACGAGAACGGGGCCAGCCATGAGCGAATCGAGCGGCAGCGCGAAAACATATCGCGGCGGATGTCACTGCGGCAGGGTCGCCTTCGAGGTGACCGGGCGCATCGATGCGGTCGAGGAATGCAATTGCTCGATCTGCTCGCGCAAAGGCTATCTCCACTGGATCGTCGCGCCCGATGCTTTCCGCCTTCTCACTCCGCGCGAGAACCTGGCCACCTACACGTTCAACACCCGCGTAGCGCAGCATCACTTTTGCCCCGTCTGCGGAGTCGCGTCGTTTTACATACCGCGTTCCGACCCCGGCAAGATCGACGTGAACGTGCGATGTCTCGACGGCGTCGATATCGCCAGGCTCAAGATCATTCCCTTCGATGGCCGCAACTGGGAAAAGAGCTTCCACGAAACGCGCGCGGGGCGGCGCGATGGGTGAGGGCAGGGCAAGCGCGGCTGTGGGATTCACCGCCGCCGACTTCCGCATCTTTCGCGTGCCGGGATTCAGCGCGCGGATGCAGCAGATCTACGAGCGCATCCGGCCAAAGCTCGTCCGGCTCGGCGATGAGCTTGCGCCCGAACTTGCGCGGAGGCTCAACGGCGATTTTTTCCCCCACGTCGCACGGCACATGCGGCGCTCGGTGAATCCCCCCGATGAGACCTGGGCCGCATGGGGACCGTCGCCCGATGGTTACAAGCGCCACCCGCACCTCGTGCTGTGCGTCTCGGCCGCGGGCATCCACGCGCGCGCGGTGGTCAAGCCCGAGGCGGACCGGCGGCCGCAGATGGCGTGCGCGCTCGGCGCAAAGGCGGCGGATCTCGAACGCGCGTTCGGTGCGACCCGAATCCAGCGCTACGATGGATGGGACTGGCGGCGGCTGCCGGAGCCGACGCGGGCCGATCGCGAGTTTTTCGCATCGCTTGCCGCCTCCCTGATGAAGAAGACCGGCACAATCGACGTGGGCTTCGGATGGCCGGCCGCCGATGCGCTCAGGCTCGATCGCGCGGAGCTGATCGACGCCTTCGGCGAACTCGGACCGCTGTACGGAATTCTCCGCTCGGCCGGCGCCGATCCCGCGCACCCTCTATGAACTCATGGCGGCAAACGCTATCGTCGGTTGGTTGCGAGAGTGCGAACTCCGCAGATAAATCTGAACTAACGCTTTAAGAAAGGGATTCATGGCAAGTACGGAAACCTGCAAGGCGAAGGATTGTAATCGCGAGGTAATCGCGAAGGGATACTGCCGCAAGCATTACCGGCTGTGGAAGGCCGGCGAGATGCCGAAGGCGCGCTACAAAGTCTGCACCTTCGAGAAGTGCCGCAAGAAGCGCTTCCGGGGAAGCCTGTGCGAGGAGCATTACGCCACGAAGGTCGGCAAATCCGCTCCAGGAGCCGCGGCGCCAGCCGCACCGGCAGCGCCGGCGGCCTCCGCGCCGAGCGCATCCTGAGCCGCTCTCGCGGAGGCAGGGAGACCAGGTCGCGATGGCAAACGTAATCGTGGCGGGAGCGGCGGGCCGGATGGGCCGCCTGTTGGTCGCGATGGTCGCGCGCGACCCGGCCCACAGGCTCGTCGGCGCCGTCGAGGCGTCCGGCGTTGCGGCGATTGGCGCCGATGCGGGCGAGATCGCGGGAGTGGGCGCGCTCGGCGTGAAGATATCCGCCGATTACGCCGCGCTTGCCCGTCCCGATACCGTCACGCTCGATTTCACCACCGCGGCCGCATCGCTCGAACACCTGGAAGCCGCGGTGAAGACCGGCGCGGCGATCGTGATCGGCTCGACCGGCTTCACGCCCGAGCTCGACAAGCGCGCCCGCGAGATCGCCCCGCGCACGCGCACCGTACTCGCGCCGAACATGAGCGTGGGCGTGAACGTGCTCATGAAGATCGTCGAGGAGGTCGCGGCGACGCTGCCCGACTTCGATGCCGAGGTGCTCGAGATTCACCATCGCACGAAAGTGGATGCGCCCAGCGGCACCGCGCTCGCGCTCGGACGCGCGATTGCGGCGGCGCGCAAAACCGACTTCGCTGCCAACGCGATCCACGGCCGCGAGGGCATCACCGGCGTGCGCCCGGCAGGCGCGATCGCGGTGATGGCGCTGCGGGCGGGCGATGCGGTCGGCGATCACACGGTGATTTTCGGCGGGCAGGGCGAGCGGCTGGAGCTGACCCATCGCGCGCAAAGCCGCGACTCTCTCGCGCGAGGGGCGATTCGCGCCGCGGACTGGCTGGTTCGCCAGAAGCCTGGACTTTATTCGATGCGCGACGTGCTCGGGCTGTAACGGTTGCTCACGATGGCTGGCGCGCGCGCGTGCTCGTCCCGGATGGTGCGGCGGGCGCGTCCACCTGCGCACCCTCCGTATCGAACGTCGCCCAGCGCTCGACCAATTTCAGGCGAAGGCCACGGTGGCCCCGCATGAAGTAGGCAGTCATCGCGAGCAGGGCGAGGATGTTCCCGGCAACGATTTTCCACCATCCGAGCGCCTCCAGCACCGACTGATCGATGACGGTCACGAAGCCGACGAAGAACACTTCGAAAACCGAGAACAGCAGAAACACGCCGAGCGCGAGAAACGGCTCCCATTCGGACGCTGCGAGCAGGATCGCGATCCCAATTCCGAACCCGGCGAACGCCAACAGGTGAAGCACTGTGTAGCCGATCACCAGCGGTGCGGTGACCGCGGCGGTGGCGGTCAGCGGCGCCTGCTCGAACAGCATCGCCCCCAGCATCGCGGGCGTCCGCAGGACCTCACCCGATGCGAGGTCGTAGGCGAGGAACCAGAGCGCAACGACGCTCGCGCCAACCATCCCTGCGATTACGCCCTCGCGCGCGACCGGAAGCCACGCGCCGAGGAGATTTCGCGCGAGCGCCGGATGCCGCCAGAAGAAGTATGCGAGCATCGCCGCGGTCGCCAGCAGGTTGCCCACGAGGATTCCCCACCACGTGAGGGCCGCCATCACGGCCGGCCCGAGGAACATCACAACCGCGATGAAAAAAACCTCGAAGGCGCCGAAGAATATCAGCACTGAAACCAACAATGACGGCTCCGCCTCGGCGGCCTCGAGCAGCAGCGCGCCCGCGACGCCCACGATTATGAATCCGAGGAAGTGAAGGGCCGAGTATTGCGCGGTCAGTAGAATCGCGTTGCGCTGGACCTCAGGGTGGCGCAAGCCGTGAAGAATCGCCGCAGCCAGAAGCGCCGGGGTCTCGAGCGGATGGCTCCGAGCGAAATCGAAGACTAGAAACCATGCTGCGACCGCGCCGCCGCCGATGGCTCCTGCCACCGCGCCGTCGATGACCGTCCGCGTCCTCGAATGCTGCATCGCGACCATCCTCGCGAGCGCGCCGGCAACCTCGCGCTGCTAATCCCGATCGCTCGCGCGTACTCGGAGCCAGGACCGTGTATCCAACCGAGTAGTAACCCCGTGCCAAAGTACCGGCAAGCGCCGAAATTCTCCGTGGCGGAGTTCCTTGCGAAAATCTGTGAGCAGTAGTTCTGTAGGAGTGGCGGGTTTGGTTTGCAATGAAGGATGATCAACTGGAGCGAAAGGTCGAAGGCGGCGCCGATGCGACGTCGCCGGTGCGAGGCCCGGTCGCTGAATTTCTTTCCAACGATCATGCGCGGCTCGACGCGCTGCTCACGCGCGCGGGATCGTGCCGGAACGCCGATGAGCTCGGGGCATACCAGGAGTTCCGCCGCGGCCTCCTGCGCCATATCGCAATGGAAGAAAAAGTGCTGCTGCCGGCGGCGGAGCGCGCGCGCGGCGCTCCGCTCGATGCGGCGGCGCGGCTCAGGCTCGACCATGGCGCGCTCGCGGCATTGATGATGCCCTCGCCGACCCCCGCGATCGTCCGCGCGATCCGCACCGTGCTCGGCAAGCACAATCAGATCGAGGAAGCACCGGGCGGAGTGTACGAGACCTGCGAGCAGCTTGCCGGTCCGGCGTCACAGCGGTTGCTGGACCAGCTTCGCGCGACACCGCCGGTCCCGGTCAAGCCCAACCTCGATACGCCAAAAGTATTCGAGGCGGTGCGGCGCGCGCTCGCTCGCGCCGGCTACGAAGAGCATCTGGCCGACGGCTGAACGCCCGTCCGACAAATCACATGGAAACTGCCGCCGGCCGACGCTGGCGGCGCGATGACGGACCGCGGCGCGCCCGCATCAGGGCACGTGCTCCCAGGCGTGGTAGGAGCTGCGCACGAGCGGCGCTGACTCGACGTGACGGAACCCCAGCGCGAGCGCCTCGCGCCTGAGTTCCGCAAACTCATCGGGCGTGACGTAACGCGCAACCGGCAGATGGTCTTTCGACGGGCGCAGGTACTGGCCGAGCGTCAGGATGTCGCATTCGACGCCGCGAAGATCGCGCATCACGCGGGCCAGCTCGTCGTGCTCCTCGCCGAGTCCGAGCATGATGCCCGCCTTGGTCAGAATCGTGCGGCCCAGCGCGTGCGCCGAATCTTTCGCCTGCCGAATCACGCCGAGCGATCGCTGGTAGTGCCCGCCCGGCCGCGCGGTCCGATACAGGCTCGGCACGGTCTCGATGTTGTGATTGTAGATGTCGATCGGCGAGCGAATGACCGTCTCGACGCTCGCTGAAGATCCCTGGAAGTCGGGCACCAGCACCTCGATGCGCGTCGCGGGAAGCATCGCCCTGATCGAGCGCGCGGTCGCGGCGAAATGCGAAGCGCCGCCGTCGGGCAGATCGTCGCGATCCACGGAAGTGACGACCACGTGGGCGAGTCCCAACCGCGCCGCCGCCTCGGCGATCCGGCGCGGCTCGTCGGGGTCGAGCGGGCGGGCCTTTCCGTGCGCAACCGCGCAGTAGGGGCAATTGCGCGTGCATACATCGCCCATCAACATGAAAGTCGCCGTGCGATGGGAGAAGCACTCGCCGATATTCGGGCAGCATGCCTCCTGGCAGACGGTGTGAAGCCTGAGTTCGCCGAGCATCGCGCGCGTGCGCGAGTACTCCGGCGACACCGGCGCGCGGACTTTGATCCAGTCCGGATGTCTGCGCTCAGCCATCGGTCGCTTCCGGCGCGTGCGATTGCTGATTCGCATCGACGTGCCGCCAGATTTCGCTCGATGCGGCAAGCGTGGCGGCCAGGTAGCCGAACACGTCACGAAAACAATCCGCCGCCATCTCCGAAAAAGCCGCAACGCTGATATCGCGTCGCCCGAGTTCGGCGGTCGACGTCATCTCGCAACCCGAAATCCCGCATGGGACGATGGAGTCGAAGTAGCTCAAATCGGTGGATACGTTGAGTGCGAATCCGTGGCAGGTGACCCATCGCCGGATCCCAACGCCTATCGATCCGATCTTGCGGTTCGCCACCCAGACGCCGGTCAGCCCGGCGCGCCGCTGCGCATCGATGCCGCATCGCGCCAGCGCGCGCATCATGACCTCTTCGAGCGCGCGCAGGTAGCGCGTCACGTCTCGCGCGGCCCCGTCAAGTTTCAGGATTGGATATCCGACCAACTGGCCCGGCCCGTGATAGGTCACCTGCCCGCCGCGCGAGACGCGAACCACCGGCACGCCGGCGCGGCGGGCGAGAACGAATTTTTCGTCGGCGCCGCGTCCGAGCGTGAAGACGTGCGGATGTTCGAGCAGCAGGAGCGTGTCGCCGATTTCGCCCGCAAGCCGCGCGGCGACCATCGCGGTCTGCAGTTCGAGTGCGCGATCGTACTCGACGGCGCCCAACTCCGCGATCGCCAATGTTCCGCCCTGCGCCATGGTTCTACGGCAAAGTCCTAGAGCAAGTTCCTACAGATTGATCGCCTCGCCGTCGGCCGCCAGAGCCGCTTCCATGATCGCCTCGGACATCGTTGGGTGCGGATGCATCGCGCGGCCCAATTCGGCGACCGTCGCCTCCATCGATTTGCCCAGGACGATCTCCGAGATCAAGTCGGTCGCGTTGTGGCCGATTATCTGGCATCCGAT
>Ga0187770_10000123_pt1 | contig 34937 bp, 36 predicted proteins | sample 0116_SJ02_MP02_2_FD_133154 | JGI IMG/M metagenome (GOLD analysis project Ga0187770, IMG submission 133154) | Tropical peat soil microbial communities from peatlands in Department of Meta, Colombia - 0116_SJ02_MP02_20_MG | ecosystem: Environmental > Terrestrial > Soil > Wetlands > Peat | place...
GACGACCTCGCATAGTCGTTTGATGCTGACCCTAGGTCCGCCCCTGTAGCCGCCGAGGACCTTGGCAAGCGTTTCCCCGATCAACATCCTCCGAGCTTCTTGCGCCGAGGTTGGGGATACAGCCAGACGGTACTCGTGGAGGAGTTCTGTGTAGATTCCCCCGAGACCAAGGACCACGACAGGGCCGAAGGTGGGGTCGCGCGTCCCCCCGAGCAGGAGCTCAACCCCACCCTTCACCATCTCCTGAACCAACATGCCATCAAACCTGGTGTGTTCCCTTGACGCAAGCTTCTGGAACCTGACGAACTCGCGCTCTGCCTCCGAAGCATCTCTGACATCCAGAACAACTCCACCGAGCTCCGTCTTGTGCAGAACCTCAGGCGAAAGAAGCTTACACGCGACGGGGAAGCCGAACCTCTCAAGCTCCTGGAGGTCCACCGCGTGCTCAATGACGACCGACTTCGGTTCGTCGATCCCATATGAGCGCAGCAGACCGCTGATTTCCACTTGGCGCAGTGGGCCTGTTTTGCGGGCAAAATGCTTCGACCGCTTGTGCGAGGCGCCGGCTCCCCAAGTTGCATTAATCTCGGCTGCATATTCGGGAGCCACAGCAAGCGCACGCACCGCTCTCTCCGGCATAGGGAAACTTGGAATCCCCCTAGACATAAAATCCCTGTGAATCGTGCTTGCGAATTCGGAGTTCCCGATTACACAGCACGCCACCGCCTTCCCCGATTGCTTGATGGTATCGCCGAGCTTAACAGCTATGTCATACTGCATCCCAGGTGCGTGATGGGTAGGCAACACAAGGAATAGGTCATAATCGGGCCGCCCAGCCACCAATTCCACGACTTTGACGAACTGATCGGAGCTCACCGAAGCCGTCAGATCTACCGGGTTACCCAGAGAAGCGTTGGCCACAAATGTCTCGCCCGCAAACGTCGAGAGAATCTTTCGTCTGGCTCCGTCATCCAGCGGCTCCACCTGTAAACCTGAGTCCGCCGCTTCGTCCGCTGCGATTGCCCCCACCCCTCCTGCGTTGGTGACTATTGCCAGCCTCCTCCCCTTCGTGAGAGGAAGCATCAGCAACGAGACCGAGAAATCGACCAGCTCCTGAAGGCTGTGCGCTTCGATCGCACCCGACTGTCTCAAAGCCGCCTGGTAAACCTCGTAGTCTCCAACGAGGGATGCCGTATGGGTAAGCGCTGCCCTCGCCCCGACGCCAGTCTTTCCTACTTTGTAGACGACGAGAGGTTTTCTCTTGACCGCCCGAAGGGCTGCTTCCATGAACCGTCTGCCGTCACGGACCCCTTCGAGATAGACCGAGATCACTTTCGTGTGCCTGTCTTCCGCAAAATATTCGATGACATCCTCTACGGACACGTCGAGCTGGTTCCCTGTTCCGACGATTGCCCTCACGCCCACCCCGCTTGCCGCCAGCTCCTCGGCGACAACTTCCCCTAAGTGCCCGCTCTGCGTGATTATCGCAATTTCTCCCTGAAGGGGTTTCAGCATCGAGACGACCTGGCTCCCGTCAGGCAACGCCTTCGTGGGTCGGAGGAAGAGCGAGTCGACCCCCGACCACGTGTCGACTAGCCCGATTGTGTTCGGCCCCAGAATCCTCATACCATGCTTTGCAGCCGCTTCGCCGATTTCCTTCTCCACGCCCCCTTTTCCTATCTCAGCGTACCCCCCGGTAATCATCACCGCGGCTTTGACGCCTGCATGGGCGGCGGCCTTGATCAAAGCGAGCGTCTGCGTCTCGGGGACGGCGACGATCAGGAGCTCAGGGGTCTCAGGCAGCGCGTCTATGGATGGGTAGCAGGGATGGTCTCCAATTCGGTCACGGGTGGGATTCAGGGCGTAAACCGGCGCCTTCAGGATACCCTTCCTCTGGTTCTCAATCATGTTGGTGAAGATTATCGAGCCGAGCTTGTTCGGGTCGGAAGAAACCCCGGCAACCGCAATGCTCCTCGGCTCAAAGAAGCTCGTCATCCCTCGAACAGGTTCCATGCGCAAGCGCTCCCCTGGAGGGCCATTTGTCTCGGACTAAAGCTTCACACTACGGCTTCGTTCTTAGGGCCGTCGGCGAGACTTCCAGTCGGCGTATAAGTGGGGTCTCGTCATCGCACTCGATTTGCAGCTTGACCGAGAGCTCCTGGTCCATTTTGACCGGACCCGCGATCCGGCAACTAACCTGACTCGTGAAACAGAGCTTTTCGCCGAGGTAGAAGGTGGCGTACTCCCTGAGTTAGCCCGTTTCTGGGTCAACTCCGAGTGCCTTGTCAGGGGTGAAGCGAGGAGCGAGAAGTACGGCTGGTACCGCGAAGACATCGCGGCGAAGATGAAGATCCCGATCCTAACGAGGTCCACGGGGGGAGGCGTGGTCTATCATGATGAAGGCAACCTGAACTGGAGCTTTTTTCTGCGGAATTCAGGTTCCTTCCCCTCTCCAACAGCTGCATTCGAAGCGGGTTCGAGGTACATTGTAAAGGCACTAGAGAGGCAAGGGATTCACGCCGAGTTCTCCCCTCCGAACAGAATAGACGTCTCGGGCCGAAAAGTCTCAGGAATGGCTGCGCGCTTCACTGTCCGTACTATCTTGGTCCATGGTACCCTCTTGATCGATTCCGACCTTGAGAAACTCAACGCTCTCTGCATTCCACCTGCCGGCTGCCCTCCCGTCTCAAACTTAAACGAGTGGGCGAGACACATCGATGCAGCAACAATGGTCGACTCCGTGACAGCCGTCTTGGAGGACTCGGGATTCCACGTCAGAATCGTCAATACTATCACATAGACGGGTACTCTACTTGGTTCGGAAGACTCAGTTCCTGAACTCCGAGGGGCCTAGGCTCGGTTGCCCAAGAGAAACTCGATTGCCTTATCACCAGCCCCTACAGTAGCGTACGCCAAAAGCAAATAACACACTCGGCACGTAACGCTCCCTGGCCATGGATTCTAATTCTGCAGGCACCTTTTGGGCCTCATCCCTCCTTACCATCAACGAGTATGCATAGACCAAGTCCACTCCGACGATCCATCGGTCTCTGCTCTATCGCGCTCTTGAATTCTCTGACTGCCTCCTCATAGCCCGCCTCTCTGAGCAATACCAGACCCACTCTCACGGCCTAATCCATAAGGAAGCCCACACTCTTTAGCGGTGGGCGAATTGCGACAGCTACAGAGACAATGTCTGTGCAGATGGCCAAGGGAGTTCTCTCAGGACCCGTAGGGGAACAGTTTCAGGCATCTCTCCGCCAAGAGCTCGCCCATTTTGATAGTTTGTTAAATGCGAAGGGCCTCTTTCTAAATGGGGAAAGCTTGGAACGGGCAATTCTTCTCCAGACCGAGGCTACGGGTCGGAAACTCGGCATTCTCAAACAATTCTCTGATGAGGCTCTGAGGCAGGCCAACTGGATGCTTTCTCAGAGGACTGACAGGAGCCCAAAACGACTCCAGGACAAGACCTACAGACAGGTGATGGAGGCTTCTGGTTTTCAAGCACAGGTGATGTGTGACCTGTCTCGGAATGTCGCCAAATCCAAGGGAGACCATCTGAATGGGATAACAGTGAAGTTCAACGTCCCTCGGAACTGCAAGACGTTCAGGACCAAGGGATTTTTCTTCGTTGAACTCGGGATGTATCCGAGGAATAGGATTGCTATTCCCATCCGCAAGAACAGGAGCCTGGACAGGTTCTTCGGTCTGCTCGGAGACGGATGGATTTGCAAGACATTCGGGCTGACTCCATCTCTTGAAATCGTCGCCTTCCTTTCCAAAGAAGAAACTCCTCTTGTCCCCCGAAGAAACGTCCTCGGAATCGACATCAACAACAAGAACTTCGCCTACTCGGTGCTGACCCCGGAAGGCAGGGTTCTGGAGCAGGGGTATCTTGGCCAGCAGCTATGGCTGAAGAAGGTGCACTTCGCTAAGAGACGGGCCCTTCTTCAGTCTCTGAACGCTCTGAAGAAACTGAAGCTCATGAGACACAGACAGAGGAACTTCGTCTACACCAACATCGGCCAGATGGTCAGGGAGATCATTTTGATCGCGAAAAACTTCAACGCTGATGTCTCAATCGAACGTTTGCAAAGGTTTAGCCCCAAAGGGAGGAGTTTCAACAAGAGGGCGATGACCATTCCATTTTTCCTCTTCAAGAGGATCCTTGAAGCCCGTTGCTTCGACAACGGGATTGTGGTGAACAGGGTGGATGCATACCACACGTCCAAGTGGTGTTCCCACTGCGGTGCAGTAGGGAAGGGACACGATGGGGGCAACTACGCCCTGTTCAGGTGTCGAGAATGCGGCCAAATAGTGAACGCTGACCGAAAGGCCAGCCTTGCGGTGGCCGTCAAAACCCTGCTGGAGCGGAGTGGCTTTCCCAACCAGAATGGTGCGCTCCAGTTTTCCGGCAGGAGAGTCCCTGTCAACGGGCTCGTTCGGAGTGGCTCCGATGCTCCTGGACCGATGGCTGTGCCGATGTTGGTTCGGGGAAGGGGCAAGCCCACGACTTCTATCGTGGGTAGTTGATGCACCATTCCTGAAATTGATCTCGCAGGAACGCAAGAACGGAAGGATGGTCAATGTCGATTCGGTCTGTGTTTGCAGGTGCGGAGAGGAGTTCCCCTCTGAGAGGCAGCTCGAAACACACGTCTACGAGCCCTTTGGCTCCAGCCAGGACAATCCACAGGCTATTTCTCCTCAATTGCCGGCGCTGGCCGAATGACCTCAGCTGTCATGTGATTTTCTTCCACATCAGGACCTCCCCGGGAACGATGACCATCATCCTGTACATGTTGATGGCGCGAATGGTCCCAAACCTCTTCGAAACTTCGCCGAAGCTCGTTTGCGTGAAGCCTTCCGACAAGAACAGTCCCTCCGAGGGAACGTTGCCTATCTCGACGCCCGCGTAGACCTCTTCCACATCCTCACTCCGGAAGCGGGCAAGCGAGTCCTGGAGGAGAAGCCTGGCAATGCCCATCTTCCTGTGGGTCTTGGCGACGGCGATATAGTAGATGTAACCTACCTGTGCCTCCAACTTCTTCAACATCACGAGTCCGACAGGCGAGCCGGACGCCACGGCTGCCCTGATCACTTCTAGTTGCTGAAGCTTCCCTTTTGAATGCCTTAGGTACCACCCTTCGAAGCTTTCCTCAAGAATCCTCTCCAGCGCGCCACGTTCCCCCGGCGGGACGTCAACGATCTCGATCCCTTCAGCGGTCGTCAGAGCCCGAACACCGTCTCTGCGTTGCGCCATAGTATCATTTCCCTGTCCCCTTCGTCAACATCCAGCCTCTTCACTAGGTCGAGAGCATCCGGATACGAAGTGATGGGGAAGTCAGTCCCAAAGATGATTTTCTCTGGTCCTCCGGCAAAGTAAATCGCATCGCTAATTTTCCTGGCGAGCCAATCCGCGAACTTGTCAGGATAGGTCCCGCCCCCGGTGGTCAGTCCCGAGATGTCTGCGTAGACCCTGGGGTGCTTGTAAATGAGTTCCGCAACGTCCTCGAACCAGGGGTTGCCGAAGTGGCAGAGGATTATTGTCAGCTCCTCCCGTCTGTTAGCTAGCGCATCGAGGTTCAGAGGGTGCGAGCTTGCCAGGTCACCCTTGCTTGTCACGGTGTCCCCCGTGTGGAACATCACCGGCAGGCCTTCCGACTGGGCGTAGTCGTAGAGCCTTTCGAACACCACGCTCATCGCAGATGCTTTCACATAGCCGAGCCTGACCTTGAAAGCTCTGATCTCCTTTCTGTTGCTTTCAGCCAGGCCTATGGCTGCCTTCACCTCCTTTGCTGAGGGTTCTACCGTGACCACGGGCGAGAGTAGACCTCCGCTCTTCCTGCAGAAGTCGATAATCCTGTCGTTGGGGAGGGTATTGCCGCTCTTCAGGGGCGGGCTGAGAAGAAGGCCATGCTTCACGCCATTTTCCTTCATGTTTTCCAAAAGCCCCTCGAGGGTGTAACGCAATTTGTTCATATCGGCGAAGCGGACTAGGGCGTCATCAGGGCGTTCCGACAGATGGATGTGTGCATCGATTATCCTGGACAAGGATGTGGCGCGCGGCCTGATTCTGAATAAGGGTTGCTGCTCCCTACAGTCGGGTTCTCTCGATTAAATCGTACCGTCCCCGCGGGCTCGGCGTGCGCTACAGGCTGCGGTGCCTTTCATGCCATAGGGAATACCCCATGGTCTTCCGGAATCAGCTTTGCGATGTTTGCGGTGGAATTCTGGAGGTCGAGTACCTGGGGAATCCCGGGGTCAAGAAGCTTCGCAAGGATTTCTGGAGTTACGAGCCTCTGCTCCCGAAGGGAGAATACAGACGCTACAAGCTTGGGAACACCACTCTTATGAAGTCGGTAGAGGAGGAACTCTCCCTCAAACTCGAAATCGAGAACCCGACGAAGTCGTTCAAGGACAGGGGGTCGGTCATAGAGGTCGCAAAGGCGCTAGAATATGGCTACGACGAGGTCGTCTGCGCGTCTACAGGAAATATGGCCTATTCGGTCGCCTACTATGCCAAGCTCGGAGGCATAAGGAGCGCGATATTCGTCAGCAGAAACGCAAACTGGCTGAAGATAAGGAACATTCGAGAGACTAGGGACGCAGACATCCACAGGGTCGACGGAGACTTCACCGAGGCTCAGCGCCGAGCAATCAAGTACGCCAAGAGAAAGGGGGCGTTCTTGGTGGGCGACTATGGGTACAGAAAGGAAGGGCAGAAGACATTGATCTACGAAGTTCTTGCCGAGCTGCCAGATGTCAGGAACATCCTCATCCCGGTCGGTAACGCCACCCTCTTCAGCGCATCGTACAAAGGGCTGGCAGAACTACATAGGTACGAGCTTTCTCACTCCTCTGTGCGGCTCATCGCCGTGCAGGCATCACTCACAGATCCACTCGCAGTGGCTTTCAGGACGGGGAAGCCGGTGAAATATCAAAAGCCTCTCACAGATGCGGGCGCCATCGCAGTGGGCTACCCGACCTATGGGGACCAGGCGATCGAGGGGATCGGGGCGACCGGAGGGACGGTGGTGGACGTCACCGATGACGAAATGGAAGATGAAAGGAAATCATTCTACAGAGAGTACGGGCTCCAAGTCGAAATGGCCGGGGTAGCCTCCATGGCTGCCTTCCGGAAGGTTTCGTTGAAGGGGAAGAGCGTAGCAGTGATAAGTGGTGCGAACACGCTCAAACCATAGACCCAACTGCCAGCAGGGCAAAGCGAGGACGGCTAATTGAAGGCCCCGGACATGCCACCCAAGGCTTAACAGCGTCCAGTCCAGCCATGTTTGACATGGTTTCAATATCGAAGTCAAAGGCACTCTTCTCCAAGGATAATGTCCCTCTTGGAGGCACCTGTCTTTCGTCTTTCATGGTAGTCTCGAACGGACAGCGCATCCTCGTAGGGAAGATGGACAGACCCGAAATCTGGATTGAAAGGTTCCTGGTCGGCCCTAAATTCGCCCCCATCTATGCTGCCAGTGGCAAGTACATCCTTCCGGCGAGGCATCTCCATTGGTACGAGTCTCCCTTAGAGGCCGCCGCCAGTGTGCTACGGGACCAGGTTGGTCTTGATGTCCCTGTGGATAAGATCTCTCTCCTAGCTGTGCAGTCTTACGTGTCCGGGGACATAAACGACGAGAAGGAACCTCCTCATTGGGATATCTGCTTCGTCTACAAGACGCAGATCTCGAAGAGCCTGGCCGCGAAACTCGGCCGTCCCGAATGGTTCAGCGAACTGGCGTTCAAGCCGCTCTGGAGCTTGAAACAGGAAGACTTCACACGAGGTCACGGAGACGTACTCCAGACAGCTGGAATGCTTGGATCGAGGCACGAGAGAAAGTAGTACTGATTCGCGCCCGATCGCGTTCAGTAGACGTAGGCTCGTATCCTGCCGGGAGCGGCCCTCCGCAACGCCGCCGCTACAGCGTCGGCGCCGTCGAACTCTAGGACGCCCAGCCTCCTACCCGGCGCTCCTGTTCTACTCACCATGGTGTATGTCATCATCGTGAAGCTCTCGCCAAAGCAGGTTACGAACACGAGACACTCTCTTCCGTTCCTCTCTCCGATCAGTCTAATGCCAGAGTCTTGGTCCAGTACCCTGACGGCCTTCACCAGATCGGCAAAGGAAGTCACTTCCTTCTCGAAGAACAACTCAAGGCGTTCTCGAATGACTACTTCAAAAACGGTTCTGAGAGCTTGTCGGTTGAAAACAACCGCCATGGCTCCCTTCTCTCCATCCGCTCGGAAGATTGCCAGCGTCCTCCTGCCTTCTGGGTTCCCCTTCATCGCTTCCCCTGGAGGGCCGATCCTGCGGAACCGCGCAGGCCATTAAGTTCTTGCTTGCAAGATCGTCCCTATCCCAGGTCTTGTCGCACTTCGGGCAGTACAACTTCCTGTCTGCCAAAGGCACGACGCGGGGGCCACAATCCGGGCAGTTTCGGGACGTCCCTTGGGGGTTGACATACCATGTGGGAACCCCATCCCACCTCGACTTGTAGTCGATTTGCCTCTGAGTCTCGCGAAAGACCCAGGAGTTCATCCTCCCTCTAAATGATTTGCTCTGACTATTCCCTCTCCTGTAGAGCTTCCTGATTCCCTTGAGTTTCTCCATCTTGATTCCCAGTTGATGTTCTCTGGCGTAGCCAACCAGCTGTGAGGTGACCTTGTGAAGCAGCGGCCCTGTCCTCCGTTTCTCTCTTCCACCGTACTTGGAAAGGAGATTCTTTGCAACCCTTCTGTCGCCTCTGGTTGACCGTGAGATGCTGGCCCTGATTTCCTTGTATCTTTCCTTAATCTCAACGGCTTCCCCAAGTTCGTCAAACCTTCGAGTCCACCCGTCGGTTGCCGACGCCGTGACGTTCCTCTCGTTCACGTCTATCCCCATTGATCCCGCGGGTCTGAAAAGCTCAACCTCCTTCGAGAATACGATGACTGCACAATCGGGAGTAACGGTTACAGACCCACGCTTCAGGTTGAGGTCGTCATAGGCCAGGTGATGCTCCGACCCCTGGAGGGAGAGGAAGATGAAGGTCCTTGGCGTGGTCGGAATTCTCAGCAGCAGGTGGTTGAGCTGGTACGATTGGACGTCGAGCTTGAGGAAGGCCCTTCTAACGTAGGGTGTCGACTTCCTGTTCTTGTTCCTGTATGCTGAGTAAGCGACCTCACACGCAGAAAGGATGTAATGGCTATGCAGGCCATACTGTTTGAGAATGGCGTACGCCGCCGTTATGAGCTCAAATCTGTTCGCGGGCTTCTTCTGGACAGCTACCCTAATGGCATCGTTGCACATCAGACGGAACTCTTCGAAGAGGGAAGCGAGCTCGACCCTCGACGAGTAGCTGAAGACCAAGGATTTCGTTGCCCTGACGGGCGACTCCAAACTAGTCTTCGTGGCATTAGCGAACAACGAAGCGACGACGGCTTTCTACCATAAATCATATCGGGGGATGTGATTGATTTTGCCAGGAGAGGTCGACGAAACTATTCCGGAAGCTTGTATTTGTGGGAAGAACCGGAAAGTTTCCAAAGCCTCAAAAACAAATACTGGCATCCTTCGGCGAGAAGATACCTCCTCTTGAGAAGCTCTCTCCTCCTCTTCAACACCATGTCAGGCAAGAAGGAAGGCTTCCGCCCCCTCAAGCCGCCAGTGGTAACCATGTTCGTCTGCGGGCCGACCGTACAGTCCCGGATGCATTTGGGACATGCCAGGACCTACATCTTTTACGACGCCCTGGCCAGGTATCTGGACTACCTCGGATACGACGTCACTTTCTTGATGAACATAACTGACATCGACGAGACCATCACTAAAACAGCGCGCAAGGAGAACGCGGATCCCCTAGAATTCTCGCGCCGTATGGCGTCCCTCTTCCTGGGGGATCTTAGGCATCTGAAGGTCACGACAGTTTCCCGCTTCGAACCAGTGTCCAGGCACATCGACGAGATGGTCACTCAGATCCAGTCCTTGTTGAAGAAGGGATACGCATACAAGGCGGGCGGATGGGTTTACTTCGACACCTCGAAGTTCAGAAGGTGGGGGAGGCTCTCCCACCAGTCGAAGCGAGACCTCTCACTGAGGCCACTCGAGCTCTCCCCCGCGAAGAAAAACCTGACCGATTTTGGGCTCTGGCGCCCGGAGGAACTAGTAAGAGGCAGGTGGCGGAGCCCGTTCGGCCTCGGCTCTCCAGGATGGCACATACAGGACACGGCCGTGACCCTCCCGATCCTTGGAACGCAGTACGATATTCATGGGGGCGCTTACGAGCTGATCTACCCGCACCACGAAGCCGAGATTGCCCAAGCAGAGTCCCTTACGGGCGTCCACCCCCTGGTCGGGCACTGGGTACACACTGGTTTGCTCAATATGGAGGGGCAGAAGATGTCCAAGTCCCTTGGAAACGTCGTCACAGTGGACCAGGCACTCCGGGTCTGCTCTCCAGACGAGCTCAGGTTTTATTTCCTCTCCGTCCACTACAGAAAGGAGATGGACCTCTTGGGGATGGGCGTCGCCCAACAAAAACTGAGAGAGATGCGCGCCACTGCCAGGCAATTTGCTAGGTCCAAGAAGAGTGAGGAATACTCGCTGGAGCCATTTGAAACGGCCCTTAACGACGACTTTGACAGTCCCAGGGCCATCAACTGGGCTCTGGGGACCCTGAGGAGGGCCGCAAAGGAAAGCGACCCCACGAGGTCGAGCAGACTCGCCTGGTCTGCAATCCGAGCCATGTCCCTTCTAGGAGTGAATCTACTTGGAGAGTCCTAGTCGAGGAGCCCTCGAACTCAACGAGGCGCGCTGGTGGTCAAACTGGGCAAACCTTGCCTGGCGAGGCGCTTCCGGTTACCTTCTGACTTCGGAGAGCTTCAGAGAGCCGTTCTTCAACCGCGCCTGCATCCTGAACTGCAATGGTGTGGGTGCGACGGTGGCTTGGGCAGAAGGTAAGCTCAGGTCTCGGGACACGGTCTCAACCGTCACCGTCTTCGATTCATGCAACAAGGCCGCTAGCGGACTCCGGGCCTCTGGGTACAGGTCCATTGACACGATGACCGTCCTGCTCTCGAGCAGTCCCGCGACGCCAGCAGGCACGGCTCGCGTCACCATCAACGAACGGCCGGCTCCCGACAGTTGGACCCGGACCTATCTCGAAGCATTCTACGGTGACCAGGAACTCATGCCTCACGTAACCGCCATCGTAAAGCTGCTGCAGAAGCTCAAAGCTGTCACCCTCCTTGAGGCTATGGTCGGGGAAGAGACAGCAGGTGTCCTCGCAATCTTCAGAACGGTGGCCTTGGCCGGAGTCTACTGCGTGGGGACCGTACCCGAACACAGGAGGAAGGGGGTTGCCGCCTCTCTGCTCTCCGAAGCGGTAACCATCGCCGGAGCCGAAGGAAGGCATCTTTTCCTACAGTCTCTGGCATCTGACGGCACTTTACGCTACTACTTGAAGAGGGGGTTCAGGGTTCTGTACTCCAAGCAACTGCTGTCGAAGGAAAACTAAAATGCCGACGAGAAGAAACGCGCCTAGGATGGACCTGGGGGTCTGCATAGCAAGGAAGCCGGGCCTGGGTCGAAGCCCTTTCTTGAGGGTCTTCGGTGGTTTCGAAAAGGTAAGGGCGGTCAGGGCGATATTCGGGCACCGCACAGACGAGGTTCTAGGAAAGCTAAGCGTTGAGGTCACGAACGGCCGGGGCTACATGCGAATCAACGACGTAAAGGGTTCGATTGTCATAAGCGCCAAGTATCTCAGGGAGGGGAAGGAGATGGACGTCTACCTGGACGTCATACACGAGCTGGTCCACATCAGGCAACACCACGAGGGGAAGGAGCTCTGGGACAGGGACTACAAGTATACAGACAGGCCCACCGAAATCGAGGCCTACAAGGTCGCGGTCAAGGAGGCGCGGAGGCTGGGGCTCAGCGAGGAGCAAGTGGTGGATTATCTGAAAGTCGAGTGGATTCCAGAGGCCGAGTTCAGGTCTTTCCTGCAGAACGTCGGCGTAAAGAGCTGATTCAGGATGGCGCGGCTCCACCAGACCTCATGGCTGGGTTAAGACGCGTTCGCCCGCAGCTGAAAATGTAATCACCCTTTCATTATTATCCATTTCACGCCTCCGGGAAGATGAAAGGTGATAGTGATGGCACCTAGCAACGCCTCTGAGAGGGGCTCCAAGACACGGCTGGCAATGAAGGAAACGACGTCGAAAATAATCGCTGTTGCAAACCAGAAGGGTGGCGTCGGCAAAACAGACCTGACTGTGAACATCTCCTGTCAGCTGGCGTCGCTGGGTAAGAGAGTCCTGTTGATCGACATGGACCCACAGGCAAACGCGACTACATACTTAGTGTCTCCAGACACACCAATTGTGAAGACGACGGCTGATCTCCTCTTGGATGATTCGCTTGCGCTCGAGGATGCGGTGATAAGGGAGTGCAGAGAGAACCTTGACGTTGTACCTTCTGACGTAAGCCTAAGCGCCTGCCAGATAAAGCTCGCAAATGACATCGGGATGCAATTCAAACTCAAGAGAAAGCTGAAGGCCCTTGCTGAGGGGAGCGCCACATATGACTACGTCCTCATCGATACTCCTCCCTCCCTGGGCCTGCTCACGGTCAACACACTGACGGCGGCCAGCCGAGTGATCATACCAATCCAGTCTCAGTACTTGGCCATGGAAGGCGTTGTTCAACTGGAAGAGACGATTCGGAAGGTGAAGGAGGACATCAACCCAGGTCTGGATATCCTCGGAGCCGTCCTCACCCTCTACGACAGGAGGACCCTGATTTCAAAGGAGGTCGAGTCCAAGGTGAGGAACGGATTCAGTGGCAGGGTCTTTTCGACGGTCATTCCGGTCAACGTCAGACTGGCCGAAGCCCCGAGCCATCACAAGTCGATATTCGAGTACGACCCAGAGTGCAACGGCGCCAGAGCGTACGGAGCGCTAGCGAAGGAGATCTTGGAATGCCCGGACGCCTAGGAGACGACCCCCTTTCTAGGAAGAAACCGCATTCTGCAAAGGACGCCCATTCGGTGCAGCCGGGACTCCCCGCACAGCAAACATCGCACAACGACGTCTTCTTCCGGAGGCGCAACGAAGGTCCTCAGACGAAACCCGAAAGCGCGCCCGGCAATGAATCGGCTCTCGGCGAGCCAACTAGCACCGACGAGAAACCTGAGATCACCGAAGTTACTGACATTGTAAAGACGGCCAAAGCCGCTGAAAGCACTCAAGGGGCGGAAATGCTCGCCAGGCCTATGTCCATGGACGAAAAAATCCAGCCCCTGGCCGAAGAGCCAGTCGAAGTTATCGAACAGACGCCTCCGACAGTTCCAGAGCCTGCCGCCGCCTTTGTGCCTCCACCTCCGGCCATCGGAGAGCCAGCGCCTGCACTCCCGAGCCAGCCCGATCCGCAGCCTCAGAAGAGCGAGAGCGAGGGCTTCTTCAAACGACTCTTCGGAAGACTAGGGAAGTAGCTACCAACCGCATTCAGTGTCCGTAGCGGTCCGGGCGAGTTTGTAATTCAGCCAAGTGGTCGTCAGAGTAGGGAACGCCTAAAAAGAGCCAAGCTAGCCAGTGTCCTATGGTTTCGAGCAAGTTCTCCGTTGCAGTCGTGGTGTCTGATGGTAAGAAATCCGCGAAGTGGTTCAAGGACAAGGCGGGATTCAAGGCATCAGCCCAGGGTCACTGGGTTTTGGTCTGGCCCGAGGGAGCGACGACAAAGATTCACCTCTGCGAAGGCAAGCCAGACCCCGGAAACACAGGAGTCGCGTTTTACGTTAAAGACGCCGCCAAACTTGCGGAGGATATGAAGGCCAAAGGGGTGAAGTTCACGCAGCCCGTGAAGAAGGAGGACTGGGGGGTGAACGGGATGTTCGCCGACCCTGACGGGAACGAATACTGGCTCATCCAGGGCACTGGTCCCTAGCTCATAACCGGCAACCCGCTCACGCAGCCCTCCTGCCTAGATGCGAACAACTCTAAAGGCCCCTCCATGGAGGCAAGGTGGCATTACTTGGAATCTGTACTAGATTGGCTCCTTGACGAGAGCCAACCGTCTGTGAGGTACCTCGCCCTCACCGAACTGCTCGGAAAATCGGAGAGTGACTCCGAGGTGAAGGCCGCGAAGAGGCGCGTCGCGAGACTCGGTTGGGCTAAGCAGATTCTTGACATGCGGACCCTCTCCGGATACTGGGTGAGCAAGGAGAATCTCTATCGCCCGAAGTACCTGTCCACGAACTGGATGCTCCTCATACTGTCGGACCTTGGAATCACAAGAGAAGAACCTGGAATCGCACAGGCCTGCCAGACTTGGATGAGGCGCTTTAGCGCCAAAGATGGTGGCTTCGATTCATCCGCCAAGGGTTCTCCAAAACACGGGCATCTCTGCATCACTGGAAACACCGCCAGGGCACTTGTCAAGTTCGGATACGTGGACCACCCCAGGGTAAGGAAGGCCTTCGATTGGTTCGTCAGGAACCAAGCGGAGCTAGGAGGATGGTCGTGCTGGAACTATGGCAGCCGCCCCAGGGGAAGGAACCTCGATTCCTGGGAGCCTCTGAGCGCCTTCGCGGTCTATCCCCAACAGAAGTGGACTCGGGGGATGAAGCTGGCAGTTGAGAAGGGGGCCGAGTTCTTCCTAGAGCGCGAACTCCACAGGCAGGGAGATCGTTACGAGCCGTGGTATCGCTTCCACTACCCTGTCCATTACTACTATGACCTGCTTGTGGGCCTCGATTTCATGACGGCTCTCGGTTATTCGAGGGACAAGAGACTCGGCTACGCCATTTCCTTGCTCAAGAGGATGAGAAGGTCGGATGGAAGATGGAACCTCGACTCGGTGAATCCGGACCCCGAAAGCCCTCAGGGCAGGTGGGACAGTGAGCATCCAAAGCAGGCCGCGACCCCCTTTGCCCTTGAGGAGCCTGGGAAACCAAGCAGGATGATAACGCTAAGGGCCTTGAAGGTCTTGAACCGCATCGATGCAGCCTCACCCTAGCGCGGGCGGTTGCCCACGGTGGTGCTTGGCAAGCTCAATGATGTTGGCGTTTTTCCTTGCGGCCAGCGTCTATTCCCCAGGCATTCCGGGACTCCAGCCCGTTCGAAAGTAATCTGGCAAGCATCTCAGGCAGTTCTTCATAATCAACAGTGAGCCCGCAGTGGAGGTGCTCGGTCCTCTGCGAATGGCTGACGCAGACGGCGAGGTCGCACACCTCGAAAACCCCATCGTCAGCTTCGGAATCGCCCATATACATCACCGAACCCTTGATGTGAAGGAGTTTGACGAGCTCGGTGAAGGCCGAGAATTTGTCGGCAGGCGCTGCGTAAACATCCACGTACTTCTCGCCTTCGTACACGTTCACCTGAAGTCCCGCCGCTCTGAACGCTTTCTTCGCTTCCGTCAGCTCGTCACCTGTCTGCCTAGGGACCGAAGTCCAGTCCAGGGACGCACCTAGGAGGGTTCCGTCGGTCCCATGCTTCTCCTCCACCACTGTGCCGGCAGGAAACGTACGCCTGACGCTCTCCAAGACCCTAGGAAGGTTACTGGAGACGTTTGCTTGATGCCCTCCTCCGTCCCTCAGTCTCACTTCGAGCCCGAGGACCGTCGCCCAGGCACAAGCGAAGGTCGTCCTTGGTCTCACGAACTTCAGGTCCTTTGATGTGATAATCGCCACAGGGATTCTCGAAGATATCTCGGACAGCACCGAAAATAGTGGCCCGGGCACCGCAGAATCTTCCCTTCGTACTCCTGCGGGAGCTATGGTTCCGTCGTAATCGGTGAAAAGGGCGACTATTCTCATCAGTTCTAGCCTCCTGTGCGCGGCATCCTCCGGTTAAGGCTGTTTGGGCGAGCCGGTGAAGTTGCCGTGGGTCGGATTTGAGCGTTAACTTGCCGGTAAACTGAGAACCACTCCCGAGTGAGGGCCCTCCTTTCGCGCACTATATGGCTGGACTACAGACCGACAATCTGCTTGACTTCTCCCCATCTAGCGGGATCGACTCGCGACTCGCACAGGTCGGTGACCGCTTTGAATGCCTGAGGAGGAGCTGATGCCTTGACATCGCGAATGACATCGGACAGCTCTCGGACATTAAGCGATGGCAGCATCCATCTCAAGATTGCGAACGTCCGGTCAGGAGGCAACTTACCCCTGGTGGCGCTTCGCATGGCCACTATCTCGGCATCAGAAAAGTGCTCACTCATCCAAGGGACGAGCTCGGTTTCCTCGCGATTCATGTGGACGATGTAGGCCGCGAAAAGCTCGTTGGCCGATTGATTCAACCGTATCCCGGCCCCCTCTCTCCCCTCGGGGCTCTCCATTGCCAAGAGGGCGTGCCCGGACCGTGCGAGGGACGCTTCGCGGCGCACTAGGTCGTGGTGTTCCTCGATCAGGGTTGCAACCAATTGGTTCCCTCTCTTGGCCACGTCGGGGAAGATGTCAGCCTCCTCGTCCTTGGCGTGCTGGCTGAGCACGCAAAGATTGCACCCGGCCAACTGAGCGATGGCGAAGTCGTTCTCAAGGTCGTTGACCAGTGCCTTTGTTGCGGCCAAGTCGGTGAAATCGTTAGTCTGGAGACGACTCGAGAGGTCGTAAAGCATGGAGCGAAGGGCCTTGTGGATGGGCGTGAAAATATCCGCGGTCGCTGTCATGATTCTCTGTCGCTAATTATGACAATATTAGCTATTCTGGCTCGAGGTTCTATCAACCAATAGGGTCTTTGTTAGTGCCAGTTCGCAGTGTGCCGCGGGTCGGATTTGAGCCGACGACACTCCGGTCTTCAGCCGGATGCTTGTGAGCTTCAGTAGGTCTCCCTAGCCACGAGCCGTGCAGGCTGAGCTACCGCGGCACGGGCAGTGGCGGCTCTTTTGGACTGACTTAAGACTTTACGCCATTGTTCGGCCTTCCTGTTGCTTAGCCCGTCCTTCATCATCTCATTGACAATCATAACGGCCCTGATTCCTGAAGTTGCTACTTGGTAGGCTGGACCATTAGCACACACCTTCATCTTTCCCCCTCGGCTCCGAACGTTGACCCCCCACCATCTCCCGATTGGCTCCAGAGCGTCGTGATCGCACATTGCGATGACAATTCTTGGGTAACCGTACTTACCGGATTTTGCCAAAGTGCTGCAGCCCCCTCCATTGAAGAGCCCTGTCGAATAGCGAGCCAAGAAGCTACCTCGCAATAGTTGTAAGGCTCTTCCAATCGGTGGGTCGGATCGAGTCCCATATCCCTTCTTTCTTTCCTTCCTTCTACACTGCTCAACAACGCGGCACCATTGCTTCTGTTTTCCTAGGCTCAAACAAAATTTCATCATTTTCTTAACGATTAGTTCGGCCCTCAACCCCGAGGCCTCGATACGATAGACAGGACCGTCTGGACAAGTTATCACCCTCCCTCCTCTGGGCCTGACTGGTAACCCCCACCATTTTGCCGCTGGTTCGAGGGCGTCCTTGTCGCACATGGTAATGGCCATGGTTCGCGAAGGTCCACCGGCACGCCGTCCCGTCCGCCTCTTGCAGTAGCTGTATCCCTCTTCATTGTAAAGCCCAGTTGAATAGGAGGCAAGATCATCGTTCCCGAGAAGTGGCGGGTTTCCTTGGATTCTTTCTCCCGTGGTCAACAAAAAGCGAAGGATTGGCTATTCGATATAACAATCAAGTATTCCGAGCCTGTGAAAGAGTGACAGTTCGGTGAAACTGTTTCGGGATTGAGAAGGTTTCAAACTTAGTCGGAATGAAACAATCGGCTTCCGTTAGGATTCAACGAGGCACAATAACGGCTGAGCTACCGCGGCACCGAGGCCGCTCCGATTCGCAGCCAAATTAAGAGTTTCAGTTCGCTTGAAAATCCTGCATCACCTCCGGCGTGGACCCGGCACAAATCTTCCTTACAATTCTCCCAATATACCCTACCCCAAGTTCCAATTCTCCGTTCAAAACTCATCGTTTAATTTACCACCTGATGGTTGCCTAGTCGCCCGTTCGGGCGTAAGAAGTGACAGATGACCATGTTCTCGATACCAAGCTCGTTGATCCCGGCAATGGCCCATGTCCCAGCAGACCTGCTGTTCCTGACACTGCTGGTGGTATCGCTGGCGCTGATATTTGCCGGAGGTACTCTGGCAAAGGTCGTCGCCTTCGTGGTGATGGGACTTGTAGGGGCGGTCTTAGGAGGAGTCGTCGTTGCCCAGTACATTTCGCCACAGTGGGATCTCGTAGGTATCCTCTTTGGCTTCATCATAGGAGGCTTGCTGGGGGTGGTCCTCTTGCCCCTGGGTGTTGGCTTGGTCGTCGGCTACTCCGCGTACATCATCGCGCTGGGCTTTGGGCTCAGCTCGACCGTGGCGCTTGTCGCTGGGATCCTCTTCTTCGTCATAGGCCTGGCCCTGTCAAGCAAGATCCTCATCATCATCACGGCGGTCGGGGGAGGGTTCCTTCTCTTCAACGTCCTGACCTACTTCGGCTTCGACCCATTAGCGTCGGCATTCGTGGCCACAGCACTGACTCTGGTTGGCCTTTGGGTCCAAATGTCATCTCGCAGACGAATGGCGCCGAAGGCTGCAGCAAACCTGGTAGGGCAGAGTACCAACCCCTGATGTGTAATCTCATTTCGGACAATTGTGAACTAATAGAACCGACTTCGAAGTGCGTCAACGGAGTATCCGAAGACATAAGGGTCGTCGGTCCTGCCCTCATAAGCACAAGTGGACTTCGACTTGCTCGAATCAGCGACAACATACCGATTCCTAGGAGATGAAAGAAGATGAAGATCAGATTCTTGGTTGCGGGAGAGAAAGGCGTCTTTGAGCGGCTGGGGGCTATGGCCAACATGGCTCGCGAAGAGACTCCTCTTGCCACCAGGCTATTTCGTGAACGCCTGGCAGACCTAAGTGTTCTGGAGGGGATGAGGTCGCTCGAGAAGAAGAGCGACGAGCTCACCTTCAAGCTAGGCGAGGACATTATGACCGGCGCTATTAACCCAGCGGTTCTCAGGGATCTCCTCCACGTCATCGACCTGATGGACACGGTCTTCGACGACTACTACTTCCTCGCCCGGGAAGTGAACAGGACGGTGGTCAGCAGGATTGAACTCCCTATGCTGGGCAAGATGACCGACACATTCATCGCCCAAGTCAACCTCGCTGACAAGCAACTGGAGACACTCGGAAGGCTCCTGGAGGCGGATACCATGGACGAGGTCAATACACGAAGGAAGGAGATCGAGAAGTTCGAGGAAGATGGCGACGAGCTCAAGGACTCGGGCTTCGACGTCATGTACGAGAACCACAGACTTTTTGGTTATTTTTCGTTCCAGCACTACACGGAGGTTCTAAGGAAGCTGGACGACATCCAGGACGGCATTGAAGACATGTCGGACCTAATCCTGGCAATCGCGAACACAATCTCAAGGTGATTTGTTGGACGTCACAGGGTTGCTCCTGCTGGCAGTCGCGACCCTCCTGATACTCCTGGTTTCAGGGAACAACGCGCAGGCAAGCATAGGTAATCTGGTCGGCGCACGTGTTGTCAGAACGAGAACTGCGCTTCTCATCGAAGTCCTAGGGGTCTCGTTTGGTTTGCTCTTTCAGGGGAGTAACATGATGACGGCAGCTGGGCACCTAGCCAACGGTCTGTCCTCCGAGACAATCTTGATCGTGCTCACAATAACACTGGGGCTCTTTGTCGTCGCTCACTTCGCTAGGCTTCCTCTCTCTCTGACCCACATCCTTCCCGCGCTCCTCGTGGGTGTCGCCTTGGCCTTCACTTCCTATTTTTTTCTCGTGATATTATCATGGATGGCCGCACCCGCAGCAGCGCTGGTTGCCACCCCTCTCATCGCCCGTCTTATGGGTAGGAGAGGAACAGGCAGCTTCTGGGCAAGGATAGAAGTGTACAAGGTCCTCCTCATCTTGGTCTCCTTCCTGTTCGCCTTCACTCTCGGCGCGAACACAATCGGGCTTATAGTCGCAGTTGAGGGGTTCGGTGGATTTGCGGTCCCACTCGCAATCGTCGGCGTCATCGTCGGCACCATATTCCTGAGCTCCGGAGAAATCAGGAGAGTGACGTCAGATATGTTCGAGCTGGGGTATTCGAATGCGTTGTCGTCGATGTTGACATCGGCGATACTTGTAGAGGCATCTACTCTGGCTGGCATTCCTATGGCCAACACGATGGTCCAGAATACAGCGGTATTCGGGGCGGGCCTTTCCTATAAGACAAGATTCTTTTCGGCGAAACCATTCTACCTGGTCGCCCTGAGTTGGATTGCCTTTCCAGCGGCAGGGATAGCGGCAGGGGTACTCATCGCACTGATGTAAGGATCGAGGCCTGCCCTCGTCATCGGAGGTCTCCTACTGGATTCCTATGGTGGATTAGGGCGCGCGCCAATAAATAGTGGGGTCGGCTGGTCTGCCCGCGAGGCGACCCAGGACGGCCTTCTGCGCGAAGTGCGGCAAGGAACTTCCTATCGGAGCGACGTTCTGTCCGGCATGCGGCACTCCGGTTCAGCCCGCGACAGTATCGGCAACTACCCCCTCCTCGGCAACATTGAGCGGAATCGACTCTCTGATGAAAGATTCGAAGGCTCAGGAGTACTGGTTATGGAGGCTGGTGGCTTTCATTATCGACGTGGTCATCATCGCGGTCGTCCTGACAATTATTGCCATAGCCATCACGGTTCCCTTTTTCCTGTCTGGGGGGGCAGTGGTTTTCACTGGATTCTTCTTCGGCGGGTTCGCACTTCTTTCAGGAATCATCCTGATTCTCTACTTCCCCGTTATGGAGTCCTCGTCCGGGGCGAGCATTGGTAAGCACGCCATGCACCTTAAGGTGGTGTCGAAGACTGGTTCCAACCCGACCTTCGTTGAGGCGTTCGTCAGGAACATAAGCAAGATCTACTGGCTTCTCCTTCTCCTCGATGTGATCGTCGGCCTTGCTGTCACGAAGGGGTACCAGCAGAAGTACAGCGACAGCCTGATGGGCACATCTGTAACCCGCACGTAGAGACCAACCAAAGCAACCGTTTTACGTGAGACTAAACGCGGGGCGTCCGTTTCCAAATATTGAGTTCTGAGAACGGGAACAGGGCCATTGTGGTCACATATCCCGACGAGTTCGACAAACACGAGATTGTCGAGCTCGCCAAGGCGGGTGGCTACGAGGTCACAGACGTAGTCACCCAGAGGGAGATCATCAGGTCCGAATACGGAGTGGGGGTGGGCAAGGCCCAGGAACTGGAAGGGATGGTGGAGGACTCCCGTTCCGACACCATCATCATAGACGAAAGCGTCACATCAGCCCAGGCGAACAAGCTCTCCGCCAAGACGCACGCCCAGGTCATCGATCGGGAGCGGCTGATACTCAACATATTCGCTAGGAGGGCGACGACCACCGAGGCCAAGCTCCAAGTTCAGCTCGCCGAACTCCGCTATGCCCTGCCGAGGGCCAGGGACGAGGTGCGCTACTCCGTGAAGGGAGAGCAGGCAGGCTTCATGGGGATGGGGGAGTACGCCGTAGACGTGAAGTTCAGAGCGCTGCGGAAGCAGATGGCGTTCATCAAAGAGAAGCTGGAGAAGAGCAGGACGGTCAGGGACCTCCACACGGCTGAAAGGAGGAAGCTCGGGGTACCATTCGTTTCTCTGGCGGGCTACACGAGCAGCGGGAAGACCACCCTTTTCAACCGCCTAACATCAGAGTCCAAGGAGGCCTCCCCGAACCTCTTCACCACCCTGTCCACCACCACCAGGATGGTCACCTTTCCGAACTCCAGGAGCAAAATTCTCCTCTCCGACACGGTGGGCTTCATCTCTCGGCTCCCTGCTTATCTGGTCGAATCCTTCAAGTCGACCCTCGACGAGCTCCGCTATGCCGACCTGGTCCTCCTGATGGTGGACGCCAGCGAGCCCTTGGACAGCATCAGGACCAAGTTCGTCAGCTGCAGGGAAACCCTCTCAGAACTCGAGGTGGATCCAGGGAGAATACTCCTCGTGCTCAACAAAGTAGATCTCCTCCCCGACAGAGGACGCTCCCACGCGGAGGGAGACCCTCTCTTTCGGGACTTCGATTCAGTCGAAATCTCGGCGACCCAGGGTTACGGACTTCGGCAGCTGAGAAACCACATTCTCGGGCGAATTGCTGTGCCTCGGAAGCCGACGCCGGAGTCCATGCCCTAGGCGGCGAGCCGGTGTCCGAGAGACAGTTAAATCGAGTCGACTTCGTTCTCTTGCCCATGGTGGTGGACCTCCACGAAGACATCGGATACTACTACCTCATGGGGGGTGTCGCCGAAATCCAACCCTTCCACGAGGACGTGCAGGGGAGGCAAGCCGATATTCCAAAGTACCGCAAGGTCGGTGTGAAACTCGTCCTTGGTTCAATTTTCCCCTTGGTAGGGAGCCTCAACCGCCGAAAGATCGAGACCATGCAGAAGGAGTACGGAACCTGGTCGCCGTCCTCCGCCCTCGCGTCTCCGAGAGATGTGGCCATCGAGCTTGTAAAGATCTACTATACTCTCGAGGACCTGTACCCCAAGGCACTGAAGATTGTAAGGACAAGAGAAGACGTCGAGAACCTTGGAGAGGCAACGGGCATCGTCTTGCACATCGAGGGGTGCGAAGCGCTTGGTGAGCCGGAGGACCTTCGGATCTTCTACAACCTGGGGGTGCGGTCCATTGGGCTCACCTGGAACTACGACAACAAATACGCCGCTTCATGTCTGTCTACCAAGGACTACGGCCTCACTGGAGAGGGAGAAGCACTGGTCGCCCTTGCCAACGGACTGGGTGTCATGGTAGACCTCTCCCATTCTTCGCCCAAGACCTCGTCTGACACCCTGGAGGCCTCCGAGGCGCCCCCTTTCTTCAGTCATTCTAACTCGCTGGCAGTCCAAGCCAGCAAGAGGAACGTCTCAGACTCGCTGATAAGGCGGACGGCCAAGCGCGGTGGCATCGTAGGCCTGACATTCATCAGGAGCTGCATCGGGGAGCCTTTCACCCCGGAAAGGCTGGCCGAGCACGCCAAGCACATGGTTGATCTCGGAGGGGAGTCGATCCCCGCCCTAGGCACAGACTACCTCGGGATGCAGACCACACCGGTCGGGCTTGACAACCTCTCGAAGTTAGGGCTATTTAGGAGGGCGATGAAGATCACGGGCCTGTCGCCCCGGCAGATTGAAGACGTCTTGAACGACAACGCCTACAACTTCATACTGAAGCATTCCGAGAGATGGTAGGTTGCCCGCCTATGAGAAGGACAGGGCGCGGTAGAATTCGCAAAGCAGCTATCTACGTCGCAGCGGCCGTCGCTCTCGTCGTCCTGGTGCTCATTTACTTCTTCTCCCAGTCCCAGAACAGCCAGCCAAAGCCCATCATAATGTACGTGAACCAGGGAAACGGCGTCGTCGACGAATCTAACTTTGGCACGATGCTGAGCTTCGCCTCCTCCCACGGCTTCAACACGGTTTTCTTTCAGGTCTACAGGGGAGGGGACCTTCTCTTCAACGGAAACGAACTGAGTTATTTTGTGAACCAGTCACACGCCGAGGGCTTGAAGATCTTCTTCGCGCTCTATTTCACCAACTCGTCGCAGCCCATGCCGGGCACCATTTTCGGCCTGGAAGAGGATGGCATAAGCCTGGATGTATCGTCATTGAGCCTTTCAACACAGGAGACCCTCCTCGCAGATCTTGCTCCATGCCATTGCCAGACAGCTGTCACCACAACCGACATGAACTCTCCTTTGGCGCCCAACCTCCTGATTCTTGAAACGTACGGACCAGCGTACCAGCAGTATATCAGGCACGGCATCATCGCTTCGGTGGGCGTCTTCGCGACCTCCAGTCTCGCCGACTATCAGTCACAGTTCCAGTATGCACTAACCAACAGCGACGGCGTGATGGTGTTTGACTACGCTGGACTTCTCAAGACCGGCTACTGAGCCTAGTCTACTCCGAGCCCCCAGCGGCCAACGAGCAGCTGATTGAAGGGCGTTTGAAGCGGAGGCCGAGAGCACTTTTAACGAGTCATCTTGGACGCGGAACCATGGCCAGTTTCGACTCTGACAGATTCGACAACATCGCCTTCAGCAAGATGAGCGAGACCAAGCTTCCCAGCATCGCCGTCTCCATAATCGAGGACGGAGAGGTGGTGCACACGAGAGGCTTCGGGTACAAGGACGTCTCTGCGGCGCTCCCCGCGACCGAACACACGCTCTACGGCATAGGTTCGATTACCAAATCCTTCGTCGCCCTCTCCATTGCCAAGCTGGTAGAGGCTGGAAAGTTGGACTTCCACGACCCCGTCACCAAGTTCATTCCGCTGAAGCCGAAGGTGTTCCAAGAGATTGAGATTCATCACCTGCTCAGCCATACAAGCGGGATTCCTGGCCTCGGGGCGCTCGAGGTCCTCCTGTACAGCGGGTTCGGAGAGAGTCAACACTGGCTCCCGATATCCAGTCTCGAGGACATGCAGTCATTCCTGAGCGACGTCGACGACTGGGCCGAGGCGACGCCAGGGAAGAAACTCTTCTACTTTAACGAGGGCTTCGTCCTTCTCGGAGACGTCATAGCCAAAGTCAGCGGAAGGCCTTGGTTCGACTATGTCAAGGAAGAGATACTGAAGCCTCTGAGGATGAACAGGACGTTCCTCGAGAGGGCAGACGTCAGCCAAGACGCAGACGTCGCTACCCCCTACCTGATCAGAGGTGCAAAAGTGACCCCGACAGCCATCCCCTACGGCGATGGAGGCGCGGGCGGAATCAAGAGCAACGCAGTGGACCTATCCAACTACGTCAAGATGTATATCAATTGGGGCGAGTTCGAAGGCAAGAGAATCATCGACAAGAACACCCTGACCAAGATGGAGACCCCCTACGGGAAGTGGCCCGTCGAGCACTATGGGGGGGATTCCTATGGCTATGGGCTCCAGATAATCCCGAACTTCCATGGCCACAAAGTGGCTGGGCACGGAGGGTCGGTTGACTGCTACACCGCCCAGATGAATTACATCAGGGACCTGAAGTCTGGCGTCGTGTTGCTTGCAAACGGGACGGGTTACAACACGGGGAGGCTCGCCATGATAGCTCAGTCGCTGCTCGCCGGGGTAGACCCTGATGAGCTAGGCGCTGTCAAACTGGAGACGCTCCTGAAAAAGCTGGAAGGGCAGTACACGGCCTACAAAGACACAATCTTCGCCGAGGTGAAGGTCAACGGGAGCTTCCTCATGCTCTCAGGCGAGGACATTGGTAAGGACATCGTCCTGGTCCCTGAGGGGGAGGAGGACGGGGTCGCGCGGTTCTACACCCTCGAAGCCGGCGCCCGCATGGAAGTGAACTTCAGGTTCAACAAGTACGGCATCGAGTTGATGTACGAACGTTACAGGTACAGGAGATCTGGCCCACTACCTCAGCCCGGCGTCTAACTCGTCCTCGCCTGACCCTCTGAAGTAGCGAACAACGTCCACCCATGGTCGTCATTCACGATCATGCGATGGAGACCGGGCATCGTCTGCGTCATACCCAGTGAAGATGACCCCCCTGATGAAAGTGGGGATTCGAAACAGTCCCTCACTTCGCAGATTATTACTTCTGTACCGCGTTCAGCCTGTTGTGCTTCCTAAGGATTTCCAAAAGAAGATTTTGGGGAAGAGCATTCACCTTCCCTTCGAATCCCTCCATGGTTTCCGCGCCTATCAACGAGTTGATGATCGCCTCCTCCGTCGCCTGGACGGTCGCCTCGAACAGAGGGTTCATCTCCGTGTTGGCGAGCGCCGTCATTTCGAATTCCCCCGACCTTTCAGATGTGCCGGCGTTGGCTGTTGAGAATGCCAGGAAGATGTCCCCGGAGCCGTTCGCAGAGATGGATCCCGTTCTGGCTAATCCGAGGGATGCCCGCCTTGCGATTCTTTTCAACTGGTGGGGCATCAGGGGAGCATCTGTCGCTATCACTATGATTATCGAACTCTTGCTCTCCCGGCTGAGGGGGGAGCCTTTCCCCCTGTCGAAGCCGAGACCCTCTGGAAGCTCAAGGCCGACGGGGACGCCTGCAACGACCAGCTGGCGGGCGTTGCCGTGATTGGTCTGTACTAGGACCCCCACGGTATATTGCCGGTCCCTTCCGTCGACGACTCTCGAAGAAGTGCCCGTTCCTCCTTTGAACCCATAGCAGATCATCCCCGTCCCTCCGCCGACGTTCCCTTCAGCCACGGGCCCAGGTGAGGCCGACTCGATGGCTGCGAAGGCGTGTTCCTTGGTGACATGAAACCCGTGCATGTCGTTCAGGTGCACATCAGAAGTCTCCGCAACCGTGGACAGGTGCAGGATAGACCCATGCCTGATTGCCCACTCGTCTACTGCGTCTCTAACCACTCCGACGCTGCACGTGTTTGTAATCATGAACGGACCCTGCAGGAACCCTGTCTCCTCTATGGAGTGGGAGCCCGTCATCTCGCCATATCCATTCAGAGAAAACCATCCGGCGAAGACAGGACTCTTGAAGGTGCCTTCCCTGCCTCTCGGCAGGACAGCGGTAACACCACTTCGTACCGGTCCCTTCCCCGTTTCGGGCTTTCCACGTGCTGCTTCCAAGAGGGTACTGAACCCTACTTCCACCCCTCGTACGTCCGTTATGCCATCGAATCGCCCAGCGGACCCCTGAAACGGAATCCCGAGATCTCTGGCTCTAGGCCTTCCCATCCCCTTCTTCTTGGAGTTTTGCGAGATATACGTTGCTTAAAAATGGGCTCAGCTCCCTCCAAGGTAATGTCAACATTCGTTTTGATTCCGGGAGCGTGGCTCGGTGCTTGGGCTTGGAAGAAGGTCGTCCCCGACCTTGAGGCTAGAGGGCATTCGGTCTATCCGGTCACACTCACGGGGATGGGGGAACGGGTACATCTCGCAAGCAAGGATGTGGGCTTGGAGACGGCGGTGCAGGACGTTCTGAACGTGATAAAGTACAATGAGCTAAACAATTTCGTTCTAGTGGGGCACAGCTTTGCGGGCAAGGTCGCGGCCGTGGTGGCTGACCGGGCACACGAGAATGTGAAGAAAGTCATCTACCTAGATTCCTTTCGACCGCAGAGGGTGAGAACTCCCCAGGGGTCATTCGACCCGGTAGAGGAGTTCGGCCCTCAGCCGCCAGGGGCGTTCGCCGTCCCTTTGAGGGATGCCACGGTGGACCTCATCGGTAAGGATGTCAAAGGCAGAGTTAGGACATGGATGATGGCCTTGGCTACCCCCTGGCCCATGAAGATGGCCAGGGACCCTGTCATCCTGTCAAAGAACTACGACGGGGTGAAAGAGGCGTACGTCTTCTGCACCATGACGGGAGACCCCGTAGATGATATAATCGCAGGAAAGTGGGGGAAGCTCCAGGGGCCATACAAGGTCATGGAGACTGGCCACTGGCCGATGATCACAAAGCCGAAGGAACTGGCGGCTGCACTGATTGAGCTCTCTAGGGGTTGACCTATTCTCAGAAACCGAGTTTCTCGTTCACGAGTATTACATGGACGTTCCGGAGCCTCTCCCCTTCGTAAATTAGAATCTTGGACAGGTACGTACCCGGAAACCCGAGACTCTTCATTCTCTGATCCTCAAGAGGGGTGGAGTGCTCCCGCAGTCGGAGGAGCGCTTCGTCGAGGTCTTCGGTAATCTTGTTTGTCCCTGCGACTACGATTAGGTTCTTGCCTCCGAACGCGTAGGCGGCGAGCTGGCTCCCGCCCGCGCTCCCTGCGACCATCTGCCCCTTCATGGTAATGGCGTGGACGCTTCCAAGGAAGTACTCAGCGAACGTCGCCATCTGCCTTAGTTTCATCTGCCTCTCCCTATCCTTCTCGGTCATAATCTGCGCCTTCATGTTTTTCCAGGGGTGGTCCCCGCTGGTCAGAACGTTGACCAGTCCGATCTCCTCCAGCGTCTTTGAGCTCCCTGTCATCACTTCAGCGCCGGACGGTATGAGTGAGCGTATCCTGTTCAGCGCAGCTTTCCTGTCTGGAAAGAGCTCCGCTTTGAACCCACGTGCGTTAAGGGCCCGAACGGTCTCCTCTACAGTTGCCCTTTCGGGAGGTCTCTCCCAAAGCTTCACTTGAGTGGCACTGACTGTCATCGGTGTTTCACTAAGGAGGTCCGCACCGACCGGAATTTAAGACTAGTAGTAAGATTTGACTGAGTTAGTAAAGTTGACCAGATTCATCTTTGGAACTGGTGTCCGCTGCTCTCGTGTACGAGTAAGCCATAACCCCAGGAACTGCCTAAGTAGTCGGTTAATCCCCCGCCAAGCCATGACTGAAGCTGGAACGGGACATGTGCTGAGGCCTGAGGGCATGGGCTGGAGGGTTGGCGTGTCTATTTTCTCCTTCTTCGCAGCCATAATCGCCGCAATCCTTTGGCTGTTCTTCTACGCCGGTAGCTACAATGCCTATCAAAACCTCGCCATAATCGTGGTGATTTTTCTCGCCTTCGTAGCCGTCATGGCAGCCGTCTGGGCCTCCTGGGGCATGAAGCAGAGAAACTGGTGGAACGGATAGAGCCACAGGCTCACGCCTATCGCCGCAAACGATTTCTACACTGAATCTACCAGCCTCACCCCAAAGCTGTTGTACAGGGGCCCTGAAGAAGCGACAATTCCCGAACTGCAGGCTGCCATGCAGAGCGGCAAGATCACTGCGCGGAGACTCGTCGAAGTCTACATGCGCCGAATTGCAAGAATCGACAGGGCGGGCCCTCGGCTGAATTCAATAGCCGAAGTCAATCCCGATGCGCTTGAAATAGCCCGCAAGCTAGACGATGAAAGGATGGAGAATGGGGCCCGGGGCCCCCTGCATGGCATTCCCGTTATCCTGAAGGACAGCATCGCGACTAAGGACAAGATGGAGACCACTGCCGGATCCCTGGCACTTCTTGGGTCTCGCCCCCGCCGGGAGGCTTCAGTCGCCAAGAAGCTGCGTGAAGCAGGCGCTATCATTCTGGGTAAGGCCAACATGAGCGAGTGGGCGAACTTCCGATCGACCAACTCCTCCAGCGGCTGGAGCGCCCGAGGTGGGCAGGTGCATAACCCGTACGTGCTCGACCGGTCTCCCTGTGGTTCCAGCTCCGGGTCAGCGGTAGCGGTGGCTGCTAACCTCACAAGCGTTGCCCTGGGCACGGAGACTGACGGTTCAATCCTGTGCCCATCGTCTGTTAATGGCGTAGTAGGGATAAAGCCGACGCTGGGCCTGGTATCCCGATTCGGGGTCATACCCGTAGCCCACAGCCAGGACACTGTCGGCCCCATCGCCAGGACCGTGACCGACGCGGCAATCCTCCTCGGAGCAATGGTGGGAGTCGACAAGGAGGAAGATTCGACCCGGTCGAGCGCGGGCAGGTACTATCATGACTACACGAAGTTCCTAGACCGCGATGGCCTCGAGGGCGCACGCATTGGTGTCCCCCGCCAGGGCTACTTCGGCTATAGCGACAAAGCAGACGAGATCGCCGATGCGGCCCTGAAGCGTATGCACAGGCTGGGTGCCAAGATTATCGACCCGGCGAACATCCCCACGGCAAAGCAGATGTCGTCTTCAGAGGACGAGCTGACGGTGCTTCTTTTCGAGTTCAAGGCCGACCTTAACCGCTATCTTGCCGGGCTGAAGTCCCCCCGCATCCACTCGCTGAAGGACGTTATCGCCTTCAACGAGAAGCATAAGCAGAAGGAGCTGAAGTACTTCGGCCACGATCTGTTACTAAAGGCGCAGAAGACCGGAAGCCTGAAGGACTCGAAATACATCAAAGCGCTGAAGAAGGACCGCCTTCTCTCTCGGAAAAAGGGGCTTGACTTCACCATGTACAAGCACCGACTCGATGCCCTGGTAACGCCTACCACATCGCCTCCTTGGACCATAGACCTCGTAGACGGAGACCACGGGCTTGGAGGCTCTTCACAGCCGACTGCGCTTGCGGGATACCCTGCAATCACGGTCCCGGCAGGCTACGTTTTCGGGCTGCCTGTCGGCATCACATTCATGGGAAAGGCGTACGGCGAGCCGACCCTGATCAGACTAGCCTACGCATTCGAGCAGGCAACACGACATCGGATCCCGCCTAGGTACAAGAGAACGATCTCTTCGCGTAGACCGCTGCATGCAAACATACGAAGCGCTGCAAGCTGGGGCGGTGGCGGGACTATTCGACTACCTCAGGGTCAGTCTTAGGTCGGAATCTCGTCCCTCAGGACCGCCAGGATTTCCGAGTGCGGGACAGGGGTCTGGATGTCTGTGCCCAGGGAGTAGTAGGAAAAGTATGCCCAGTTGATGCCGTTAGAATTACAGTAAACGAGCAGCGCCTGTGTGTCAGCCTGCCAATTCTGGTCCAGCTTACAGTTGGCCCCCGTGCAACCGGCTTCGAAGGCATCGAACTCCCCCATCCACGCGGGAACCCCCTGCTTCCTCGCGTTGTCAAGGAACGCCAGGACATAGGGCTGAGCCGTCGCCCAATCTGACGTGTATATGTGGAACTCATACATCGTGTTCTGCAACGACGGTGCGGTCGATATGATGGGAGAGTTGGCCATCAGACCGGGCGTAGAGTCCTCGTAGATCAATATCAGGTGCGGGTTGACCGAGGAGATGTTTTTGCCCATTTCAGTGTAGAATGAAGTCAGCAGACTCCCCTCGAACGGGACCGAGCCGCAGGAGGAATCGAACCAAGGTTCGTTGAACATGTCTATGCCGACGACGGTCGAGTTCCCTGCATACCTTGCGGCCAGCATCCGCTCGGCCGCCTCCATCGCTTCGATTGGCTTCGGAGCTTTGCCCCCCACCATCGACTGGTCCTGGAAGAAGCTGCACATCGCAGAAGCTAGCTCCTGGCCTGTAGTGGGGGTCGTGATGCTAGCGTACAGCCAAAGAGGATTGCCCCACCCTTCGCATTCCCCTCCCTGTGTCTTCTCAGGAGCCTGTTGGAATGCGCCTGAAACGTCCACCTGGGCGAAGTCGAACATCACAGCGATGTGTACGCTGCCGAAGCTTCTCACGACATAATCCAATTCGTCAAGGTAGGCCGTGTTCCAATGGTGAATCCAAGTCCCGTTGGCGGCGAGCGTTGGCGCTTCGGGTTCTATGTTCTCCCACGAAATTGGTATCCGGACGGAGTTGAACCCCCACGCAGCAACATTCGCGAAAGAAGTTGGGGGTAGGCTCCACCCCTTGCCGCACGAGTCAGGAGAGCTCGCAGGGTTCCCCGTCCCGAAGTCGAGACCGTCGACGTCAACTCCGACCAGTGAGATAACGTTCCCTGCGGCATCAAAGACGTTCTCGCTCCCAGCCTCTGTGTGCAACCAACCAGCAATCAATGGCGCGCAGGGAGCCGTCGTACAGAGCGGGTTCGCTTGAGACGTTGACGTCGTTGTAGAAATACTTGAAGTCGTAGCGGAAGTGCTTGTGGTCGTACTTGTCGCACTGCTTGAACTCGAGGTTGCACCAGTGGCCGTTGAAGAACTCGTGCTGCTGCTTGATTCCGTCCTACTCGTGGTGGCCGACGTCTGTTGTCCTGGCTTGATCATGACCACTGCGAGCACCCCTGCGACCAGCAATACAGCGATAACAATCAGTAAGCCGATCCTCGAGTTCGAAAGGGCTCGAGCCCGGAGCGCCGTCATCAGCTACATTCCTCCAGGGGTCGTGAACGCGCCCCCGTGACCGCAACCGAGCTGACAGCACCCAGAGCTGCGGCTTTGCTCGAAAGATCTACCAACGAAGGTATGAATTATCGACGTCCGCAGTTATAGAATCTTGCCCTCTGGATGGCGAAGCGGTTCCGCATCACATGCACGTCCCGTCGATAGGTACCCACGATACGTGCTGACGACCCATTAGTCCTTTAAGCAGAGGGCAATCTCTTCGATGCAATGACCAGCGAAGAGAACGGCCAAGGCGCCGACAAGCTGCTAAATGACATGGTGCGGGACGCGGACGAGTACTACGCCCGCCTTAACGTGCAGCAGGCCAACCAGACTCGGATTTACTCTGCGGTTATGGGTGCAGTCATCTGGTTCGCGGTGTTTGCCGGGCTCGGGATCGCCCTTTACTTCAATGTCAAGGCAACCGAAATCACACTGGACCTCCTCTGGGCGTTTCTAACGGCTGTCGCTAGCGGCGCTATCGCTGGTGGCGTAATGTATGCCGTCAGGCGGCAGAGGGCAACAAAGTTCGCCGACCTCGGCTCCCTGCTGACCAAGATCAAGCAGGGCAGGGTCTCATCCGAAGATGGGCTGCGCCTGATGGACCTGATGCACCAGGCGGCGCTCACCATGAGAAAACAGAGGCTCGATTCCGCCTTCGCCTACGGCGTGGGCGCTTTCATCCTAGTGAGCATCGTCGGTCTAAACGCCGGCTTTGGGGCGCTCGCCGGGGTCGTGACCTACCTCTACTTCAGGTACGAGGCGCTTAGGGATTACGAAAAAGAGGACGAGAGATATGAGGTTGCAAAGAGGGACATCATCCTCAGCCTGTGAAGAATTTGGAGCGCCCCGACCTTTACGTCCTAGCCCGCTTCCTGGACATACTCTACGAAAACGGCCAGCCCATGAAGAAGACAAACCTTCAAATGAGGACGGGGCTAAATTATGTCCGGTTCTCGGAGTACTTCGATTGGATGATTTCTCACGGTTTCCTGCAGAAGAAGGTCGAAGATGATGTGGAACTCTACTCTCTGTCACCTCAGGGCCTCGATGCCTACCACAGGTTGGTGGCTTGGATACGGGAGACTATGAAGGGGATGAGAATCTGACAGAGGAGGCTCCCATGAAAGTGGGCTCTGACTGGATAGCTTTCTTCAGAAGGCACTGGGGCGCGGTCGCCATATTCGTGGTAGCTGCTACCTTGGCCGTGGCGTGGGGAGTCTACGTTTTCTGGTGGTTCACGGGTAACGCCCAGTCGACGGGCCTTGTCCCTTCAGCGCTGGGTTCCTGGTCCATGGGCAATCTCGTGAGTTTCATCATCTATTCCGTACTTTGGGAACTCCTTCTGGTCGGCATACCGGCGGTCGTGGCGGCTGTAGCGGCCTGGATGTGGTGGAGGCGAATCCCCTCTGAAGAATGGATGGGATATCACTGGGGAAGGCGATCGCGGTCTGCAGGGGGAGGGGGCGGAGTCGGGTTCCTGTTCTTCGTTGCCTTCGCCATCAAGGTCTACGTAGACGGGAACTGGAACATCCCTGTTTCGACTTACACCCTGAACTACGTCGTCGGCTCGATGATTACGATAGTAGAGTGGATTGCTGTGATCTTGGGCATTCCCGTCGCCATCGCAGTGACCTGGTGGATACACCACGAATTGAAGAAGCCCTAACTCTGATTAGGGCACGAACGTAAAAGAAGGATACATCCCCTAACTGCCGATGAGCCGGCAGGCCCAACTTGGGGTTGGAAACACCCCTTTGGTCAGGGTCGACGGGGTGTATGCCAAGCTCGAGTGCGTCAATCCGACGGGCAGCATCAAGGACCGCATGGTCAAGTTCATCCTCGACGAAAGCGAGAAGCGCGGATTGCTAAAGAAAGGGATGGTCATTGTGGAGGCGACCAGCGGGAACACAGGTATCGCTCTCGCCTACTTCGGGAGGCAGAAGGGCTACGAGGTTAAGATCATAATGCCGGACAACATGACAGAAGAACGCAAGGAGCTCATTCGGGGTTTCGGGGCCGAGCTCATTCTCTCCCCCGAAAAGGAGGGGTTCCTCCAAGCCCTTTGGATAAGGGACAATATGGTCAGGGCAGGGAACTGCTTCACCACGGACCAATTCTCGAACGACCTGAACACAGAATGCCACTATCAGACCACCGGCCGGGAACTGATTAAACAGTTGGACGCCGAGTCGGTGTCCCCACACGCCTTCGTTGCAGGCGTTGGGACGGGGGGGACGCTCATGGGGATTGCCAGGGCTTTGCGCGAAGCCAACCCCAACATCTTCGTTGCTGCAGTAGAGCCGGCCGAATCTGCCGTCATGAGCGGTGGTGAGCCTGGCCCTCACGAAATCGGCGGGATCGGAGATGGCTTCGTTCCCGTTCTTGTCAAAGACAAAGAAGGAACTCTCAACCCCCTGATCAAAGAAGTGATGCAGATTACTAGCGACGAAGCCATTGCAGAGTCGAAGAGGCTAGCCAATGACTTCGGGTTCTGCGTGGGGGTGTCTTCTGGGGCGAACTTCTTGGCGGCAGAGAGACTCAAGAGCCGGTTCGAGAACATTGTTACTGTGTTCCCGGACGGGTTTACGAGATACGAATCCTTGGGTCTCGGCCCTTCAGGAAGGTGCGGCTTCCACGGCTCTGCGTGCCGCCGGCACAACGAGATTGTGACGAGCCTCCGGAAAACCACCTAGGCCAGAGAGGGGTAGGCGTCAGCGCCAGACGTGAGAATCGTATTCCCGCCTTAAGAGGGACAGAGCGGATAGCCAGTCGAAGCTCGATGAAGGTTCTCGTAGCCTATGCCAGCAAAGCTGGCGCGACAAAAGGGATAGCCGAGTTCATCGGCGAGAGGCTCAGGCGGCGCGGTGTGCCGGCGGACGTGTGCGATGTGAGCTCTGTCCAAGGGCTCGAGGACTACGACGCATTCGTGGTGGGAAGCGCAGTGTACATGTTCCATTGGATTAAGGAGGCGAAGCAGTTCGTCCTCAAGAACCGGCTCATTCTCGAGAGGCGACCTGTCTGGCTGTTCAGCAGCGGGCCTGTAGGGCTTCAGAAGACGAACTCGAAGGGCCAAGACCTGACGGACGTGACTACGTCGGGGCCCAGGGAGATTGAAGAGCTCAGCGAAGCAGCAAAGCCCCGGGACCACCGGGTCTTCTTCGGGGCGCTCGACGGCGACAAGCTCGGAGGTGCAATGGGGCTCACGTACAGGTTTATGCGCCGTAGCAAGGCTGTACGGGAATCGATGCCCGACGGCGACTACAGAGACTGGAAGGATATCGA
>Ga0187770_10000124_pt1 | contig 34821 bp, 25 predicted proteins | sample 0116_SJ02_MP02_2_FD_133154 | JGI IMG/M metagenome (GOLD analysis project Ga0187770, IMG submission 133154) | Tropical peat soil microbial communities from peatlands in Department of Meta, Colombia - 0116_SJ02_MP02_20_MG | ecosystem: Environmental > Terrestrial > Soil > Wetlands > Peat | place...
CGCGACTCCAACCATGACGCCCACGTCGACCGCGTCTGCGACTCAGACCCCAACCGTGACTGCGACCCAAACGGCCACGGCGACACCGACCGCGACCGCAACCGCAACTCAAACAACGACCGCTACCGCAACCGCGACGCCCACCGCCACCGCAACTCAGACGCCGACCGCAACCCCCACTCCAACTGCGACTGCCACCTCTGTGCCAACTGTGACCGCGACTCAGACGCCTACACCTACGCACACCGCGAGCCCGGTCGGCACGCCGACGCCGATACCGGGAATCGCGGGCAATGGCGTGACCGATGATTCCGCGGCGCTGCAGGCGGCGCTGAACAAGGCGGCAGGCGGCACGGTCAATCTGGGCGACTACAGCGAGATGCTGCTTGCGAAACAGGTAACCATCCCGGCCGGAACGACGCTGGTGCTTGGAACGATCGACATCACGATCGCGGCGCCGACCGGGTTCGTGCTCGCCAACGGAGCCACGCTCACCGGCGCGGGACCCGGCGTATCGGTGATCGAGTTCGCCAATGGCGTCGCGGCCGCGGACACACCGATGATCACCAACAGCAGTGGCGCCTCGGTGAGCATCAGCAACATCACTTTCGATGGCAACCGGGCCAATAACCTGCCGTCGTCCGTGGACGGGATTTACCTGTACGGCACATCGAACTCGTCGCTTGGCAATCTCGACGTTCAGAGCTTTACCGGCAACGGAATCGATCTCGTCGATCCGCTCACCGGCAACTCGATCAGCTCTAACTCCATTTCCGATTGCGGCGAAGACGGGGTGGACGGCGGGCACGCGATCAACGTGTTCCGCGAGGCCACCGGCACCACCGACGGCCTTACCATCGAGAACAACACGATCGACACCACCTCGACGGCCTCATCCGGCGCCGAGGGCATCAAGACTGCGGTCAGCGCCAATGCCGCGAGCGCCGGGATCCAGGACGTGTACGAGGAGAACAACACGATCACGCTCGGCGCGAGCGCGAGCGGAACCTGGGGGATCGAGAACTGGACCGCCTCCAGCGCAACCTTCATGGACGGCTTCCAGATCACCGGCAACTCGATTACCGGCGCAGGCGGGATTGCCGGCGCAGCCGGCAACGCGAGCGGCGGAATCTCGCTCGGCGGTCAGGATGGCGGTGGCACGCTCGGGACTGAAGTCGCCAACAACAACCTGCAGTACCTGGGCTTCCTCGGAATCGAGGACACCTGGCAGAACGTTCAAGTGTCGGGCAACGTGCTCAGCTTCACCAATTACTCGGCGATCGACGGGCAGAACTGGACTACTCCGTTCGATGGCGGCTCGACCTGGAGCAGCAATCAGTTCCTCAACGGGCTTGGGGCGTATCGCGACCTGATGGTCATCGGCACCACGGCATCGATGTCGAATATCTCGATTACGGGAAACACTTTCACGAGTCCGGCCGGCGACGGCATCGATGTAATCGACAACTCTTCCACCAGCCAGACCATCAGCGTCAGCATCACGAACAACACCGTGCAGATGGGCCGCTCGGTCGATGACGCCCAGATGCAGTCGGGAAGCGCGACACTGGTTTCGGCCTCGGCGGCCTTCACCCCTTATGATTCCGGCCGCTGGGTGCAGGTGGACGGCGCAGGAGCCGGTTCAAGCCTGATGACGCAAATCGCGTCGGTCACCAGCGCGACCACCGTTACACTTGCCTCCCCGGCCGAGACCACTGTCGTGGGAGCCACGGCGGTTATCGCGCAAACCAACGCCAGCGATGGCATCAAGCTCACCAATAGCGGGGTGGAATCAAGCCAGGTCGACGGGAATCAGGTCTTCGACATACTCGGTTCCACTTGCGACGCCGGGTGGGGAATCCAGGTCGTAAACGGCGCGGCAGCGACCCTCAGCAACAACACCTACACCGGCGTGAATTGCTGGTACCAGGTGCAGTAACGGCGCGATCGCCGGATGTCGGGCGCGAGCGCGGAGATTGAAAAGCCCGCGCCGTTAGTCCGGCTCTACAGATTGTTATAATTCTTTGCCATGATGTGGCATTCGGGCGCGGCCGCCGGCTGAGCCGGCTACGACGGCGCACTCTCCGCAGGCATCGCTATTGGCGGGTTTTCTGGTACTGTTTCGCTCAGCCGAGGGCAGAGGGACCATGGGGGAGAGGGGCCCGAAGCTTGCGCACAGTGGTCGCGATCCAGGCCGCGCGCATCACCGAATGCGGCGCGTACGCAGCGGTCTGCCGGCGTCCCCGCTGGTTGCGGCTCTTGGCCGCGCCGCGATCGCGTTCATTCCAGTCCTTGCAGTCGCGGCCGGATGCACGAGCATGGGATTCGACCGTTCCGCCCTGCGCGATAGCATCGACTTCGGACCACCCGAGCACGTCCGGCTGTGCGTGTACCTCGATGATGGCCTTGCGCCGTCGGACGCCACCTCACTGATCGACACCTGGAGCGGCCAGGCGAGAATCTTCAAGCTGTACGTCGAGCCGGTCTCGTTTCAGCACATGAGCCGCGCGGCCTTCTTCAACTCCGGAATCCTCGAGCAGGTAAACAGCATTCCGCTCGGCCCGTCATGCGATCGCATGATCTATTTCGTGAATCGCAACGCGGGCGATGTCGCATACGGCCTGGCCTCCATCGGCCTGGGACTGCCGGAAGTGCTTGGCGAGGTGGATGACCCGACCTTGACCCACGGCTATGTGGTTGCGCGGCGAGCGACGGTGACTCAACTGCTGATGTCGCCGTCAGACGTGACGGAGCACGAACTCTTCCATTTGCTGGGGTGCCCGGACCATTTCAACATGCCGGGCTGTTACGAGCGGATTCACAATCTCAAGCTGGCCGAAGAAAAGCTCAAGCAGGACGGCTACTTCAAAAAGGTTGGTGAGGCGCCGTTTTACCCGACCTTTGCCTCACATACCGAATCGATGCTGCTGTCGCGCGCCCAGGTCAACCGCTATTCGAGGATGGAAAGCGGCCCTGGCTCCGCAGCGCTGGTGCCCTGACCGTTCCGCTCCCCTTCGTAACCGCGCGAGTCGAGACCGCGGCGATCTGCGGTCTCGGCGATCACGTGCCGGTACGTCGCGCGGATGCGCCGGCGTGCTCAAGGGGTGAACCGGCCGCGGCTCGCGCCCGTTTACACTATGCCGCAAGCGCGCTTAAATATCGGATGTTCTCCACCGCCGACCCAGATGAACTGCACGCACCTAAAGCTCGCTGATGACGGGCAAGAGAAAGTTAGGCTTGCTAATTAATGACCAATCGGCATGGAAGTCATAGCTGCAATTAGCTGAAAAAGACGTTTGACTGGTTATTTTTTTCCTGTTAGACCATATAGCGCTTAGACCGCGCGAAGCATAGTACAGCTTCCTAGGTGAAGCGATACTTTGCGGTTCTGACGGATCATTGGCTGAGGATGAGGAGGATGGGGACGTTGGCGGCGAGCCAAGGTGATGGACACGTGTGCCGAAACGCTACCGCGTCGGGATGGCGGACGCATGTTCGGAGCCTGGGTTGATTCTCGCGAAGAAGCTTGAAGAAGTGGAACCAGTAAGATGAGCAAGGTAAGAAGAGCCTCCAGTTCCTTGATCGCAGCGATCCTGATTCTGGCCGGTGCATCGACGGCCTTTTGTTCGAACGTCGTCGGCATCGTTCAGGACCAGGATCACAATTTCGTGAACGGCGCATACGTGATCGTGACCGATTCCACCGGGAAGAAGGCCGGGGAAGGAAGGACCGATATCTACGGCCGTTACTGCATCTCGGCCGTAACTCCGGGAAAATACACCTTCACTTTCGACCCGGCCAGCACCGGCTTGCAGGGCGGGTCGGCGGTGGCCCAGGTGGACATCGAGGGCCTCACGGTCGACTGGTTTACGGCAAAGACGACCAACGCGCTTGCGTCCAGCAACCTCGGCGTGGCATCCGCGGCGACGGCGACATGCGGGGGCTACTGGTGGCCCGCAGCGGCCGCCGGAGTCGGACTGGCTGGGATCGGTGGGATCATCGGCGGAGTCCTCGGGGGCGAGAGCGGCGGCGGTACCAGCGCGACCTCGTCGAAGTAGGGCAGCGCAGCGCCGGTTGCGCGGCGAAGTCCGGCTCAAGCCAGGGGGCGGACGTTCGGGAGGCCGCGCGATGCTATGCTCGGGGTCCGACAATCGAAAATCCGCAGCGCCGATATCCCCAAACACACACGGCGACTACAATCCGCATTTTTGGCATCGGATGCCAAAGGACGCCTATCGTGGAATGCTCAGTGATTCGTAACCTGTTCCTTTCGGCTTCGGCCTCCCTTCTGGCGTTCGGCTTGGGCGCGTGCTCATCGCAAAACCTGGCCGATCCCCCCGCAACCGCGCAGAACTCGATCGCGTCGGGCGGCGTGTCCGCGACCCGCCAGATCGACCAGACCGACAGCGCGCGGCTCGAGGCCCTGTGGCAGTCGCGCACGCACGACACGTCGGAGGGCGACTTCAGCCTGGGTCCCGGCGACGTGCTTCAGGTTTCGGTGCCCGCGATCGATGACCTCAAAGATCGCTCGGTTCGTGTCTCCGGCGACGATACCATCACGCTCCCCCTCATCGGCGTCATCAATGTCAAGGGAATGACCGAAGAGGAGGTGCGCACCGAACTCAAGAAGCGGCTGGACAAGTACATGTACGAGCCGCAGGTCGATGTCTTCGCCAAGCAGTACGAGAGCCGGCAGGTTGCGGTGGTAGGCATGGTGCAAAAGCCGGGTCTTTATACGCTCACCAGTGCGAGCGATACCGTGCTCGCGATGATCAGCCGGGCGGGCGGAGCGACAGAAACCGCCGCCCAGCGCATCCTCCTGATTCCCGCACTACCGGGTGAAGCGGGCCGCACGAGCGAGCTGTTGGGCGCCGCCGCCGCGGCAGGCTTCAACACTTCTCCAACCCGCGCGGGCACACTTGACGATCTGCCCGGCGCGACGGCTTCGGCCCCCTCGTCTCAGCCGCAACAGGCGAGCGATAGCATTGTGGCGCGCCGCTCGGAGGGGAGCATGCCGGCAAGTTTCGCTCCGTCTCACCCTATGCCCGCGACGGTGGGGAGAGCGGAGCCGATTGTGATCGATCTGACCAGCACTGCGAGCCACACCCATCTCGACATCCCGGCTCGTCCCGGCGACGTGATCATCGTCCCCGCGGCCGGTGAAGTGATGGTCAAGGGCTGGGTCCAGAATGCCGGCGCCTTCAAGATCACTCCCGGCATGACAGTGCTCGGAGCGATCGCTGCGGCGGGCGGCGAGATGTTCAGCTCGACCGGAGAGGTGCTGCGCACCAGCGGCAACGGGGACAAGGTCGAGATGGCGTTCGATGTGTCAGCGATCCAAAAGGGGACGGCGGCCGACATCCCGGTCCAGGCCGGCGACATCGTGATCGTGAATCGCTCGGTCATCGGCGCGGTCCCGTATGCGGTCTACTTCCTGATGAACCACTTCGGCACGGGGATTTACCCGGCGCTGCCGATGCTCTAGCAGGATGTTCAGGAGAGCGAGATCATCGCAGTTCGACCGCCCTGCGGTCTCAACATCCTGCGTAAAGGATGGCTTCCTTCCTCTATCTTCTCTCCCGGTCTTTTCCGGGGGAGATAAGAGAGGGGGAGCAGGCTGTGATTTATCACCAGCCTGCTGGAGCGCGGCGCAAAGCTTCGCCTTGCGATTGAATCAGTAACCGCCCCTGTAGAGGCAACCGTGAAAGAACCTGCACCATATTTCGTTCAACGCATATATCCCGAAGCGGTGGGGCAGCCCTATCCAGGGCCGGCTCCCCTGCTTACCGAGCAGGAGGGACCGGACCTGCGCGATTACCTCCGCGTCATCCGGCGCCATCTCAAGCTCATCGCGAGCATCGTCGCCGGTGCGCTCCTGCTGACCGGGTTGGTGGTGCTCACGATGACGCCGATTTACACGGCCAAGAGCACCATTCTGGTCGAGTCGCAGGCGCCGCGCGTGCTCGACATCCGCGAGCTGATGGGAGAAGTGCCCGGAGGTGACGAGAGCGACTACTTCAAGACCCAGGAGGAAATTCTCAAGAGCCGCAGCCTCGCCGCGCAGGTGATTCGCGACCTCGGGCTGGACAGCAATCCCATGTTCTCATCGCGCGCACAGAGCCCCGGGTTCATCGGCGAGCTCTGGGCGGCCGTGACCTCCTTTCTCTCGCAGCCCTTCGGCGGCGGGACCCCGCACAGGTCCCAGGATTCGCTCGGCGTTGACGGAGATTTGATCGACCTCTATCTGGGCCGGCTGACCATCAAGCAGCAGACCGGCACACGCCTGTTCGCGGTCGCCTTCAGTATCGCGAACCCGGCGCTGTCGGCGGAAATCGCCAACGAGCACGTTCACAGCTACATCCGGCGCGGGATGGAGATTCACGCGCAGGCCAGCGAGGATGCGCGCCAGTTCCTCGAGAAGAAACTCGTGGAACTCAAGGAGCGCGTGGAAAAGTCCGAGGCCGCTCTCAACAACTACCGCCGCGACCGCGGCATCGTCGCCTTCACGCTCGACGACAAGGGCAACATCATCAACCAACGCCTCATCGAGCTGAACCAGGCCCTGACCAAGGCCGAGACCGAACGCATCGATTTCGAGTCCCAGGATAACCTCATCCACAAGCGCAGCTACGACTCCCTGCCCGCGGTCATCAACAGCTCGCTCATTCAGAATCTCAAGGCGCAGCTCGATGTCCTCGAGGGCCAGTACGCGAGCATGGCGAGCCAGTTCAAGCCCGACTATCCGCCGCTCAAGGAACTCAAGGCCAAGGTCGATGATAGCAGCGCGAGGCTGCGCACCGAGATTGCGCACGTGGTCGATGGTATCGAGTCCAACTACCAGAGCGCGGTCGCGCGCGAGGCCGGCCTGCACAAGCAGGTCGAACAGGAGAATTCCGCAGCGCTGGCTCTGAACGATGCGTCGCTGCAGGACGCGGTCCTGGCGCGCGAGGTCGATGCGAGCCGCCAGCTTTACAAGAGCGTGCTCGAGCGCATGAAGGAAATCGGCGTGGCCGGCGAGGTGCCAACCTCGAACGTGTCGGTAATCGACCGCGCAACCACACCGCGCGAGCCATCAAGCCCGCGCAAGCTCATCGACCTGGCGGCTGCCGCAGCGCTCTCCCTGTTCCTGGGCGTGGGCATCGCCTTCCTGCTCGATCACCTGGACGACGGGCTGCACAACCCCGAAGAGGCCGAGCTTTATCTTGGTATCCCGAGCCTCGGATCGATCCCCGATTTTCTCACCCTCGATGACGAGCGGGCGATCGAGGAGGCGATTCCCGCCGACCTGGCACTACCGGTCGCCGAGGCAACGGGCGACCAGGCACCCAAGGAGATCGTCGTTGCGCGCAACCGCTTCTCGGTCGCCGGGGAATCGTACCGCGCGGTCCGCACCGCGATTCTTCTCTCTCGCGCCGCGCAGCCGCCCAAGACCATCCTGATCGCCAGCGGCGCCAAGACCGAAGGCAAGACCGTCACTGCAGTGAACATCGCGATGGCGTTTGCGCAGATGGGCCGGCGCGTCCTTCTGATCGACGGCGATTTGCGCCGCGCGCGATGCCATGAGGTGCTCGGCGTGCACAACCTGGTCGGACTCACCGAGGTGCTGGTGGGCCAGAAGGAGGCGGCCGATGTGATCAGGCCGATTCGCGGAGGCGGATTGTCCTTCCTGAGCGCCGGGTCGATACCCCCAAATCCAACCGAATTGCTCGCCTCGGAGAGGATGCGCGAGGTGCTCGAGCAGCTAACCGGCCAGTACGACAGCGTGCTCATCGATTCGCCGCCGGTGATGCCGGTCAGCGACTCGGTGATCCTGTCGAGGATCGTGGACGGGGTGGTGGTCGTGGTCGGGCCGCGCACTCCCAAGCAGCTCGTGCGTCATGCCTGCGCACGGCTGGGCCAGGTTGGCGCAAAGATTCTTGGCGTCGTCCTCAACCAGGTGGATCTCAAGAGCCCCGACTATTATCACTATCACCGCTATTACTCCTACGAAGACTACTACAAGCCGAACAGCTCGATGTCGCAGAGTTAGCCGCGGCCCGTCTTTGAAACAGCCAACCGGCGTCTGGTGAAGAATCTCAGACGCCGGGCATCTTCCCCATAGATTCCGAGATCACAGCCGCAATGGCGCCCGGCTCAACCGACCATCGACGACCGCTTCTTGCCGGCGCTGGCGGACTTTCCCGGCCGCGCCGCGGGTTCGTTGCGGTCGATGATGGCGGCTGGTTCGATCGCGCGGTGACCGCGGGAGTCCTCCTGCTGATCGCGGTCACGCCGTTCGCGATGGGCGCGGTTCATCCGTGGGCCTATATCGCGGTCGAGGTGACGGTGTTCGCGATGACGGTGGCGTGGATGGCGAAGATCGCGCTGCGGCCGCCTATCGCGCATCAGCCCGCATTCGCCAGGCTCGCCTGGATCGCGATTCCGCTTGGCCTGTTCATCGGGTTCGTCGCGATTCAGATCATCCCCCTGCCGCCGGCTGTCGAGCGGGTCGTTTCGCCCGCTACATACAATCTTTACGTAAAGGCGCTGAGCGGCTGGCCGCAGAGCGCGCCGTTCGAGGCGATGCTCAATCTGCCCGAGGTGAAGCCGCCGGCCAACGCCGGCAGGGTGCTCCCGACCCCCTGGGAAGTGAGCGGCGGGGCGAAGGTGCCGGCGGTTAAGGACGCTCCAGCCAGCAACGTTTCTGCCGAGCGAACCGAGGCGGCGCAGGGATGGACGATGCGATGGCGTCCGCTTTCGGTCTCGCCGTCGCAAACCGAAGAGCTGCTGCTGAAGCTCGTCGCCTATTGCGCATTGTTCGCTCTCGTCCTGCTATATCCCTTCGGTCCCTCGTTTCACGGCGATGCGGAGAAGCGGTTCTTCCGCTACGTGCTGGTGGCGGTGCTGGCCACCGGTCTGGCCGTCGCGTGCGTTGGCATCCTGGAGCGGGTCTTCTGGAACGGCAAGGTTCTCTGGATGTTCGTGCCCTATGACTGGGGCACTGCGCAGCCGGGATTGATCGAGCGGGCGCGCGGCCCGTTCGTCAATCCCGATCACTTCGGCGCCTATCTGAATCTGGTGCTCCCGATCGCGATCGCCGGCGTGATGTTTCCGACGTTTGTGGTGCGGCGCAACGCCGAGCCGTTTCGGGTCTTCTGCGCCGTCGTCGTCCTGATCGTAAGCGTCGCGCTGCTGCTGAGCCTCTCGCGCGCCGGGTGGATCGGAGCCCTGGTCGGATTTGCAACCGTCCTGTGGCTTGCCGGATTCATCCCGCTCGAACAACGGCCGGCGCTGCTCCGCTTTCCCCGCCGCATCGCCATCCCGATGTGCTTGGCGGCGATCGCGTTGGTCGTGGCGACCACGACTCTGTTCGTTTCGCCCGAAGCGCGCCATCAGGCGGACGCGCGCCTGAAGGAAACCATCAGCCAGCATCAGACGCTTCGCTTCCGGGTGGGCGTCTGGCGCGACTCGATGCCGATGGTGCGGGACTTCCCGCTGTTCGGCACCGGGCTTGGTTCCTTCGAGGACGTGTTCCCCCATTATCGAACGCCGCCCTGGAACGAGAATTACGCGCGCGAGGCGCACAACGACTACCTCGAGCTGCTGACCGGGGGCGGAATCATCGGCTCCGGCCTGCTGCTGTGGTTTTTCGCCGCAATCGGGACGCGGCTGTATCGGGGACTCAAGCAATTGCCTCCCGAGGTGCTGCCGGTTGCCGCGGCACTGCTCTCTGCGATGGCCGCGATGGCGTTTCAGGAGTTCTTCGATTTCAATCTTCAGATACCCGCCAATGCCGCCCTGTTCACCATCCTGATGGCGCTGGTGATGCGGCTGATCGCGGCCCAGCGGCTCGAAACTGCCAGCGCCGATGTGAAGCCGCGGCGCAAGTACGCGCTCGCGGTGTCGGCGGCGGCTGCAATCCTGTCGGTGGCCGCAGTCGCACAGGGAAAAATTCCCTACCCGTACGATCTCAAGCAGCCCTCAACGCCGGCTCAGGCGCGCTCCATGATCCTTGCGCACCCCGCATCCTCGCGCGCTCACTACTGGATGGTCGAGGCGCTCGACGGGCGGCTCACGCCCGCGATGCGCGCGCGCCAGATGGAGACCGCGGTGTGGTTCGACGAGGACAATCCGTACATGATCGACCGGTACGCGCAGAGCCTCGTATGGGATGGCCGGCAGGCCGAGGCGATGGAGCAGGTGGCGCGCTCGGTGTACGTCTCGCCGGTGCTGTGGACTCACTATTACCTGCAATGGCGCCTGATTCCGTGGCTCTCCGGGCAGGAGCGTGCCGCAGTGGAGAGAGGGTTCCAGGATGCCGTCGCTTCCGATTTCATCAATGCGGTCTGGGGTTATGGCGCGTTCCTTTCCGCTCTTGATGACCACCGCCGCGAGGCGGACCTGTTCGCGCACGCCGCATCGTCGGATCGCGACGCATCCGCCAGGCAGGAACTGCTGATTGCCTCGGGACGCGCATACGCGCGCGCCGGTGACCTCGACCGCGCCGAGAGCCGGTTGAAGGAGGCCGCGGCGCTCGATCCCACGAGCCCCGATGCGTACGCCGATCTCGCGACGATCGTCTATGCGCCGCGCCGGGACTTCACCGCCGCCAGGGCCGTCGTCAATGAAGGGATCTCCAGGGGCGCCGACCCGTTTGCGCTCTATCTCGCGCTGGCCGGCGCCGCCGAGACGGCGGGCAACCAGGCGCAGCAGGAGTCGGCGCTGCTCGATGCGATCAATGCGCGGCCGTCGGATTACGACACCGTCGGGCGGCTCGCTTCTCTCTATGTGGCGGAAAAGCGCTTCGACCGCGCGGTGCTCTGGATGCACCGGGCGACTGATATCCGTCCGGACTCGGCGGAGGCGTTTTACCGCCTCGGGCTGGCCGAGGAAGCGGGCTATCAATACTTTGCCGCGGATCGCGATTTCAGCCGCGCGCTCGCGCTTGCCCCGCAAGACGCGGGAATCAAAGCGCATTACCAGGATTTTCAAAAACGACTCGCATCGGGGGCCCTGCGCGATGCGGAATTGTCCTCGCCTCCGGGGCTTAACCCTGCCAGTACGGAGCCGTAGTGCCAATCGAGGCAAATGCTCAGCCGAGCCGCTCGCTCACCGGGCGCCGTCTGCTTGGCAACGTGGCCTGGAATTTCGGCGGCGAGGTCGGCCGCGCGCTGACCGGGCTGATCGCGACCCCGATTCTCATCTACGCCCTGGGTGCTCAGCGATACGGGATGCTCGTCATCATCTGGGCGGCGATTGTCTCTTTCAGCCTGTTCGATCTCGGCATCTGCGTTGCCCTGACCAAGGTGGTGGCTGACCGGATCGGCCGCAAGCTCGAGGATGAGGTGCCGGAGCTGGTATGGACGGCGATGATGACCACGATTGCTCTGGGAGCCATCGGCGGCATTGTCCTGTGGAAGGTTTCGCCGTGGCTGGCCGGCGGCGCGTTCAAAGTTCCGCCTAAGCTGCGGCGCGAAACGATCGACAGCCTGTTTCTGCTGGCGGTCGCGCTGCCGCTGTTCGTAAGCGTGCAGGAACTGCATGCGACGCTCGCCGCTTTCCAGCGCTTCGATATGATTGCGACGCTGCGCGGCGTCGGCGAGTGGCTCGCCTATCTGCCGATGCTCGTGGTGCTGCCGTTCTCGCGCAGCCTGGTGCCCCTGGTCGCGGTGATGATGGCGGGTCACGCCGCGCGATGGGTTGTGTACCTGGTGCTGAACCTGCGGGTCGTTCCCGGCCTGCGCGGCCGGCCCCGGTTTCGGTGGGCGGCGCTGCGCGAGCTGTTCAGTTTCGGCGGATGGGTTGCGCTCAACCAGGTGGGCAGTTCCTTGATCGCGACCTGCGATCGGTTTTTCATCGGCGCGCTGGTTTCGGCCGAGGCGCTCGCGTTCTACGCCCCGGCGCTCAGCGTGGTGAGGAAGATCCGAATGGTCCCGAGCCTCGTGTCAGGTGTGATGATGCCGGCATTCTCCCAGGGTCTCGCCGAGGATCGCGAAAAGACCGAGCGCCTGTTCGAGCCGACCGAGAAATTCGTTTTGTTGGCGGTTTTCCCGATGTCGCTGGTCGTGGTCGCGTTCGCCAAGCCGCTGATGTCGCTGTGGCTCGGCGCCGCAATCGGTGCGCAAGGTGCGCCGATCCTGCGCTGGCTTGCGCTGGGCGCCTTCGTGTCCTGCCTGGCCGAGATGCCTGCATCGATGCTCCTGGCCGCGCATCGCCCGGACCTCAACGCGAAGTACCTAGCGGCTAGTTTACTGCCCAGCCTCGCGCTCCTGTGGTGGCTGACTTCCGCCTACGGCGCCGAGGGCGCTGCGATGGCGCGAAGCCTGGGACTGGGCGCAAGCGGCGTGTTCCTTTTGGCGGCTCTGTCGTGGGTAATCCCCACGATTTCGCCTGTCATCCGTCATTACGGATGGCTGATGGCGGCGGCGCTGGTTGCGCTCGCGCTCGCGGCGCTGCCGATGACCATAATCGCGAGCGCGGTTTACGTCGCCGGGGTGCTGCTGGCGTTTGCAGCGCACTGCTGGTTCCGCGTGTTTTCCATGGAGGAACGCAAGTTCGTGATCGGCGCTCTGAGGTTGGCTCCTTTCTCGGAGGCGGCGTGAACGGATGTCGCGCATCGATTGAGCGGCATGCTTAACAATTCGTCAAAGCGCGCTTCTGTGCAAACTCGTGTCGAAGATGTAACGCGGGCGGCGCGGGCGTTCGTGGACAGGAGGTTTCCGGGATGCGTCGCGGCGTTGCTGTTCGGCAGCGTCGCGCGAGGAGAACCCACCGCCAGCTCCGACATGGACATCCTCATCATCGAGAGCAAGAGGGTAACGCCCTATCACCAGCATTTTGAGGAGGGCGACTGGTGTTTCGATGTGATGGCGCGTTCGCTCAGCTTTTGCAGGAAACGCCTGTTCGGCAAGAATCAGCTCTGGCGTCATCGCGACCCCGATGAATTTTTCCTCACCGCCTGTGCTGAAGGTCTGGCACTGAAGGACGACCAGGGCGTTACCGCGGAGTTCAAGCAGAGAGCCAACGCAATTCTGGAGGAAGGGCCGCTTGCGCTGACCGAACAGCAGATCGCGGGCTATCGCCGCGAAATTACCCAGGCCCTCGATGACTTTGTCGATACGAAGGACGCTGCGGAAGCATGGTTCATCGCGCAACACACTGCGACGCTGACCGCGCGCCTTCTGCTCGGATACCATAACCAATGGTCAGGCATTGAATTCAAGTGGGTTTACCGGAAGCTGCGGGCTTACAACCATAGATTGGCCCACGAACTCCTCGACGGACTGGATCGCTACCGGCGGACTGACGACCGCGCGCAATTGGCAAGGCCGGTGGAATCCATCCTCAACCTGGTCGGCGGGAGGTTGTACCGGGATGGGGTAGGCAATGACCCCGCGTACCCGACAACCAGAATGGAACGGCTTCTCGATCATCCGGTCCTTTTCACGCGCAAGGCGTTCCGAGTGTTGCGCGGCGGCGCTCCGTGAAGAACGGGTCCGGGCGCGCCGGGAATCATGGACGGGAACCTGTTGCCAAATTCCCGATAGTGAGTGGTCCGATTCCGCCGTTGGTTTCAGTTATTATTCCGTGCTACAACGCCGGGCCCTGGATTGGCGAGGCGATTCGATCCGCGCTCGACCAGACCTACTCTCCGATTGAAGTAATAGTTATCGATGACGGTTCGGTGGATCGAAGCCTTGAAGTGATTAAATCGTTCGGCGGCAGAATTCGCTGGGAAACCGGTCCGAACCAGGGTGGCAGCCGCGCGCGCAATCGCGGATTCGCTTTATCGGCCGGTGAGTATATCCAGTTTCTCGACGCGGATGACTATTTATTGCCGGGCAAGATTGAACGGCAGATGCGGGTTGTCACCGGCAGCCGCGCGGATGTCGTTTATGAAGACTATCAAAATCTTCTGGAAAGCGCCGACGGCACTCGCACCTGGGGCCCGTTGGACATCTCGGGTTCGCAGGCTGACATGCTTGAAATGATGTTGGGCGGATGGGCTCCGCCGCCCTGTGCGCTCCTGGTTTCCCGATCTGCCGTCGAGAGAGCCGGCGGGTGGAACGAAAACTTGACCTCGGCGCAGGACAACGATTTCTACCTCAGGCTCGCTCTCGCCGGCTCCACTTTCCGATACGCCCCCGGATGTAAGAGCGTGTACAGACGCCCTGCGGTTCCGACGGTGTCAACGCGGGACGCGCGCGCGACTGACGAAAATGTGATTCGCATTTTGGATGAAGCCCGAACCAATTTGCTCGAAGCCGGCCGTCTGACCGAGGAGTACAAGCGCGCCATCGCTCGCTCTTATTTCAGAATCGCGCGCAAGTATTTCGATACGGATGTTGCCTGGTTTCATAGGCTATTGCGGGAGGCAGAGCGGCTTACGCCATCAGTTGCGGACGGGCAGTCACGAAAATATCGTCTTGTGGCCCGGGCTTTGGGAATACCAGAGGCCGAAAGCATTCGCTCGCTGAAGCGCGCGGCGGCTCGGCAGGTATCGGGTGCGGGCGAGGCCCTGAAGGATAATGCGCACCGGGTTTGGCCTCGGCAGTTACCTATATTGCTCTACCACAATGTCGGTCCTCTGCCAGCCGAGGATTCGTTTAACCTCACCATTGCGCCTGAGCAGTTCGAGCGCCAGATGCGCTGGCTGGTCGCGCGCGGGTACCAGACGATCCTGCCCTCGGAGTGGGTTGCGGCGCGCCGCGAAAGCAGGGCGCTTCCGGGCAAGGCGGTCCTGCTGACCTTCGACGATGGATACGCAGACATCGTCGAATACGCCTTCCCGGTTCTTCGCCGCCTCGGCTTGAAGGCGGCGGCTTACGTCGTGACTGGACGGCTTGGCCGCACCAACACGTGGGATGAGGCGGAGGGCTACCCGACAATGCGGCTGATGACCGCGGAGCAGGTCCGCGGGTGGGCGGGGCAGGGAATTGAGTTTGGCTCCCATACGCGCACGCATCGCGATCTGACTACCTTGGATGCCGCCGCGTTGGAGGACGAGATTGCGGGCAGCGCCGATGATCTGCGAAGAATCGCCGGCGCGCCAGCGGTATCGTTTGCATATCCGTACGGCCGATTCTCCGATGCCGCCCGCGAGATCGTTGCGCAGGCATACGGCGCGGCCGTGAGCTGCGAGGAGGGGACCAACAACCACGCCACCGACCCGTTTCTGCTGCGAAGAACAATAGTGAATCGCGACGATTCACGAACTGAGTACTTCGCGCGGCTCCGCTTGGGCCGAAATCCCCTGCGTGCGGCTTTCAAGCCGTACCGAATCTGGAAGCGCCTCACTGGATCGATCGACAAGCGCCCGCCGGTGCAGCGCGCCGGAGGTTTCGATCGGGAAATCAGCAAAGGGTGACGCCGTGCAGCCGAAGGTCTCGATAATCATCCCCGTGCACAACGGCGAGCGAACGATAGGGCGCGCGATCGACAGCGCGCTCGGCCAGCGCTTCGGCCCGGAGTTCGAAGTGATCGTGATCGATGACGGCTCTACCGACGGCACCGCGGAAGTGTTGCGCCGCTTCGGAGATCGGATCATCGCAATCCGTGGGGAGCACAAAGGAGTATCTGCGGCGCGCAACGCCGGTGCGCGAATCGCGCGCGGCGATTATCTGGCGTTCCTCGACGCCGACGACGAGTGGACGCCCGAGAAGCTGGGGCGCACCGTGCCCCTGCTCGAGGAGGCGCCCGAGTGCGTACTTGCCTACCATGACGCGGCTGAGGTCGACGGTGCCGGCCGTATACAGCGCGGCTCGTGCTACCCGCAAAGATACTCACCGCCGTCTTTCGAGGAAATGCTCACTCCCAGGGGGCACGTGAATCCGCTCCTGACCTGCACGATAGTAATCAGGCGATCGGTATTCGACCGATGCGGCGGATTCAACGAGGAGATGGCGGCCTGCGAGGATACCTACACCTGGATACGCGCGCGCGAGTACGGTCCGTTCGCCTTTGTACCCGAGGTGCTCGCCCGCCGCGAGTTCGGACTGAGTGCGCCGCGTGAGGAGTGGTATATCGCGGGCGCGGGAGCGTTGAACCGGGCGATGCGGGAGCGGTACGGCTCACGCTTTCGCGGCGACTTCCAGTTCGAGATCCTGCGCTGGAGCGCGTGGTCGGCCTACCGCCGCGGCGATCGCAGGACCGCGATTCGCCGGTATCTCGCCGCGTTGCGGCTGGACCCCTTCGCGCCGAAAACATACGCATTTCTGGCCGTGGCGCTGTTTCCGCGCAAGCTCGTCTCCGCAGTCGCGAGCCTGATCCACGGCGCGGCCCACCGGGAAATCGTTCCGGCTTCCACCGTCCAGGAACAGCGATCGATCCAGTGAGCGGTCTGTTTCAGTCCGAGCACGATACAGCTTTGCATCCTGAAGTCTCAGTAATCATCCCGGTTCGCAACGGAGAACGTACGCTGGCGCGCGCCATCGACAGCGCGCTCGGCCAGCGCTTCGAGCGCGGATTCGAAGTAATCGTCATCAATGACGGCTCGACTGACGGCAGCGCCGACATCCTCCGCGGTTACGGAGATCGGATCGTCGCAATCCGCCCGCAGCACCAGGGACTATCTGCGGCGCGCAACGCCGGGGCACGAATCGCCCGCGGTGAGTATCTGGCGTTTCTCGATGCCGATGACGAGTGGATGCCTGAAAAGCTCGCGCGAGTGGTCTCTGCCCTCGGCGAACGGCCCGAATGCGTACTTGCCTATCATGACGCGCGCGAGATTGGCCTCGATGGGCGCGTGCAACGAAGTTCGTATTACTACAAGGGATACTCACCGCCGTCCTTCGAAGAATTGCGAACGCCTCGCGGGCACGAAAATCCAATCCTGCCCAGCACGGTGGTGATCAGGCGCGAGGCGTTCGAGCGAATCGGCGGGTTCAATGAGCAGTTGACGGCGAGCGAAGATATATACATGTTGATACGCGCCCGCGAGTGCGGACCCTTCGCGTTCGTGCCCGAGGTGCTGGCCGACCGCGAGTTCGGACCCAGTGCCGGACGCGAAACCTGGTATATCGATGGCGCGCGCGCGTTGGATCGGGCACTGGCGGCGCGTTACGGCTCCCAGGCCGCGGGCGGCTTTCTGTTCGCCGCTCTGCTCTGGTGCGCGGGCGCGGCGTACCGGCGCGGCGACTACAAGTCTGCGATTACCAGGTGCCTCTCCGCCATCTGCCGGAATCCGATCCGCGCGATTCCTTACATTGCGGTTCGGCTGGCGGCGCGGGCCGCAACGACCCGGGAGGTTGCCCAGGCGTAAGATGCCTGCCGCAAGGGTCAATATTCTTGGCGTCGGCGTGAGCGCGATCAACATGGCCTCGGCGCTCGACACAATCGACGGCTGGATCGCGCGCGGCGACCCGAACTACGTGTGCGTAACCGGCGTGCACGGGCTCGTTGAGAGCCATCGCGACGAGCATCTGCGCGCGATTCACAACCGGGCCGGTCTCGTCACGCCGGACGGAATGCCGCTGGTATGGCTTGCGCGGATGATGGGATTCCCCGGCGTCGATCGGGTTTACGGACCCGATCTGATGCTGGCGGTGTGCGAACGATCGGTCGGCCCGCGCTATCGCCACTTCTTCTATGGCGGCGCGCCGGGCGTCGCGGATCTGCTCGCGCAGCGCCTGGCGGCGAGGTTCCCGGGCCTTAAGGTGGCGGGTACGTACTCCCCGCCATTCCATCCGCTGACGGAGGCCGAGGATGCGGAAATAGTCGAACGCATCAATTCGGCGGAACCGGACATCGTATGGGTCGGAATCAGCACGCCGAGGCAGGAACGTTGGATGGCCGAGCACATCGGACGTGTGCGCGCGCCGGTTCTGGTCGGCGCGGGCGCGGCATTCGACTTCAATGCCGGCGTCAAGCGGCAGGCGCCGCGCTGGATGATGCGTGCGGGCCTCGAATGGCTATTCAGATTCGCGAGCGAGCCGCGCCGGCTCGGGCCTCGCTATCTGGTGAATAATCCATTGTTCATCGGGCTGGTGGTGCGGGAGATGCTGCGGCGCAACGTCGTGGGTTCGAATTGATCCGCCGCCGCAGGCGGCAACCATCTGGTGCTTGATATGACCCCTCCCCCCAAAATGAATCAGGCGAGCGTTCGGGTAAAAGACAATGCGCTAATCGCGCCGCGCCGTCATCCGCAGGCGCGGGCGGTGCTGCCGAGGCCCCGGCGGTTCTCGTCGCTGTGGCAGGCAGGATTGATGGTTCTTTCCGACGTCGCCGCGCTTGCGGTAGCGGGGTTCGCCGCCTACCTGGTGTGGCCGCGCGCGGAACTTGGACAGCCGCTTGTACTGTATGCCCATCTGGCTCCGCTGCTGGGCCTGTTCCCTCTCATCTTCGCCGCCTCCTCGCTCTATCCCGGTTTTGGCCTGGGTCCCGCGGAGATCATCCGGCGCCTTGTGTCGGGGACCAGCCTCGGCTTCGTGATCCTCGCAAGCGCGAGCTTTGCGCTGAAGATCCCGCCTGCCTATTCGCGTCTCGCGTTCGCTCTTGGATGGCTGTTGAGCATCGGGATGCTGCCGCTGATGCGGTTTCTGGTCCTGTCGGTCGCGCGCCGCTTCCCGTGGTGGGGCGAGCCGGTCGTCGTGATCGGCGACCGCCATCAGATCGAACTCACGCTCGGCCTGATCAGCGGCGCGCGATCGCTCGGCTACCGCGCAGTCGGCGCGCTGTGCTCGGAGCCCGCCGCGATCGGCGACCGGATCGACGGCGTTGAGGTGATCGGCGGTCCGGAACTTTCGCGCGCGGTCAGCGAGGCCGGCATCAGCACCGCGCTGGTATGGGATCGGTGGCGCGCCCCGGGCGCCGGGAAGGCGTCGCGCGAGCGGCCGATGCGAATCGGATGGCTCCAGCGCCAGTTCCGCCATGTAGTCATTCTTCGCGGCGAGGAGGGACTTCCCGTCGAGCACGTACAGGTCCGCAACCTTGGCACGATGCTCGGCATCGAGTTCTCCAACGAACTTCTCCGTCCCGGGAACCGCTTCGTCAAAAGGTTGATGGATATCGTTCTTGGTTCGATCTTTCTCGCTCTCTCGGCGCCGTTGATTGTGGTCTCGGGGCTGGCGGTCAAGCTTCTAAGCCGCGGCCCGATGTTCTTCCGCCAGGAGCGCGAGGGTCTCGACGGACGCGTGATCGTGCTGTGGAAGCTGCGCACGATGTACGCCGATGCCGAGGAACGCCTCGAGGAGCACCTTGCTAAGAGTCCCGAGCTGCGCCGCGAGTGGGAATCGAAATATAAACTCACTAGGGATCCCCGGGTGGTACGCGGTGTCGGCGCGTTCCTTCGCCGCTTCAGCATTGATGAGCTTCCGCAGTTCCTCGGGGTCGTCAACGGCACCCTGAGCCTTGTCGGCCCGCGCCCGCTGCCCGATTACCATCTCAAGATATTCTCGCGCGAGTTCATGGAACTCAGGCGTTCCGTGCGCCCCGGCGTTACCGGACTCTGGCAGGTCACCGTGCGCAACGATGGCGGCCACGACGAACATCAAAGCCACGACTCTTATTACATCCGCAACTGGTCGGTGTGGCTCGATCTCTACATCCTGGCCCGGACCTTTTTCACCGTGATCAGCGCGAAGGGCGCTTGCTGAGCCGATGCCACGCTACGATTACATCGCGGGGCCCCAGAGCGTGCCGGGCGGGTTGATGAACGCCGGCCTCCCGTCCGTGGAGTTCGCACCGGCCTGGCCGCACAGCGCGGGCCTGCGTCCGCGCGCGCTTCGCCGCCCCGCATCCGTGGCGGGTGAGCGTCTGCGCGACCTGTTGTCATTGCGTCCGCTGCGCATCGATTTCCTGATCGTCATCGCATACATCGTCGTCACGCGAATCTTCGAGCTCTCGGCCGCAAAGGTGGGTATCCAGGCCGGCCCGGTGCCGATATTTCTGACCGACATGGTACTGTTCGCGCTGCTGGCGGTCTCGCTGGTAAAGCGGCCGGTTAAGATTCTGTTCTGGGTTTCCTCGGGGTCGGGTGCGCAGGCGCGCGGACGGGCCGTCTGGATTCTTGCGGCCGTAGCGGTGATGTATTTCATCGTTGCGTTTCAGGACTATAGGATGTTTGCGTTTCGCGACCTTGCGATTTTCGGATACGCAGTCTTCTTTCCGCTTGTCTATTGGACGATCTCCAGCCGCGCCCTCGCGGTCCGGGCAACGCGATACTTTGTCTATTCGGGAGTGATACTTGCTATCCTGGCTCTTACCCAGAGTTTAACCGGGGTGAACCTGGGGATCGCCGTCGGAGGGCGCACGGTATTCGGACAAATCGTGGGTTTTCTGGGCAGTGACGACACGGCCGGGGTGGCCGCGATGTCGCTGGCGGGGTTGAGCGCCTATTTGTTGCTCGAGCGGCGCCGGCGCGCTTTTCACGCGGCTTGCGCGACACTTTGTTTTCTCGCGCTGGTGCAATCCGGATCGAGATCGGCGCTTTTCGGCTTCGCGCTCGCCGGGCTTGTGACCTTTATTCTGGTCGCACATCGATACAGGCTCGCCTTCCTGCTGTTCGCCGGCGTGCTGGCAGGCGCGATCGCGCTTGCGCCCATTCTGCCGCCCGATCTTCCCGGAGTGCAGCCTTTGCTCAATTTCAACCTCGCGGTCGCGAGCGCCACTGGCGGCGCTGCCGATCCAAACGGGGCTTTTCGCATCGCGCGCTGGAAGGACACCGTCGGAGTCTGGCTAAACCATCCTGTGTTCGGGATCGGATTCGGCGCTGATATTGTGAATAGTGCTCTGGTCCGCGGCTGGGAGAGGGAGGGCCAGTTCAATGTTGGGATGCCGCACAACACGTACCTGTTCCTGCTCGCGCGGATGGGTCTCATTGGTTTGGGCCTGATCGTTTTCTGCTGGATTAGCGGGATTTTGAGCATCGCGCGCGCCGCGCGCCGCGGACGTCTGCCCGATGATCTGGCGGCAGTAAATGTCCTGGTGGCGATGGCGGGGTTTGCGGCGTTCGTGCTGTTTTTCGAGCGCCCGATGAACAACGCCTCGTTCTGGATAATGCTCGCGGTGGCGCAACGCCTTGCGGACACCTCCCCGGCGATCGCCGCACGCGAGTGGTACCAGCGCCCCCATTTCGGCGCTCCATCCGTTGCCGTCCCCGCGCCGGCGAGTCAGATTCCGGCGCAGGTCTTCATCCGGTCCGAGTGACGGGGACGGCTTCCACGGCGAGTGCGGACGCTATGTCCACAGTGACCCCGCAGCAGCGCGCGACGTATCCGGGCGCGATACCGGCGAGGCTTCGCAAGCTCGATCGGTCCAAACGCCTGCTTAACCTTCTTTCCCGGATTACCCCGCGCCGCGCCGCGAGCGAGGGGAGCCTTCGGCGGATCGGAGTTCTTCTCCAGTGGGGAATCGGCGATGCGGTCCTGGCGTTGCCGCTGCTTGAGGGCCTCGCGCAAAGTTTTTCCGGCGCGTCGATCGAACCGATCGGAAAGCCCTGGCTCGCCGAGTTGTTCGCCGATGAGAAATGGCTGGGGCGAACCCATCAACTCGTCCCTCCGTGGACTGCATATCGGGGAAAATACCGGATCTGGACTCAACCGTGGCGCCGCTTCCGCGCCGAGCTGAGCGCGATCCGGAACATCCGATTCGACCTGCTCATCGGGGTCCGGCTCGATCCGCGCGAGACGGTACAGCTTCGATTACTCAGTGCCGGGCGGAGCGCCGGAACCCTGGCGTGCGGGGGCGCGGGATGGATTACCGACCCGCTCCCGATGACGCCTGAGGATTACTATTTCCGCTATCGCGCCGAGTACAACACGATGGCGTTGAAGGCGCTGACGGGCCGCGAGGGGTGCCCGCGGCCGCGGCTTCAAGTCGGCGAGCGATTGCGGGAGAGCGCAATCCAAAAGCTCCGAGCCGCCGGTTACGAGGGCGGGCCAATCGTCGCGATTCACAACGGCGCGGGAAGTCCGGTGCGCGAATGGCGCCCGGATGGATACGCAGAACTGCTCGATGCGGCGCGCAAGCTCGTGAAGTTCGTGGTCGTGATCGATGATGGCGCTGCCCCTGCCGGTCCCCGAGTCTCGATTCCCGATTCAATTCCCTCGATGGTCTGGAAGAGCGGGCTCGGCGAGTTAAAAGGGCTGCTCTCGATTTCCCAGGTGCTGCTCTGCTGCGATAGCGGGATCATGCACATCGGCGCCGCGTGCGGTGCTCGCGTGGTCGCGATCTTTGGCGCGGGATCTCCCGAGATTTTCTTTCCCCGCGGCGGGCGGCACGAGCTGGTCAAGGTCGATCCGATGCCGTGCCGCCCGTGTATGGACGACTGCATCTATCCAAGTCCCATCTGCATCGATCGGATCGCCGCGCCCGCGGTGCATGCCTCCCTTCTCCGCGCGCTTGCCGCATCGAGTCCGGACTCGGCCGCGCGCTCCCGTTGATCGGGAACAAAATGCTTAAGCCTCCAGGGCATAGTGCCGAGATGGATCGCAAAACCGCGCCGAGCCTTTACGGACGCGCGCGCGATTTCGCGCGGCGCCATCGCGGGCTCTATGCCATGGTCCGCACTATCAAATACGGGCCTTTCATGGGTATCCGGAATCAGAGGCAGCGATTCACACTACTCGAGCAGGCGCGTGCGAATAATTGGCGGGTGCTCTACCTGGGAAGCGGCGGACGGCGCCAGCCGGGAATGATCAATCTGGATATCACGCCGGTTACGGGCCCGGACGTCGTGGGCGACGGGTATCGGCTGCCATTTCGAGATGGCACCTTCGATGCGATCTTCTGCGACTATGTAATCGAGCATGTTCCGGATCCCGAAGCCTTCCTTCGAGCGGCAGGCCGCGCGCTCAAGCAGGCGGGCGTCTTTTATCTCGAGATTCCGTTCCTGCAACCGGTGCATGGCGAGCCGTCTGACTATTCGCGATGGACCCGGGCCGGTATCGAGGCGATGGCTGCGCGCGGCGGCCTGCAGGTTCACGCGATCGGCCTCCACATGGGGCCCGCTTTTACGATGTTCTGGCTGCTCAAGGAATGGATAGCGCTTCTTCTGTCGTTTGGAATAGGCAGTGTGCGGGCGGTTCTAGCCTATATACTCGGCTGGCTTCTCGCGCCGCTGCTGATCCTCGACTTGCTAATGCTTCACCTGCCCGGAGCGGATGAACTGGCGAATGGCTATTATGTAGTCGCCTCTCCGCGATCCCCGGATGACGCCGCGGGGCCTGGCGCGCGGCCTTTCAAGGACCGGGCATCGTAAGGGAGCGCCCCGGGGCGCTCTCCCGCGAGAAGTTCCTTCCAGGCGCCCAGACATTTCGCGTAGTAAGCCTCGAACAGCAGCGCCGATGCGGGGCGGAATAACCGGTGCACGGGGCGGAGCAGCGCGAACACCGGCAGCCCGGCGAGCATCTTGATCGAGTCATTATTGACCGGCGGACGTCCCGTCAGGCGCGACAGGCGGATGCGCAGGTGGCCCTCGCTTCTGTACTTGCGCAGGTACCATTCGGGTTTAAGCCGCTCGGGCGAAACGGCATGGCCGACGCACGCGCGGTTGGTGAACAGAACGCGGTACCCATTGCGCGCATATATCTCGCAGAGGTCATTATCTTCGCCACCCACCATCTGATACGCGCGGCCATCGGCGGGGGTTCCTTTGCGGCCGAGCGGATATTCGGTGCGCCGCTCCGGGCCGATGTATAATCGCGCGCACTCGTTCACTCGGATCCCCAGTGATATCCCAGCCGGGAAGCTCGGAAATCGCCCCGGCGAGTCGGGAGACTCTACCTGGTAAATGGGAATCTCACGCGCCAGCCGGTCAGATAGCCATTCGGGCCGCTCACCCTCCCAGATGGGTTCGATCGAGCATCCGACGACACCGACATCCGGCGCGGAAAGCAGTGTCTCGAGTATCCCATTGAGCCATCCGGGTTTGGGTACTGCGTCGTCATCAAGGAAGATGAGGAACTCTCCTGCGGCGTTGCCGATCGCTCTGGCGCGCGCGTAATACAATCCCTGCCGCGGTTCCGCGGCCGCGTCGAATTGGCGATTCGCCGCCTTGACGGAAGCCAGGTACTCAGGAGTGGAGTCAGTGGAGCCGTTGTCGATGACGATGAGGCGGCCGTTGGGGAAGTCGCGAAGTTGATTCAGTACTGCGCTGACCGCTCTCTCAAGGTACGCTCGCCGATTGAGAGTGCAGATTGCGACTGAGAAGTTCAGGTCTGCCGGGACGGCTCGGGCGGATATCACGATGTCACGCTGCGCGGGAAATGTTCTGCAACGGGTGAAACGGCGACAAGGGCGCGCATGTAAGAGGCAGCTTAGACGGCCGGTCCGGCGCAATCAACGGCGACAGGCGCACGATTGCCGCGATAGCCCGTCGGCCTGGGCGAGATCAGCTAGTGGGTTGATGAAACGCGCAGGCGAGACTAGGACTTACTTGCATGAAGTTGGAGATGAAGTGGATACCGGTTTTGATGCTGGCATCCGCGATTCCCATACTAGCCGGGTGCTCGAGCCAGAATCAGACGCCACCGCCCGACTCCACCACTGCGCAGAGCCAGCCGCAGGCTGCGCCCACGCCTGCACCCGCTGAATCCAGCGAACCCGACAGCGTCCTGGGCGCGACCGCCCATGCAGTCGCGACTATCGTCCTGCTCCCGTTCCGAATCGTTGCGGACGTGGTCGGACTGATCCTGTAGCAGCCTGAGCGCCGCCGCGCTCGCGCACAAAGCTACGATTTGGGCGTGTGCGAGGCGAGAAACTCGCGCACGCGCTTGACCGTCTGCGCAATCAGCTCCGGGGTCTTCCAATCGCGGAGCAGTTGCGCGTTCGGCGCGAGCGCCGCGATTTCCTCGGAAATGGGCGTCGGATGGTAGTCATCGCTGCCCATGAGAATCATCAGCGGCGTTGCGATTGAGCGCACGAAGTCGCGCGATACGTTGAAAACAAAATCGCCGCCATACATGCGATCCCGGAAAGCGTGCAGTCCCGCGTCATCGATCTCCGGGTGCGACGCCTTCAGATCGGCGGCCCAACCGTCGAACATCGCGTAGAACAGCTCCCGGTTGCGCGGCGACAGTCCGATCGGATTTTGCAGCACCGCGGCGCTCACCCGCCCGCGAGCTTTTTCGATTACCCGCATGCAGTACGACGATCCGATGCATCCGCCCATCAGGTGGCAGCTTCGGATTCCGAGATGATCGAGCAGCGCGAGATGGTCGCCCGTATAGCTGTGCCATCCGTCCGACGCACTCAGCGGAGCGCGCGAGCGGCCCGCGTTGCGCTGGTCCATCGCGATGACGCGAAAGTCCGATTTTAGTTCGCGGGTCGGGTCGAACGGACTGTTCTCCCAGAACCGGATGCTCGAGCGCATCCCGCCCGGCGCGAATAGCAGAATCGGATAGCCCGAACCGAATTCCTGGTAATTGATCGAGACTCCGTCGCGTTCGAATACCGGCATCGCGAACCTCCTTGCTCAGCCTTATTTCTCGCACACGGAAGGAAGATCAAGGAAGGAGGAAATCGTTTCCGCGCTTTGTTGAGAGCATCGACGCCGCAGGAGCGTGCGATTTACGTTTTCGGGCGCGCGGTCAGGACGCGAGCCGGCGATTGTCCGGCTGCGCGGCGCCGGCATCGAGCGCTGGTGCGGGAGCGGGCGCCTCGGCCGGCGTGCGCGTGCGCCGCTCGCGCATCGCGTTGAGCCACTCGAGGAACGCCTCCATGTACGTGTAGACGACGGGCGTGATGTAGAGGGTCAGGAACTGGGAGAAGAACAAGCCACCCACGACCGCGACGCCCAATGGCCGGCGCGATTCCGCCCCCGCGCCGAATCCCAGCGCGATCGGAAGCGTGCCCATCAGCGCCGCCGCAGTGGTCATCATGATCGGCCTGAACCGGATGATCGCGCCCTCGAAGATCGCCTCGGCGGGGGTCTTGCCCTCATTGCGCTGCGCGTCGAGCGCGAAGTCGATCATCATGATCGCATTCTTTTTCACCAGTCCGACCAGCATTATCACGCCCACGAACGCGAACAGGTCCAGTTCGAATCCAAGCGCCCACAGCGTGACCAGCGCGCCGAACCCGGCCGACGGAAGACCCGACAGAATCGTCACCGGATGGATGAAGCTTTCGTACAGGATTCCGAGGACGAGGTAGATGACCAGGATCGTCATGACGAGCAGCACGCCGAGATTCCCCATCGAGGCCTGAAACGCCTGCGCGGTGCCCTGGAAGCTTGCGGTGATCGAGTCGGGCAGGGTGTTGGCCGCGAGCTTCTTTACTTCATCGAGCGCCTTGCCGAGCGACGCGCCGGGCGCCACGTCGAAGGAAATCGTGGATGACGGCAGTTGGCCGAAGTGATTGATCTGGAGCGGGCCGAGCGTGCGGGTGAATTTCACGAGCGTATCCAGCGGGACCAGGTCGCCCGTTTGCGATCGCACGTACAGGAGCGCGAGCGTGCCGGGATCCATCTGGTACTGCGGCTCGACCTCCATGATCACCCAGTACTCGTTGGTGGGCGCGTAGATCGTCGAGATCTGCCGCGCGCCGTAAGCGTCGTAGAGCGCGTCCTCGATCGCCTGCGCGCTGACGCCGAGCGTGCGCGCCTTGTCGCGGTCGATATCGATCGAGACCTGCGGATTTTGGACTTGCAGGTCGCTGTTGACGCCTTTGATATCAGGCAACCCGCGCATCCTCGCTTCCAGGATCGGAGCGTACTTGTACAGCGTCCTGGTCTCCGTGCTCTGAAGCGTGAGCTGGTACATGCTGCGCGTGAACTGCGCGCCGACTCGAATCGGCGGCGGGTTCATAAAGAAGACCTGGAGACCGGGGATGCTGTTCGCGATCGGACGCCAGCGCTCGATTATTTCCTTGACGCCGAGCTTGCGCTGCGAGCGCGGTTTCAGGTGAACGTAGAAGATGCCGGAGTTGGTCCCGCCGCCGGGGCCGCCCGCGCCGGCGTTGGAGAAGAATCGCCGGATGTTCGGGTCGTTCTGGAGCAGATGGACCAGGGCGAGCTGATGTTCCTTCATCGCATCGAACGAGATCCCCTGCGCGGCCAGGCTGAACGCGATGATAGTGTCGGTATCCTCCTCGGGGATGAAGCCCTTGGGGACGACCTTGAACATGTAGACCGTCGCGAGCAGCATCACGCCCGAAAAGACCATCGCGCCGAGCCGATGGCTCATCACCCACGCGAGGCTGCGCCGGTAGCCGCTGCGCATCCCATCGAAAAAGCGTTCGGTCGAGGCGTACAGGCGTCCGTGACGTTCGCTTTCGGGCGGCTTGAGGAATCGCGAGCACAGCATCGGCGTGAGCGTAAGTGAGATGAAGCCGGAGACGAGGATCGCAGCGCCAATCGTCACCGCGAACTCGTGCAGCAGCCGCCCGAGAATCCCGCCCATGAAGAGCACCGGGATGAACACCGCGGCCAGCGAGATCGTCATCGAAACGATCGTGAAGCCGATTTCCCTGGCCCCTTCGAGCGCGGCGCTGAGCACGTCCTGGCCCATCTCCATGTGCCGCACGATGTTTTCGAGCATCACGATCGCATCGTCCACCACGAACCCGACCGCCAGCGTGATCGCCATCAGCGAAAGATTGTCGAGCGAGTAGTTGAGCGCCCACATCACGCCGAACGTGCCGATGATCGACATCGGCAGCGCGAGGCTCGGGATGACGGTGGCCGAGAGATTGCGCAGGAACAGGAAGATCACCATCACCACCAGGCACACGGTGAGCACGAGCGTGAACTGAACGTCGTTGACCGACTCGCGAATCGTCTCCGAGCGGTCGCCGAGGATGTCGATGTGGAGTCCGGCGGGCACCTCCGCGCGGAAGGTCGGCAGAAGCTTGAGCACGTTGTTCACGACTTCGACCGTGTTGGTGCCCGGCTGGCGCTGGACCGCGAGCACGACCGAGGGCTCTCCGTTCGACCAGCTTGCGACCTTGTCATCCTGGGTGCTGTCGAGCACGCGGCCGATTTCGCCCAGGCGCACCGGCGCGCCGTTGCGGTAGGCGACGACCAGGGGCCGATAGGCGGCGGCACTGGTGAGCTGTCCGCGCGTGTCGACCGTGTAGGCCTGGTTCTTGCCCCACAGCGTTCCGGTCGGCTCGTCCACGTTGGCGCTTGCGACCGCCTGCGCGACCTCGTCGATGCCAAGCCCGCGCGAAGCCAGCGCCTTCGGATCGAGCTGGATCCTCACCGCATACTTTTGCGATCCATAGACCTGGACCTGCGCGACTCCGCTCACCATCGAGATGCGCTGGCCGAGGAAAGTCTCGGCGTACTCGTCCACCGACGACATCGGCATCGTGCTCGAGCTGGCCGAGAGGTAGAGGACCGGCTGGTCGGCGGGGTTGACCTTCCTGAAGATCGGCGGACTCGGCATCCCGGGCGGCAGTTGCGCCAGCGTCGCGGTGATCGCCGCCTGCACATCCTGCCCGGCCGCATCGATGTTGCGGCTGAGCGTGAACTGGAGCGTGACGTTGGTCATGCCCTGGACGCTGCTCGAGGTCATCGAGTCCAGGCCCGCGATGGTCGAGAATTGCTTCTCCAGCGGCGTGGCGATCGATGACGCCATCGTTTCCGGGCTGGCGCCGGGCAGGCCGGCGAAGACCACGATGGTGGGAAAATCGACGTTGGGCAGGTCGTTGACCGGCAGCAGCCGATACGCCATCAGCCCGAAAAAGACGATCGCGAGCGAGCACAGCGTCGTCATCACGGGGCGGCGGATGAAGAGGTCGGCAATATTCACGAAGCCGCTCCGTGATCCTGAGAACCGAGCCCGGTCTTGATCGTGATGTGCGCACCGGGCATAAGGCGCAACTGTCCGTCGGTGACGACCGTCTCGCCGGACTTAAGCCCGCGTTCGACAACCGTCGCGCCGTCCTGCGAATCGCCGATCACAACCGTGCGGGTCGCGACCTTCATCCCGGCCTCGACGACATAGACGTACGAGCCATCCTGTCCGGTCTGAATCGCCTGCGAGGGCACGACGACCGTATCGGGGCGCTCGTTCAGAATCAGCGTCGCATCCACGAACTGGCCGGGCCACAGGCGCCGGTCGCGGTTCGCAAAAATTCCCTTGAGCTGGATCGTGCCGGTTTTGGTGTCGACCGTGTTGTCCACGAAGCTCAACTCGCCGCGCTCGGGTTCGCCCTGCTGGCCGGGGACGGATGCTTCGACCGCCAATTTGTGATTGGCCATGAATTTCCGCACGTCCGGCAGGCGCTGCTCGGGCAGCGAAAAGTCCACGTACACGGGCTCGATCTGGTTGATCTCCACCATCGCGGTCTCGGCGTTCCCCTTGACCAGGTTGCCGGGATGCACCAGCAGGCTGCCGGTACGCCCGTCGATCGGAGAGCGGATCGTCGTGTACGAAAGATTCAGTTTTGCGGTCTCGACGGCCGCAGTATCGGCCTGCCCAACAGCCCTCAGCGCGTCGGCCGATGCGTGCGCCTGGTCGAATTGCTGCTGCGAGCCGACCCCCTGCGTAAGCAGATAGTGATAGCGCTGTTCGTCCGCGACCGCCTGCAACTGCTGCGCCCGGTCCTTGGCGAGATTGGCCTCGGCCTGCGCGAGCGCAGCCTTGAACGGGCTCGGATCGAGATTGAAGAGCAGGTCGCCCTGCTTCACGTCCTGACCTTCCCTGAAGTGCACGTCGGTCACTTGCCCGTCCACGCGCGCTTTCAGGTCAACGGTCGAGTACGCCTCGACTCTGCCTATGACGTGGACCGAGTTGGCGACGGTCTTCTGGACAACCTTTGCGACCAGCACGGGGACTGCGTCGCGCTCGCCTGATTCCGAGCCCGAGCCGCCCGAGCACGCGGCCATCGACACGATCGCAATCGCGGCAAATGCGCATGCAAGTCTCGCAGTCAGCGCCGGCAAGCCGCTTCGCGAGCGCGCCCCGGCGTACTTGCGCCCGCGCACACCGGCCAGCGCCGTCTTGCGGGCGTAATCGGAATCGTCGGGCTTTGCGCCCCGAACGTATCGATCGGTCAAGTCGGTGATCCTTTTCAGCTCGCCACTCGCGCCGTACCTCGCGGATGGCATTCGCGGGTAAGCTCGTTCAGGTCGATTGCCAAATCATCCGAATCTTATCAGGCTTGCGCGGCGCGAGGAAAAGCCCCTCCGGCTGAACCGCTGGAACCGGGCCGGTCAGATTGTCCGCGCCGGCGCAACTCCGCCCGCAACGCGGGTCAGGCCCCGCACGCCTGTCAAGGTGGCGGGCCTGATTCAGCGGGCCTTATGAAGTTATGCCGCTTCGTCCAGCTCCATCCAACGTTCTCTGCGCCGGCCCGTCGATGCCTCTCCCGCTGGCTTCTCCAGGTAAAAGACCATGCGCATTTTGCCTGCCAACGGTCTCCACGCGCGGATTTTCATATCGAAAATCGCACTTCGACTGGATTTCACCTTGGTCAGCCCCGCCAGTTCATGGAGCACATAAAGGCGGAGCAGTTTTTCACTGCGCGGGCTGATCGGCTCTTTAGCATTCTCCCAGCGCGAGATTTGCGTCGGCAGCACTTCAAGTTTCGCTGCGAGTTCCTTCGCGGGTTTCTCCACCGCCTCGCGGAGGAATCGAATCTCCGGACCGTGAAGTTTGAACGGGCTCATTACGCGACTAACGGCAACCGCGGCAATCAGGCCTTGCAGATTTGGAATCGCGACCGATTTAACATACCCGCAGACTTCGCAAGTCTCTTGCAGCACTGCATTTTTCAGATACACGCCTGTTATGCCGAGTTCTTCGGCATGGTACATCGGGATCACTATTTCGCGAATCTTATGGTGCGTGCAGATAGTCATGGCAGTTCCCTTCTCATCTTCGTTCATCGAGCTGCCCGATATCGATTACAGCCACTCTGCCCGGCGTTTCGGAGGCTTCCACCACCACCTTCAGGGCAAACTCTCTAACTATTTGTTGATCTTCCAATTCTTCCAATATTGTCCCGTAGCCGACGTTAATCCGCGTTCCCTCCTGGTCCAAAATCTCAAATCGGTCCACTCTGAATCGCGACAACATCGTTACTAATTGTGTCAGCCGCAACGAGTACTTCGAACAATTCACCAGCGCCCGATGTTCCAACCTGATTATCGCTCCTTGCCGAACCAGCTTCTGGATCATTCTGGAGGCATGAACCAGTTCCGGATCCCTTTTGCCGGGGATCACCGTAAGCTTTCTCACGAACTTTCAGGATAGCCCAAGGTTGCGGTTTCCGCAACCACGCGCGCGGAGCTGATGTAGTCAACGGTCGCTGGATTTCAAACTAGATCAGCCTCGCGGGCCGCGGCGGGCTGGCGTCATTGCGCGGGGCGTGCCAAATTAGGCGTTTTCCGATGGTCGACTCGGTCAAATTGGCGTTCGATCGCAACGCGGAGACCTACGATCGCTCCAGGCGCAAGCTCATCCCCTGCTTCGATGAGTTCTACCGCGCCGCGATCGACGTGCTGCCGTTCGAGCGCGATGCGGACATTTCAGTGCTCGATCTCGGAGCGGGCACCGGCCTGCTCTCGGCGTTCGTCGCGTTCTCGTTCCCGCGCGCGCGAGTCACATTGGTGGACATCTCGGATGCGATGCTCGTGCAGGCGCGCGAACGCTTCGCCGCCGGTGGCGAACGCTTCCGCTTCGAAGTGGCGGACTTTGCCGAGGGGCGAATCACGCGCCGGTATGACGCCGTGGTCTCCGCGCTCTCGATCCATCATCTGACCGACGAGAAGAAGCGCGCGATTCTCGAACAGGCTCACGCGTCGCTGAACCCGGGCGGAACCTTCGTCAATGCCGACCAGGTGCGCGGCGAGACCCCGGCCATCGAGCGGCGCAATCATGAGATGTGGAAGAGGCGCGCGCGCGAACTGGGAGCCACCGAGAGCGATCTGGCGGGGGCACTGGAGCGGATGAAGTTCGATCGCGCTGCCACCGTCGCCGAGCAGATCGCGTGGATGCATCGGGCGGGCTTCCGCGAGGTCGGGCTGGCCTACCGCAATCTCATCTTCGCGGTTTATTCCGGGATCAAGTGATCGCCGGCGCGGCCGCTCCCGCGCCATCCGCCATTTCCCCCGGCCAAGCGCGGGCGGTGCAAAGCGCTGCGACGGGCTCGCGGGAGAGTTTGTAGAACGGCGCGAATCTCGGCTAGTTTAGCCGTCGCGGCAGCCCTGCGCCTGGGGGCGGATCGCATCCGGCGCGCGCGATGAGCGCGCGCTCGAGCCAACGCAACGGAGGAAAAAATCATGGCGCGCAAACTGACGATCGGGGTCAACTGGCAGGGCAAGCTCGATTTCAAATCGCTGATCGATCGCGCGAAGCTCGCCGATGAGGCCGGACTGCATTCGATCTGGGTCGCCGAGGCATGGGGGCGCGACGCCTTCACGCCGCTTACGATTCTTGCGGAGCACACCAGCAAGGTGCAGCTCGCGACCTCGATCGTGAACATCTACTCGCGTACGCCTGCCGCGCTCGCGCAGCATTTCGGCACGCTCGATGAGCTGTCGGGCGGCCGCATGATAATCGGGCTTGGGACCAGCGGTCCGCAGGTGATCGAGCATTTCCACGGCATCAAATTCGAACCGGCGCTCTCCCGGATGAAGGAGTGCGTCGAGATCATCAACACGCTGATGGCCGGCGTGCCGCTCAATTTCGCCGGCAAGCTGTTCCAGCTCAAACGCGGCTTCACGCTCCGCTTCGAGACGGTCCGCAAACACATCCCGATCTTCATCGCATCGCTCAACAAGAAGAGCGTCGAGTTCACCGCGCAAAAGGCCGATGGATGGCTGCCGGTGATGATCCCGCTGAGCGCGCTCAAGAAGACGATCGATGACTTCCGCGCGATTGCGAAGGCCGCCGGGCGCGATCCGAAATCGGTCGAGGTCAAGACGCCCGGAGGGGTGGTGGTCACCAAGAACGTCGAGCGTGCGACGGTCGCGCAGGCGGCCAACGTTGCTTTCTACATCGCGCGGATGGGCACCTTCTACTCCGAGCAACTGACGCGGATGGGCTTCGGCGACAATGTGAAGCAGGTCAAGGAAGCGTGGGCGTCGGGCGGCGCGAAGGGCGGCACCGCCGCGGTCTCCCCCAAGATGCTCGCCGAATTGGGTTACGCGGGCGGCGTCGAGGGCGCGATCGAGCGATTGCAGGCGCAGGAAGAGGCCGGCGGCGATTTGCATTCGATCGAGGTCGATACGGGCGGCGACATCAAGGAGTACGAGCGCATCGTCGCGAAGCTGATCGGCTAGCAGGATGTTCAGACCGCGCCGCGGTCTCAACATCCTGCGTGAAAGATGGCTGCGTTCCTTTAGCTTCTCCCCCGGTCTTTTCCGGGGGAGATAAGAGAGGGGGGAGCAGGCTGTGATTTATCACCAGCCTGCTGGCGCAGCTGCGAAAATTGTCAGGCACAAACGCGGTGGCGTCACCACCGCGCTTGTGCAAGCCTGTTCGAGGGCCATTTTGCATCCCCTGGGGAAATTTATGCGATCACAAATTTCGATCTTGCGCTTGTCCGCCGGCCTCGCGCTGGCTCTGCTGGCGGCCGCCGTTTCGACCCCCGCGCTTGCCGGTTCCGACGGAACCGGCGCGGTGCTCAAGGTCGAGGTGGTCAACCTGCGCAACGATCACGGCCGGATGGATTGCAATCTGTTCAACGATCCGCAGGGGTTTCCGCGCAACGGCAAAGTGTTCCGCCACGTCTTGGCGCCGATTCAAGGCGATCGTGCGGTGTGCGAGTTCCCCGATGTTCCGGCCGGCACGTACGCCGCGGTGGTGTTTCAGGACGAGGACTCCTCCGGCAAATTCAAGACGAACTTTATCGGCATGCCGCTGGAGGGATTCGGATTCTCCAACGATGCGCCGCTGCGGTTCGGACCACCGTCGTTCGAAGCTGCCAGTTTCCATTACGACGGCAAGACCGCATCCGATCCAATTCACCTCCGTTATTGATTGATAGGCGCGCGCGCTCGTCTCGCTTGGCCGACGCTATCCGGCGCCGCGTTCACGCTCCCCGTTTTGACTCTTCGATTCTGCGGGCGCAGTCTCTATCGGCATGAAAGCCGTCATCGTTGAGAAATCCGGCCAGGAGCGCACGCTTAAACTGGGCGAAGTTCCCGACCCCGTACCTAAGCCCGACGAACTCCTGATCCGCGTGCGATGCGCCGGGCTGAACCGCGCCGACCTCATGCAGCGCCAGGGCTTGTACCCGCCGCCGCCCGGCGCATCGGAGATCATCGGGCTTGAATGCGCGGGCGAAGTGATTGAAATCGGCCGCAACGTTTCGGGATGGCGCATCGGCGAGCGCGCGATGGCGCTGCTGCCCGGCGGCGGGTACGCGGAGAAGGCCGCGGTGCATTTCGGCTCCGCGATGAAGGTGCCGTCGTCGCTTAGCGATGCCGAGGCCGCGGGAATTCCCGAGGTCTTTCTCACCGCCTTCCTCAACGTCTTCATGCTCGCCAGCATCAAGGCGGGCGACACCGTTCTCGTCCACGGCGGCGGAAGCGGCGTCGGCACCGCCATGATCGCGCTGCTGAAAGAAGCGGGCGTGCGATCGATCGTGACGGCGGGCAGCGATGCGAAATGCCGGCGATGCCTCGAAATCGGCGCCGCCGTCGCGATCAACTACAAGCAGGGACCGTTCGCGCCGCAAGTGAAGGCCGCCACCAACGGGCGCGGCGTGGACATGATTCTCGACAGCATCGGCGCCGCCTATCTCGCCGGGAATATCGAGTCGCTCGCGCCGGGCGGAAGGCTCGTCCTGATCGGCCTGATGCACGGGACGCGCGCGGAGATCGATCTTGCCCAGGTGGTGCGGCGGCACCTGAAAATCTACGGATCGACTTTGCGCGCGCGGCCCGCCGCCGAGAAGGCCGAGATCGTGTCGGCATTCCTGGCGCGATTCGGCGCGGCGCTCGATGCGGGC
>Ga0187770_10000125_pt1 | contig 34619 bp, 45 predicted proteins | sample 0116_SJ02_MP02_2_FD_133154 | JGI IMG/M metagenome (GOLD analysis project Ga0187770, IMG submission 133154) | Tropical peat soil microbial communities from peatlands in Department of Meta, Colombia - 0116_SJ02_MP02_20_MG | ecosystem: Environmental > Terrestrial > Soil > Wetlands > Peat | place...
AGGGAGCTGCGGGAGTACCGACTTCGTGGGAGGTTCGCCGAAGCAGATGTTCCGGAGTCTGCATTCGATAATTCTCAATTTGCCTCCTGAAACCATAATTTACCCTGGGCATGATTACGGAGAAGTTCCATTCAGGAAACTGTCTGCTGAGGCAAAAGTGAACCCTGCGCTTTTGGCCAAGAGCTATGGAGAATTCCTAGACGTCGCGAAATCGCGTAGCCCTAGATTAGGTCCTCGGCAAAACTTACGCGGGCACAGAACCCCGCGTTGAGCTGCAGTCCAACTTTATCTATCCAAGGCCTATGCAACTCAACAGATGACCTTGTCTTGAAACCTGTTCGAATCCAGCGGAAACGCACCAGAGGTTTTGATCTCCAAGCAGAGGGGAGGAGAATCAACGGATTGGACACCGTCTATGTGGGCCGGCCCAGCGTGTGGGCTAATCCGTTCTTGTCCGACCGAACCCGGGTCCATTCCCCGAAAGTACTCCAGGGCGTCATGGATGTCTACAGGCTGCATATCCAGCATTTGCTGGAGCAGGACCCAGACTTCTTGGAACCCTTGAGAGGCAAGAACCTCGCCTGCTGGTGCCCGCTGACCAATCCGAAATGGGAGAAAGTTTACTGTCATGCAGACGTCCTTCTCGAAATGGCGAACTCGTGAGGACCAAGCTCCATTAGCGCTAGGCCCACCTCAGCTCGCAGTAGGGCTTTCCTAGAAGTGAGAAACGACCCTCGGTGTTAACTGCCTCTGAATCCTTTTGAAAGGCCGATCGGTTCTTGCCTGCCAGTCCAGTTGTGCTCCCGTCGATAGAGCTTCCGCTCGCAGCAACGGAGGGAAGGGTCTCAGTCGAGGAAGTCCTGGCTCGAAGAAGGTCAATCAGACACTTCAGCCTCAAGCCGCTGTCGCTCCAGTCCCTCTCACAGATTCTTTGGGCCGCCCAAGGGATAACGGAAACGGACGGAGGGTTCCGGACGGCTCCCTCGGCCGGAGCTCTCTACCCGCTCGAAGTCTACGTCGTAGTGAGAAGGGACGGTGTTGAGGGCCTCATCGAAGGCGTTTACCATTACATCCCCAGGGGACATGCGCTGAGGCTCATCAAAGACGGCGACTTCGCCGCAGAGTTGGAGGCTGCCACATGGGGTCAAGAAATCGTCAAGGAAGCCGCAGCCACCATCGTTATCACCGGCGTGCTCAGCAGGACGGCGGAGAAGTACGGCAGAAGAGGGACCCAATATATGTTCCAGGAATCAGGTCATGTTGCGCAGAACGTCTTCCTTCAGGCGACTGCCTTGGGGATTGGAACGGTGGTGATGGGCGCCTTTGGCGAAGGTGCCGTCAGGAGGGTTCTTGGCGCCGAGACAAATGAAAAGCCGCTTTATGTTCAACCGCTGGGGAAGCCTGTGTGAAACTCGGCTTCTATCGGCGATTGAGAGATAATCGTTTTGAAGCGAGATAGACCGTTTGTGTGGGCGTGCACGCCCTGCGTGCAATTTTCCCTGTGGCCCTGGGCACTCTCTGGGGGGTCGTGTCACTCGGCGAGGTCAATGCAAGCTCAACCCCTCATTTCACCTCTTTGAACTCCTCATCGTATCTCCTAGTTCTAGCGCTCGCTGTGACAGCCGTGATTGCTGTGGTAGCACTCTACTTCGCTACGAGGCGCCGGCGGAAGGTCTTGCTCGTCGAAGGTCAGACAAAGGCTCCTGTGAGGACACATTGAGGACGGGCCCGATTGGTCGACACTATTCTCCTCCTGAAACTTCTCTTGGATCCGGCGCTGATTCTTACCGCGGGCCTAGTGGGGAATCGATGGGGCCCAGCGGTGAGCGGCTGGCTCGTGAGCCTTCCGTTTACATCGGCTCCCTTCCACGCCATTGAGCAGGGAGACGACTTCGCATCGAACGCGTCTGTGGGGGTACTCCTGGGAATGGTGTCAATTACTCTCTTCTCCTTCGCCTATTGCTGGCTAGCGCTGCGGCAGAAGGGCGCGGCATGGCGCTACCCCGTGCTACTCGGCTCAGGCGCCTTCTTTCTTCTGGCATCTTTTTCCTGATAGTAAGCACCACCGTCGTTTGGCTTGGTGTCGGACCCTCGTTCGGGCTAGCCTTGGCTGTGACCCCGCTGGTGTACGCGCTCACGTACAGACTGCTTAGACTGGGTCTGTAGAAGCGGGAGCTCCCTCGACATACTTGGCAAAGGAACTGAGTTCCTCCATGGCCGAAGACTCGACCTCAGCCTTCCCCCGTGTCTTGAAGACCCAGGACCAGCGCCCCTTCAGCTCCACGTCCAACGACGCTGTCATTCTCGTCCCCTCGGGCACTTCGTCGAACCTAACGACGCTCCTGGTTCGAGTGAACCTACTCTCGCCTTCGGATTCGACCCTTTCGGGAGGGAAGAGCTTCATCTCCCTGGCTCCACGAATGGCTCCAGCTCCTTGAATCCTCTCGATGTATACGATGTTTCCCTCTCTTCTTGCAACCTTCACTTCGTGCTTGTCCTTCGACCACCTAGGCATGGCTTCGAAGTCGGTGTAGGAAGAGTAAGCCTTGGCGCGTGGAACCTTGACGACGAGGGACACCTCAAAGTGCATGCTTGGAGCTCAACGTACGGACACTCATTAAGGGATTCCTTCCGACTTAGGGGTGAGACGTTAATATCGGCGACGCACGGGCCGGCGGTCATGTCTGAGGAAGACGAAGAACTGGATGAGGACGACGAGGACGAGGACGAAGGCTGGGGCGACGAAGAGGAAACAGAAGAGTAGTCAGCGGATCGCCATACAGGAACCCAGCGATTAGGTAGACTTCGTCTCTGGCTTGGACTTAATCTCCACTGGAGGGTAAGGGCCGTCCGGATGCGACTGCTTGTACTCATACTCGAAGGCCTCGGCCCTGGAATCTCCCTCCCTGCTGTTCGGCTTCGGAACCTCGGATGACACCTTGGAACCGACCCATTTACTGTATGGGTCTGTTGTATTAAAGTGGTGCACCTAAGACCGGCTTTGAGAACAACACTTCAGTGAGAAAAGGCACCACCCCGGGACCGCCAAGTAGAATGTTCAATCGGGTTTTCTCTCGAAGTGAAGGAATTAACTGACCGAGCGACTGGTGGGAAAGCCGTCGCTGACAGAAAATGGTTTTATCTTCTACCATGGTTTGCGAGGAGGAGACCTAGTTGTCAGCGGGCGAGCGAAGACTCGCAGCCATAATGTTCACCGACGTAGTCGGCTACTCTCTTATCTCCGCTCGTAACGAAAAGAAGGCCCTAGAGCAGGTGGCCGAACTCCGAAGTCTCCTCAATGGTGTGTTCTCGAAATTCGATGGCAGGGTGGTGAAGACGATGGGGGACGGCTTCCTCGTTGAGTTCGCCAGCGCGGTCAAGGCGGTGGACTGCGCCATCGAAGCTCAGAAGGAGCTTGCGCGCGTCAATCTTGACAGGGCGGCCGACGACATGCTGAGGATCAGGATAGGCATCCATGTCGGTGACGTCATCCATTCTGAAGGAGACGTCTTGGGCGACGCAGTCAATGTCGCTTCGAGGGTCCAGGCATTGGCGGACACGGGAGGGATTCTTGTGACCAGGCAGGTGTTCGACCAGGTGAAGGGAAAGGTGCAATTAGGCATGAGCACGATTGGCCTCCGTGAGCTCAAGAACATCCCGGGCCAGGTCGAGATATTCAGAGTCCTCCCACAGCCTGTAGCCCTCGAGACTACAGGAGGGCGTGGGCTAGACCCCCGCCGCGTGGCCATACTGCCCTTCGCCAATCTTAGCCCCGACCCCAATGATGGATACTTCTCGGATGGCCTTACAGAGGAACTGATCTCCACCATCTCGAGGATCGGGGAACTGAGCGTGATTTCGCGTGCGTCCGCGATGAGGTACAAGGACACGGGGTTGTCGATGGACCAGGTCGGCGAAGAGCTCAGGGTCGGGACCATTCTGGAAGGCAGCGTGAGGAAGGCAGGGAACAGGGTAAGGATAGCCGCCCAGCTCCTGAACGTCAAGGCCGACAGGTACGTTTGGTCGCAGAACTATGACAGGAATCTCACTGACATCTTCGGGGTCCAAAGGGAGATCGCTGAGAGGGTGGCCGAGGGCCTGAAAGTAGAACTCCTGATGAAAGAGAAGCAGAGGCTGGAGAGGAGGCCTACAATCAGTACCGAAGCCTACACCTACTATTTGCAGGGGCGTGTATTCTGGGGAGAGAGGTCGAAGGAGGGCTCGGAGAAGGCCATCACGTGCTTCGAGGAGGCAATCCGGCTGGACCCGAGGTTCGCGGAGGCATACTCGGGGCTGGCCGACACGTATGTCGTCTTGGCAGACTACGGATGGATGGACCCCGCGATGGCCGGGACCCTGGCTAGGGAGAACGCCACGAAGGCCTTGGCGATATACGACTCTCTCGCTGAAGCCCATGCCTCGCTCGGAATTGTGACGGTCAACCACCTCTGGAATTTCGAAGCCGGGGAGAAGGAGTTCAGGCGGGCCACTGAACTCAACCCAAATTACGCGCCAGCATACCACTGGCACGGCCTGATGCTCTGGTACAAGAGAAGGTATGAAGAGTCGTTCCAGATGATGCAGCGGGCGGGCGAGCTCGACCCCGGTTCACGGGTACTGAAGCAAACCATGGCTGTCGCGCTGATGGGGCTCGGGAGGACGTCGGAGGCCCTGAAACAATTGAAGGTGCTGGCCCCTGATTACCCGAAGTCGGTTGCCGTCAGATATTGGATGACAGTCGCTCACCTTGCCCTCGGGGAGCTCCGCGAGGCTGTGGAGGAGGCTCAAAGAGAGGTCGAACTGGACAGCTGGTCGGATGATTCGAAGCTTGACCTCGCCTATGCCAAGGCTGCTGCAGGGGAGAAGGAGGACGCAGCCCGGCTGCTGAGGGAGGTTACTTCGAAGGCAGGCAGTTACATCTCTCCTGTCTCGATAGCGCTCGTCGAACTGGGGTTAGGCAACGAGGAAGCCGGGTTCGGGTGGCTAAAGAAGGCGTGCGAGCAGCACGATCCCGAATTCCTCTACTTCAGGAGCGTCCCACTGTTCGCGAAGTACTGGACCGACCCGAGGCTGCTCGGAATGGAGCGTCAGGCCGGCCTAGTGTACTAGGCCTTGGTCACCTCAGAGAGGTCGTTCCGCAGAGACTGGAGGTCGAGCCCGGGGGGCGCCCGCTTCAGCTTCTTGCTCAGCCAGTCGGGGCTTAGGACGGCGAAGGCCTCGTCGCAGTAGGTGGTGTAGAACTGCCAGCTCATTTGCTTCAGGGCGCCCCAGGTAACCACCCAAAGGCTCTTCTGGTCGTAGGCGAATGCAGGAACACAGTGGCCGTTCTTCTGGTTGGGGGCCGCATCCCCTTTGGGACCAGAATGAGGCACTATCCACGGAACGCTTGGGTCCCCCACGCCATTGGGGACGGCGAACTCAGGGAGCGCCAGACCGATGTAGCAACTCCCGAAGAGGTAGACCGCGTCCTGGGCTTGGAGGGTGTTGTTAAGCTCCAGCTGGGCGAAGGCGAAGATCTTGTCCGTGCCGAAACCTGACTTCCTCCAGAATTTCAGGACATCGAGCATGTTTACCCCTTCGTCGGGATTGCCGTGGACGAAGTGGTTGTAGACATCGAGTATGGCGGAGTCGGGGAGCGTCTCCTCCTTGCCGGCGTTGGCAGTCCACTCCTGGACCATGTGGCCCGCTGCGGCGCAGGTGCAGTCACCGTACTTGTCGTTGCCGTAAAGAGGCCAGATCTTTACATTGGCGGCGTAGTCGATGGATGCCGGCGGAGGCGCGAGTTCCTTGGTAAGGTACTTCGCGAGGAGCAGGGTCCGGCGGTCGAACTTCGGCGGTGCCTTGCCCAGCTTCAACGATGCCCATTCTTGAACCGAGGTCCTGTTAATGAGTTTTTGGCACCGTTGCTTGCGTCCTTCGATGCGACCTCGGCCCGCTCACTCGCCAGTAACGGATTTTAGGGCGGCCTGAACTTTCCGCCGGCATGGTCAGTAAGGGATACCGCGTCATCGCCGAGTTCTCGATACATCCTATAGGCGAAGGAACGAGCGTGAGCAGATACATCAGGGGGGCGCTGACAGAGCTGAAGAAAGCCGAGGGTCTAAGGCTGGAGGTGACCCCCATGGCGACCGTGATTGAAGCGGAGAAACTCTCTGACATACTCTCCGCAGTGGAGGCGGCCCACGAGTCCCTGTTCCGTATGGGAGCAAAGAGGGTCGACTTCATTTTGAGGGTAGACGATAGGCGTGACAAGGAAAGGCGCATGGAGGACAAGGTCAGGGCAGTAGCGTAGCCCGAAACGGACCACCGTTTCGAACGCTCTCCTTTTCTACGCCTATGGCGTCTCGGAACCAAGAATGCGGTTTCAGGAGTCAATGAAGCTGGAAGGAAACGCGGCGGAGGTCTGGAAGAGGGCGTCGGCAATCAGGGACATTCCGAAGTATTGGCACGGGACGCGCTCGCTTGATGTCGTGAGGGACAATGGAAGCTCGGTACAGGTGAAGGTCAAGTTCGCATTTGGGGGCTCCGGAGAGGCAGACATCTACACCGATGAAGAGAAGCGGACGCTGACCATAGAGTACAGGTCAGGACCGTTCACGGGAAAGCAGACGATGGCCGTAGACGAAAGAAGCATCACCGCTTCGTGGGACGTGAAGTTCAGAAGCATCTTCAGACTTGCCTCGAAATGGAACGAAAGCCATTTCAGGTCAGGAACGGTTCACGCTCTCGAAAGACTGGTGGGCGGAGCTTAGGTTCGGGAGTGTCGTTGGACCTTCCCAAGGACGACGCAGTTTCCGCTTCCTAGAGCCTCAAACTACCAGAAGCTGGAAGTCTCGACGTCGCGCTCTCGTGCGCCTTGAAGGACCTCCCGTTCCAAGAAGTCATACTCCTCCTGCTCCGCCGTCGGCCTAGAGAGATACCTGCTTTCCCTATACCTCTTCCACATCTGTGTTGGGGCGACCCTCTTTGATCTGCTGATGTGGCCGATTCCCACGCTGATTACTCCTATCTGGGACTCCAAGTGCGCACCGAGAAACTGTCCAAGTCTCTCTCTGCTTGCAGAGAGCATCGACAGCAAGATGTCGTCCTCCCCAAAGGAGTAGGCCGCATATGTCGGAAACACGTCGGTCGGATAGCTCAGGTGGAGCAGGTGGTTGAAGATGTTCTCGAACTCTGCGCAATTGGCCTTCACCGAGACCTGGTATCTCTCCAGATTCTGCGGCCTGTCCTTCGGGGCAGGGAAGAAGACTGGTCTCAAGAGAGTGATAGTTCTCATCTTCTCCGGACGCAACAGTCTTGGAATCTTTCTAACGATGATATCGGTGAAGTGGTCTGGGTCCTTCACGTCATAGATGAGTGTCATCAACTTCTCCTCCTCCCGCTGAGAAAGATAGAGGGGGGTGCAGTACATGTTCGACAAATCTTCGATATTGTCGATGACTCGGTTCCAGCTTTCCTCCAGCTCACCGCTCGGGAATATTCGGACTATTACCATCATGGCAGTCCGAATGTATTCAAAGAGTATCACATAGTAATAACCGTTTCAGAGTGGGGGATAGTCCCTAACAGGTGCGCCAACCCGGGTCTTGGACGCATGAAAGTATTCTCGTGCACGCGTTAGGGAGTTGGGTTAAGGCGCAGTTTCCGCTTCCCTGACCAGGATGTACTGCCAGAGGTGCGGGAAAGAGCTTGCTCCTGGCGCTGCCTATTGTCAGAGCTGCGGCGCGAAGGTTGGGGAGTACTCTCCGGCCGATTGGTGGTGGACGTGGCGCAGAGAGAGGTGGGAACGGCACGACTGGGAGCCCATTGACGCGGCGTGGGGTGCGATCACCGGCGTCGGCTATCTGATAATCATCGGGCTGATGATTTTCTGGTATCCCGACGTGTTCACGCTGCTCGTGAAGTACGTCGAGAGCTGGGGGACATACGGCCATCCGGTCCTGCCTGGCCATGCCCTCGGGCAGGTGGTGATCTTCCTTTTCGCGGCGTGTGGAGTCTGGGGCATCTTGAGCTCGGGGGGAAGGCTCGCACTAACAAGACGGGTCGCTAGGCCACTGCGCGGCGTCGTCGGCGGCTTGTTTTCGCTCTATGTAGCTTTCATCCTCACGTCGTTCTACGCTAAGGCAATCAACGGGGCGGGGCTTGTGCTTGCATTCTTCGTGGGGCTCGCTGCGATGGTCGTCACCAACGCTCTGATCTCGTTTTTCCTTCCCCGTCGCAGGGTGCCGAAACAAATGCCAACCACCTGAACGCAATTCAGCCTGAGGCGAAGGGATTTTGGTGCTGTTGGTTTCCTGAAGTTGATTTCGACGCAGATAGCCCAAGCATTCTAATATCATGCGCGTGGGAAGATGAAGGCTCTACAGAATTTCGTCTGTTCCCACTGCGACTGGAAATGGACGTCGATGGGAGGGTGGCCCGATCGTTGCCCGCATTGCGGGGCCGGGCCATGGAGAATCCAATACGCCTAGAACATCAGAGCGTCGTGGGGATGGGCGATGGAGATGTGGAAGGTCGGCCCCTTCTCGTTGTCGCTATTGAATGGGTTGTGGACGCAGACCTTCCCTGAAGGCGTTCAGGTTTGTTTCCGCGTACTTCTTGGCTGTGCTTGCACTAATCGCTTCCTCCACCGATTCAGCTCGGACGAGTCTAGATGTGTGGAGGAGGGCGCCAAGCATGATCATGTTCGCGTAGAGCCCGTCTCCGAACGTTCTCTTCGCAGTCTCTGTCGCGGGGAATCGGACGACCTTGGCGTTGGTAGGAGGGACTTCCCTGACTGAGGTGCTGTCGACCAGTAAGGTACCAGTTTCCCTCAGGTCCTTGAGTAACTCATTCGTCGCTTCCTGACTCATGGTCACTAGAATGTCGCTCTTCCGCACAGCAGGGAATCCGATTTTGTCCTCGGAGATTATCACCTCGCTCTTGGTCAGGCTCCCCCTGGCTTCGGCTCCGTAGGCTTGTGTCTGCAGGACATTCTTCCCGTCCAGTACGGCGGCCCTCCCCAGGACCAGGGCCGCAAATACCACCCCCTGGCCTCCGCTGCCGCCGAAGCGAATCTCAGTCTTCCTCATCCGCTTCCATCCCCCTTCTTGAGACCTCTGCGACAGTCTCGTTCAGCGTTGGACGACGCCTGCCGAGGAACTCTCCGACTACTATCCTCGAGTCCAATTCGTCCGGGGTCAGCCTGCCGCTTTCTTCTACCGGCACGGCCTTTTCCCTGAACTGTTTCAGAATGGCCCCTGCGTCACCGTATCCGGACCTTCTGCCGAATCCTACGGGGCACTGGGTCACCGCCTCGATGAACCTGAACCCGTTCAGTTGGAGTGCCTTCTTTATCGAATCCTTGAGCTCCTTCGGATGGGCCGTCGTCCACCGGGCGGAATAGGCCGCACCCGCTGCCATTGCCAGTTTCACTGCATCTACTGGGTGCTCGAAGCTCCCAAAGGGGGTGGTCGTGGTGGTGGTGCCGAAGGGGGTCGTGGGCGCGACCTGCCCCCCGGTCATACCGTACACCATGTTGTTCCCCATTATGACAAGGATGTCCGTGTTCCGCCTAGCGGCATGGATGAAGTGGCCCATCCCTATCCCGACGATGTCCCCGTCTCCTCCGAATACCACGACATTCAGGTCGGGGCGCACCAGTTTGATGCTCGTCGCAACCGGAATGCTTCTGCCGTGCAGAGTGTGGACAGAGTCAGCCATGTAGTAGGGAGACGGGATCCACGATGCGCAGCCGATTCCGCTCGTGAAGCAGAACCCGTCCAGGTTTCTGTGACCGAGTTCGTAGGCAGCCTTGAGAAAGGTGTCGCTCAGGAGGTACAGGCCGCACCCCGGGCAGAAGGGGAGCTTCAGGTTCCGCATGTAACTCCGCGGAGAGAACCCAGCTGCGCCTTCAGTTTGCACGCATGATCAGCTCCAGAATGTTTTCGGGGGTGATGAGTTCGCCTCCTCCTATCTTGTTCAGCCTGGTCACCCTGCGCCCTGCGACCCTTTCCACCTCAACCGATATCTGGCCTAGGTTCATCTCGGGCACAATGACCATGCTCGCGCTTTCGGCCAGCCTTGAGACAGCTCCCTCTGGGAAGGGCCAGATCGTCTTGAGGCGAACGTAACCAACCCTTACCCCCGCGGCCTCTGCACGCTCGGCAGCCTCGTACACCGATCTAGAGGTGCACCCGAAGGACACGATGCCGACGTCGCAGTTCTCGATGTTGTGGTTCTCAGTCTCCACGATGTCTTGCGCGTGGTTGTAGATCTTGGCGTTCAGCGCCTCAATCATCCTCCTGTGAACCGGCGCGCCCTGGGTGAATCTCATCCCGATCTCGTCGTGGGTCGATGCCGTCACCGCGACGTTGAACCCTTCCCCAACGGCGGGCATGGGGGCCACTCCTTCGGAACCGAAGAAACGGGTGTCCCCCGGGCTAGGGTGCCTGCGGTTCACGATTTCGACGCTCGCCCTTGGCGGGAGGTTGACGCCTTCCCTGACATGGGCGATGGTTTCGTCCGCCAACAGGACAACTGGAGTGCGGTATCTTTCTGAGAGGTTGAACGCCCGCATGGTGAGCTCGAACATCTCTTGGGCGGAGTTGGGGGAGAGGACGACGGCAGCGTAGTCTCCGTGGGTCCCCCAGCGGGCCTGCATCACGTCCCCCTGGGCAGACTTCGTCGCCTGGCCTGTCCCTGGCCCCGCCCTTTGTACGTCCACCACAACGCATGGTGTTTCTGTCATGAAACCCCAGCCGATTGTCTCCTGCATGAGTGAAAAGCCAGGGCCCGACGTCGCGGTCATCGCCTTCCTGCCAGCCCAGCTCGCACCCATCACTGCGCCGATGCTCGCCAGCTCGTCCTCCATCTGCATGAACGTACCTCCCACCTGGGGCAGGCGCTCGGAGAGGCGCTCGCTGATTTCGTTGGCGGGCGTAATGGGATAGCCTGCAAAGAAGCGACAACCTGCCGTTAGCGCCCCTTCGACGCAAGCCTCGTTGCCTGACCAGAACCGGGCTTCGTTCACGCCCTTCGTTGTTCTCAAAGCTTGGCCAGGCCAACCTTCTCAAGCCCCTCATAAGGGAGGGAGTCGATTCTCGCGGTTAGAAACGATAGGCTTCTCGTTTCGCATGCGGGGTCCTAACCACCTGTGCAGCTACCCGCCTCCCCACCCCGTCTAGTCCTAGGTTTTCAGCCTTGAGAAATGTGGTCTCTGTTCAAATCAAACCTCCGGCGGTGGGCCCCATCCTGATGGAGACGAGTACTGCGGCCGCCGGGTCTCGTATGCTAGGGGAGATAGAAGAGTTGATGTCCAAGAACCACTTCTGCACGATCGCAACCGTAACCAGAGGTGGCAGACCTCAGTCCACCGGGGTAATTTACTGTTCGAAGGGACTCGACCTCTACATTTACACCGATGAGCACTCTGCGAAAGCCGAGAACATAAGCAGGAATCCAAACGTCGCAGTGACCATACCCATATGGGGGCCGAATCTGTTCTGGGTCCCTCCGCAGAGTATACAGTTCCAGGGTGTGGCTGAAATCCTGCCCGGTGATGACCGTGTGGCAAGAGAAATCTACAAATTCAGGATTCTCTTCATGCATGTCAACGCTGCGACATTCAAGACGAAGGGATGCTTTCTGCACGTCCGTCCGCTGAAACAGATCAACACCTATGGTGTTGGAGTGCCAAGGATGACAATGGCCAGGCACCCTGAGGAAGCGAACCGGAAGACGCCCATACCCTCAGGGCCATGACAAGATCAGAAAAGGTCCCTCGTGGAGCGTCAGAGTCTGCGCAAACCTGGCCATTTAACGAGCTTCCAGAAGAGGCGACGCGCATCAGAAAGCCTCCTCCAAAACCAATGGATACTATCGAGTTGGGTCTCAAACATTTCCCTCTGGAGCTTCAGGATTGCCAACAGCCTTCGGACGACGTCAGGCTCATCAAGACTCGCGGTCGCGTAACGGTACTTGGCATCCCTCACGAACCATCGCCTGCATTGGTAGCAGTAGTAGTAATCTAATCTGGAACCCACGTAGATCAGAGCAGCAGTCTTCCAGTCGGGCAGTTTGGAGCAGCGGATGCACTTCTCAGACGCCGATTCCCTCGCGAGCGCGTCCACGTAGGACACCTCTTCAGGTAGGTTCTCTCCCTCGAACTGGTAGGGCGTGGCCTGTCAGAGCAAGAACGCAATCGCTGGATTTATCGTTTCCCTAGGAATTCCCCTTACCTACCTGTGGCTCAATGAAGAGTACGATCAAAGGATCGCAGGACTGATTCGAAGGCCGCTGTCAGCCAAGAAGGGTTACGCAGCAATTCATCGCGCCGGTCTCGGCAAGTCCATTCATCGGCAAAGACAACTGCCTTTGCTCAGATACTTTGAATCATGCTCCTGATCTGGGAGCTTACATCCTCGATTGACAGGGCCGCCGAACAATACTCGCATTTTACGAATCGACCATTGGGCATCGGCAGCGCCGCCCCGCAGTTCGGACACTTCAGTTCAACGGCGTCCAAACCGCTCTGGCGCTCTGGCGGAGGGAGGCCCGAGCTCCTGGCCTCGTCCTCCCGAAGTATCTGCGCTGAGATCTCGGAGATTTTGTTGTCTATCTCCGTCTGGAGCGACTTGACCTCTGCCCCGTGCATCTTCATCTCGGTGTCCTTGTGTAGCTTGGAAGATAGGGAAAGGAGGGCGCTGCGCTGGAGGCGGCTCTGCTCTCCATTGAGGATTTCGGAGATAGCAAAGAGGTTTCGCTGTATCTCGGCAAGATTCGCGATGGCCCGCCTGTTGCCAAGCGACAGGCCTTCCTCACTTACGGGGTGACCTGCCTTGGCCTCCAGCTTCCTGAGTATTTCTTCTTTCGAGGCCCGGGACAGCATTTCAGTTTACATGAATCGCATCATTTGCTGATAAAGGGTTTTGATTTCTTCGGCGGGTCCCGACAAGTCCATCTCCGACTTGAAGCCTTGCACGCGAATTATCCCCCTCTTGGCTATGATGCCCTCTTCGCTGTACCTTACTCCCTGCAGGTCGTCGAGCCTCTGGACTATGACGTCGTCATTCTTGAACAGGGCGCCCCTCTGGGCGTACAGCAGAATGCGCCTGTCGCTAAGTATCACCTGATATGCCTTGGTACCGTAGCGCACGTTCCGCCTGCTCGAGAACTTCACTTCCTCTCCGGGCATCAGGTAGTCTCTCAGCGTCATCCAGTTTCAGCTCGAGGATGACAGGAAGCTCCAGGCAAGCACGGACAGGACCATCACCACAGATCCGAAGAAGCCTGCGATGAGGGCCTGGCTCGCGTCGGAGCTAAGGCCGATGCTTTCGACGAAATTGAGCACGGGAGTCTTGACCATCCATGCGAAGGCGCCGAGCGCGAATCCCACAATCCAGAAGCCGAACAGCGCCGCCTTCCTGCCCAAGTTGACTCGACGATTGCATGTCAGGCGCTGGTAAATCCAGACATGATTGAATTGCTTCACATGGAAGTCGAAAGTTATAGACGATTTTGCCGGAAGATTGACGGAATCTCCTTTGGACCAGAGTTAGATAGCGCCTCCACTCGAACCAGGAGCGCCGTGAAGGCGTCAGTTTGACCAGGTTCTGGAACCGGCTCTGGAAGAAGGAACAGGAGTTCTTCGAATCGGGTGACGAAAAGTTCAGGCATGGTACGTCGTTCGTAGCTGTCTCGTCAATAGCGGAGCAGTATTACTGCGAGTACAAACTTGAGAACGAGTTCGCGATGGGAGAGATCTCCACAGAGACGAAGGATGCCGGCGCAGCCCTCCATGCTGAGTTGATGCCCACGGAGAGGATCACGAGAGACGAGTTCGCGGAGCTCGTCAGCAGGAAGGAACCCACCCTAGCAGTTCTCCATGTCTGGGGCCAGGCGGGCGGCCTGAAGGTTGTAGGGGAGCCCGACCACATCATCTGGGCGGGAGGGAAGCCGCTGTGGGTGATAGAACTCAAGACCACGAGAGGAGATCCGAAACCCCTCTGGGAGGACCAGGAGAACCAGGTCAGAATCTATGGGCTGCTGCTCGACAGGATGGGATTCGACTGCTCGAAGATGCGACTGGTGGTGGTGAGGGCAAAATCCGGAGATCTGAGCGAGGAGGAGAAGCGAGAATGGATACTGAAAGTCTCTGCCGCCCTCATGCAGGGCCGGATGCCTGAGCTGGAGGTCAAGTACCGGGGAATGATGAAGGCTCATCTGCTCGAGCATGATGCTGAAAGGGCAGAGATGGCCGTTCGTTCAAAGTCAGGATACTGGCTGCAGGAAAGAGAGCCCACATCGAGCACGAGCTCAGGGAAGTGCAGAGCCTGCGAATATAACGCAGTCTGTTCCAGGTCTCTCTTCAAGCCTGGCTAGGCCTCATCACACGGCTCACCGCATCTTCCCTGTCTGCGCGCGAGAATCGGATCTGGAATACTTTCAATACAATCTATAGAAACAGTATTCGCGTTCGCCTCGCCTTAAATAGCTGGGTGGGTCGGTCCTTACATGGACCCAGTAGTCCACTTCGAAATCCCCGCCAAGGACGTCAAGAGGGCTACAGCCTTCTACTCTAAGGCCTTCGGGTGGAACCTAAACCAGTTCCCTAACTTCGAATACTGGAGCGTCGTCACCACCGATTCGGACCAGAACGGGATGCCCAAGTCCCCGGGCTCGATTAACGGAGGCATGGGGAAGCAGGGTGTGATGGCGCCGAAGGCGGTGACGGTCACCATCAGTGTGTCCGACATTGACACGGCTCTGAAGAATGTGAAGAGTCTCGGTGGAAAGCCTGTAGGCAAGAAGATGTCCGTGGGAGACATGGGCTGGTCGGCCTACTTCGAAGATACCGAAGGTAACGTCATCGGACTCTGGCAGAACGCGGGGATGTAAATTGGTTCGGGGCCTCAGGGCCCTGGCCTTCCCATTTATGCTGATGCTGTAACCTCGGACTATCCCACTTCGGCAGAACGCCCTTTCAGTATGGGTAAGTGTAGATTGTAGAGGAGGACGTTGTCGTGCTGGTCGTCGAAGGCGCTGTTGACGTTGCCATGGATGTTGAGGAGGTCGTTGAACTTGTCGTGGCTGTGGATGTTGAGAGGTCGTTGAACTTGTCGTGGCTGTGGATGTTGAGGAGGAAGTGCTTGACGATGTGTCGCCTGTTGAAGTCGAGATTGAGCTTGTCGACGTGGTGGGCGGCTTCGGGGCGGGGAGGTTGAGGGCGAACCATATCCCTTCTATTCCCTGTCCGTTGACGTCCCCGGGCTTGCGATCTTCGGAGAAGAAATAGAGCGGCCAGCCGTCGTACGTCAGCTGTTGCTTGCCGTCTGGCCTTGTCATAGCCTTGAAGGAGGTCGCGTTCAGTCCCGGTGGCAACGTGAGGCTCTTGGTATAGAAGACCGGCCAGATCCCCACACAACTGCCGGTGCAGGTGCTGGTTCCGTTGGACTGAATGTCGGTGGTCCTGTAGTATAGCGTCATGCCGGAGCCGTTCACAAGGTAGAACCCTATGCCGCTCTTGTAGGCGATGCCCACCGATTGGACACCGGAAGCAGCGCTTGTAACCGTCGTAGTATTGGTTGAGATGGCCGTGGTGGTAAGAGTGGTCGTAGAGGTGCTCCCGCCCTGGGTTGCCAACAGGTAACCCGTGGCCGCACCGAACACCAACGTCAAAACGATGAACACCGTGGCGATTGTCCTGAAATTCAACGTCTTAGATTCAGACGAAAGCTGTTCACTAAATGAGCTTTCTTCCAAATCTCGTCCAAATTGCAACCGGGATCGGCGCCGCCAACCTCAGGACATGTTCAGACTGCGGGCGGCTCGCCACTTGCAAGACATATGACGTTCCGAGTAGCTGGCCAGACAGACAAGGACGTTGTCTCAGGAGGCTGAGAATGGATAAATCAGCCATCTGACTAAATCACACACATGAGTGTGTGTCCCCATTGCAGCATGCCCATTGAGCATGTCGAATTCTATTCCCAAACGGGGAAGTTCGGGATGTCGGGAATAATGCGCAAAGATGGGGACGCTGTGATTAACTTTGGGGGAAATTTGAAGAAGGAGCCAGGGTTCTACTGCCCCGTGTGCGGTGAACTGCTCACCGAAGACGTCCACACGGCTAGAAGAATCCTGAGCGTCCATGACTAGGATTCCAATGGCTAGGACCGTTGGCTAATCCAGTCCATCGAGAGTCCTATCGCCCCGTTTGTGACGGCCCCATCGATGACGATGCACGATCCTGTGAGGAACGTTCCATGTGCGCATATCAGATTCGCGGCCAGCTCCGCAACTTCTTCTGGGGCTCCCATATTCTTCCCTGGAGTGATCTTTGACACACGGTCGAGATCGTGGGGCTGAGACGATACGAAGCCGGGGAGGATGGAGTTCACCTGCACGTAAGGGGCAAGGCTGACCGCGCACGATCTGGTTAGGCCTAGCATCCCCGCCTTCGCCGAGCAGTAGGCAGGTCCGCAGTCACCAGTTATTCCGCAAATCGATGAGATGTTCACAACCTTCCCCCTCTTCGCCGCCAGCATCAGCGGAGCCACGAAACGGGTGCACAGGAAGGCTCCTGTCAGGTTGGCCCCGATGATCAAGTTCCAATCCTCCATAACTGCCGCTTCAACGGAATTGTCTGAATTGGAGTGCCCGTCCCCGCCCGCGTTGTTCACGAGGAAATCGATCCGGCCGAGCTCCGAGTGGGCCATTTCCACCATGTCTTTCACTCGATTCTCTATCGACACATCGCACTGCAGGAGGATAGCTCGCCTCCCGGCAGTAGCGACGAAATCAGCCGTCTTCTTCGCCCCATCTTCGCTCCGGTCGTAGTTTACTCCAATGTCTGCGCCGAGTTGGGCAAGCCTGAAAGCAATGGCACGGCCTATTCCTGTCCCGGCTCCCGTTACAATTCCTGCTTTGCCAATCAGCGGCCTGGCAGCGATTTCATTTGATGTTGATGGCTCCAAGAACCGTTCCGCTCAGCTGATCATTGCTTCTTCTTTCGGGTGGCGTAATCCACCATGCCCTGGAAGTCAATCACAGTGACAGGTTCCACTCCTACAACCCAGGCGTCGTGGCCCGGAGGAAGCATGGAGATTTCTCCCGGTCCGATATCCATTTCGGCCCCGTCGTCCATCTTTACGTGAAGCACTCCGGTCACGTGGTACTGGAAGTGTGGTGCCTCGCAACTCTTCGTTTTGGCTATAGGCTTTAGGTGCTTGGACCATTTCCATCCTGGTTCGAAGACTGCCCTTCCGACGGTCGCCCCGCCGAACTTGACAAGTTGCAGTCTTCCCTTCTCAAAAGTCCTGAGTTCGTCGGGAGCGCCGAACTTCTTTACTTTCGCCTTTGCCAACCTAATGGGTTAGGTACAGGCCCACTTAAAGCGTGCTAAGCGGTCTTCCTAACCCGACCTGCCTTTCCATTGGGAAAAGTTGGGAACTCTCTTAGCGCTACGTCAATGCGTAGAAGGCATGAGCCTCAGGAATGAGTTGACGAATCGATAGCAGTGAAGCTTCGCAGTTAGGAAGCCGAGGAAGACAAGCAGTGCAAGCTCAGAGAACGCGAAATTGGCCAACGTCGCTACGACGAGAGCGACGGCGAGCAAGAGTCTCCCTCGCCTAGCGGGCGGCAGGACGGAGGCGAGCAAAGCCCCCGTCGACACGTAGAATCGAGAAGCTTCAGAGCGCGTTTTCTCCTTCCACTTGTCGATGGCTCTAAGCGTCGAGGCCGTGCTTATCCTCAAGCAAGGAGCCTTGGTTTGAGAGGTATTTATCGCCTAAGTCACGTATTGCATAATCGTTCTGTTAATTTGGCTGGACAAGGGAGGATGACGCCATATTACGCGGGATAACACTTTCAGCTCACTCCCTTCCACAACAGTTCGACCCCTGTCCTCTGCTTAGAGATGCAGAATCGCCCAGTGGCCGTTCGGTGTTTGCAGGCGTTCATCCTCTACAAGGCAGCACGGGAGGGCGCTCCGGTCGAGTTCGTCAATCCGGGCTTGATTTCCAAGACCTGTTACAAGTGTCACTACGTAAACAGAAAGCCCGCGCTGATCGAAAGGGGGTGGCGATGCCCATCTTGTGGTGCCATTCTCGACCGCTCCCTGAATGCGGCAATCAACCTAGAGCGTCGCGGCAAGATACCATGCCTTGGTGAGGTTCGCCCAGAAGCGCAGGACACAAATGAAGCAATGAAGAGGGACGAGACGACGGCTCCAATCCTCCGAGCAGAAGCCCTGAAGCGGGCGAGGCTGGAGTACGTCCAACCAAGCTACAGAGCCCATAAATCCCACCCCTGCCACTGCTAATCTGACATTGAGCGCCTCTTTCCCCGATGACCTGCAGAAGATCCTGGGCCCGGATGAGCAGGCTCAGCTCTACATCGCACAGAAGATTTACCACCCCAAGATAAGCATCGACTCGGTCCTCATCACTAATCAGAGGATTATCCTCAGGCACCCCCACGCTATGGGACTGAAGAAAGACTACACCGACTACAACTATCGAGATGTGACCAACGTCGTAATGACCAAAGGGTTCACTCGTTCCACCCTCAAGCTGGTCCTCAGATTCGGCGGAGAGCCGCTTGCGCTGGAGAACCTACCTAATTCAGAGGCCGAAAGAGCCTATGGCCTAATCCGCGAGAACCTGAGCAGGTACCAGGCTCCCTTCTCCCAGGGAGTGGTGGGAGCCCCGGCATATCAACGGGCCCCTCCCGCTCAGACTCCTTCCCCCGCCGGACCAACGGCGGTGGTTGAAAGAGAGATAGTCAAGATCAAATGTAGATACTGCGGGGCTTTGAATGACGAGAATGCGAAGGCCTGTGTCAGCTGCGGAGCGAGCCTCTAAGATACTTCACTTTCGTCCTACCATAGATTCAAAGCGCACCTCAATTCGCTAGTCCACGAGTAATTTGGAGTCTCGGCCGCTGGCCCAGAAGATCTGCATGGTGACGGGTGCAAGTTCAGGAATCGGAAAAGAGACTTCCAAGAAGCTAGCAGAACTTGGAGCAACAGTGGTCATGGTGTGCAGAGATGAGAAACGGGGAGAGAAGGCGATGTCCGAAATCAAGGGCGCTAGCAACGACGCCCTGGTCGAGCTTCTGTTCGCCGACTTCACATCTCTCGATTCCGTTCGAGCCCTGGCGAAAGAGTTCCTGGATAAACACGAGTCGTTACATGTCTTGATCAACAATGCTGGAGGAGTCAATGTAAGGCGCTCTGTGACAGCTGACGGGTACGAGACTACTTTTCAGGTCGACTACCTGTCCCATTTCCTGCTGACCAATCTCCTGCTGGATGTGCTTGAGAAGAGTGCGCCTTCGCGCATAATCAACGTCTCGTCGGCGTCGCATTACGGGGGACACTTGAACTTCGACGACCTGCAGATGAAGAAGGGGTATGGAGTCATGAAGGCCTACTCCCAGGCCAAGCTGGCACAGGTGCTGTTCACATACGAACTGTCGAGGCGGCTGGAAGGGACAGGGGTCATGGTGAACGCTCTTCATCCGGGAGCCGTGGCGACCAACATATGGAAGGGATCGATGGGCCCCTTCTCGTTCCTTGGGAACATTTCTAGGCTGTTCCTGATCAGCCCCGAGAGGGGGGCTGAGACACCAGTGTACCTGGCGTCATCACCTGAAGTCGAGGGTGTGACCGGGAAGTACTACGATCATATGAGTGAGAAGCAGTCCTCGGCAGAATCCCACGATCAGGTCGTGGCGAAGAAGCTCTGGGACGAAAGTGAGAGGATGACCGGGCTCTCGACCTAGCGAGGGCTTCTCCACCCCCGTTCGGAACGACCAGATTCTCCATACCTCTAACCAATAAGATATTTCAGCCGATTAGAGGGGGCCAAGCACGCGATGTCGGTAGGCAAGGGAGCCAAGAAGCCGTATTCCTACACGTTCCGGACGCCGCAGAAGGACCTACAGGGTCCTGGCGGCACCAGTCCTGAGACGCTCTTCTCAATCCGGGACACCCTGCTCCTGCTGACCGAGGACTGCCTAGTGGTCGAGCGGCCGGAGGGCCTTTTCTGTGAGAAGCACAGCCTCCCAGTCATGAAGGGGGCTACGAGGTGCAAGTACCTCGCTTCCCGTTTCGCCAACAACGAAGGAGAACAGCAGTCAAAGGCGCAGGTTCAGCAGTACATCAACGACATCCTCGGAATCAAGGACCCAAAGACCGTAAAGCGGCTTACTGGGTTCTGACGGCGTTCAGTCCCTTCTGGGTTAGTCTTCCGTCGTCCCTGATGTACCCGCCAAGCTGAAGCTTGGCTATCTCCCTGCCAAGCGTAGCCGGGGGGACCTTCGTGACCTTGTCCAGCTTCTCTATGCTCCCGGCATGCGGAAGGGCACGTAATATCTGCAGTTCCAGTTGAGAGAGCTCTTCGTTGCCTGCCATCGCCCGCAACTTAGGCCTCGTGGTGCTATTGAACCCTCCAGTGAATCATAATTAGCGTCGAACTCGGCCTAGTCTGCCGCTGCGGGAGGGATAACGGGGAGACCTCTAAAATAACCCCAGGACCGGAACCTCTTGTGCCTGTCTTCGATGCGAATGGAATTCCTCTGTACTATGAAGAGGCAGGAAGCGGCGAACCAGTCGTCCTCGTTCATGGTACCCTGTGCGACCGCACAGTGTGGAAGCCCCAGGCGGACGCGATCTCTTCAAAGTACAGAACCATAGCCTACAGCCGGCGATACGCCCATCCGAACAACAGGCAGGGCGACGTGATGGATAGCACTGTCCAGAACAACGCAGAGGACCTCGCAGCCTTCATCGACGGGCTCGGGCTGGGGAAAGTGCACCTCGTGGGACATTCCTATGGTGGTTTCATAGCCGCGTTCTTCGCGCTCAAAAACCCGGACAAGGTGGGGTCTCTGACTCTCGCCAATGCGGCCGTAGCCACGATGCTTATCGCGAGGCCCAGTGCGACGGCGTCAATCTCCCTGCTGTTCAAGTCGCCGAGCGTAGCGCTCTCTGCCCGCAACCTGATCAACGCGACCAAGGACACTGTCAAGGCCGTTGACAGTGGCGATCCCGCCGCAGCCTTCCGAATCTTCCTGCCAGCCCTATCGAACCACAGGACTGATCTGCCTCAGAAGCCTCCGTCCTTCGAGGCGATGGTGACCCGCAATGCGAGAACCCTGCGGGAGACGACAGCTCCGTTTCCTCCGGTTACGAAATCGGAAGTGGGAGGAATCAAGGTTCCGACTCTGGTCATTTGGGGAGCTCTCAGTGCTCCATGGGACTACAAGGTCAGCCAGCTGCTCGTCCAGGCAATTCCTGGCGCCGAAGCAGTCATGGTGCCAGGCACGGGCCACTTCTTCTTCCTGGAGAATGCTGCGGCCGCAAACGAGAAGATGCTGGGGTTCCTAGAAGCCCTGCAGCATCGCTGAAGCGCGTGTGTGCGCCCTCCGTTTCTGCAATTGAGCCGTAAAGGCAGCCAATAGTTATCTTGGTCCCAGACCACCCTGTTGCCGATGCAAAGAAGTGTGATTAGCACTGGTCCAACGGGTTCTTCTCACACCCTCGAAAACGTGAAGACTCTCGGAGGCGTCGGCTCCATCCTTACCCTGCTTGGGTTCGTTCCAACCGTCGGCGCTATAATCGCAATCATAGGCCTGATACTCGTCCTTGTGGCATTCAAGTATGCGTCTGACATCCTCGGAGATCCCAAGATTTTCAGCAATGTGCTCTACGCGGTAATCCTTGGCATTATTGGCCTCGTGGTGGGCGTGGTCGCGGTCGTTGCGACGGTATTCCAGGCGATGGGCATGGGCTATCTGTCTAGTTCCTTCTCGTACATTGGGCCCACTACTGTGACGGCCGGAGACATAATGGGCATGCTCGGGACAATCTTGATCGGCCTCGCAGCAGTCTGGATCTGCTTCGTGGTGTCATCAATCTTCCTCAGAAGAGGTTACGGAGAGCTTGGGAGGAGGCTCAACATCAGCCTCTTCGGCACAGGGGCCCTGCTCTACCTCATCGGAGCCGTCCTGGTCATAGTGGTAATCGGGTTCCTGCTCATCTTGATAGCAGACATCCTCTTCATCATTGCCTTCTTCTCGATCAACACACAACTCCTTCCGCCGTCGCCGATGGTTCAGCCGGCTCAGCCCTCGATGTGAAAGCGGGGGTCGAGCCGTCCCTCTTGTTTCTGAGCCGGGCCTCGAATGGTTAGGACGCCCGGGTCCCGTTGGGGACCGGTTTTTCCGGGAGGGCGAGAACCGGGATTATCCCGTCTTCATATCCCAGGTCGAAGAGCATCCCTTCGGAAATCTCCCCCATCATCCTCCTCGGCTCCAGGTTAACGACGAAGAGAGCCTGTTTTCCCTGTATCTCTCTCGGATCGGCTCGCTCCTCCCTCATGCCCGCGAGTATCTTTCGCTTGTGATCTCCAAAATCGACCATCAGCCTTACGAGTTTGTTGGAGCCCGTGACTTCTTCGACCGACTCGATTGTCCCGACGCGTATGTCGATACGGTCGAGGTCTGCTTTGGTGATCGTAGGTTTGATCGGGGTCATTTTGTTCAGACCCGTCTGGTGCCGCTAATTGGTGTTTTGTCGCGTGCAGGTGAAGCGGGTCGAAAGCCCTAGGCAGATAAGACGCCCGAATACTTCTCCCTCAACGGCTTTTTGTCGAGCTTACCTGTGCTTGTTTTGGGGAGCGCCTCGGGTAAGATTATGAATCGCTCAGGAACCCAGAACTTCGCGATCTTCCCTTCTTCTACGAACTTTTGGAGGTGGCTTGAAAGCTCCTCCTCGCTCGTATTCTGCCCCTCCCTCAGCGACACGACCGCAATAGGCCTCTCTCCCCAATGCGCTTCGCGCGCACCGATGACTGCAGCCTCCAGGACCGCAGGGTCTCGCATTATCAGATCCTCCAATATCAGGGTGGGTATCCATTCTCCTCCGCTCTTGACGGCGTCTTTGATCCTATCCACTATGGTCAGATAACCTTCTTCATCTATGACAGCCATGTCCCCCGTGTGCAGCCATCCGCCGGCCCAGAGGTCCTTTGTCTTAGCCTCCTCCTTGTAGTACTCCTTGGTGAGCCAGGGTCCTCTTACCACGATTTCCCCCGCTGCCTTTCCGTCCCTGGGGACGTCCTTCATCTCCCCATCGACTACCCTGATTTGCACGAGTGGTATCGGAATCCCAGTCTTCAGCAGAAGACTGTCCACAAGTTCTTCGTCGCTTAGCGTCCTGAGCCTTTCGTTGGGGTTCGCCAGCGTGAGTATGGGGGCGGTCTCGCTGAGGCCATACCCTGACATTACCTTGATCCCCAGCTTCCTCGCTCTGACCGCCAGCTCCCTAGGGAGAGCGGCGCCCCCTATGACCACCTTCCAGTGTGAGAGCGCCTCCCTGTGCTTCTCAGCCGAGGGGTGGTTTACAAGCATGTTCAGTATGGTGGGGACCATGTCTGAGAAAGTAACCCTCTCGCGGTCGACCAACTCGAGGATGTTCCCATAGTCGTACCTCCCTGCGAGGACGAGTTTCTGGCCATTCATCGCCACGGCATAGGGAATCCCCCAGCAGTGGACATGGAAGAATGGGACGAGTGGAAGGACGACGTCGCTCGGGTCCATCCTGTTCTGGGGCGCCGAGCTCCCCAGCCCTACAAGCGAGCCAAGGGTATGAAGCACGATCTGCCTGTGGGTGAACCATACTCCCTTCGGCATCCCGGTGGTCCCCGATGTGTAGAATATCGTCGCCTGCGTGTTCTCGTCCAGCTCAGGGAACATGTAGCTCCCGTCAGCCTGGGCAAGCAGGTCGTCGTAGAACTGCACGTTGGGGAACGGGAGTGATGGGGCGGAACCCGTGTCGCTCATGGTCACCACTCCTTTGATAGACGTCACCGCACCTGCTAGCTTGGCCGCCATGGGGACGAAGTCGTCCCTGAGAAGCACGAAGTCGTCGCCTGCGTGCGCCATGGTGTACCCTATGTGCTCCGGGGGGAGCCTGATGTTCACCGTGTGAAGCACCGCTCCCATCATGGGAACGGCGAAGTATGCTTCCAAGTACCTGTTGGTGTCGACATCGATGACAGCGACAGTCGACCCTTTCCTGACCCCCATGCCTTCGAGGCCCGCCGCGAGCTTCCTAATCCTAGAGTAGAACTCGACCCAATTGTACCTCATCTTCCCGTATACGATTTCCGATTGGCTCCTGCGATGGATAGTCTGGGTGAGGAGTTTGTCGATTGTCAGCTGATAGTCCGGGGACTGATGCCCCTCCAACGCGGGCAATAGGGTAGGTTGTCTATTTTAGACTGTCGACCCTGTAGTAGCACCATTGGGTCCTAGCCCGCCGTGGCCCCCGCCGTCTCTCCGCGGTCTTAAGGGGGGGTGTAGTTCTCTGGTGTGGGCCTGATTCGTGCATGAATCCAGCGTAAATATCGACCCCTGCCCTCCCCTATCGGATGGCGGTCGATGTTGCACGTCTCCGGGCAGAGTACAAGGGGCCCCATGAACTCGTCACTACGTCCGACGGCAAGACGCTCTTTGTAAGACGGTGGAACGCGGGGAGGGAGGCAGGAGTCTCCGTCCTCATATTCCATGGCATAACGGGATACAGCGGACCCTACGGCCCGATGGTGGCGGAACAGCTTGCCGCCGCTGGCTATGACGTGTTCGGCCTGGACCTCAGGGGACACGGCCTTTCCGACGGGAGGAGAGGAGACTACCCGAGCGAGGAGAGGCTGAGGAAGGACATCTCTGAAACACTGGCGCTGGTGAAGTCAAAGTCTCACAGGCTCGTAGTGATGGGGCACAGCCTTGGTGCCCTGACGGCGATAATTGCGGCAAAGGACCATCCTGAAGAAGTCAGCGGTGTGGTCCTCGTGAGCGCAGCGAAGAAGATCAGGACAGGTGTGTATCCAAGGCCCAGCACAGGAGCGATGCTGAGAACCCTCCTCGGCGTAGCGATTCTGAGAGGGACTCCGCTCATAGAGTACCGCAGGGAGGGGCAGATCGGGATTGACGACCCCCTGTTCAACTTCAAGTATTCGGCTAGGTTCTACACGGTACTCTACGGAACGGGCGCACTCAGGGTCATGAGGATGCTCGGCTCCGGCATGATCGACTCTCCTAACCTCAATTTCGACGGGAAGCTGAAGGTTCCGCTCTTCGTCGCGGTCGGGGAGCACGACGAATTGTTCTCTGCTGATGGAGTTAGGGAGTTCTGTGAAGGCATCGATTGCGATGACAAAGAGTTCCACGTGATTCCAGGGGCAAAGCATGCAGTGTGGCCGAAGGACGCCTTCACGCTCATGGTTGATTGGCTGGCAACGAAGTTCTGACCTGCACTCTCGGCGTCCCCGCTACGCCTGGGACAACCTTTGTTTGAGGAGTTCTCTCCCCTCCTGGGGGAGCGCTTGAAGATAAACCACTGCGAGTTTCCCGACAGGCTCCTTTACGATGTCGAGCAGGGAACTTGGGCAGATTTGAGAGGGGATGTCATACGGGTGGGGATCACCAGCCTCCTTTCCTGGTCCTTTGGTGTCTTCTCTGGAATCACCTTCAGGAGCATAGGCACGGCCCTGGTTCGGGGCCAGGTCATGGGTACGATGGAAGGGTCAAGACACTTCGACGTGTTCCGTTCTCCCATCTCTGGAACCCTCTCTGCAGTCAACGAGCGCCTCACCGATGAGCCTGGGCTCCTCAACAGGGATCCCTATGGGGAGGCATGGTTCGCCGAAATCGGGATCAAGGACGGTGGCGAGCTTGGAGCACTAGAGAGGCTCCCTCAGGCGAAGCGCAGAATGGCAGAGCTGCTCAAGGAGCGCCACGTGCATTGCTTTGCCGCCTTCCCCGACTTCGAGATTGTCGACACAGGGGTCGAGTGCCAGGCGGTACTCACCAAGCTCAACGACCTCCTAGAAAGGAGCACCCCGGGGACAGTGGTGCACGTCGTCTCCGACGACAGCAGTGCCGAGATTGAGATGCAACGATGGTCTGATCAGACGGGGAACTCCGTTGTTGATGTACAAAAAGAAGGAAAGATCTTCCATTACATCGTCAGGAAGGAGCCCTCGAAGGCTGAGCTGGGCTAACGTTCGATTGGGAGCATGACGGAGTTTCCCCACTCGGTCCAGGACCCGTCGTAGTTCCTGACGTCAGGATAGCCCAACAGGTACTTTAGGACGAACCAAGAGTGGGATGACCTCTCCCCGATTCGGCAATATGTGATCACAGTCTTGTCCCTGTCGACCCCTCTTGAATGGTACAGGTTCTCCAGCTCCGCCCGCCCCTTGAACGTCCCGTCGGCGTCGTTTACCGCCTGACCCCATGGAATGTTCCTCGCTCCTGGGATATGCCCCCCTCTCTGGGACTGTTCGTCCGGGTACTCGGGAGGGGCGGTGATCTCCCCTGAGAACTCCTTCGGTCCTCTCACGTCGACGAGCACACTGCCCTTCTTTCCTATCGAGGCCCTCACGCCCTCTCGGTAGATTCGGACCTTGATGTCCGGGCCTCCAACGTGGTACTCCTTAGGCGCATATGCGGGCGCTTCTTTGCTGAGCGGCCTGTCCTCAATCAGCCATTTCTTCCGACCGCCGTCCATCAGTCTCACGTTCTCGACTTTGTAGTACTTCAGGTCCCAGAAGGCGTAGGCAGCAAACCAGTTGTTGAAGTCCCCGTAAAGAATGATCGACATTTCAGGGGAGACGCCGCTCCTCTTCATCAGACCTTCGAGCTGCTCTTTCGAGAGGATGTCCCGGGTTACGGGGTCGTTCATGTCCTTCTTCCAGTCGAATATCACTGAGCCGGGTATGTGGCCCTGAAGGTAGTTCGAGGCGGGGTCGTAATCCACCTCAACTATACGGACGTTGGGATCTTCGAGGTGCTCAGACACCCATTGTGTCGTGACTAGGACTTCGGGGTGAGCATATATTTCGGCCATAATATAACATATGTAATAATGCCCATATAAGCTTGGCTGTTCGCCTGTCTGAAGGCCTAAGGGACGACTTGGACTTGGCCTTTTGAGACGCGAGACACAGCCGCCGCTCGCACTTGGCGGGAAGGATTCGTTGGAGCTGTGAATCAGATTCGATCTTACTTGGGTGGGCTCAAATCCCAGACCTTCCTTTGCTTCAGTGCTTGCAGCGCCTTGTCGATATCCGAGACCGCCACTACGACGCCGGCCCTAGCAAATGGCGCAGTTGTAGCATAGGCGTGCGTGATGTTGATCTTCTTTCTGGCGAGCTTGCCTGCGAACTCTCCGAACGCTCCGGGCTTGTTGTCCAATTCGACGTTGAGCACTTCCTCCTCGGTGAAAGGGATCTTCGCCTTCCTGAGAGCTGCTCTTGCCGCTCCCACGTCGACAGCCATCACCCTTGCTGCCTGTGCCCTCCCCTTGGCCTCTGGGACGAAGACCCAACGATGTTGACTTCAGCGTCGCCTAGCACCGAGCAGAGTCTTGCCAGTGTTCCCGGTTTGTTGGCTAATGGAACTACGAATTGGGTGGCCTTCGAGATCATCGGCCCATTATTGGGTATGATTTGTAATAAGCATTGCCAAGCTCGCCAGGATGCGAGGGCAAACTCAATCTAGCTCGAGATCCAGACCTAGCCTACGAACAAGCTCGAAGCAGGCCAGAAGTCGACATACCAGAGGACCTTCAAGGCAGAGGAAGTCAGCGCCTTCGCCGAGCTCTCCGGAGACAGGGGGATCCACCATGTGGTGGCCGACATCCAGGGGAGAATCATGGTACAGGGGCTGTTGACGGCCACCATACCCACGAAACTCGGTGGGGACATGAACTACATCGCCAGACACATCGTCTACGATTTTGCACGTCCTGTCTTCGTGGGAGAAACGATAACATGCGAGGGCACGGTCGAGAAGGTAGAGCCTGCCGAGGGGCGCCTGAACGTATCTCTGTCTTTCGTGTGTCGCAATCAGGACGGAAAGGAGGTTATGCGCGGCACCACTGAGGGAATCATCAGGACCTGACTCCTACCACGCTCAATGCGAAGTTTGACGGTATTAGGCGGGAAAAAGAACTCTGACGAAGAGACATCCCGGGAGGCAAGTGTCTTGCCGTGTGACAAACTCCCTAGTTCATTCTCCTGTCCCAAGGAAGTCATGACTCTCATGAGGCCGCATGATATTCCGGGGGCATCCTTCTTATCCCAGGGCCTTCTCTAGACAGATGAATGGAGGATCGGAGCGAAGCCCACTGCCCCAACTGTGGAACGCCTGTCGAACCTTCTGCTGGGCTTATGCTTTGCGAACGCTGCCGGCGAATCCCAAACCTGCTACTAGGGTAAGGCCCCAGAAATTATCGTTTGGCTAGCTTCCGCCGGCCGACTTCAGATAGCCCAAGACTATCCCAAGCACTGCCTCCGAGAATATCGCTTCGGCCAAGGTTTCGTAGCCCAGGGGACTCAGATGCAACCCATCGTTCGAATATTCTCCACGCAGTCTTCCCGCCGAGTCGGCGGTGGCAGTGAAGAGGTCAACGCATGCAATGCCGAGCGCTCCGCTGTGTCTCTTGATGAGCTCATTGAGCCGCAACCTGGGTTGGATGCCTTCGTCGTAACCGCGCACGGACGGGACGGTGCAGGCGACAGGTCGTATTCTATTCTTCAGCGCTTCGTCATACATGCCCGCAAGATTCTCTGCCACCGACGGCGGCTCCATTCCCCACCCTAGGTCGTTTGACCCTCCCAGGATTATCACGGCGTCGGGTCGAGGCCCTAGGACGTCGCGGCCGAAACGGTCAACCATGTCATCGGTGAGCTCGCCGACGATCCCCCGGTTGAGAAGTTCGACTCGGAAGCCGGCAGATCTCTTGTGGAGCAACTCCTCCACTTTCTTGCCCAGGAAGTTCGTATATGGGACGGGCTGAGGGAGTTCCTCGTCGTCCGTGGGCGACTGGTAACCCACCGTTAGGCTGTCTCCGAAGGCAATAATGAGCTTCTTCGCCAGTTCGCTCTCTTGGGAGGTTGTCAAGCGTTGTCAGGGCCTCTACGCATGCCAATCCCGTAACCCAGCACCAGCCCAAGCAGGGCTCCCCCGGCGTGTGCTATCCAGTCCACGTACACGAAAAGGAAGCTGCTGAAGATGAAGATGACTCCGAACCACAGCATCAGGCCCGGGTTCACCCGCCTGTTCGTCACAAGGTCGAAGGAAATCACCCCCGCAAGCAGTCCGAAGATTCCACCCGAGGCGCCAAAACTGACCACTCTCGGGCCATTGGCGAGGCTGAAGATGTTGCCCGCGATGCCCGTGGCCAGAAATACTGCGTAATACTGCTTCTTGCTGTATGTGTACGAAAGGAGGCCATCCAGCCATGCCAAGGCCATGGCGTTGAAGGCCACGTCGAGGATTCCCGACAGGGTCGGAGGCGCTATGATAATCGACGTGACAAGTTGCCAGATCCACCCAGCCAAGACTGCTTTGTTCCACTGAAGGAAGAGCGCGTAGAGAGGAACATCATTTCCGTACAGGGGGACTTGATTTATCGTCACGAAAGCAAGGGCAGTACCTATCACCAGCCCTCCAACGACCACGTAGATCAGGTTCCTCCCTTGCTCGGAAAGCTGCAAGTCTGAACTCTGGCGTCTAGTCGCTCGCCGACGCTGTGCTCTCTTCTGTCAAACGATCCCCAGTCTTGACCTGACCTTCTACGAGGACTCTCGCATACCATCCTCGCCTCCCAAGCATGACTTTGAGGAAGCCTGGTCCCTTTGGCGCTCCAACGTAGGGTAGCAGAAACAGGTTATCGCAAGGATCGCAGGCCTTTGTGATCTGAAAACGCATCCTGCCCGCTGCGAAGATCTTCCCAACACCGAACGCCTGGTATGGGATTCCGCTGGTAGTGAGGTTCTCTCCAAGGTCCCCCGGCCTGATCGGCCACCCTTCCGAGTTCAGTTCCCTGATGGTTTCAACTGGCATGATAAGCAGGGCCTGGTCAGGGTCGTCTTGGCGTTCCTCGTGCCTGTAGACGTTGAAGTCCCCTTTCACGCCTTTGCGAGTCACGAACGCAGAATCTATACGCTTCTTGGGGAGGCCGTGTTCCCCTTTGGTCTGCGGTTTCACGTTAATCTGCTGAATCTCTCCGGGCACGCCTCTACCGGGGATGGACCTGTTAATTTGGCTTGGCCAGGCGGCACCCTTCCGCTGTTCTAACCCGCGAATGACAAGCGGGGGACGCTTCTCGGGCTACCAGCTGTCCCAATGGACCAACTGACCAGCGGGGCCCTCGAGTTACTCAGCTGACCTCCAATCCAGTTCGGCCGCAGGCAAGTGTATGCAAGATCTCTTAACAATGAATGTTCTGAGCGATTAGCAATTGTCCCGAAACGACAGGGGGAGTGGTCTGGTTCTTCTGGTGGACATGGCGGCTGCTCTGGGAGTCATCATCCTCGCGTGGGCCTTCTTGGATTTGAGCGAGGCGGGCTTTCTCCTGCTAACTGGCATCACGCTGGCTTTGGCACTGCTCGTGGGATTCTTGCTTCGGACGTCACCCAGCGTGTCGGACCGCCCAGAAACCTGAGATCGACATGGGCGGCGAGCCCTTCGGGCATTAGGTAGGAGTCGGAGTGAACGAACGTGCGAGTAGTACCACAGCTCTATAGCGCATGTCCATCTTCGTTATTACCCCTATCTGCTTCTCAGACCCAGCACGGTGCTTGCGCAATTTAGCGCGACGCCGCGGCGGACTGGGGCCGGGCGGGACGTTCGTCTAGGGTCATCCCGCCCCTCCCACAGCCTCTTTCACATCATAAAGCACGGGTTTTGTCCGTCGCGCCGACAGGAACGGAATCGTCCTTCTTCAAAGATGTACAGGGCCGGCGTAGAGGACTTCCAAGAGTCTGAACAAGGTGTTCTCGGGATTAGTCTTAACCACCAAGGGTTCCGTGGTACTCCTATGGACCGGAGCATCCCGCTCTTCGCCGGAGTTGCGATACTTGCTATCCTCGTCGTAGGGGCCGCTGTCGCATTCGTTCCTTTGAAACCGACCACAGCCCAAACTAGCTCGTCAACTTCAACCACCTCAACAAGTACTAGCTCTACGACCAATCTGGTCCTCCGCCTTATTCTGAACACCTCTGTCGTTTCCCTGGGTGGCTCAGTTTCGTTGACTGTCGGGGAGTGGAATAGCCTGAACACCCAGAACAACGTAGAAGCGTCTCAAGCTTGGCCCATTGAGGGGCTCGGAGTCGGCCCATGTGGGTCGAACTACCCGTTTGGTTTCGAAGTTCTGTCAGGGTACTACAACAGCTCGGCAGGATTGGATTCTGCTCAGAAGGTCCAACTCTACGGACCCGGGCCGTACTCTTGTCCTATGATCTTGAGCGTAATCAGTTCCTACTCGTTCTACCCGCTGAGCGACCGGGCGGACCTGATGGGGAGCTGCGAACAAAATCCTTGCTTCACTGAAGAGATGAACACGACCGCTGTGGTCAGAGGAAACTGGAGTGAGGGCTCACTGGTGCCCCTTCCCCCCGGGGCCTACACGGTCGTGGCCGGGGACGAATGGGGAGCGTTCCTATTCGGACATTTCGAGGTCGTCACCACGGAGCCAGGAGGGACGGTCATACTCCCCGCGGGCACTGCTATCCAAGTCTCGTCCAGCTACGACTGCGTCGCCGGCCACTATTCGTTGCCATTCAGCACGCAGGATGAGGCGCTGCTCACCGGTGGGTTCAGCGCCGAAGCTCCCGGGGTGACGTTGTACGTGGCTACCACCCAGCAGGCGTCGGTCGTCTTCCAGGGTCACCCCTCGAGCTGGATGTATTCGACGGGGCTCCAGAATTCATCCCGCTTCGCCATCAACATGCCTGCCGGCACCTATGTCGTATGGATCGAGGGTGCCAACCTGAACTGCGGAGCCCACATAGTCATGCCGCTGGAGCGGCTGACGACGGTGAACATCACCGAAGCGTTTACGATCAATAGCACGAGTTCGTAGCAAGCAAACAGGCACGGAATTGGGAAAGGCTTAAGCCGATTCGAGGGATACGACAGTGCCGAGCACAATCCATGGCGAGTTCGAATCGTCTTGAGTGGTTTGAAGAGCTTCCCTGTTCGGTAATGATCTGCGATAGGAAGTACAAGGTACTCTACATGAACGACAAGGCCGTAGCGGACCATGCCGACGATGGAGGCAGGGCCCTGATCGGAACTGACTTGATGAAGTGCCATCCGCCGGACGCCCAGGCGAAGCTCAGGGAGGTGCTAGCCTCCGGGAGACCAAACGTCTACACCACCGAGAAGATGAGGAAGAAGAAGCTCGTTTACCAGTGCCAGTGGAAGAAGGGCGGGCGGGTGAGCGGGGTTGTGCAGCTGGTCTTTGAACTTCCAAGAAGTATGCACCACCACGTAAGAGCCTAATCGGTGTATTGTGGCCGCTCGGCAGGAGCCTTCATTCTGGTGCCAACGGCCGTATCTACTCTATTGCATTGCGGGTTTCGGGGGAGCTGGCCCTGTTCCCATTTCGGAGTTCATGAAGTAGCCGCCAATACCTATTGCCCACACGACCACCGGGTATACGATCATTCTCTCCATCCCGCCGACCCCCAATCCGAACAGGACGTTCGCCGTGAACAGGACGATAGCGACAAGGTTGACCACCCCCAGAATCACCGAGAAATAGGACATGGGTGGCTTTGCGAGCCGATATCCCCAGATTGCTGAGAGCCCGGCGAAAAGGAATGCAATGTCAGAGGTGATCTCGTGAGCAATTGGATTGGTCTCTGGAAAGATCGCGACGCCCATGGCTCCTATTCCTGTGAGGAGGACCAGGACGGAAAAGGCCTTCATTCTATTGGGGCGCCGTAAGAAATAGGCCGCGATAACCAACAACACGCCTAGCAGAAAAACGGAAGTGTTGAAGATATTCGACGTCGGCTGGTATATGACGCAGACGCCAGCGTTGGGGAAGACTCCGTTACAGTATGCGCCGAGGTCGCTGATGTAGTTCCCTGAAATGCTGTAGCCGGGGTATAGAGCCTCTGCGAGGAGCATTCCGACCAAGAACTGGGCGGCCCCCACGAACATCAGAGCCCCAGCCAGCCTTCGAGGTTCGATACTCATGGCGCAGGGAGGGTTGAAAGAAGATTCTTATCGTGAAACACAATTGCCAGAGTTGGCAATCGTGTGCCCGCTTATCTAGTCGAACTAGATCAATTGGTCGGTCTAGACGCCGTTGACCTTTAATTATCTCCGAATAGGGCTGTGAGCAAATGCCTCGAATAGAGCTCTATGAAGGCACTCAGAAGATAGCAGACATCGGACTCCCGGAGAAGAAGTTCAGTACAGGGTCCGTGGGGTACTGGGCCACCCAGAAGCTCGAGATCAACGGGAAGAGATACCAATGTCAGTTCCAACTTGTTGAGATTGGGTCCAGGCAGAAGAAAGAGTGACTCCGCCGTTCAACCCACCGCAGCCCAGGGACTGTTCGAAACCGAACCGGTAGCGTTCTATAGGTTGCCAGAGACCATACGGGTCGCGAGATAGCCGAAGAATGGGGGGGATAGGAGAAGATGGGTAGGATCAGAGAAAAGACGGGGACAGGTGTGTGCAACTGTCGGCATCTGGCCGAGGCTCACGAGATTCTGTTCCAGACGATTTATGCCACCAAACGGGGGAGATGCACCATCGAAGGCTGTTCATGCCAGGCCTATGTCAGGAATCCGAACTATCACGTAGTTAGCGCGTAGCTCAGGCGTGACCTGCCCAGTTCTGATGAAACCCGGCCGACATCTCGGAATGTCGGGAAGAAGATTAGGTGCGAGATGGCGAGAGCCTGGACAGATCGACCGGTTCCTTTCCTCAGCCCCTCGCGCTTTCAGGAGTCAGAAGAGACGACTGCACCAAGATCGGGGCGTCGTACAGAGCTCCGAGCGCGACGCAGTCAGAGGCCCTGTATCCATGGAGCATAATCTGCCCTTTGCGACCGTCAAGATAGATGTCCCCCCGCAGTACGTCGTTCGAGCTGTAGATTTGGACCCTTGTCAGATGGAATCCGTTCCTTTCAGCCAAGTCTTCGACCACGTTGTAGATGGACGGGAGGGATGACCTGTCGCCCCTCGAGAACCTGTCGATGTGGGTCGCCACCTCTCCGGAGAAGGCCCTGATGTACAGCTTCTTTTGCCCGTCGGAAATGGAAGCTAGGACGGCGACCCCCTCGACGCCGTTCTCGTCGGCGAATCCCACCTTCTCCAGTTTAACTGGCAGGAAGTCTTCATGGCTGGACGTCAGCGACACCAGATTACGAAGCATGCCGCCTGTATATTAGACTGCGAGGTCACCCAAACCCAAGCCTAAGAGGGTATCATTCCTCGTCTGGAGATCTCATCATTACCGCGCCGGGCAGACGGCGGAGCTTCTGCCGTGAATGGGCGGCGAAGGCGCTCCGTCGCTATCATATGAGAGTGCGACATGGCCGACAGGCAGGTCCGTGTGTGATTCCGGATCAGCGAAGCAAGCTCCTTTAAGTCGACGGCATAGCCAGGACTCCAGTACCTCCTGCTACCATTTGTCCGATTGACGAACCCGACCGTTCTCCCTCTGTACACGATTTTTTGGAGACCTCCGGTCGGAATGAGTTCCCCCACAAGGAGGGACTTGGCGATGCCGACGCTCGGGATGCCTAGCACCATGCCTGCTAC
>Ga0187770_10000126_pt1 | contig 34615 bp, 31 predicted proteins | sample 0116_SJ02_MP02_2_FD_133154 | JGI IMG/M metagenome (GOLD analysis project Ga0187770, IMG submission 133154) | Tropical peat soil microbial communities from peatlands in Department of Meta, Colombia - 0116_SJ02_MP02_20_MG | ecosystem: Environmental > Terrestrial > Soil > Wetlands > Peat | place...
CCCTTTTCTCGCCTTCGAAACAACCCATCAAGCATGCTCTCCACCTTGCCTCAGAGATTGCGTCGTCATATGAAAAAACCGACCTTTTGAAGAAGGGGAGAGGCGGTCGGGTGGAAAAGATTTAGACCTGCCTGTGCGTAGCCGCTTCGGCGGAGGCAGGGCGGCAACCTTTAACCGTTCGGATTTAGGCGTGGCAAGCGTATGAAGTCGTTCGATTTTATGCAAGCGACGGCTTCCCATAACCCAAAAGACCCGCATTCTAAAGCTTTGGAACCTGACTGCCTCTCCCACTTTGCTTGCGATGATCACACAGCCCTAAAGGGGAGGAAAGGCATTCCGACTAAAATGGCCCCTTATAATTCTGAAAATGCTCCAAGATCAAATGTTCTCCTGTCGGAATGGGCATGGCTGGCATCAGAAAGCAGAGATGGCGTAGGGGCTCTTTTGAGATGACCTTCCAGGTGATTCGATCTCCGGGATAGATCAGATAGGTATCCCCTTCCTGAATCGTAGTCGTCTCCTGCTTCACATGATAGGGAGGCTGAGAGTAAGTCATCTCGGCCTTTCCCTTTGTAATGTAGTGAACCTCACTATACCAGAAGTACCAGCTGACCGTATCCCCAGGGGCAAAATCTTCGACCGTGATGATCCCTGCTGGCTCCCGGACCATCCGCTTCAAGTAGAAGGTTCCGCTCACTGAATCGACCCGTGTCAACTCTTTCGCATCTACTTCATTGACGTTTCTTACGATCCGCATTGGCGCCTCCTATGCAATTCGCTTCATCTCAAGGGCTCCTACAGGACAGACAGATTCGCACATCCCGCAGAGCTCGCATTTGTTTCGATCAAATTTCGGATGGCCGTCATCCCAGGTGATGGCCAGATGGGAGCAGGACGGCTCACACCATCCGCATTCGATGCATTTCTTCTTGTTAAGAACGATCTGTTTGGTTGGACTGGGACCACCCATGATTTGAGGCCGAAACAGAGGGAGTTTGTTATAGTCTGTGATAACCCGGTCCGCAGCAATCCCCCTCATTTCATCCATCGTCTTGTAACCTTTTTTATCCATAAACTTCTTGACGAAATCGAGCCAATCCGTTACCACATCCCATCCCTCCGCCATGATGGTGCGGCAAATCTGAACGGTACTGGCTCCTGACATAATCAATCGGATCACATCCTCGGCTGAACTGACTCCTCCGCACCCACTCAAGCCCTCCTTAAACCCATTGACCCTAAAATTGGCAATATTTCCACAGGTGAATGTAATTACCCAAGGGCCCCATGTAGAGGAAAAACATGGATAATCTGGATGCCATCCCGGCTGGCCCGTTTCGATATCCACTTTTAAAGATGGGAAGAGGGAGCTGTCGGAAAAAGTCACCCCGGCTGCCCCTGCTTGTTGAACGGCTAAGGCAACGGAAAGGGGATCCTGTTGTTGTGGAGGCATCTTTGTGATGACGGGAATGTTCAACCGCTCGACACAGAATTTGGTACATTTTGCAGCAACCTCAGGGACAGCACCCAGGCAAGTCCTTGGAGGAATCGATCTGTGCATAGAGTCTTTGCTTAATGGTGCAACCGTATGGGCACAGGAGAGGTTTAACTCCACGGCGTCAACCTTTGTCCTCTTGATAAGGTCGCATTGTTCCTCCCAACCTTCATCTGTGAAGGCATGGATACTTCCGATCACTTTGCAATTATAGGGTTCCAAGAGCTCTTTCGTCTTGTTGGCATAGGTGACATAATCTTCGTCAAGGAAGTAGCTCAAGATGATGCCGGGGGAGATCAGACAGATCGTATAGTCCGGCTTTTTCTCTCCCTTCCTGCCTTTCACCTTCGGAGACGATTTCTTAGGAGGAATGGGTTTCCACTCTTCCTTGGAGTCGATGTCGGTCAATCTGTACGTCGGCCAACCAACTGTGTGGAGAAGGGTATCCGGAGCTTCTTTTGAGTTTGTTTTGAGTACCACCGCCGCAAAGCCTGCTTTGGCGGCTCGGAGGCAAGCTTCAGGCGTATGGGTTGGAGGGCCGGAAGCACAAACCAATGGATTCTTCACCTTAATGCCCCCATATCTTGATGAAAGGTCAGCCATTTTCGAAACCTCCTTCAGTCTTTTGGACGATACGATTCTAATTTTTTATTGAATAATCAAGAATCATACCAATTCCCGACTCGGCCAATATAATGAATTTTAAGGTACTTGGCTCTCTCCATTGATCTCCAAATAAGAAATGTTGAAATAATCTTTCAATCATATGGAAAGCAGTTTTCAAGGATGCCCCTTCACTCACTTTGTCTCTTTTGTGGGTCGTCCGAAAATGGGCCAAAAACGAGCGGTGCAGTGGAGACATCTTCCTGCCTCCTCAATGGCCCTCTCTTTGTTGAGGCCGAGGTTGATCTCTTTAAACCCTGAAGACCTGTCTTTTAGAGAAAGAACGGGCATGATGGCTCGACTTTTTTTCTCGGCCTCTTTCGCACCCAAACTCATCACTTCCTCAAAGGTGACAACAGGGAACGCCTTCTTTTCAGGCTGCAACCCCCTCCCTTGGAGATAATCATCGATCGAGGCAGCCGCCTTCTTCCCAGAAAAGATGGCTTCCACCACTGTTCCCGGCCCGTAAGCTACATCCCCGCCGGCAAACACGCCAGGCATATTCGTGACAAAACTCACAGGATCCACCTCCAAAGTCCCAGTACCCGTAATTCTCAACTTCTTCCCCTTGGGAAGGAAGGTCAGATCAGGGGCTTCACCGATGGCCGTGATGATCATATCTGCTGCCATGGCAAAATTAGAACCTTTGATGGGTATGGGACGCCTCCTCCCACTTGCGTCCGGCTCTCCCAGTTCCATTCGAATACATTCCATCCCCGCGACCCTGCCACCCTTAGCCAAGATTCTAATCGGGGCAGCCAGAAAATGGATCTTAACCCCCTCCTTCTCAGCCCCCGATATCTCATCAGGATAGGCTGGCATCTCATCTCTCGACCTTCGATAGACAATGAACACCTCTTCGGCGCCAAGCCGAAGGCCTGACCTCGCTGCATCAATGGCCACGTTGCCGCCACCAACGATGGCCACCCGATTGCCTGTTCTCACTTTCTTCCCAAGGTTCACATTCTTCAGGAACGAAATTCCCTCCACGACCCCATTCAGTTTTTCACCCGCGATACCCAACTTGATGCTGCGATGGGCGCCTGTAGCTAGAAAGATTGCCTGATAGCCTTGCCTCCGAAGAGTATTGATCGTCAGATCCTTGCCAAAAGGTCTATTCAGCTTTATCTCCACGCCCAATCTCTTGATCTCCTCGATCTGAGTCTGAAGAACCTTTTTGGGCAGCCGATACTCCGGAATGCCTACTGCCAGCATGCCGCCTGCCGCAGGCAGCGCCTCAAAAATGGTCACTCCATATCCCATCACGGCCAGATTGCGGCCGGCAGTCAGACCAGCTGGACCAGAGCCAATGATGGCCACTTTCTCCTTTTTCGTTCGGGGAGTCGGAGTCATCTCCTTTTCCAGACCCGATTCTAAGTCCCCTGCCAGTCTCTCGAGAGCAGCAATAGAGATAGGCTCTTCCACCTTCCCCCGATGACATTCCTTCTCGCAAGGATGCCGACATATCCTTCCGCAAATAACAGGGAGGGGGTTCGTCTCTCTGATGACCTCGAGGGCGTCCTTTAACCTCCCTTCAGAAATAAGGTGAACCACCTCTTGAACGTCCGTCCCAGCCGGGCAGGCTGCATTACAAGGAGGTGTCCTCCAAGTAGGTCTGACGTGATATTCTGGATTATACTGCTCAAAGCCAACCTCAGGGTTCACCGTGCACCGGATCGACAGCCCTTGCCACAGCCGGCCCCAACAGCCTGCGTTGCATTTGATACACTCCGTCACCCGTTTGCCCTCAGCAGCTTTGTTCGCCCAATTGGGGTCAGCAATGAGCCCCCTCACCATAGCGATCATATCGGTCTTGCCTTCAGAGATCGCCTTCTCCGCCATCCTGGGATCATTGACGGAAGCAGTGATCACCGGTATCCTTAACAATCCTTTAATTTCAGAAGCACCCGCCAGCATGGTGCCACTCTCGTCCGGTTCGGTATAGTGCCAGGCTTCATGACATCCATCCGTGAGAGAGATATAATCAATCCCCAGCCTCTCCATTTCCCGGCAGATGAACTTCGTGTCCTCTAATGTCTGCCCCCCAGGAATGCGTTCCTCAAGACTGATACGCATCCCGATGACAAAATCCTCTCCTACTTTTTCCCGGGTTTTGAAATAGACATTCTTGAGAAAGGTCATCCGTTTCTCAAGGGAGCCGCCGTATCGATCTGTTCTTTTATTGCGGAGGGGCGAAAGCGTCTCGCCTCCGAAATAGCCGTGGCCGCAGTGGATCTCCATGCCGTCGTATCCCAGGGCCTTCAAGGCTGCCGACCCCTCTGCTGTTGAATTCTCTACCTCCTGGATCTCCGCAGGGGTTGCCTCCCGGGGAATCACATCGCTATGCGTGGCCAAGGGAGTATCCAAACCTCTCTTCCTGTACCACTCCACTGACTTTCTCGGTAAGCTTTCCGGCAGCATTCTCTGCTGCCCTGCCGATATGGCGATCGGCTCAACCGTGGGATCGGGCCACTGAGCCCTGCTTCCTGCCTGCTGTCCGAAGCCCAAGCTGATTTGGAAGAAGATCTTCGCGCCGAACATGTGAAGAATCTCAGCAAAGTTGGCTAATTCCGGCTTGAAGGAGTGATCCATCATCTCGAAACCGGACGCGACCCTGCGCGCAGACACCACTTTGCTCACGGTGATCGTACCTGGGATGAAAAGTCCTACCCCACCCTTTGCCCTCGCCACATAGAAGGCCTTCATCTGTTCTGTAATACGGCCCCGATCATTATAATCAAGGCATACGGGGGTCATTGCGATTCTGTTCTTGATCTGAACGTTGCCGATCTTTATCGGTTGAAAAAGTGATTTCTTCTCCACAGTCGATCACCTCCTCGAATACTTAAACTTCTCTCATTGACACAACGGGTGCAGTCAATGCAACAGTTTTGACCAAAAAACCCGTCACCTTTCTCCATTGTTTTCATCTCTTTTTTTTTCGGATCTCATCGACCTGACGAATGATCGGGTATCTCGTTTGAGGAAAAACCGAAGTTGGCGGAACCCGCAAATCTTTCTACAAGAACATATACTCAATGCAAAGATTCAGAAGCATTTATTTTCGTTAATAGCAACTGCAATACTCTGTCATCCAATAACTTTCATTCCAGAAACCCCTCTTTTCCGCCTTGGCTTGATTCTCCAGTTCAACCAGGTAGCTTCCGTATTTGAGTTTTTCGGAGCTCGGGAGCAAAAGGGCATATCCTCTCTTGACCAACTCAGCGTTAACGAAAATCCCATCTGCAAAAATATAAGCGCGTAACTTTCCAAAGGGAGCTCTCTGGGTTGAATCGAATTCGAGCTTTAAGGATTTCTCATTAACCATCTTCTGAACCTCTGGGATCACCTCTTCCCTGAACTTCTTCCCAAGAAGGGGGATATAAATTCCAAGGCATTCCACCTCTTCTCCAGATGTCAGAAGAAAACGATCCACATCGATCACTTGCACAATCATAGCTCCTTCAGGAAATGAAGGAGAAGATAGAGAAAGAATGGGCAGTGAAAGAATCAGACCAAGGAGGCAATGATTTCTCATTCGCTATCTTTTATAAATTGAATTCTTTTCTTCTAAGGCGGCCAGAATCTTATCCGGCGTGATGGGAAGACTTTTGATCCTTACGCCCACTGCGTCATAAATCGCATTGGCGATCGCTGCCGCAGTGGGGACCAGCGCCGGCTCTCCAACCCCTTTTGCTCCGAAAGGCCCATTGGGATCAATGGACTCAATGAAGATGGGCTCGACGGCCGGCATATCAAGGGCTGTCAGCATTCTGTAATCCAAGAAATTGGAATTGAGAGTTCGTCCTTTCACCCAGTCCAGCCTTTCAAAGAGTGTCGAGCCGATTCCCTGCGCCATGGCCCCTTCGATCTGTCCTCTCACAGCCATGGGATTCAGAGCCTTCCCAAGATCCTGAGCGCTCGTGATCCTGAGAACTTTGACCTTCCCTGTTTCAACATCCACCTCTACCTCGGCCACCTGTGAGGCAAAGGAATAAGCGGGGCTGGTTCCGTATCCTGTCCCGTAATCCGGTTTTGAAATCGGATCATCATAAATCCCTCGTCCGAGGATCGGCCTCCCTTTTTTAAAATAGGAGAATTCCGCCAGTTCCGGAATCGATATCCCCTTCTCCGGAGATCCTTTCACAAAAACCCTTCCCTCTCTCGACTCCAAGTCATCGATGTTTGCCTCTAAGATCTCGGAAGCCAAATCGAGGAGCTGTTTTTTTACATCCCTTGCTGCACTCTGGACAGCCCGACCTCCGACGAACGTCACCCTGTCTCCATACGTCCCCAGACACATGGGAGTCAAATCGGTGTCTGCCGTGGTGACCCGGATATCTTCAAAGCGAATCCCCAGCTCCTCGGCGGCAATCTGCGCCAGAACCGTATCAGACCCCTGTCCGATGTCAGAGCTTCCTGTCATCAGGTTGACGGAGCCGTCTTCGTTCATCTTCATCGCCGCACTCGAGTAATTGCAGTTAATATTGCCAAAGAAGATCTTTATCCCTCCGCCCGCGTGCTGCATGGAGGCCATTCCGATTCCACGCCGTCCGGGCCTCCGTCGCTTTTGTCGCCATCCGGTCGCATCGGCTGCCCGGATCAGACACTCCCGAAGCCCACAGCTTGTGATCTGGCAGTTTGAAATAGTTTCATATCCAGGTTCAACGATGTTCTGAAGGCTCAGATCTAAGACGTCCATGCCCAACTTCTCAGCGATCATGTCGATATGGGATTCTGCAGCGAACGTTATCTGGGGATTTCCATATCCTCGGAATGCGCCCCCATAAACGTTATTGGTGTAGACGACATACCCATCAAATTTGATGTTGGGTATCTTATAAACAAAGGTGAGCTTCTGGCAGAGGCCCGCCGTGATCGTATAACCCTGATAGTTATGGGCTCCGTTGTCCGTGATCACTTTCGCCTCCCGGGCGACAAGGGTGCCGTCCTTCTTCACCCCTGTCTTCAGGTGGATCGCCATCCGGTATCGGTATCGGGAGGTCACGAACTCCTCTTCCCTCGTATTGACGATTTTCACCGGCCTTCCTGATTTTCTCGAAAGGAAGGCGCAGATCGGATCGATGGAATCCATTCCCAGGCGGCTTCCAAACGCCCCGCCGATTGGCAGTTTGATGATTCGAATCTTCTTAATGGGAAGAGGAATGACCTTTGAAAGCTCCTGACGAAGGGAGAAAGGGGCCTGGGTATTGGCGATCAGCGTCAAACGGCCTGAGCCGTCAAAGGAGGCGATACAACTTCGAGGCTCCATGCAACAAGGCGTAACCGGAGAGGTCTCGAATCGATCGTCTAAAATATGGTCGGCCTCCTGGAAACCCTTCTCCACATTTCCGTACTCCTTGTGAAAATGCTCCGCAATATTCGTCCCCTTTTCTTCATAGAGAAGCGGGGCATCAGGTTTGAGAGCATCCTCAGGTTCGAAGACCGCAGGCAGCTCTTCATAGACAACCTCGATGAGACCGAGGGCCTCCGAGGCGATCTCCTCGGTCTCTGCCGCGACTGCCGCAATCTCGTCGCCAATATATCGGACTTTTTTGTCTTCCAGCGGAAGCTTATTTGCAACGCGCGGGATGATACAAAAAGGAATCTTGGGAGTATCTGCTGCGGTGATCACCGCTTTGACGCCGCTCAGTTCTTCCGCCCTCTTGGTATCAATCGAAATGATTCGAGCATGGGGAAAAGAGGATCGAAGGACTTTTCCATACAGCATCCCGGGGAGTTCCAAGTCGGTGAGAAAGCGGGTCGCCCCTGTCACCTTCTCAAACCCCTCAAGCCTTGGGAAACTCTTCCCTACCGCGGAAAATTCGCCACCATGATCGGCCATGCTACCCCCTGCTCACCCCCTTCTTCGACGCGGCCCGAATTGCCTCCACGATCATATTGTACCCGGTGCATCGACAAAGATTCCCGGATATTCCCCTCTTTATCTCCTCATCAGTGGGATTTGGATTCTGATCCAAAAGGGCCTTACCCGATAGAATCATCCCAGGGGTGCAATACCCGCACTGGAAGGCCCCATGCTCAATGAAGGCTTTCTGGACCGGATCGAGCTCGTCGCCGTGCGCCAGGCCCTCAATGGTTAAAATCTCTCTTCCATCTGCTCTCATCGCCAAGGTCAAACAGGAATAGATAGCCCTTCCATCCATCATCACAGTACAGCTTCCACATTCTCCCATCCCGCAGCCATCCTTTGCTCCAGTCAATTTCAAGACATTGCGAAGGAGTTCGAGAAGGGTCCAGTGGGGTTCCACTTCCAAACGATAAGAAATTCCGTTGATCTTGGTCTCAATGGGCTGCTTCATAGGCCTCTCTGACCGCTTTGACGGCAAACGTCTGAGCCATCTTCCTGATATAGCTTACGGGAACACCTAAACACGAAACCATGAAAATCCCCTTCACTCCCTCATGGACTGCTTCTTCAATGATGTCATCGCTCACCCTTTTGCCTCTCAGAAGATCCTCTGTTCTCCTAAGTCGAATGGGGGCAGACGCCAGGGCTCCAAGAACGACGCGTATCTCTTCACCGATTCCCTGTTTCGGACCCTTCAACACCCAGGCTGCTGCGCTGACGATAGGAAAATCAAGAGATTCTCGCCAGCGATATTTGAGGTAGGAGGTCCCTGAACAAGGCGGCAAAAAGGGGATTCGAATCTGGGTCACGAATTCGTCGGGCTCGATCCTTGTTACCTCCTTTCCCTCTCCTGTATAGAAATCTTCAAGAAGAACCACCCTTTCTGATCGACCTTTAATGACAACTCTTGAACAAAGGGACATCAGGGCTCCGGCCAGATCCCCTGCCATGACCGCGTGGCATTGATCGCCTCCTTTCACGACATGACAGAGATTTCCCCCACGCTTAAAGCACTTGTCCGAAATCTCTCTGCCCCAGGGATGGAAGAAATCCATATACCGGCACCGGGTCTCCACACAGAGGTTTCCGCCCAAGGTCCCCATATTCCGGATCTGCGGAGAACCAATCCCCTGAACCGCTCTCCAAAGGGACCCAAATCTTTCTTTTACAAGGGTTGACCTCTCTATGGAAGCAAGGGTGACGCACGAACCGATTCGCACCTCTCCATCTTCTTCTTCAATTTGGCTCAATTCAGGAACGGTCACGACATCGATCAGATACCGTGGAGAGGCCCTTTTCTTCTTCATCTGGACGAAGAGATCCGTTCCACCTGCCAAGATCTTCGCCTCCTTGCCCAACCGGCTCAGATGAAAGACAACCTCATCCACCGTCTTCGGCTTGATATATTCGAATCGATTCAGCATCGAATCCGATCCCAGACCTCCCTAGGTGTATTGAAGCCCTATCTTTTGTGCAACCACTTGGACCAATTTAAAGAACTTCTCAGATATCCTCATCTCAGCATTTCGGGGCCGGGGAAGATCGACTTCAACGACATCTGCCACCCTCCCTGGCCGGGGTGTCATGACGATGATCCGATCTGACAAAAAAACGGCTTCAGGGATACTGTGGGTGATGAGTAAACTCGTCTTTCTCTTCTCCCTCCAGATCCTTTCTAATTCGATATTCATCTCATTTCGAGTCATCACATCGAGTGCTCCAAAAGGTTCATCCAGGAAAAGGAGAGGGGGATCATGAATCAGGGCCCTGCTGATCGATACCCGTTGCTGCATACCGCCTGATAATTCCCTCGGATACCTATCCTTAAACTCTATCAACCCTGTCAATTTCAACAAATCCAAAGCCCTCTCGTAGTAATCCCTCTTTTTGAGCCGCATGATCTCAATGGGAAGCATCACATTTTCCAGGATGGAACGCCATCGCAGCAGAATGGGCGTCTGAAACACAATTCCAATATTGGCATGAGGGCCAATCACAGGTTTGCCGTTGATGGAAACAGTGCCGCTCGTCTTCGGAAGCAGCCCGGATAAAATCTTTAGGATCGTCGTCTTCCCGCATCCACTGTGGCCCACGATGGTCACAAATTCACCTTCATAGACATGAAACGAGACATCCTCCACGGCGTGAACAGAAGACCCTCGGGAGGAATAAACCTTCTTGAGGTTCTCCACTTCAATGACAAGCCTGTTTCCCTCTCCCGGTAAATTTTCCGGTCCCACCCTTTGCCCTCCTCTTACTTTTTCTTTGGCGGGAAAATTCCCGGTAAGAATGCGTTCGTATAGAGCTCATCCAAGGGGATCTCCTTATCTGTCTTGAGGATATATTTCGTTGTCAAATCTCGAGTCAACTTCATTTTATCTTCTCGGATGTAGCCCATTCCTTTTTCATAGGTAATGGGCGTCAGGAAATGATCCAGCATGATCCTAAAATGTTGCCTGGCCTGTTCCTTATCAATTTCGGGCCGCTGCTTGATGAAGATCTCTAGGGCCTCTTCCGGATGCTCGATGGACCATGCAAACCCACGATAGGTCCCCTTGAGAAATTTCTTAACCAAGTCTGGCCGTTCTTGGATAATTTTATCCGACGTGACGAGGCTAATGGAATAAATGTCGAGACCGTAATCACTATACATAAATCGGAGTAAATCCTCACCCGCCTTTTTAGCCGTCTCCTCATAGGTGGGGTCTTCCGTATACAAGGTGCATGTCGCATCGATCTTTCCTGTCACAAGACTGGGAAGTTTCGAAGGCGCATCCATGTTAATCCATTTCACCTTATCAGAATCGACGTGGTTGATGGCAGCCAGGGCAGGGAACATCACTCGACAGGAATCCGTCACAGTGTTTCCCATAGTCGTCCCTTCAAGATCTTTGAGACTCCTTATTTTGCTTTTCTTCAACGCGTAGACACACTGCAGATTCTTGTCATGGTATGCCCCGATGATCTTCACTTTAATCCCTTCGGCCCTTGCCGTGACCAATACATCGGCAGCCGCTTTTCCGAATTCAGCTGAGCCTGCTGCCACCTTTTTGATTGCGTCGCCGGAGCCATAACCTCTGATCATCGTGACATCTAAGCCTTCCTCCTTCCAGAACCCTTTATCCAGTGATACATAAAGAGGGGTGTGTTTCCCGTAAGGAAACCAGCTCAGGGCTACGGTTACCTTTTCCAGACAATGACTCCGGTTCACACCCAAACCTACCAAAACGATAAGAGTTAAGATTGTTACAAAGAATGCCTTTTTCATCTCCCTGCCTCCTTTCTCTCAACGCAATCACTGTTAAACGCTTTTTCCTAACACCTCCGCCTCTCCTTTTTGAACAACACCCCAAGGAACAAGGATTTTTTCCAGAAGAATGATCACGCCGTATGCAAAAATACCGATGATCGATGAAATGATAATGGCAGCAAATAGCAGTGCTGTTTTCAGTTCGTGGGTGGCAATGATGATTAAGTATCCCACTCCAGTATCAGCCCCTACAAACTCCCCGACGATTGCTCCAATCACCGCAAAGGTAATTGAAATCTTCAGGCCGCTAAATAAATAGGGCAAACTGTTCGGTAATCGTATTTTTCTAAAAACCTGCCACTTAGTGGCATTCAGAGAGGTCGCGAGGTCGATCATCTCTGGCTCAACTTCTCTCAGCCCGCTTGCGGTGTTTACAATAATAGGAAAGAAAGAGATTAAAAAAGCGATGATCACCTTAGAAAAAATTCCATAGCCAAACCAAATCAACACCAAAGGGGCCAAGGCGAGCTTGGGGATAACCTGTGCGACGACCAAAAGCGGATAGATAGCGGTTTGTAAAAAAGGTGAGTAGACGATGAGAATCGCAAGAGAAACGCCAATCACAATACCAAGGATGAATCCCAGTCCCGTTTCATACAGGGTGATGAGTGAGTGGTCTATCAGCAGCGAGAGGCTCTTACCGCTGAACTGATATAAGACGGCTAACGGGGGTGGGACCAAGAAATTGGGGATCTTAAAAATTCTGACCACGAGATCCCATACGATGATCGACACAAGGATAGTGGAAACCACGATGCATAAGGGTCTGATCTTCTTTACGATCTCCATCCTATTTCCCTAATGGTCCAAGAATCAGTTAAGCAGAATTCTCTCCCTCTAACAGGACCCCATTGTGTCTTCGCTGAAAAAAAATCTGACAAAGCTTTCCTCAAAAGATGACATGAGGACAATCGGAAGGATGGGGATGGTTTGATTCACCTCGCTGACGAACTCCATTCTCTAGACCGGGCCATCGAGGTCAAGGATCAGCAGATCCACTTCTTTATCCTTTATCTCTTTCAAATCTTCTTTGAGGCCGGTCAATTGAATGACAGAATATCCCCGTTCTTCCAGATCGAGTTGAACTGTTTCTGCCAACTCCAGATTATCACTTAACAAGGCAATCGTTCTCTGCCTGCTCATTTCAGGAACCCACGCAAAGATGAAGATGGAATGGCGGAAATAAAACGAATGTCTCAGGCAAAAAACATACCAAGGATCAGCAAATTCCAACCGACTGAAAAAACTAAAAGATTTAAAATACATTTTTGCCCCCAAGGAGGGATATTGAAATACTCTTTCATATGGGATGGAAAAAAGCTTTCAAGAAAGAGAATAAGAATCCTCACGAATTCCTAATTTCGTAGAGTTTCATTTTGTGTCTCAGTGTAGGTCTGGAGACCCGTAAGATTTCACAGGCCCTTCCTTTGTTCCAATTGGCTAAGTGTAGTATTTTTTGGATATGCTTTTTTTCCACTTCTTGTAACGACAGGGCGGTGGGGTTCTTTTCATCAACCGATGTCGTCACGTTCCTTAACGAGCCCGTAATACACTCTTCCAACAGGACATCCCCCTTCGCCAGAAGGACAGCACGTGTTAAAACGTTATCAAGCTCCCGTACATTTCCAGGCCAGTCGTATTCCATGAGGAGCCCCATCACACTTCGAGGAATCCTCCTGACGTTCTTACGCAACTCCTGATTGATCTTGCTGAGGAGGTATTCCACCAGATACGGGATATCTGATCTCCTCTCCCTTAGAGGAGGGACATCGATGGTGACCACCTTGAGGCGATAGTAGAGATCCTCCCGAAACTTACCGACCCTGACCAGCTTTGAAAGGTCCAGATTGGTGGCTGCGATGATTCGTGCATTCGAATGGATCTTTCTTCCGCTTCCAAGCCTTTCAAATTCTTTATCTTGCAAAAACCGTAGCAACTTGACCTGTATGCTTGCCGAGATTTCACCCATCTCGTCAAGAAAGATCGTCCCATCTCGAGCCAGTTCAAATTTCCCTTTCTTTGTTGAGACAGCACCTGTAAAGGCACCCCTTTCATGCCCGAAGAGCTCACCCTCCAAAAGTGTTTCTGGCAACGCCGAGCAATTGATGGGAATGAAGGGTTCATTCTTAAAGGGACTATTATGGTGGATGACCTTGGCGATCAACTCTTTGCCCGTGCCACTCTCTCCTTGGATGAGGATGGAGGTCCTCGACTCAGAGACAAGACCGATGATCTTGAAGACCTCTTTCATGGCATTGCTCCTGCCGATGATGTGGTTCACCTTGTATTCACAGTTGACCTCGGTCAATTCTCTGTAGCATTCGTTCAATGAAAGGGTTTCCTTCATCCGCTCAAGGACCATCTTCAATTCATTGATGTCAATCGGTTTGTGAATGTATTCGCACGCCCCCAGCTTCATGGCGGTGATCGTTGTCTCCATATCCTGAAAGGCCGTAATCATTGCAACTTGAACCTTTCCGTTGGAACCCTTGATCCTTCTGAGCACCTCGAGCCCGTCTATATCTGGAAGGCGAATGTCGAGAATAATCATCTTAGGCTTGTCGTGATCGAAATGGAAGAGGGCTTTACTGCCGTTGGATGCGCTGATCACGTCATATCCCTTCTCTTTTAAATAAAGTTCCAATGATTCACGGATATGCTCATCATCGTCGACGATAAGAACTTTGATCATGCTTTCCCTCACCTCCTGCGCAGGAACATATAGACTGATGTCCCTCGGCCTAACGCGCTGTCCACGCGAATAAAGCCGCCATGGGCCTCGACGATCTTCTTTACATTGGTCAAACCCAGGCCCGTCCCCTGCAATTTTGTCGTGTAAAAGGGCTCAAAGATGTTCCTCAAATGCTCTTCCTCTATCCCGATTCCGTTGTCAGAGATGGTGATTTTGATCATCTGCTCTTCGAGAACCTTCCCAATTTCCGTGATCACCTTCAAATTTCCATTTGGTTTTGATGCATCGATGGCATTCAGCACGATGTTCAGGATCGCCTGCTCTATCTTCCCTCTGTCCAGGAGAATCTTTGGCAGGCTTCTATTGAGATTTCTTTTAACTGAAATATGTTTATCCCTTATCCTATCATCGACGGTGCTTAAGACCTCTTCTACGATCTCGTCCACATCCGCTGGCTCGAGAGAAAGTTTCATCGGTTTAGCAAAATTGAGGACCTCTTCGAGGATCGTCTCCAATTTCTTGATGTCGCTTTCGACGATCTCCATTCTCCTCCGATCATTCCCGGAGAGGTTCAACTTTTCCGATAGGATCTGAACATTCATCTTGACAGAAGACAGGGGGTTTCGAATCTCATGGGCCAAAAGGGTTGTGAGTTGGCCGATATAGGCAAGCCTCTCTCGCCCTCTGACCCTCTCTTCCATCAGCCTCCTTTCGGTGATATCTTTGCATATCCCCACAGACCCAATAGAATTTCCCTCCCTATCCTTCAGGGGAGATCGTGAGACAAACAGGATGTGCTCCCCTCCCTCCTTGTCAAGGATCACTGCCTCATAAGAGACAGGCCCCTTGGTTCTTTCGATCAGTTCTATCTTCTCTCTAAACAGTTCCTTATCCTTGTAAAAAATGGAAAGGGACTTGCCGATCACCTCTTCCTTTTTGTAGTGGGTGATTCTCTCCGAGGCAGGGCTGAAGTAGATGATCGAACCCTTCTGGTCAACGACGGTAATCGAATCATAGGACGAGCTCAAGATATTTTCACTGAGTTCTTTGAGATGATCCAGTTTCTCCTCCGGCTCCCCCTGATCCTTCATGTCAAGGCAAACTCCCACAAAAGCTCGGCGGTGGTTAAAGGGGATGATGTTGGCCCTCAATTGCGTCGGAATCTTTCTTCCGTCTTGATGGAGCCTGGAATATTCTATTTGAACTTGTGAAGATTTTCCGTCGATCATCGCCCCAAGCTTTTCTATCAATTCCTCGTGAAACTCACGGGCCACAAGATCCAAGATCTTCTTCTTTAAGAGAGAGCCTCGACTGAGACCGTGCATGGATTGAAAGGCTTCATTGACAAACAAGATGGAATCCCTGTCACCGATAAACAAACCCTCTTTCATCTCTTCTACGATCATTCTATTGTAAACGACCGAAGTTCGTCCCTCCTCGGAACGAGAATCACTGCGGGACACCTTTTTTGTCTTCACGCCTTCCTCTGTTTTAGGTCTTCTGCGTTCCCCTCAAGCTTTCACCATCCGTTTGATGTTCAGAGTATATCCGATTTTTGACCAATGTCCAAATGCATATTCGGAGTAGGGAAACCGTCATTGTCAAAGAATCAAAACGGGAGCTTTGAAAAACTAATTTACGCTCTCTGATGACGCGGATTTTAAAAAAAGATTTCACAGATTTTTCTTCAGTTCACTGCCTTCTCATCTGTATGATCGGCTCATTATCGGTGTCATCAGAGATTTCTAGATTTTTTCAGAAATCTCTGAACTCTTTGACAGAATCAAGATTAGGCCCTTTCAAATTGGTAGGAAAATCTGTCCTGTGAAATCTTCAGCGCAACGACCTTCAAGCCCATCCCTACCCTCATCTCATCAATGGGTATTTTCTTGTCCATTTGGCCGAAGATCCTGATCCCAGCGGGAAATTTCACCACTGCCAGTGTATAGGGAGTCTCTTTTTCAAAGCCTGCAGGCCCAAACATGACCGTGGTAAAGGTCTCCAACTCTCCCGTCCCCTTTATTTCAACCCACTCCATGTCACTCAGGCCACATCTCCCACAGTCCATTTTAGGAGGAAAGGTGATCCGCTGGCACTTCTTGCATCGGGTTGTCATCACCTTTCCCCGCTCAAGAAAGGTCACAAATTCTCCTGCCTTGCTCTCAGAGACGAAACTCTTCACACCAAATTTATCGAATCCCATCCTTTATCCCCTTGAGATGTGCAATCCCATGTTGAACATCTCATGATGAACATCCTACGATTAATCCCTTCCCAAGATGGTTACAAAACAGTATACGCCAGGTCCGCCAAGGTTATGGACGAGACCAATTCTTGCATTGGCCACCTGTGTCTCTCCACATTCTCCACGAAGCTGTTTGACGATGGTCCTGATCTGGCCCCCTCCCGTAGCACCGATGGGGTGGCCTTTACAAAGAAGACCCCCATCCAGATTGACCGGAATTTTACCGCCTAAATAAGTCTCCTTGTCTTCGAGTAATCTCACCCCTTCCCCGGGTTTTGCAAAACCGAGGTCTTCGTAATTGATGATCTCTGTGATGGTAAAACAATCATGGACCTCGGCGACATCAATATCCTCCGGACCGACCCCAGCTATCTCGTAGGCGATCTTTGCCGCTTCCCGTGCACAGGCGATGCTTGAGTAAGTCTGGCGCCCGGAAAGAGTGGCTGAGCTCGAGGAAGCACCCAGGCCATGAATCCATATGGGCTTATTCGTTATCCTTTTAGCTATATTTCGGTTAGCGAGGATGAGCACAACCGCACCATCCGCATTCGCACAGCAATCCAGCACCTTCAGAGGGCTCACAACCGTCTGTGAATTCATCACCTCTTCCAGGGCCACCTTTTTTCGAAATACCGCTTTATCGTTCAATACACCATAGATTGAATTCTTGACGCGGACCTTTGCAAGTTGTTCTTCGGTGGTCCCATAGTCCGCCATATGGGCCCTGGCAAACATGGCAAAGGCTGCAGGCATCGTCATCCCAAAGGGCGACTCCCACATCACATCTCCGCTCCTCCCCATCCTTTCCGCGGCCTCCGCAGAAGTCAATTCAGACATCTTCTGAAAACCAATGACCGTAACCACATCGTGCAATCCGGCTTTGATCAGAGAGTAGGCCGCCCGCAGGCCGCTTGAACTGGAGGAACAGAGACTTTCTACACAAAAGGTCGGTTTCCCCTTCAGATGGAGGTACTCCGAAATCACACCCGCAGGGCTCCTCTGCTTGTCATATTCCGTTGCTGAGCAGACGACCGAAGCACCGATCTCTTCTTTCTTAAGATGGATGCCCTCCATGGCCTCCTGAAAGGCCCAAAAGCAAAGTTCACCAATGGACACACCACATCTGCGAAGGAACGGGCTTTGGCCTGCGCCGACGATGGCAACATCCTTCTCCATTCTATCCGTCCTCCCCAGAAGGTGAAAATAGTCCTTCATTCAAGGTCAAGGCATCCCAACATCTGCTCATGGTTTTTCTTCCTTCAGCCGGTCGTGGCATCCTTCTGTAAGGTCTTTCTTTTCTGCTTTCAACAAATTTTTCTGAATTCTTCCTATGGCACTCTTAGGAAAATCACGACGAAATTCGAGGAAACGGGGAATCTTGAATTCGGCCAGTTTCCCCTTGCACCAGGCCCAAAGCTCTTGAGGTCCAACCGCCTCATCGGATTTCAAACACACATAAGCCTTTACTTCCTCTTCGCCTGATCCCAGTCCGGAGGGCACACCGATGACAGCCGACTCCTGAACGCTCGAATGGCTGTTGATCACAGATTCGATCTCCGTGGGGGAAATCAGCTCCCCCCTCCGCCGAATCACCTCCTTCTTCCTTCCCACGAAGAAGAAGTAGCCTTCTTCATCTTGATATCCGATATCGCCAGTATGAATCCATCCGTCTCTTTTTGTCTCAGCCGTCCGCTCCGGATCCTTAAAGTACCCGATCATCACGGCGGGATTCCGGAGGACGATCTCCCCCTGTTTTCTCCGTGGAACCTCTTCGCCTTCGTCATCAATGATCTTGGCTTCGTTTTTGATGCCTTTAGGGTGTTCCATCGGAACGCCGATCCCCCCTGGTTTTCTCGGCTGTGTCCCCTCTCTGGGGCCCATGATGGCAAATACCGCCTCTGTCAGAGAGTAGATCGTCTGTATCTTTAACTGAAACCTTTTTTCGAAATCCTCATAGATTTCCGTGGGCACATTCCCTGCAACCATGGTCTTGACCGGGTTATCCCCATCATCTTCCCTGCGTGGCCGATTCCAGACCCAAGGGGTAACAGCCTGAACGAGGACCAGTTTGCTTGCCTCATAATGTCTCGCCTGCTCCAAGATCTGAGAAGAGCTAAAACGCTTTAGCAAAATGAAGCTTGCCCCGGCTGCCAGAGAGCCCATCGTTGAATAGGCCTGGGCATTTGCATGAAAAAGGGGGTTGGGGGTCATCACCCGATCACCCGAGGTAATTCCCACGGTATAGGCATAGGCCTCGCCGGTCATCACCCAGCTTTTGTGAGAATTGAGAACGCCCTTGGGTCGATCCGTTGTCCCTGACGTATAAATGCAAACTGCCGCATCTTCATCTGAAATGGCCACTTCGGGTAGATCAGCCTTCTCCTCCAACAAATTCGCAAAAGGGACCGTCCCGTCAGGGGGCATCCCATCTCCCCAAAAAATGATATTTCTCAGATGGGTTAATTCCTCTTTTTTTACTTTGTTCAATATGGGATAGTAATCTTTGTGGATGACGATACCTAAGGCCTCCGAATGGTGAAGGATATACCCTACCTCCACCTCTGTGAATCCTATGTTAATGGGTACCTCCACCGCTCCTAACTTAGCGAGCCCCATCCAGGTATAAAGAAATTCTGGCGAGTTAGGGAGCATGATGGCCACGCGATCCCCTTTGGCAACTCCCATCCGTCTTAAACCATTGGCGATTCGATTGACCGTAAGGTTAAAGTCTTGGTAAGTGACTTTTTCGTCCTCAAAATAGAGGAATACCTTGTCAGGGTATGTTTTGGTCTGCTTTTCCAGCAGCTCCCGGATGTTCATCCCAAGTCCCCTTTTACCTCCCTCTTTCTTTCGACAAGTTCAGTGAGAACGTTCTGTGTCGCCGTGGGTTCAATAAAAGCGATCGAAGAATCATCACCACCGTCACGAGGTTGTTGGTCTCTAAGGGGGACTCGAATCTCCTTCAGCCTTTCCATCGTCTGATGAATATCTTCAACCCTCAAGGCGATATGGTGAATGCCTTCTCCCTTTTCTTTCAAAAATTGACCGATCCTGCCCGCCCCTGGTTCGGTGGGTTCCAATAATTCAATCAGGACTTCACCCAAAGGGATGAAGGCCACCTTCACTTTAATATGACTCAACGTTTCGATTTTGACTGCATCCAGCCCGTAAATCCTCTTGTATGTATCAATAGCTTCGGATAGGTTTTTCACTGCAATGCCGATGTGATCGATCTTCTTGATCATTTTATCCTTACCCCTTAGCCTCTATCAGACTAATAGAATTTTGTTTCTCGATATTCACCAAAAACACGCCGAAAAACATCACAAATCTCTCCCAATGTCGCATAGCTTTTCACAGCCCGGATGAGAATGGGGATTAAATTCTCGCTGGTCCCTGCCAATCGCTCTAGGTCTTTCAATATTCCTTCCACCTCTTGGTTATCCCTTGTCTCTCTCAGCCTCTTTAATTTTCCTCTTTGCTTCTCGGCCGTATCTTCAGGGGGTCGAAAAATCTGAATAGGCAATTCCTCTCTCTCCATAAACCCATTCACTCCCACAATGATCTTCTCTTTCTTCTCAATCCCCTTCTGTATTCGATATGAAGACTCTCCTATCTTTTCCTGAAAATAGCCCGATTCGATGGCTTTGATCGCCCCTCCCATCTTTTCGATTTCATCTAAGTATTTTCTTGCCTCTTCTTCCAACGAAGTGGTCAGCGCCTCAACAAAATAGGAACCCCCCATAGGGTCGATCGCATCCGCAACCCCTGTCTCATAGGCTATGATCTGCTGCGTCCTCAGGGCCAATTTCACCGAGCTTTCCGTCGGGGTGCAATATGCCTCGTCCATGGAACAGGGAAAAAGGGATTGGCAGCCGCCCATCACTCCTGCGAGACATTCAATGGCCACACGAATGATATTATTCATGGGCTGTTGTGCGGTCAGACTGCTACCCGCCGTGAAGTTGACGAGATTAAAACTGAGCCTTGAGAGATCCTTGATGCGGTATCGCTCCCCGAACAGCCTTGCCCACAGCCTTCTGAGTGCCCTGAACTTGGCGACCTCTTCAAAAAAATTGATGTGGACAGACATGAATGCGGATAATTTAGGCAATATCTTTTCGACATCGAAACCTCGCCGATGAGCATAATCCATATATTCCAGAGCATCCGCCAAGGTGAAGGCAATCTCTTGACTGGCTGTCGCACCAGCCTCCCTGATATGATAACCGCAAACCGTCAGGGGGAGCCAATGGGGATGCTTTTCAGTGCAGTAAGTCACCACGTCTGTTGCCAATCGGACGGAAGAATCGGGAGGAAAGATATAGGTATTGCGGGCGATGAATTCCTTCAAAATATCATTTTGGATCCTTAGAAATATCTGACGGGAAGGAACCCCCTGCTTTTCGGCTAAGGCCATGAACATGGCCAGAATGATCGGGGCTGTTGCATTGGCGACAAGACTGATCTGACGGGGCTCATTTAAAGGAATCCCTTTAAAAACAATCTCCAAGTCTTCAAGGGAATCGATGGCCACCCCAACCTTGCCCACCTCTCCTTCAGCAAGGGGGTGATCCGAATCAATCCCAATCTGTGTGGGAAGATCGAGCGCGACAGAAACTCCTGTCTGTCCATGGTCAAGTAAAAAACGATATCGCTTATTCGCCTCCTCAGCGTCACCGTATCCAGCATACTGCTGGAAAATCCAAAAATTGGCTCGATAGCCTAAAGGATCCTTTCCGCGAGTAAAGGGGTACTGACCCGGAAACCCCAGGTCCTTGGCATAATCAAAACCCATCTCTTCCAATTCGATGGGGGTATAAAGACGTTCAACGGTGATATCGGACCCCGTTTGAAATACTTCCTGACGTTCCTTTTGCCGCTCTAAAGCCTCTTTTACACGGCCTTCCTCCCATTCTCCTTTTAACCTTCTTAATTCGTTCATACGGTTTTTGAAATGTCCTCTAAGGGAAAATTCTTCTCCGAGTTACGACTTATTGCTCTTTGGCCCTTTGCTTCTCTTTGATCGCCTTCAGCACCTTTTCCGGAGTGATGGGGACCTCTGTTACCCAGATGCCAACTGCGTCATAAATCGCACTTGCAACGGCGGCAGCAGAAGGGATCATGGCAGGCTCCCCCACCCCCTTCGCACCGAATGGACCATGCTCATCGATGGTTTCGATCAAATAGGTGTTGACTTGACAGGTATCGAGCATGGTGGGAATCTTATAGTCTGCGAAATTTGTATTCTGCACCTGACCCCCTTGGAGGATAAGATTCTCCATCAAGGCATAGCCCACTCCCATTGAAATCACGCCACCTTCGATCTGGCACTCCGCTCCGATCGGGTTGATTGCCTTGCCCACATCATGGGCGCACCAGAAATTGATCACATTCACGAGACCCGTTTCCACATCGACTTCCACTTCGGCCGCTTGAGCAGCAAAGGCATAGGCTGAGCTCACGTTCCCGTAGCCGGTCTTAGGGTCCGGCTGAACAGACCATGGATCATCATTCCCACCCCTCCCGATGATGGGATTTCCTCGGTTCCGCCAACTCTCCGCAGCGGCCTCCTTGACCGTCACATATTTCCCAGGCGTTCCGCGAACGTAAATCTTATTATCTCTTGCCTCCAGGTCTTGGAGCGGCGCTTCCAAGAGTCTGCTGACAACTCCGAAAAGCTGTTTCTTAACCTCGGAGGCAGCCTGTCTGACGGCATTGCCGGCTGTAAAGGTTTGCCGGGTTCCCCATGCCCCACCGCACGCCGGAGTCGTATCCGTATCCCCGTTGATCACATTCACATCTGATAGACTCACGCCGAGTTCCTCTGCCGCAATCATGGCCAAGGTGGTATTGGAGCCTTGTCCCAGTTCTGCGGAACCCGTAAGAAGATCGACCGAGCCATCGGTGTTGATCTTAATGATGGCTGACGAAAAATTACAGTCCTTGCCCCAGAAGAATTTGACCCCTGAAGCACCGTGAATCATACAGGCCAGACCGATTCCTCGGCGAAGGGAAGGTCCAATCTCTTTTTTGCCCATTTTTTTCTCTCTCCACCGGGCATTTTGGGAGACCATTTCAATGCACGCCGTGAGCCCACAGCTCGTGATCCGACATCCTGAGACAGTCATGGATCCGGGTTGGTTCGCATTGATCAATCTGATTTCCACCGGATCCATATTCAGGCTCTCTGCAATCTGATCCAATTGGGTTTCCATTGCATAAGTGATTTGAGGATTGCCATAACCCCGAAACGCACCACCATATACATTATTGGTATAGACGAGAAGTCCCTCGTACCGGATGTTGGGCACCGCATAGAGTTGGGCCAATTTAGATCCCGCATTTCCCATGATATACTGGCCCTCGTGGTTATATGCCCCGTTGTCCGTGATCACCTTAATTTCCCGAGCCACCAAACGCCCGTTCTTTTTTGCGCCGCTTCTGATCCAGATCTTCATAGGATATCGGATCCGAGAGCTGAGGAATTCCTCCTCCCTTGTATTGATCACCTTCACCGGCCGCTGGCTCTTCATGGACAGGACCGCTGCAATCCCGTCAATGGGGTCCATCCCCATTCTGGCGCCGAAGGCCCCTCCCACGGGCGCCTGAAAAACCGAGATTTTGCTTTGCGGCAACCCCAATACCTCAGAGAGCTCCTCCCTTAGCGGGTGGGGAGTTTGGGTGGTCGACCAGACAGTTAATTTTCCCGATCGATCATAATCCGCCACACATCCCCGGGGCTCCATGCAGCAATGGGCGATCGCCGGGCTGTAATAGGTCCCCTCACAGATAGAGTTCGCTTCACGAAAACCTTGCTCCACATCTCCAAAATTTCTCGAACCATGCAATGCAATATTACTCTCTTCTTGGTGTATCCTCGGGGCCCCTGGCTTCATCGCCTCTTCGGGGTCGAAGACCGCAGGGAGTGGCTCGTAATCAACCTTGATTAACGATAGAGCCTCCAAGGCGGTATCCTCGTCAATCGCTGCCACGGCAGCCACCTGATCCCCAACATACCGGACCTTCTCATCCTGAAGAAGCATGTTGTTCGCCCATGCCGGATTCATACAGAACTTTCTGCGCGGGGTATCTGCTGCGGTGACGACGGCCTTCACTCCGGCTATTCGGATCGCCCTCGAGATATCGATCTGCAAGATCTTTGCATGGGGCAAAGGACTCCGGAGAACCTTTCCGATCAAAATACCCGGCAACTGAATATCCGAAACATACCTGAGATCGCCCATCGCCTTGCTCAAGGCGTCGAGACGGGGCACTCTCTTGCCGATAACCTGATACGTTTCTTCCATATATGCCCCTCTTCCGTTTCTATACCTTCGCCAGAGACTTGATCGCTTCGATGATCTTCAAATACCCCCCACAGCGGCAAAGATTACCTGCAAGGGCAGTCTTGATCTCTGTCTCACTTGGATTGGGACTTCGATCCAAAAGGGCCTTTGAAGAGATCAGCATCCCCGGGGTACAGTAACCACACTGAATGGCTCCATGTTCTATAAAGGCCTTCTGAAGGGGATGTGGATGTTCTGGGTCGCCAAGACCTTCTACGGTCGTCACTTGGCCTCCGTTGGCGTCGACAGCCAGGACAAGACAAGAGTTGACCGCTCTGCCATCTAAGAGCACCGTACAAGCACCACACTCTCCAGTATCGCACCCTTTCTTTGTCCCGGTAAGGAAGAGATGTTCCCTGAGGAAATCGAGCAGGGTGGTAGAAGGTTTGACGAGGGCTTCGTAAGTATCTCCATTGACAGAGATCGTAATGGGCACCTTGGCCATGCTATTTCTCCCCTTAGTTGTTCACTCCCGCTATCTTTCTATGGACTTCGTTTAATGCCCGTTTCGTAAGAACGTAAACCATTTGGCGCCGATATTCGGCTGTCCCACGGAGGTCTGAAATGGGAACGGATTCTTCTTGGGCCACTCTCGCAGCTTGCTCGATCACTTTATTCTCCATCTTCTGCCCGACCAAAACGGCTCCAGCTCTGGGGCAGGGCAAAGGGATGGGTGCCACAGAAGCAAGTGCGATTCTTGCCCCCGTACACGTCATCTGCCTTTCGTCCAAAGTAAGAAGAACCGCCACTCCCACGACCGCTATCTCCAATGCCTTCCGTCTACCCAGCTTTAAATAAATGCCTCTCGTGCGGGGTGGAAGGATGGGGATTTCAATCCCTGTAAGAATTTCATCCGACTTTAATCGCGTCTTCTGAGGGCCTTCGAAAAAGTCCTCAATGGCTATGACCCTCTCTTCTGACGAGCTCCGTAGCCTTAACTTTGCGCCAAGGCATATCAGAGGCGGTATTGTGTCGGCAGCCGGAGATCCATTGCAGATGTTGCCCCCGATTGTCCCGCGCTCACGGATCTGAAATGTCCCGATGGAAAGGGCTGCCTCGGATAAGAAATCAAATTTTTCTCGGATGGCAGGGGATTCTGCTAAGGTGTGATGAGTCACCAGAGGACCGATCAGCGTCCCCCTCTCTTGGCGGTCATCAATCCGAAGAAACTCAGATATTCTCTTCAGGTTAATCACGCAGGAGGGGAACCTATCATTTCGCTTCATCTGGACAACCAAGTCTGTCCCTCCGGCAAGCAAAGCTGCCTCGGGTCCGGAATGTGCTGCTAAGGAGATCGCCTCTGATAAGCTTCCCGGTGAAAAGTATTGGAAATCTTTCATCTGTTCACCTCCGAACCGAGTCCATTTCTTGGTTTGGTCAAGACATTTCTGAAGATTCATCCTGAAACTACCAGGCATTCGAATTGGCACGATCCCATCTCTTCAATCCCGTGAGAGGGTTCAGGTCACCCAAGTCAATGGCCCTTGTCGGACATGCGGCCACACAAGCAGGTTCTAACCCCTATCAACCCGGTGCACGCACAATGTAGACTTCCCCGCAACCTTTGTTTCGGGATTTAATGAGGAGCCCGAATGCGCACGCCTCGAAGATGGGTGATGAGGGTTGAGATGTAATCGATTAAATCCCCAGATAACTCTCCTGAACCAGTTTGTTGCGAATAAGCTCTGTAACGGGCCCCTCCAGCACGATTCGTCCATTTTCCAAGACATATGCCCTTTGGGCGATTCTTAGGCCGAACGTTGCCTCCTGCTCCACTAACAGAATGGTAATCCCTTTTTGGCCGATCTCACGAATTTTCTCAAAGATCTCTTTTTTTAATAGAGGAGCAAGACCTAATGAAGGTTCATCCAGCATCAACAATTTGGGTCTGGCCATCAGGGCCCGGCCGAGTGCCAGCATCTGCTGCTCGCCCCCGCTCAATGTCCCTCCCAATTGGTTCGCCCTCTCCTTTAGCCTCGGGAATAAAACAAACACATCTCGAAAATCTCCGTTGATTCCCTCCTGGTCATTACGTAGATAAGCACCCAGTTCAAGGTTCTCCATCACGGTCATTTTGGGGGCGATTCTGCTCCTTTCCGGGCATAAGGAGATCCCTTTCCGCACAATCTTATACGCCACGAGGGAATCGATTCTTTCGCCTTTGAAGAAGATCATTCCTGCATCAGGTCTCTTCAGGCCAGAGATCATCTTCAGGAGCGTCGTCTTCCCTGCTCCATTCGACCCGATAATCGAAACGAATTCTCCGTCACCCACTGACAGATTGATACGATTCAGTGCCAACGCTTTCCCATATAAAACCGTGGCCGAGTCGATTCTAAGCATATCTTTCCGCCATCTCCCCAAGGTAGACTTCTATGACTTTTTGATCCCGGCTGACCTCTTTAGGGGTCCCCTCCGAGATCTTTCTGCCGCCATCCAAGACGATGATCCGCCTCGAAATATTCATCAAGGCTCTCATCACATGCTCAATGACAATAATCGTCACCCCGTAGCTGTTTATCTTTCGGATCAAGTCGATGAACCCATCTGTCTCTTCCAAGGTCAGACCCGAGACCGGCTCATCGAGCATCAATAAGACGGGTGATGTGGCCAAGGCTCTCCCGATCTCGAGCCGCTTGAGGTCATCGAAGGGAAGGCTTGTAGAAACAACGTCCCGCTTTCTATATAGGTTGACGAATTTCAGTATTTCAAGAATCCTCTTTTCCGTTGAGCCGGGAAACAGATCTTTTTCCGACGCCCCCTCAACCTTACAAGCAACTTTTAAATTTTCAAATACGGTTAAGTTAGAAAATTTCCGGACTTGTTGGAATGTCCTCGCAATTCCCTTTTGAACAATGCGATGGGGCTTCAACCCTACAAGGTTTTCACCTCCGAGGAAAATGTTTCCTTCATCCGGCATCAAAAATCCACTCAGAAGGTTGATCAAGGTCGTTTTCCCTGCACCATTGGGCCCCATCACCCCTAACATATCACCCTCGGAGAGCTCAAAATTTACCTCGGAGATAGCACTTAATCCCCCAAAGTGTTTTGTCAAACTTTCAACTCTCAGAAACATCGTCTTCTCCCAGTTCCATTTTTGCGGCCTCCATCTTCGGCCCGAATATCGACTCCATCCCTCTTACAATCAAATCCAGAAACCCTTTGGGGGAAAAGAGAATGATAAAAATGATGAGAAGGCTAAAAATGATCAGCCGAAATTGCAAGATGAAGTATAGATATTCTGCGATGAAGGTTAGCAAGTAGGCCCCGATCACCGGGCCGACCAACGTCCCAAAACCGCCCACGATGACCATGGCGACAATTCCAAAAGTGAGGGAGATCGATAACGTGTCAGGTGTCACGATAGATTGATAGTAGCAATTGACGCTCCCAATGATCCCGGCGATAAAAGCGCTGATACATAGAGCGAGTATTTTATACTTCATCGTGTCGAGTCCGCTGGCCTCCGAGAGCAATTCGTCCTCACGGACGGATCGAATGATTAAACCCAAACGGGACCTTAAAATCATATAAATTGTAAATACTGTAGCAATCATGAGGATGAGAAATAAATAATAATTTGCAATCAGGCTCTTGAGGAGGGGTTTGATTCCGGAGATCCCTTCTTCTCCGCCAGTTATCTTCGAAAGGGCTCCTGTGGCCGCGTAAAAAATCTGAGATGAGGCCAATGTCGCAATGGCAAAATAATGTCCCTTCAGTCTAAAGCAAGGGATTCCCACAACAAGGGCAGCGATGATGGCAACCACCCCCGAGGCGAAGATCCCGATGAGGGGGGGGAGACGAAACAGTTTAAACGCGTATCCGGATGCGTAGGCGCCCAAACCGTAGAAGATCGCATGGGCCAGATTCAATTGACCGAGATAGCCTGCGACAAGGTTCCAGCTCACCGCAAGAATGGCCATGACGTTTGACAGGATTAAGATATGGAGCAGATAACGGTCGCGGGTCAGAAATGGCACAAGAAAAAGGAAAGCCACTAGAGAGGCCATGACGATTTCCATCCCATGTTTCTTTTTGAGAAGATCATTCGAAACCAACTTTCTATGCCTCCCTACCAAAGAGTCCGGATGGTTTCACCAAGAGGACTAACACCAAAATTGTGAAAGGAATGACGTTCACCCAGCCTGACGAGATAAAGTAGGTCGTCAACAATGAAATAACGCCGAATAGAAACCCTGCGTAGATCGTTCCTTTCATGCTGCCCATGCCACCCAGAACGACAATGGAAAATGAAAACAGCAACGGGGTCCAACCCATACTGGGATAGATCAGGTACAGAGGGGCTAACAAACTGGCAGCGCTCGCAGCCAGACAGGCTCCGATGGCGAAGGTGATCAAATAGATTCGGTCCACATTGATCCCCAAGAGCATTGCAACCTCTTCATCCTGCTCGACCATCCGGGTCGCTTTACCTATCTTCGTCTTTTTAAGAAACATATTAAAGATGATGAGGACAAGAATGCCGATGCAGAACGTTCCTACCCTCTGCCAGTCCAAGATGATCCCGAAGACATCAATGGTCCCCTTAAAGTAAGGGGCTGTCGTCCGATAGATCAGTCCCCAGGTGATGCGGGCCACCTCCTCAAGAAAAATAGCAAGGGCAAAAGTGATCAGCACGACATTCTCGCCCGATTTTCGGACAGGATGAATCAGCGTTTTTTCAGCAACCAGCCCCACTGCAAAAATGATCAGCAGCGTCAGCAAGAAGGAGAGAAAAGGATTCACACCCAGTTTCATATAGAGGGAATAGGTGATGAAGCTCCCGATCATATAAAAGGCCCCGTGGGAGACATTGACAATATTCATCACTCCCCACGTCAACGATAATCCCGTTGCGACGACAGCATACAAGCCCCCTACGATCAACCCGCTGACGATCACCTGAACAACGCCCATGATGCCAACCCCTTGCTCGATGGCTTCAACTCACCGATATCCCCAAAGACATTGTCCTCCTTTCGACATTTTTGATCCCTTTCCCTTTGGACAATGCCTTTGGGGTGCTCCGTTCGGCCTCCGGATTCTCTGATACGGAGCCAAACCGTCATTTCTTTATACTCCAGGGGGAAGGAATGTATTTCGAAGTCGCAACATTGGCAGGATAAAGGATATTGCTCTTCTGGTTTTTCCATTCAATAATAACTCCGGTGAGATATCCGTCTCGAAACTGGGCCTGGTGCGATTTATCAAAAACATATCTCCCCGCAACGCCCTTATACTCGATTTTCTCCAAGGCACTGATCACTTTTTCTGTATCGAATGTACCCGCCTTCTTGATCCCCTCCGTGATCACGTAGAGTCCGTCATAGCTTCGGACATCCTCATAGCCGCCCGGACGATCGTATTTTTCTGTATACTTTTTGTAGAAAGGTATGGTCTTGTCCGTAATTGCGACGTCCCAGCAAAAGGCGGAAACAGAGGCATAATCGCTCTTTTCCTTCATCTCATCGATGACGCTCTTGAAGGTCATCGTTCCCGGGGCATGGACAATGGGGCTTCCCGCTTTCATATCATAATACTGCTTGGCAAAAGGGATCCCCCCTGCCCCCGCAAGCGTACAAACCACTGCATCTGGTTTCAACTCCTTGATCTTCGTAATTTCTGACATAAATTCTGTCGCTCCCGGGTCCGAAAGGGATTCGCCCAAAAACTTAATGCCTTTCTCATCGGCAAATTTCCTCAACGTCTTCCCCAAGTCCTGGGTCCACTTCGTATTCTCTGACATATAATAGTACGATTTGGCTTTAATAATGTCCGTGAGGAACGGTGTCACGATCAAAGCAAAATGATCGGTGCTCGCCGCGGCCCTAAAAATGTATTTATACGTATTATAATCCTGCAAAACTTTCCCGGTGATATCCGGACTGGCAGCATCCGTCACCATAAAGATCTTCTTGGAGTTGGCAGCAATGTCAGACACCGGCAGTGCGATCCCGCTTCGGTAGACCCCCGCCAGGCAGAAGACATTATCGACGTCAATCAGCTTCTTCGCTCCGGTAATGCCTCGTTCTACTTTGTCACCGTCGTCCCAAGGCACCAGTTCGATTTCTCTTCCTAAAACCCCTCCCTTTGCATTAATCTCATCCCTCGCCAATTCAAAAGCCTTCAACATTCGGGTTCCCCCTTCCGCAACCGGCCCAGTAAGAGGAATAATAACCCCGATCTTGAGCTTCTCGGCTGCGTGGGCCTGCAAAATGAATCCAAACATGATCACGAAAGCCACACATACCAGAACTCCCATCTCCCTCGTGCACCTAAATCCCCGTTTCATAGTAACCTCCTTTCTTTTCTTATTTAAATTTTGGTCTCGTCGAGCCTCGGGTAAGATTAGAACCTGGGAAACTTATTTAAATAATCCAGCAACACCTCCCTGATCGTTTGAATGTGTGCCTTCATATATTTCTCGGCCATCCTGCCATTGTTTAATTCGCATGCTCTTAACAGTCCTCCGTGCTGCTCAATATAAACCCTAAAATGGCCAGGAATGCGAACGATCATATAGTGGTACCGGTTCACTCTGCGCTTGACGGTGCTAAGAACTTGATGCAAGTTACTATTTCCAGAGTTTTCTGAGAAAAAATCATGAAATAAAATATTATTCTGTATCCAGCTCAGCAAATCGGAATTCTTAGCCGCGGTCTTCAGTTTCCCATGAAGGTCCCTTAAATAGGCAACATCATTTTTTGTGGCCCGTTCTGCGCTGAGGTGAGCTGCGTAGCTCTCCAGCAACCAGCGCAAGCTATAAATTTCATCAATCTCATGAATCGAGAGCTTGGAAACGGTGATCCCTTTGTTTCTTTCGAAACTGATTAAGCCTTCACTTTCCAATTGACGCAGAGCCTCTCGAATCGGGCTTCGGCTGGTTTTAAAACGTTCCACCAACATAGACTCCACCAATCGTTCTCCAGGGAATAGCTTTCCACAGGCGATGTCATCCCTGATGCTTTGGTAAATTTTCTCTCTTAATGATTCCGTCATGTCGTTAGCAAATTTCGAATCAGTGGTACGATCGAATTAGAAATTCGGTATTGGTCCTTGATCGCCAAAAAGGCTCCGGAGATCAGCCCCATCTCTCGAAAAGTCTCGGCCTTTTCCATCCCCCGATCAAGAGCTTCCTCGATCTGGAATTTCTCCAAATGGCCGATGCTCTTCGTCACCGAGAGGTCCGGAATATCCGTCCCTTCATACAGCTCTTTGGCCAGAACTTTCACGACAGCCGGACATTCAACATCCGCGGCATTGCCCACGAGGGTGGCGGCCACGTCGGCCAGCGTCGCATCCTTTGCAACGGCGACCGCAGCATTTGCAATCCCTCTCGTAAAACTCCTCCCTCCGAAGCCGCTTGTTGCCACTCCTCCTATGCCTTCTGCCGGCGTCACCATCAGGATATGCGTCACCGCCTTCTCATTAAGATCTGTCTTGATCCCGACTTTTACGACCTCCTGATTCTTTAATCGGATCGCTATATCCCCACCATTATTGACGATCACTTTGGATGGCTCACCCGTATCGAAGATAAAATCGGCCACCTCGTCCGCTCCAGCCCCGGCCACACAGATTAAAGGTGTAACCGTTGGATCCTCAAATCTCCGAGAAGCCGAAACCATTTTCTTAACGACCGATGGCAGCCCTTCGATCGAGATGATCTCTCTGATGTTCCGAGTGATTAGCTTTCGATACCCGGCCAATGTTTCTAAGACCTCCAAAGCCTTTTTGGCTCCTTCTTTGGCCAAAGCGCGATCGGGTGTTTTTCCATCAGACACGAAGATACTCATCAACATGGGGCCTCGATCAACAATCACGGTACCATCATCCCATTCTTGAAAAGATTTAGCTTCCCATGAAGGTTTATCCACGTGAATATCTTTCCATTGCCTTACGGCTTTAAGACATCCTTTAAGGGACGAATATTTTCGATGAAACCTCCAATCCGTTTGTAATCTTCAAGCCTCATGGTAAATTCCAATGGGGCCACCACAGCAGGCGCAGCGGTCCAGTAGAAGGCCCCTGGTTTCACTTCCTCCACATCCACCATGAAATTGATGCCGCCACCAGTAAAAACGAATGCCGGTGCTCCACCTACTGTCACCCTCGCTTTTCTTTCTAATACAGCATCGGAAAGGCGAACCGGTCTTTTCGTCACACCTTTTCTCGCCGTACCTCCTGCACCTGCGATGAAATAAGCGGAAACCCGGGCTGGCTCACAATCATTGCGAAATATCTCGATCGCCTCTCTAACTTCCTTTGGCAACGGAACTTCCTTGAAGGTTTTTCCCTTAGTAAACTCGTAAAACTCAACCCGATCCCCACTTGGCTCAGTGATCAAGAGAGTATATCCGGGTTCGATCCGATCCGGATCGTAATCGAGAACGATGTCAAAACCTTTCTTCAAAGGTGTGCATCCCCAGCCCTTGCCCCCAACATGAGGCAGGCAGAAGCGGGCTGGATTGACATACTTAATTCGGATACCACTTTTCATGATGGGTTTACCCCAGGGATCTGAGTTCGGATCGGTCACAGGGATCCCGAAACGACCGGTATACCCTCGATCGATAACAATGCCTTCGTTGACAACCCCTCTTCCATATAATTCTTTCAAAAAGACTTTCCCCAGAGAAACTCCCACTTCACCCCCACACCCGTAGCGCCGGCGCTCAGACAATTCCCCGTCAATAATTGGCTTCTCTCCCACTTGGATTTCCAAGATGCTTCCGTCTCTCACTTCGAGCTTCACGGGTTTCCGGTTGGAGATATCAGCCACCAGCTTGGCAGCCTTCCAGCCGTCCTGACCATCAGTAAAGGTGTTCACATCGCCCAATTCGAGAAATTTGGACCCATAATGCTCCTTCGCCACAACGCCAACTTCTTTCCCCTCACAAAAGACCTTTGAGCCCTCTTCACCCACATACTTCTCGGTATCAATCTTGACCTTAATACCCGCGTAGAGATAGTGGCATTCAGTGACAGAGGTGACGACGTCAACCCCTTCCACTTTGTCCAAGACGGTAAAGGGAGAAGGCGGGTTGGGGCAATGGGAACCTGCTCCGATTCCCGTCAAGAGCGGTTTGGAAATAACGGGATCATAATCGGGTTTCATATATTGCTTGACATTCTCATATTGCGTGAGTTCGACTCTGCGGACGATTTCGCCACCTCTGTTTGTCAGCATCTGGCAATCTCCCGTGCCTCCAGGAGGTATCTCGCACCGCACGGGACAGACCTTGCACATGACGGCACCGACGACCGGACTCTGATCATAATGCACGATGGCTTTCTGGAAACAGACAGTCGCTGCAGGGCACCCCAGAGAGTTAACGCAACTCTCGCCAATAACGACCTCTCCATCTCTTTCTGAAATCATTCCCAAAGGGCAAGCTTCAATGCAATCCCCACAAGCAATACATTTATCCTTGTCAAGATACATGCCTTCCTCCTGACTTCAACAGTCTCTTAACCCCGACAAACCATGAGACGAAATGACTGCTACGGTGCCCCCGTTCGCTTATAGATTTCAGCGACCAATTGTTCACCGCTTGGATTATAAGGCGCAGGCATAATAATACAGAGATGCCGGTATGGTTCTTTTGAATCGATCTTCCAGGTCACATATTCTCCCCGACGAACCAGATAAACATCTCCAGTCTCTACAACCACTGTTTCCCGCTTTTGGTGAAGAGGGGGTTCAGAGAAGGCCATCTCCGCTTTACCCTTCACAACGTAGTGTACCTCCTCATGCCAGAAGTGCCAGGAGATCGCAACGCCCGGAGCAAAATCCTCCATGGTGATGTGACCGGCTGGCTCCCGAACCAGCCGCTTCATAAACAGATCCCCCTGCACGGTTTTGATCTTATTCTTTAACAACCCATCGGGCCCCACGTCCTTTTCACAGGTCTTGATGACATCCTTAACAACGATAGGCATGATTGACCTCCTTGGAAATTATTGAATTGAACTTATCGAATCTGTTCCTTCTCTTATGCAAAAAATTTGAGGTCGCCCTTCATTTCAAAAATATTCGTTATTCTGCAATAAAGCTCTTCTCCAAGGCGGCCAATGGGTTTGAATTGCGGCATCTTTATATGATCAAAGGACCAAAGCTCATCCTTAACATGAACCAAGATGACTTCTCCAACAACCAGATGACCTCCTGTGGGGGCTTCTCCGAACTCTAAGATTCGAAATAGCTTGCACTCCATATTCACACGCGATTCACCTACCCTTGGCGCTTTGACCAGATCACTTCTCACCGGTGTAAGCCCAACCTCATTGAATTCGTCAACGTGACTCGGATATTCGCCTGATGATCGGTGCATGGCGGCACCCAGCTCTTCCTCGACAACATTAACAACGAAATCCTTCGAAAGTTCTATGTTTCTCAGGGTATCTTTCTTCTCCCCATTCCTCTTCCACCCGATATGGATTCCCACAAGGGCTGGCTTCAAACATAAGGACGTAAAGCAGCTGAAAGGGGCAAGATTGAATACCCCGTCCTCGCCAACGGTTGAAACAAAAGCAATGGGGCGTGGCACAATCGCGCTCATGAACAACTCATGCGACTCTCTTTTGCTCAGATTTGCAGGAATGATCTTCATTCGTTAACCTGTAAAATTTGGTCGACAATCTTATCTATAATTTTGTCGAAAAAATGTCAAGCAAAAATGGATGCTAATTCTTTCATCCCCTGAAAAATAGGGCGGGATTTCTTGAAACGGCGATTCGGTATCGCAGATGTTCATTCCCCGTCAAGACGGTTCCATTTGTCCGTCAATCGTATGTTATCTGGGATTGTGTTTTCCCTTCTCCCTCAAGGCATTCAAGATCTTCTCCGGGGTAATGGGAAGCTCTCTCACCCTCACCCCGATCGCATCGTAGATCGCATTGGAAATCGCCGGCGCCGTCGGAATCATCGTCGGCTCTCCTATCCCCTTCGCCCCAAACGGCCCATTCACATCCCGGCTCTCCACAAAG
>Ga0187770_10000127_pt1 | contig 34574 bp, 31 predicted proteins | sample 0116_SJ02_MP02_2_FD_133154 | JGI IMG/M metagenome (GOLD analysis project Ga0187770, IMG submission 133154) | Tropical peat soil microbial communities from peatlands in Department of Meta, Colombia - 0116_SJ02_MP02_20_MG | ecosystem: Environmental > Terrestrial > Soil > Wetlands > Peat | place...
GACCTGATCGGGGACGCGGGGCCCGAACGGTATCGGGCGGCGCTCGAAGCATGCCTCGACGACGACAATGTCGACGGCATCCTGATCCTGCTCACGGTCCAAGCGATGATCAATCCTCTCGCCGTCGCGGAAGCGATCGTCGACGTGCTCCAGTCGAAGACGTACCAGAACAAGACCATCCTCGCATCGTTCATGGGCAAGAGCCGGGTCAGCGAGGCGAACACGTACTTCGCCGGGCACAACATCCCGACGTACGACTCGCCGGAAATGGCCGTGAAGACCTACCTCACCATGTACCAGTACCGGCGGAACATCGACCTCCTCTACCAGACCCCCGAGGAGCTCTCGGTCGATTCGGCTCCGCCCCGACGACCGATCTCGGTCATTCTGCGGCGGGCCGCCCAGGAAGGGCGGGAGGTCCTCACCGAGGAGGAAGCGAAACGGGTGCTCAAATACTACGGCTTTCCCGTCGTCGCGACCGAAACCGCCGCCACCGCGGACGAGGCGGCCGAGAAGGCCCGCCACTTCGGTTACCCGGTGGTACTGAAGATCCTCTCCCCGGACATCCCTCACAAGTCGGAGGCTGGGGGCGTCGCTCTCGACATCGGATCGGAGGACGAGGTCCGTCGTCAGTTCGACGTCCTCATCGCCCGGGCGAAGGCGTTCAAGCCGGGCGCGCAGATTCTTGGCGTCACCGTCCAGCCGATGATCGCGAAGGGCGGGCACGAGCTGATCGTCGGGGGCAAGGTCGACTCGCTCTTCGGCCCCACGATACTTTTCGGCATGGGGGGCATCGGCGTCGAGCTCTACCGGGACACTGCGGTCGCGATCCCTCCCCTCAACACCACCCTGATCCGGCGCATGCTGGAGGAGACGAAGGTCTACCAGGTGCTGAAGGGCTACCGCAATCAGCCGCGGGCCAACCTCGAGCTCCTCGAGAAGACCCTGCTCCTGTTCTCGCAGCTCCTGGTGGACTTCCCGCAGATCAAGGAGATCGACATCAACCCCCTCCTCCTGAGCGAGAGCAAGGTCCACATCCTGGACGCCCGGATCCTCATCGACCGGGCGCTCGTGAACCGCCCGGTCGAAGCCCACGCGAACCTCGTGGTGAGCCCGTACCCGAAGAAGTACGAGGCGCGCTGGCGCATGCCGTCCGGGGAGGAAGTCCTGCTCCGGCCGATCAAGCCGGAGGACGAGCCGATGTGGCTCGAGATGTTCAAGGGATTCTCGGAGGAGTCGGTGCGCTACCGGTTCTTCCAGGTGATCAAGGACACTCCGCACGAGGTCCGGGTGCGCTACTGCAACATCGACTACGACCGAGAGATCGCGATCGTGCCCGAGATCGTCCAGAACGGGAAGCGGCGGATCCTCGGAGTGGGACGCCTGAGCATCGAACCGGACGGCAAGAGCGGAGAGTTCGCCATCATCGTGACCGACGAGTTCCAGAACGCTGGCCTCGGGACCAAACTCACCGACCACGTCCTCGAGGTCGCGGAGGACATGGGGGTCGAGCGGGTCTATTCGGTCATGCTCGCCGAGAACTACCGTGCGCTTTCCCTGATGAAGCGGATGGGGTTCTCGCTCACCTACTCCGACGACGGGACGGTCGAGGCGACGCTCAACCTCAAGGTATCCGGGGGCCCGGAGGTCCCTCCGCCCCCCGAGCCCCCGCGGTTGGCCGACGAGGATGATCTCGCCGGCACCGCGGCCCCCTCTTCCGGAGCCGCGAAGCCCTCACCCGGGGTCCACGGGGGCGGTGCGGCGGCCGACCACCCGACGACCCCGGCTCACTGAGCTTCGCAGGCCCGCACCCTCGCTGTTGTCCGAGTCAGGTCACGTCCCCGCCGACGCGGTCAGGGTGATCTCGAACTGGCAGGTGATGCCCTGGTACTCGTTCCCCAATCCCGAAGGGAGTCCGAGGGTGCCGGTGTAGGGGATCGACCCTTCCGCGGGAACGGCCAGCGGACCGAACGGCCCGCCCGAGACATCGTAGCCGTTCGGGTACGGGGAGAACGAGTCCCAGTACGTGAAGACCAGGCAGTCCTCGGCAGGGTTCACGCACGTGACTTCGGAGTAGACGTTCGCGGGAAGCGAACCCCCGTTGTTGAGGGTCCCCGTCACCGTGCAAGAGTCCCCGGGGGCCATGTTAAGGGCTGTGATCACGAGGGTATCCGAGCCGTTGTTCGTGGTCGACGTCGACGCGCTACAGCCGCTGACATCGCTCCAGTAGAGTGGGCCGAGAGTCCCGGCCGACGCATTACCTTTGATGAAGGCCGACGTGGTGAACGCGGCGAAGCCGATGCCCCCGACCGCCGCGATCGCGACCACCACCACCAATCCCGCCAACCACCGCTTTCCCATGCTCCGTACCTCGTGGGTCCACCGACCCGCAGTTGAGGAGGGAAGGGGTGGGTAATACCCAACTGAATCTTGATGGAAGATTGTCCCTACAAATCGTCTAAATCATACGGTTACGCCCAACCGGGGCGAGGTCCGGTCCGGGACTCGAGGTAGGCTACTCGTCGCTATCGATTTCTCTAGAGATTCGAACCGCCTCGGTCGAGCCGACTGCCAAGAGCCCGAGACCAACCGTCCAAAGCGCGGGGACTGCAAACGCCGCGACTCCAGCGAGGGACGCGTACCAGAAAGATATCACGAGGATCACCGCGACCCCGGCCGTCCCCAGCAACGCCAGGGCTACCTCGGGTTGATCCAGAAATGCGGCGAACGCCGACCCAGCAAAACTAAGCAGTACTAGGAGAAGGAAGAGTGTGGAGAAAACAACATAGCTATCGTAGTTACCGCCAATCACTGCCAGCCAATAGAAGGTCCCTAGCAGGAACAAGAGTCCCCCGAACACAGCGGCCCCGCGCAGAGCGTAAACGGAGTTCTCGTCCCAAAGGAAGGCCCCCGAGAACCAGTTCTTCGGGCCGAGTGCCTGCTCCGTTTCGGCAGCTGTCGGATACGTGGTGTCGGAGAAGACCCGATTCGGTATCGTCACCGACGTACCGGAAGGCGACTGCGAGATTTACGCATTTCCGAGCACGCGTTCGCCGCGTTAGGTCAGTCCGCGTTTCCTTGGTCGAGAGTCCGGGCACCGGCCCGGCTTTCAGTGTTGGGAAAGCGAGGGGTCGTGGGAGTCGACCGGGTCTACTGACCTCGGACCCGAGGTCGTCGTTCTGGTGGCACAGGTGAAGGTAGGCCCATCGACAAATACGAACCGCAGCTTATCCAACGGCGGGCGAACTCGATGTCCGATTTGATGTTCAAGGGTAGGGTCTTTGACGGAATGGACTTCCACGAGTCTGGGGTCGTGAGGATCGACACCGATCACGGGGTCATCCAGAGCGTTGGCGAGCGAGGGGAGGTCGAGGAACCCAAGGGGGCGAAGAAGTTCGAGCCCAAGAACGCCACCATACTCCCCGGGCTCATCGACGCCCACGTCCACTTCTACTCGGCGAAGGGCGAGGGGGTAACGGCATGGGCATCGGTTCCCGACACGCTGGCGGTTCTCCGAGGGGCCGGCGACATGAGGCGGCTCCTCCACTCCGGGTTCACCGCCGTCCGGGAGCTCGGGACCAAGGGGGGAGTGCATCTTGCACAGGCGGTCGCCGAGGGGTCTATCGAGGGCCCTGAGGTCGTCTCCTGCGGAAAGGCGCTCGCCCAGACCGGGGAGGACGACGACCCTCCGGCTTTCCCTCTCGAGCTGGCGCAGCAGCTGGCCTCCTACACCTACTTCTGCGACGGCCCCTGGGAATGCCGAAAGGCGGTCCGAAAGGTGGCCAGAGACGGAGGCAAGGTGGTGAAGTTCTACGCTTCGGGGGCCTTCTCCCGAGGAGGCAGAATCAAGCCCAACTTCACGAAGGAAGAGATCGGAGCCATCGTAGACGAGGCGAGGCGCCTGGACCTGAAGGTAGCGGCCCACGCCTACGGGGAGGAGGCGCTCACGAGCGTCGTCGACGCGGGGGTGGACTCGATCGAGCACGGGCTGGGACTCACGTCGAAGGTCGCCAGCGCGGTGGCGAAGAAGGGGATTTTCTACGTTCCCACCTTGGTGACCTACAGCAACCCTGCCTACGAGAACCGGTACAACGAGATGGTGAAACGCCACCTCTCCGAAGACATGGTGATCGCGAAGGAACACGGAGTGAAAGTGGTGATGGGGTCGGACATCGTCGGGGACTCGGCTCGACCCCACGGCAGGAACTACGAGGAGATCGCGGCCGAGGCGAAGGTCCTCGGAAACAGAGAGGCACTGATCGCGGCCACGTCGAGAGCGGCCGAATGCCTCGGCCTGGAGAACAGCGGTCTCCTGAAGGCGGGGTTCCGAGCGGACGCGGTAATCGTCAAAGGAAACCCCGTCGAGAATGTGGAGGCGCTCGCTCCGGAGAATATCCTCTACGTCATCCGGTCGGGGAAGTTGATCACCCCCGTGCGATGATCGATTGATTGTTCCCTCGACGAAACTTCAGGCAAGACATCCCCGCGGGATGTGGCTGACCCAGCGGGCGCACGAACGCGTGAGTCCGATCCAAAAAAGTGCCGGGCGGGACCCGAGACCTGAACTCGGGCGAGGCTACTATTCGGAGTCGGCTTCTCGGGAAATCCGAATCACTCCGAAGACCCCAACCACCATGAGTTCGATACCGACGGCCCAGAGTGCGAGGACCGTATACAGGTCAGGACCCGCAGCACCGGGATTCGAGAACAGGGCGCCCGGGCTTGCGATGAGGTTGGGAGGATCCGTGAGTGCCACCACCCCCGTCACCACGGCCGTTCCCAGCAGTACGAGTGCTACCTCGGTCTGCCCCAGAAAGGCGAGGAACGCCGACAGAAGAAAACACAGCAGGAATAGAGCGATGAACCCGCCCTGGATACCGGTCGCCGCCTGCCAATAGAGAAGCCCCAGGACGAACAGGAGGCCCCCGAGGAGGGCGGCCGCCCGCCACGCAAAGAAAGCATCGTCATCCGAGATGAAGTCCCCGGCCCACCAGTTCCTCGGAGCTTGCGCGTTACGAATCTCGGTGGTCGTTGGATAGGTAGTGTCGGAGTAAATCCGATAGGGGATTGCCATCAGGCCGAGAAATGGCGACCGGTGATTTACGCATTTCCCAGACCGAACCCCTATCGTGAGAAACCCCCTGCGGTGTTCCGAAGGTCGTGGACGGATGGACACTCCGGGAATACCCAGGCCTCCCTCGCCGTAAACGCCCGTTTCGGCTCGAGCCAGCGGCTGAGGGCTCAGGTTTCCACAGCTCGATATACGGCAACGCTCTCGTCCGAACCGAGGTCGGCAGGCCGCGCGAACGACGCCGCTTCTCAAAACCGTGCAGATCCTGACCATCGAGGAACTTCCCGCCGAGTTGACCGGCCCCTGGGGGGCCCTCGTCTGGACCGACCAGGACTATCCCCTGGACCAGGCACTTTTCCGAAAGGCCCGGGCTCTGGGAGTCCCGTTCGCGGACTACGGCGGTCTCGTGGCTGTCGAGGGAAAACGGGTACTCGCCCAGGTGACGGTCGAATACTATCCTATGACCATCGGGGACGGGCGGGAGACGTTCGTCGGCGTGGCGGGCGTCGTTACACGACCGGATGCCCTCCGTCGGGGACTTTGCTTTCGACTGTTAGAGGAGGTGCATCTCCGGGAATCGATCCGAGGTCATCGACTGGCGATGCTCTGGACGCACCGAACCTGGGGCGCGCACCGCCTGTACGCGCGGCTGGGCTACCGAGACCTCTATTCACCGCCCACGGCGGTTCTGCCACCTCGCACCAGTACGCCCACGCGGCTTCCCGACGGGTTCGGGGTTCGGGCCGCCCGGCGGGGCGACGCGGCACTGTTGGAATCGATCTTTGCACGAGGGACCCGGGGCCGGTACGGTTTTGTCACCCGATTTCCGAACTCGTTTGGAGCGCGTATCGCGATGGGCTGGAGAGCGTCAAAGGACCACCACCTGCTCTTCAGAGGATCCCGAGCCGTGGGGTATTTCTTCGCATCCGAGAACCCTCGTTTCCTCGGAATCTACGAAGGGATGGTCACCGAGCGGAACCTGCTCCCCCCGTTGCTCGATTCGATCCAGTGGTATGCGCGAGGCCGATGGCTGGCACTCGCGCACACGACCCTCGTGAACGATGCGCGCGAACACCTTCGAGCCCGTGGGTTTTCCCTCACTCCGGACTGTCATTCGGTCCTGATGGCTCGGTCGATCTCGGGCACCTCATCGCGACGGTTGGCGTCGTTGCGCCAGATGGTTCGAGATTCCCGGTTCTCTTGCCATCGTGGGGACATGTTCTGACGTCGCTGTGGCTAGCGACATGACCCGCGCCCGAGCAAACGGGGTGGTTTCAGAAAGTGGACACGGGGGGATTTGAACCCCCGACCTCTGCTTTGCGAAAGCAGCGATCTTCCGCTGATCTACGTGCCCGCGGAGGCGGGGATAGGGGCCTCCGCTTAAGCCCTTTGGAAACTCCTTCACCCCGAAGCCAAGCCTTCTCGAAGGGCGGATAGCCGCCGGCCCAGCGGACCTTCGGACTCAAACGGCCGCGATCGCGAGTCCGGAGACCCGCAATTCCGACCCTTGGTCGGAACCGGCCGAGGTCTTGGAATTCGAATTGGACCCTTCCCCCGCGGTGCCGGGGGGACTCGGCGGGTGAGACGGACCCGAGCCCGACTTTCCGCCCATGGAACGCCTCGTGAGGACCAGACGTTGTTCCGCGGAGTCGTACCGGAAGAGGTCCGCGTACCGCCCCCAGTTGACAATGTTCTGCACCGCCTCGTCGGCCGGGGCGGTCGTGAACGAGATGATCTGGGCGAGGTCCTCGTCCGAGAGGGAATGCTCGGGGGCGCTCTCGAGGGCACGGAGCAGGGTCCGGAAGAGCGTCGTCTTGCGCAACTGCTCACGGATGATCGCCTTTCGGTCCCGAATGGTCCCACCGACCAGTTTCTTCCCAAGGTCGGTGAACGAGACGCGCCCGTCCACGACCTTCACCAGTTGCAAGACCTCGGCGAACTCGAGCGCCGGGAAGATTTCATCGATCTCGAGGTCCAGGTCGTCTGCGAGGAGGGCGACGTCCTCAGACCCCTTGTGCGTGTTCAAAAGGACGAGCAACCCCATCATCTCGGTCGGGTTGCACTTCGGGAAGGTCGTCGGCACTTCGTTCCTCGGGGAGTCTCCGTACCGAGGTCCGTTCTATAAGTCTTACCCGGGGGCCGCAGAGCCCTCGGAAAGCCGGTTCCGCGATGCGGCCGCTCCTCCTTCGGTGATCAGCGAGAACACGCGGTCGGTCAGGTCGTAGAACGCGGCCGACTTGCGGTCGCGGGGCCGGGGCAGTTCCACCTCCACCTGCGCCAGGATCTGGCCGGGGCGCCGGGAGAGCACGATGACCCGGTCCGCGAGCTGAATCGCCTCCTCGATGTTGTGGCTGACCAAGAGAACGGCGTCGGGCGGCAGCTGGGGGTCGCGCCAGAGCTGGAGCACCTCTTCGCGGAGACTCTCTGCGGTGAGCGGGTCCAGCGCGCTGAACGGCTCGTCCATCAGTAGGACCGCCGGCTCCACCGCGAGGGCACGGGCGAGGCCTACCCGCTGGCGCATCCCTCCGGAGAGCTCCCGCGGGTACGCCTCCTGGAAACCCTCGAGCCCGGTCACCGAGATGTACCTCTCGACCTGGGCGCCGATCCGGGCCCGGTCCCAGCCGAGTGCCTCGAGCCCGAAGGCGACGTTCTGAGCGACCGTGAGCCAGGGATAGAGCGCGAAGCTCTGGAAGACCATCGCCATCTGGGGGCAGACGGTGTCGACCTTCTCGTCCCGGAAGTAGATCTCTCCCGACGTCGGATGGTCCAGGCCCTGGATCAACCGTAGGAGGGTCGATTTTCCGCATCCCGACGGGCCCACAATCGCGACAAAATCCGAGTCCTTCACCTCGAAGGTGATGTCGTGCATGATCGAGATCGAACCGTGGCGGGAGGCGAAGCTCTTGTCGACGTGCTCCACCCGGATGAGCGCCACGTCCCCGCCCCCTCGTCACCCCGACCCCGGTCTCAGTCGTACCGGTAGCGGTCGACCGCACGGCGGTAGAGCGGCTTCCATATGAGCTCGTTGATGGCGATGACGGTGGCAATGAGCGCGAACAACGCTGCCACCATGAGCGGATAGCCTCCGGCGTTCGACTCGGCGTAGCCGATGTCGATCAGCTGACCAATCCCGAGGACGCTCAAGGACTGGTTCGAACCGACCTTGAGGTACTCGGCGACGATCAGCGTGTTCCACCCTCCTCCGAACGCCGTGATGGATCCGGTGATGAGGGCCGTGAACGAACCGGGGACGAGCACACGACGTAGGAACTTCCGGCCCTTCAGGCCGAACGAGCGGGCGGCCTCCTCGAGGTCCGGGGGAATCGAACGGATTCCCGAAAGGAGGTTGAAGAAGAGATACCAGATCATCCCCGTCATGAGCATCAGGACGGAGGCGCCCTCCGCACTGATGACCGGCACGAGTTCGAAGATGATCACGGGGAAGAGCGCAGTGGCGGGGAAGGAAGCGATGACCTCGACAATGGGCAGTCCCACGCGTCGCGCGCGGGCACCCCGTGCCATCAGGATCGCGAGCGGAAGCGAGATCCCGAGGCAGACGGCGTAGGCCGCGATGAGACGCAGCATGGAGGCACCGACCGCGAACGGGATCTGCAGCATCTGCGCCCGGACCGGGGGCAGGATGGTCCCGCTGAACACGGTGTAAACGGCGACGACGATGGCGATCAGCATGAGCCAGACCAAGACCAGTATGGTCCCGAGCGAGAGGTGATAGATCACCGATTGGCGTCGGCGGCTCGGGGTCCGGCTCGGGTGGACGGTGATCGCCGCCAGCTGCACGAGCGGAGTGCTGAGGCGCGTAACACTCGAGCGGACTCCGCGCGTGACGTACGCGGCCGCCCGGCGGAACCGACCGGAGGTGCCGGCCGTGGGAGCCACCTCTCCCTCGCCGGCGGGCGCCTGGTCGTAGCGGAACCGCTCCGCCCAGTGACCAAGGGGCCGCCACAGCGCGAAGTCGAGCACCGCGATGACGATCACGAGGACGATGAGTCCCGCGACGAACTGCGCACCGTTGTGGTCGCTCGCCGCGAACGAGAGAAAGCTTCCGATACCCGGCAGGGCCTTTCCGTTGGTGGTGAAGATCTCGGCTTCGACGAGGAAGAACCAGCCTCCGGTCCACGATAGAACGGAGTTGTAGACAAGTCGGTTCACCGTCGCCGGGAAAAGGAGGCGCCGGAACCGAAGCCAGCCCCGAAGCCCGAACGTATCGGCCGTCTCCCGAAGGTCGGAAGGGACCGTCTTCAGGGATTCGTACACCCCGAAGACCATGTTCCAGGACATCGAGGTGAAGATCAGGATCACCGACGCCAGGTTGGGCCCGAAACCCGATGGCTGAAGATTATAGAGCACGAGGACGACGATCGGGAAGAACCCGAGGATCGGGACGGACTGGAGGATGTCGAGGATTGGGATCATCACCCGCTCCCCGGTCCGGTGCGCGGCCGCGTAGTAGCCGTAGGAAAGCGCGAACGCGAGCGAAAGCAAGTAGGCGGCCGACATCCGCAGGAACGAGTACGAGACATCGACGGTGGCAGTGGGCAGGTAGCCCGCGAGACTCCCGAGCGAGAAGGCGGGGTCGGTGGTCGCGACCAGGCCGATGGCCGCGGGGACCGCGAGGTAGAGCAGGGTCGCGGGGCGGCTCCAGCGAAGCCGCTCCGAGTTAGGGGAAGGGCCCGTCCCTGCCGCCATCCCGGAAGTCGCCGAGTCGTTGAGACTTGCTACGGAATCCGCTAGGCCGGTCAAGTGGGTCCCCCCCTTTCCCGCCATGCGACGTCTCGGGCATGGTTGGGCGGGGGACGGCCCGTGTCTATTTGTGCCGTGTGGTCGAACCACGAGCCGGACCGTTCGGAGGCTCGTGCACGCGGCAACGTTTATAGACGGCCCGACGCTGGCTACCTCGTAGCCCCGTAGTGTAGTGGCCAATCATGCGAGACTCTGGATCTCGCGACGCAGGTTCGAACGCCGCGGAGGTCGGATTCCCCGACGGCCGAAACTCCTGCCGGGGCTACTCTCGCTGTTCGCTCGCGCTTCCGGTGCGGGGGTGCTCCAGCTCGGCCAATCCGCCCGAATCGTTCGGGGGGGCTACCGAGGCAGGGCTTAGGACCCTGTTGCCTAGGGCATTCGCCGGTTCAAAAGGTCGGCCGGCCGATGAGGCCGGCCACCGGGAACTCCGGCCCCCCGCACTTTCGCTGCTGCCCTGAGGACCCGGAGATGTCCGAACCACTGTCGTTCCGGTCGCCCTCCGAGCTCCTCGCGCTTACGCCCTCCCAGGCCGACGATCTTCTCGACGCCCTGGAGCAACGGGTACCGGTTCGACCGGCGCTCGTAGAGCTCCCGGAGGAGGGTGCCGAGGAGGCGGTCGTCTTCGGGGACAGCCACGGCGACTGGCGGTCGACGGAAGAGGTCGTCCGGAGGTACCGAGAGGGCAATCGCTGCCTGGTAGGGCTCGGCGACTACGTCGACCGCCCGCCCGACGACTGCGGGGCCGGCTCCGTAGCGAACGGGCTCTACTTGCTCGAGCTCGTCGCCGAGCGCCCCGGTCGCGTGACCCTGATCCAAGGAAATCACGAGGTGGTCCGCCGTATCCCCGCCGTTCCCCATCACCTCCCCGACGAGGTGGATGAGCTCTGGGGCCCGGACTCTACTCGCTACGACCGCCTGCTCGGTCTCTTCGAGCGCGGACCTCTCGCGGTGACCACCACGAACGGGGCGTACCTTGCCCACGCGGGATTCCCGCGCGGGCGGCTTCCGATCCCTTGGACGAAGGCGTTCGATTCACCGGACGACGAACGTCTCGCGGAGATCACCTGGGCCGAATGCGACGCGTCGCGGATTCGACGCGGCGCCGCCCGGGCGTGGGGGGAACGCGACCTCGACCAGTTCTTCCGGGAGACCGGCCTCTCGCTCATGCTGCGCGGTCACGACCCGGATATCACGGGCCGAGTGCTCTACGGCGGGCGCTGCCTCACGCTCCACACGTCCCGCATCTATGAGCGGTACGGAGGCGTGATCATCGCCCATCTTCCCCTCCAGTCCCCTCTTTCCACCGTGGCGGCCTTGAAGGTGGAGCACCTTCCGACCGAAGGTCGCTCGTACCCCTTTCCAGCGTGAGAAAAGCCCGCGCCGGCCCTCGAAGGTTCAGGCGCTCCCGAACAGCGCCTTCTCGGCCTCCACGACCTCGGTCGGACCGGCCGCCTCGCGATACCTCTCGAGACGTTCCCGGTTGATCGTGAGGAACTCCGGCCCGCCCGCAAAGCCCTCGATCACGCGTTCGGCCTCCGCGACCCGGCCGAGGACATAGAGGGCGGCGCTGAACGCCTCGACGGTCGTCAGCTGCGCGACTCTACCGTAGTGCTGCGGGTTGGCGGCGACCAGCATCGGGAGCCGACGATGGGACCCATGCCGCCGTCTCCCGGCCTCGTCGCCCGGGAACGTCCCCCGGGAGGAGAGCCGGTTCCAGGAACAGTCCACGATGAGCAGTCCGCCGTCCCCAGCCGCCTCTCCGTCGGCGGTCGACAAGGGGGTCGGGGCGTACGGGTCCAAGATCACCGGGCCCGGAGACCCCCTGGCCGTCAGGGCGGCCGGTCTCGCCCGTCGCCATCGAAGGAGCCGCCGGCCGGTGCACGCCTTCGGATGGTCCTCCCCGGTGAGCTCGATGAGGAGGCGGATGGCGGACGGGCTACGGCGCCTGGGCGTACTCCCGGAAGATCGCATGCATTTCCCGGGTCAATCGCAGGGCGTCCGCCTTCGGCCGCTGCCAGAGGTTGCGACCGAAGATGATTCCGGTCGCGCCCGCATCCATCGACGAGCGTACCTTCCGCAGGAGTTCCTCGTCGCCGACCTTCTCGCCGCCCGAGACCAGAACGAGGGACCGGCCCGCGCTCTGGACCACCTTGCGGAACGCCTCCATCGGGGAGAGGCGGAGGGTGTTGTACGGCGGCGGGCTGTCGGCGTCCTTCTCCGAGGCGACCGGGTAGTTCAGCTTCACCACGTCCGCTCCGAGTTCGTGGGCAACGCGCGCCGCGTAATCGACCGCGTAGAGGCTCTCCTTGCCACCCTTCTTCCCCACGGCCTCACCGCGCGGATACGCCCAGACGACCACGGGCATCCCGAGACGCAGGGCCTCCTTGCGGACCTCGAGGAACTGGAGGAAGTCCCGGTCCTGCGCCGGCGAGCCTACGTAGATCGTGTAGCCCACCGCATCCGCCCCGAGGCGCACCGCGTCCTCGACGGTGCCGGTGAGAGGGCTAAACGCCTGGGCATCGCCCGGGATGGTGGTCTTCCCGTTGAGTTTCAGGATGAGGGGAACGTCGCCCGCGTACTCGTGGAAGTACTTCTCCGCAAGCCCGATATGCAGCGCGATCGCGCTGAAGTTCCCCTCGCGGGCCAGGTCGTACTGATACTGGGGGTCGAGCGCGTCCGGATTGGGAAAGAAGTCGACCGGCCCGTGCTCCAGTCCCTGGTCGATCGGCAGCACCAAGAGCGTGCCGCCCCCCGGGCCGTGCGAGTAGAGGAGCCGCTTCAGTCGGGCCATCTTCCCGGGGCCGAGCCCCAGACGACTCAGGTGAGGGCGGGGGTATCGGTGGGGGGTAGCAGGAGTCGGCGCACCGCCGGTGATGGCGGGCCCGGCAGACGGTTCGCTCATCGGGACACCGACCGCCGAGGACGGGTCACCGCGATTTAACAGTTGGTCCCCGTCGTTCGGTCTATCGGGCGCCTCCTCGGGACAAAACCCTTTATGGTCCGCGTTCGCGTCCTCCCCCTCTCAGTCGGGGTCGTCGAGCTCCATGCGTTCTCAGGTCGTCATCGTCGCCACCCTGGTGCTCAACGGCGCGCTGTTTGCCTTCAACCTGGACGTCGCCATCATCTCGGGAAGCCGGGCGGTCCTGGCCCAGGCCATCTACAGCGTCACCGACCTCGTCGGGGCGGCCCTCCTCCTCTGGGGGCTCTATGCCTCTCAGCTGCCCGCGGACTACCGTCACCCGTTCGGTCGGGGGAAGGAGCGGTTCTACTGGGCGCTGATCTCGATCGTCGTGACGTTCACGATCGCCGGGCTCCTGGCCCTCTCGACCGGGGTGGACCAGTACGCGAGCCCCGTCGCCGTCACCCACATCGGGGAAGCCCTGATCGTCATCGGCGTCACGCTCCTCGTGAGCGCCGTCAGCATCGCCGTCACGTTGCGCGAGGTGCGGCGCGCACGGGAGACGCTGCAGTCGTTCCTGGAATCCCGTCGCATCGGCCTCAAGTCCGTGTTCTACCAGGACGTCGTCTCGATCGTCGGCTGCATCGTGGCGTTCTTCGCCCTCCTCATCATCTACCGGACGGGCCGCTACCAAGCCGATGGCATCGCGGCGATCATCGAAGGGGTGTTGCTGATCATCACGGGCCTCGTCCTCACGCTCGAGAGCCACGGCCTCCTCATCGGACAGGCGCTCGACCCGGAGGAGGCGCGGACGATCCTCAGCGTCGTCGAACGGGACCCCCGGGTGTCCAAAGTGCGGGCCCTCCAATCGATGGTGCTGGGACCGGATGACGCGCTCCTAGCGCTGCGGATCAACTTCCACGACGGGCTCACTACCGACCAGATCGAGAAGGCGATCGACGAGGTCACGCTCGCCCTCCAGCAGAGCCACCCGCTGCTCCGCCACGTGATCATCGAGCCGGAATCGTAGGGCGGTCGAGCGCCCCGCCCAGCTCCCGGAAGCGTGCGGCGGTCAGCGCCGCCACGCTCACGGCAAGGGCTCCGAAGAAGATGTAGAGCCCGGTATTCCCAAGGTGCGAATACAGCTGGGACGAGGCGATGAGCCCGGCGAACATCCCGACCGAGATCGTGAGCGAGTAGATCGCCATGGTCGTCGCTCGCCCCACCTCGTGGGAGAGGTCGGTGAGGGCGGCCAGCGCCGCCGGCCCGTAGATGAGCGTGAGCACCACGCTCGCCCCGATGCCGATCAAGAGCGGCAGAATGGCGCCGAACGCGACGATCAGCGACGCGAAGACCATCAGGAGAACGAAACCGGTCGCGCCCACTCCCATCATGCGGATCCGGCCGAACCGGTCCGCGAAGCGGCCGAACAGCGGCTGGGTGAGGATCAGCACGAGACCGCCGACGCCGATGAGGGCGGCCAGCTCGACCGTCGAGATCTTGGCCCCGCTCACCGCCGATGCGAGGAAGACGAGGACCGTCCCGATCAGCATGTAGATCGCCAACCACGGGAGCGTCACGAGGAGCACGCTCCGGCGAAAGACGTGCCGCGCGACCTCCCGGAACGAGTAGGCGGCGCGACCGCGACGTGCCGGTTGGCCCCGGGTCAGGAGGACGGCGCACGCGAGGCCCGCCGCGAGGATGGCCGCGCCGAGAAGGAACGCGAGGCCGAGGGAGGAGTTCGGTACGGCTCCCTTGATGAACAGACCGAACGCGAACCCGGTGATCCACCCGGAGAGGCTCATCGCGTCGAACCGACCCATCTCGAACCCCCGCTCGCTGAGGCCGGAGAAGTCGGCCACAAGGGCGAGGCTGGAGGCGAGGATCGCCCCGCTCGCGATCCCGTAGCCGAGGTTGGCCGCGGCAAGGAGGGTGGGGTCGCGGGTCAGTCCGAGAAGCAGGAAGATCACGGCCGCGGAACCGATGCCGAGGAACAGGATCGGGAAGCGACCATACCGGTCGGCGGCAGCGCCCGCAAAGAGGACGGTCGAGAACTCCCCGGCTGGAGAGAGTGCCGCGATGATCCCCACCGTGCCGACCGTTCCCTCATCGAGGGCGTTCGATTGGCTGGAGATGTAGGCCGCGAGGATGGCGACCGTGATGCCGAAGGCGAATCGGACGAGAAAGGTTGCTGAGAACACCGCGAGCAGGGGTCGCCCCTCATGCTGCGGGATCGGGACGGGCGGCTCCGCCACGGTCCCCCGTCAGGCGGAGGCGGGAGCGCGCTCGATGAGCTCGATCCACACGTCGTTCGGGTCGAGGACGAACGCGATGCGGGACGACCCTCCCGAGAGCCGATACGGCTCCTTCGCGACGCGCACGTTCTTGGTGCGAAGGCGCATCAACGTTCGGTCGAGGTCGTCCACCTCGAAGGCGAGGTGGTCGAGTTGCTCGCCCGCTTCGAACGACTCTTTCCCGTCCCAGTGGGTGAGCTCGACGCGCGCTCCGCTGATGGGGTCACGGACGAACGCGATCTCTGCGTGGTTCTCGGGTATCGTCCGCCGGCGCTCGAACTGCAGTCCGAGCATCTCCGTGTAGAACGCCAGACTCTCGTCCATGTTCCGCACGGTGATGGACGTATGGAGGAACTTCATCTCGCGCCCGTCCGCGGGAGCGACTGCGTGTACAAAAAGCTCGGGAGGAACCTACGGGTGTCCGTAGACGACCCGCAGCGGTCCGGACCCCGGGGTCCAACCGGGCTCGACCCGGACGAACCCGACCCGCTCGAACTGAAGGATCTCTCCGGGTCCTGCCGTCGCGAGCGTCGATTCACCGAGGCCTTTCGAGTGGTCTCCGTCGATTCCCAGGAGGTCGACGGGGACCGCCCCTTCGATGCCTACCCATTGGAGACGTGGGAGCTTTCGGTTCTCGCGGCTCGTGAACGCCGCCCGCATCGGCCCCTCCGCCGGCACGCCGCCCGGGTCGAGCCGAACGTTGACGAGGTCCTTGAGACGGACCTCCTCGCCCGCGTGGGCCGCAAGGTCGCGACGCGCGAGATAGAACGACGGTCCGGCCGCAACCGTGCGGCTTCCGAGCTCCGGACGGTCGGGGTGGTTCGGGAGGGTCACGTGGGAAAGGTCGAAGGGATATCCCTCCACCTCGAGGCGGACCGGCTCCGCGACGAACGCACGACGGACGGTGGTCGCGTCGATCCGCTTGCGGTTCTCCGCATAGAGGGTCTCCGCCGGCACCTCGATGTCGGCGAGAGACATTCCGAACGACAGAATGAACTCCCGGAGAGTGTCCATCGAGATCCCGCGACGCGCGAGGGAGCGGAGCGACCAGGTCCGGGGGTCAGCGTATCCGTCGTAGAGGCCGCTCTTGACCTCCTTGTACGACTTGCTCTTCGAGACTTTGGCCTCTCGCACCCGGAGGAGCCCGAAGTGGACGAACGGGGGCCCCGGGATTCCAAGAAGGTCCCACAGGTAGCGTTGCATGCGATCTTCCATCACGAGGTCTTTCCCGCGCAGGACGTGCGTGACGCCGAGTTCGACGTCGTCCACGGCCCAGGAGAACTCCAGCATCGGCCAAAGCCGGTATTTCCGGCCGACCCGGGGGTGGTCGATGTCGCTGATCCGCATCAGCACCCGGTCGCGAAAGGCGGGGTCCGGGTCGGCCATGTCGGTCTTCAGTCGGAGGACGGCCTCCCCTGGGCCGTAGGAGTTCCCCAACATCTTCTCCCACTCCTCGAGCGCCTCCGGGACCGTCTGCGCTCGCTCGGGGCACGCGACCCCGGCGGCGCGATTCTTGCCGAGCAGCTCCTGCGGGCAGCGGCAGACGTAGGCCGCCCCCTTCTCGATGACGCGGCGGGCCCACGGGTAGAAGAGGGGGATCCGGTCGGACTTGTAGTGGACCTCGTCGGGATGGACGCCAGCCAGCTCGCAATCGCCCAGGATGAGGTCGAAGAACTCGGTCTCGATCCGTTTTTCCGCCGAGCCGGCGGTGTCGTCGAACACGAGGAGAAGTTTCCCGTTGTACCGCTCTCGGTACAGCTGGTTCACGAACAGCATCCTCGAGTTGCCGATGTGGAGGACCCCGCTCGGGAACGGCGCGAGCCGGAGCACCACCTTGCCCTTCTCGGCGCCCAGCAGTTCGGGGAAATCGGGGGCCTCGCTCCTCGTCGACTTCGGGCCAGGAGCCTGCGCTCCTCCGAGTTGCGCCAGCCGGTCTTCCAGTTCGGCGAGCGGGAGCCCACGGATTTCGGCGACCACCTCGGAAACGAGCGAACGTACCTCATCGGCCTGCGATCGGAGGGTCGGGTCGGTTGCCATCAGCCGGGCCACGATCGGACCAGGGTGCGCGGTCCCCTCATGGGCCAGCGCGTTCTCGAGCGCGGCCCGACGGGCCTGGTCGGCGACCTTCGGGAAAAGCGCCACGACCGCCGCGACCGTCCCGTGGATTAAAGGGGTTCCCTCGGGGACGTCGTCTCGCCCGCCGGCCGGGAACGGGTCGGTCGCGCCATCGCTTCCGCCACCGCCTCGGCGAGCGTGATCTCCCCTTGGAGCACGCGGTGGGCGCTCGAACGAGAAATCGTGAGACGTCCTCCGCTCCCCTCCCGGCTGAGTCGCTGGAGGTTCGCGATTTCCCCGGGGGTCACCGTGAGAGGGAGCGGCTCCCGGACCGGCCGACCCCGGAAATGGGCGATCGTGCGCGCCGCCGCGGCGTCGCGGGGCCTTCGGCGCCCGCGCGGGGTCGTCCCCTGCTCGTCAACGAGTTCCACGGACCGGTGATGTTCGAGGAGCGAATTCACGATCCGGTTCCGGGCAGGGGGGTCCCCGCGACCGACCCGGAACAGTACGGGACGGCCGGGGAATCGGTGGCGTAGGTGGTTCGCAAACGTTCCGGCCGACTCGGGCGAGTCGAGCTCTCCTTCGGCGAGGATCGTCGGGCCTGCCAGGACCGAGTAGCCCGGTCGCGGTCCGGGGTCGAGACCCACCACGATCGCCTCCGTCGCGTCCGCGGATTCAAGGGCATGGTGGACCGCGGCCGCGAGGCTTCGCCGATCCGCCGCCTCACCCACCGGAAGCACGTTCGAGTGCGCGATCAGCGGCGCCTCCGAGGTGGAGGTCAGCACCACCGCTACCCGGTCGGGAATTCGGTCGCCGGGCAGAAGGCTGATCGTCGGGACACGCCGCTCCCGCAGGAATCCGGCGAGCTCGTGGTAGAGCCCCGGGTCCCGAGTCACGAGCGCGACCGAGCGGTGTCTCACTGAACCCCTGACGGTGATATACGCCATTAACCTTGCCCCCGAGCGTGACCGTCTGCCTCCATTGCGGCGAACTCGCAACCGAGGGCGCGCTGTTCTGCACAAAGTGCGGATACACCCTGCCCCAGGTGGACGCCGCCGCCGGAACCGGCACGAGGCCTGCGGCGCCGCTCCCACCAGCCCCTCCGCCTCCTGCCGGGAGTCCGCCTCCGCCACCTCCGCGTCCGTTACCAACGGCCCCCTTGGTCGGCGGAGGTTGGGTCTATGCACCCACCGGCTACGCGGTCCTTGCCCCTCCTCCGGTGCCGGGCGCGGTGGGCCCGATGCCGCCCCCTCCCGGGGGCAAGTACTGTATTCGATGCCGGACGGTCATCAGTCGCGTCGCGGTCTACTGCCCGGTATGCCAGCAACCACAGTCCTGAGGCGCACCGGGCGACGGGGCCGCCGCACCAACGCGATGGTGCGCATCGCGCGTCGGCGTGTCGCTGACCTGTTCAATCTCGCGGAACGGGAGTCGCTCGGTGGCCACCCCGAACTCGCCGACCGGTATGTGACGTTGGCCCGCCGTATCGGGATGCGTTACAACGTGCGCCTTCTGGGCGAATACCGGGAGCTGTACTGCCGGACGTGTTCCGCCTTCTGGGTCGAGGGGCGGACCGTTCGCACCCGCTTGCGCTCCGGACGCCGAGTGCGCACTTGCCTGAAATGCGGGCACCAACGTCGGACGCGTACTTCGACCCGGGTCGCTCGCGCATCGTTGCCGGCCGACCCAAGCGCTCGTGAAGTGCGACGGGACGAAGGGGCTCTCTCGGTCCCGATCGGCGACGAGAGCGACTTGGTGGACGAGGAAACGGAAGACGAATAAGGTCCTCCGTCTCCTCGCGTCGATGACGCCGGGGTGGCCGAGCGGCCAAAGGCGGCAGACTCAAGATCTGCTCTCGCAGGAGTTCCCAGGTTCGAATCCTGGCCCCGGCATCAAAGCCCAACACGCCTCCCCCGCTGGGGAAGCAAAGGACCTTGCTGGAGAGCGTGATTTACTCACCATGTCCGCCCCTCCGCCTCCCCCGCCAAGAGCCAACCTGCCGTGGTGCCCCAACTGTAGGCAATCACTCCGACTCGACGACATCGGGAGCATGAAGGGGGGCGGCGGCTTCACCTCGTTCGGAACGAACGTCATTTTCTGTCGGAAATGCGGAGTCATCCTCGTGGGAAGCGCCACTTAGCGAACCCCGGTCCACATCGCGCGGACCTCTAAGTGGCCGTTCCGACGGCCCAGGGGGCCGGAAGGGGTCTATTTCGGATCGGAGGTCTCGGGTTCGGACCATTCGCGCATGGGGTCGCGCCGAATCCCGGCCGCCTTGGCCAGGGAGTTCTTCGCTCCTTCCCGTGCGAGTCGCGGCGCGTCGGCCACATCGATCTTCACGTCCTTGCCAATCCCTCCCAACGCCTGTCGCATCTCGTGGAGGTGCTCTCGGAATCGCGGTTCTTCGCGCTCTTCGGTCATGGGTCCGGACCAGCGACTCCGAATCCGTCCCCCAAAAACCTTGAGGTGTAGAGGAAAGGGGTGCCCCTGCCCTCCCGAAGGGGTCGGTGAGGTGGGATGGGCCCGGACGCGGCTTCCCCACTTCCGCCGAACCGGCCAGAGGGTTCTTAGCCACCGTCCGACTGCCGCGTCCTCGCAGGATGGTGCTCTGATGACTCCCCGCTGGCCAGCCCCTACCTACGAAGTTCGTTGCGAGTTCGATGCTCCGCTCGAGTTCGTCTATCGATGGTGCACGGACTACACACCCGAGGATGCGAGGTACGAATCGGAAGAGTATGAGAGGCGGATTCTCCGCCGTTCTCGTGGCGAGGTCGTCTACGAGGACCTCGAGGAGACGGCGCGCGGATGGGTCTGGTCACGACATGTGGTGCGGCTAATGCCACCAAGCCGCTGGCACTCCGACTCGGTGGGGAGCCATCGATCGGCTTCGCTTGACTATCGCCTCTCTCGCCTTCCGGGTGGCCGAACGCGCTTGGTTCTGAAGGTTCGCCGCCGCCCCACCCCGATCGGGGGAAAGAACCCTTCCAAGTCGCAATGGGAGCGGTACGTTTCTCTTTCGTGGGCACGGTTTCGCCGTGCGTTGGAACGCGACTACCGGAAGACTCGCGGGTCCGCCCGCGCGCCGTGATTCCTGGGTTCCACCCGTTCGACGAATCGAGAGCGATACATTCCGCGCCGGTTAGGAGGAGGGCGGCCCTTTCTCCGCGGCCCGGAGAAAGTCACGGACGAGCTGCATGTAAGCGGACCGTTCCTCCCAGAAACTGGTGTGGGAGCTCCGAGGGAAAATGTGGAGACGTGATCCCGGGATTCTACGGTGGATTCGCTCCCCCACCGCGGGAGTCACCTCATCGTACCGGCCGTGAAGGATGAGGGAGGGCACGGCGATTCGGTGGAGTTGGTCGCTGAAGTCGATGTCCTTGATGTTCCCGATGATCGTGAACTCATTGGGGCCGTTCATGGTCCCGTAGACCGGCCGGCTGATCCGCATCAGGGTGGACTGGAGCTCTTCGGGCCAGGGCCAGAGCCGGCAGACGTGCCGGCGGTAGAACTGCATCGTGGCCGCCTCGTACTCTGGATGCTGGAACTCACCGCGCCGCTCGTACTTCCGGAGTACGACCTGGGTGCTCCGTGGAAGGGCCCGAACCAGACGCTTCATCTCGCGGCTCGCGAACGGAACGTCCGAGAGTCCCCCGGTCGCTACGAGGCTGATGAGCCGCTCGGAATGCCGCGACGCGTAGGCGAGTGCGAGCATCCCGCCGTAACTCGATCCCATCAAATGAATGCGGTCACTTCCAAGCGACCGCCGAACCATCTCGAGCACCCGCAGGTCATGCTCGAGGGTGTAGAGCTCGGTACCGTCCGGAAGGTCGGATCGGCCACAGCCCAGCGCGTCGTAGAACACCACGCGGAACCCGTATCGGGCAAAGTCGGAGAGCGGCAGCAAGTAGTCGTGCGTCCCGCCCGGTCCCCCATGGACGCAGAGCACGGTACGCCCCCAGTTCTGGGCTCCGAAGGTGCGGAGGTAGATTCGATATCCGTCGACCTTGAGGAACCGAGACTCCGAGCGGGGCCACATGGTTGGGCGACGGGATCTCATCTAATCAAGTTGAACCCCCAAATCGCCATGACTCCGGTGGGCTGCATCGATGCGCGGGTGCGAATCCGGCCGGTCGAGCCGAACGCTTCGTGGGACCGTCTGCTGAGCCGTCCCCGACCGGCCTTGGGCGGACGGACCTTTCGACTGCCGGTTCCTCGGGAATGACCCTTGATGGACGGTGCACTGTTCCGGAAAGGCTATCTCCCTTCTCTTCTCCTACGGCCCCATGGTCGAGCGTGTTTCTCGGCCGGTGCTTGCCGCCGCCGTAGTCGCGTGTTTGGTGCTGAGTTCCCTCGGCCTCGTGGTGGCCCTATCGGTCCCCGGCCGCGCCATGAACGGAGAACCGAACCCCCCCGGAGCGGCCGGGACCACAGCCATGGCTTTGGCGAGGAGCACCCCCTCATCCCCCACCACTCCACCGCCGTCGGCCAATGGCCTCGCGAAGGCATTGGCCATCGAGAATGGCCTGCGAGCGATAGGGGTCTCCCCCGCGACGATCCACCTCCCGAACTTCGCGAGGGCGGTGACCGACACCGCTCAACCAATCACGCCGACCTACCCGCAAGCGCCCGCCCCGATGGGAGTCGCGGATATCGGCCTTCGCAATGTATCGGGCGTGCTGACCCCGTACGAGCTGAACACGACGAGCGTCGCGGGGACGGTCAACATCACGAACCTGCAATCGCTATACGTGGACGGCGACGGCCCGGACACATTCGGCATTCAGGAGAACTCCGTGGTCAGCGGAGTCACCATCTTCGGCAACTCGTCCTACCAGTTCTGGAGTCAGAACTACATCGGCTACACGGTGAGCACCCACGAGCTCACCTTCGGGGACGAAGTGTGGAACTTTTCGAGCCCCTCCGGGGTCTTCCCACAGAACAGCATCTACAACTTCAGCGTCAACGGCACCTTTGCGGACTTCCCCTACCTCTACCAGGGCTTCGGCCCCACGTTCTACATCGGCTACCCGTTCACGCTGACCCTCTACCTGAACACATCCACCATGGGCGACCGCCCGGCGCTGTACTTCAACTACACGCTCTCGAACAGCACCTTCCGGCAGTCGGCGTCGTTCGACTATCTGGTCTTCAACTCCACCGTCGGCGCTCCGACCGAAGCCGCATCCATCCCGTATTACCAGGCCGACGGGTACAACTACGATCCGATCGGCCTGATCAACGACATGGAAATCGACATCCTCGGAAACGACGACGGCGACATGACCGCGTTTACCGCGGCTGACGCAACCGTTGCGCTGGCGTACTGGAACGCGTCGGCCGGGGCGGTGCAGGATGTTCCCTCCGCCTACAACGCCGGCCAGGAAACCGGGGAAAACTCGGTCGGATTGGCAGTGTATTCGAGCGGCGGAACGAACCCGTTCGGTGTCGTTCGTGCCGGACCCTCGTTCGTCGGTGGCCTCTGGAACTACTCCGCACAGAACGGAGCCGTGGCCGACACCGTGACAGTCCACCCGGTCGCGGAGTACTCCTTCCTGTTCATCAACATCGGAAATTCGGAAAACGCGAGCCTGGCCCAGTGGGTGCCTACGTCCGTCACTGGAACGACCACGTTCTATCTCCCGACGGGGGTGACCTACTTCCTCGCATTCATGATGAGCGAATACGACCCCGCGAGCGAGGTCGTAACCGCGACAGCCTCGGTTACTCTTCCGGCCGTCCACCTCACGTACGACCCGACGGTCGGGATCTACGCTCCTCTCTTCGCCTTCTCGAATGCCGAGCTCGCTTCTATCGCCTCCGCGGGAGCCGGCACCGTTGGGAACCCGTACATCCTCCTCAATAACCAGTACGGCTCCCTCGCTCCCGAGTTCGCCACCTGGAACGATTTCCTCTTCCCAGAGTTCCCGGGCCTTCTGATCGCGGGAACCACGGCCTACGTGCAGGTGACCCCGCCTTCGTTCGAGATTGACCTGCCATCCTGGGACTTTGCGCCGGCCTATGTCGGGCCGCTCGGACTCCCGCACACGAACAACCTGCAACTCCAGTTCTACGATGCAACCAACATTGAGCTCGTGCACGCGGGTGGAATCTTGGGTTGGATGTCTGCGTTCCTTGCCTCCTTCCCGGAAAGCTCGGTGATCTTCTGGAACTGCACGAACTCGCTCGTCCTATCGAACACGTTCGACGATCAGGGGAACGCCCTGCTCTTCTACGGTGGAACGGCCAACGTGGTCTGGGGCAACACGTTCGTGACCACGCCGGTGGTCGCCGCCGATCCGCTCTCCGTCGACGGGGCGGGGGGATGGGACACGGGTATCAACGAGACTGAGTCTGGCGACCTAGTCTACAACAATCAGTTCGAGGTCGGGATCCCGGCGATCACGATCACCTATGATCCGTTCGGCTGCGACCAGTATGGTTACTGTGGTCCGGTGACGTACAACGACACCTGGAATGTAACGATGCAGCCCGCATCGAACTACACGCTGGTCGATGGCTGGAACCTCACGGGGAGCATCATCGGGACCTGGTACCAGGGCGGGAACTACTGGTCGAACTACGGCACGACGCTGGACCCGTTCGGCGTGCTTCCGTACAACAACACTGGTGCGATCACGGTTGGCGGGGACTACGTGCCCCTGGTGCCGTACAGCCTCTACCCCGTCACCTTCCAGGAAACCGGCCTCGTGGTCGGCATCGCCTGGAACGTCACGGAGAACGGGGTGTTCCTATCGACGAACTCGTCCGCCCAGATTGAGGTCGACTCCCCGAACGGGACGTTCTCGCTCGTTGTGGGAGCGCCGGTGGGTTACGCGGTGACCTCCGCGCCCTCCGACTTCACCGTCGACGGTGCGGCGGTGGTCGTCAGCATCACCTTCGCGGCCCTCATTCCGCTCATCGTGCAGGCCGACGGACTCCCGAACGACATTTACTGGTCGGCGTCCGTCAACGGCACCGGGACGGGCAACGTGACCGTCACCCAGTCCGGAAGCTCCTACCCGACCCCACTCATCATCTTCGACCTCCCGACGGGGACGTACAACGTCACCGCCTCCGTGGCCTTCGGCTACTCCGTGACCCCGGCATGGATCCCGGTGGCTCTGGCACTTCCGGAAGCGACCGCGCTGTTCCAGTTCACGGCGGCGCCGGGAGAGGTCAGCCTTGAGGTCTCGCCGGCGAATGCTTCCGTATGGGTGGACGGAAGCCCGGTCACTCTGACCGGCGGAGTCGGCTCGACCAACGTTCCGCCGGGATTCGCCTCGATCGAGGCGACGAGCCCCGGCTACTACCCGTACTTCACGAACGTCAGCGTGAACTCCACCTCGACCACGCGCGTGACGATCGCGCTTCAGCCGATCCTTCTCGGGACGCTGAGCCTCATTGTCACCCCCGGGTCCGCGTCCGTCTGGGTGGACGGTTCGAGCGTGAGCCTGGGCAGTGGAACGTACTCCGTCCGGGTGATGCCCGGCCTTCATTCGATCGAAGTGACGGCGGCCGGCTACTACCCCTACTTCAACAACGTCACCGTGGCGAGTTCCAAGACCACGGGCGTCACCATCGCCCTCAACGCCGTGAGCTCGGGTTCGTCCGGAGCCATGGGCATCAGCGGCACCGGATGGGCCATCATTGCCCTGGTCGCGGTGCTCGCCGTGATCTTCCTCATCGGCATGGTCTACTTCGCTCGGCGGCGACCGCCCCGGGGGCAGGGCGTCGGGACACCGCCGCCGGCCCAGCCGTGGCAGGAGACCCCTCCGAACGAGCCACCGCCCTCGAACTGACCGGCCACGGATGCGCCGGGGCGGCCGGTCCACCTACCGAGGCCCGAGCTGGGGGAGGACCCGGATCGGCGAGGGGAGACCGGCGGGCGCGACGTACTCGGACACCGGCCGCCCCGAGACCCGAAGCACCTTCTGGGCGACGCCGCGACAGTACCCGCACGCTTCGCACGTCGTGTGGTCACAGTCCACCCCTGCGATATGGCGGAGAAAGTCCGGAGGGAACGCCGTGTTGTCGATCGAGAGGTCCGATAGCGGAGCGAACGCGCGGGCGAACGTTCGGGCCGTCTCGCCGTCCGCGCCCTCTTCGAGCCGCCGCAACGCGGAGAGCGGACCCTTCACCTGAACCAAGCTCAGAATGTCCGTCAGGTCCCCGCGGTAGCTTCTCGCCGCATAGGCCCGAGCGCATCGGACGAGCCAATCGGTGGAGCGGTTCCGCCCGGAGACTTTGAAGCGGTGGACACCGGCCTCCTCGAACACCTCGAGGTCCTCCGGACGGACGAAGATCCCCGAGATGAGCTTCGACGGATCGCGGACGTACTCTAGGCCGCACTCGAGGATGGGGTACTCGAACGAGGGGCACGCGGCGCCCGGCTGAGAGGCGAGCGAGCTCGTGTTCAGGTGGTGTCCGCGGTATGGACAGGAGGGCAGGCAGCTTTGGTTGACGAGGATCTCGACCTCCGCACCTAATCGAACGAGTCCGCGGATCAGGCGGAAGTCCCGGTTCGCCTCCTCGAGAATGATCGTGCGGGCCCCGAGTCCGAGAAAGTACTCGGCCTGGGTTACCGTCCGGATCCGGGCGAACGTCGAAACGGTGATCGGGACATCTGGCCACTCCGTCCGGACGGCCTCGATGAGGGCGGGCAGGGCGATGACGAACCCATCGACACCGAGGTCCAGCAACTCGCCGACCTCCCGGAGGAAGCGGTCCACGTAGTTCGGGCCGTACTCCTTCAGACCCAGGTCGTTGCTGTTGAGCGTCGCGTAGAATTGGCGACCGTGCCCATGCACCACCGTGAGGTGGGCGCGGAACCGCTCCGGGTCGACCGACGGAAGAATCTGGGGGGGCCGGCCGCCACCGGTGAGCTGTACGGCGTAGCCACCGAAGAAGGTGGAGACCGGCAGGTCGGAAGTCTCCTCGACCAGGCGATTGTCGAAGTTCGAGGCCAGGACGATCTCCATCGTCCCGGGACACCGGTCGCGGTATGTGAATCGGGCCCCGCACCGGTGCGGTCGAAGGAACTTGCCCCCCGTCGGGCTCGGTCGTCCACCATGGTCGCGCATCCGTCCATCGAGCCGACGCTTGCCTCGGTCCGCCGAGACCTCGAAGAGATCGACCGAGGGATCGTGCTCCTCGTGGCCGCTCGGATCGACGCCGCCTGCACGGCCATCCGACTCCGTTCCGAGAAGGACGGCCGGATCGCGGACCCATTGCAAGAGCATCGAGTCATCGTGAGGGCACAGTCGTGGGCCCGAGAGGTGGGGCTTTCTCCGGACCTCGCGGCCACGATCTTCCGAGCGATGATCGACCAGGGGAAGGAGAGGTTCGCGACGACGGCCCATCCGGCCCGTTCCTCCGGTTTCCTCCGGGCAGTAAGCCACGGCCGGACCCGGAGCGCGACTACTCGGGCGTCGGACCCATCGTCGCCTTCCGGCGCACCAGCGCCTGCGTGAACGCGGCCGTTAGGCCGTGGTTCCCTTTCTGCCGGTTCTCGCCTCTACGGAAGCCGATCGACCGGGGGCTCTGAAAGGAACCTCTGGGCGGCGAGCTTCGTGGTGGCCCGTCGCACGAGTTCGAGGGCGGTCGAGCGACTGACGCCGAGACGGCTCGCCAGGCTCGCCAGCGACGCACGGCGGGGGTATTCGAAGTAGCCCATCTGGAACGCCACCCGGAACGCGCGTTCCTGACGTCCGGTGAGCCCCCACTGTCTTCGGTAGGCTCCGGCCCGGACGAGGGTAGGATGGGGTCCCCCTCTCTTCCCCGAGACTCGGAGCAGACGACGGGCGTCGACAATCTGGGGAACGAGCACCTTCCACGTCGACGACCGCGCGCCCTCCTCGCGCCCCGAGAAGGGGCAACTGATGCAGAAGTCGCCGAGGTCGAACGCCGCGGAGCAGGCCGCCGGCATCGGAACCGCGACGCGCAGCAGGGCGTGGTCCGGGCCGAGGCTGGAAGCGGCGATGTCGCGACCCGGCAATCTGGAGCGCAAGCGCCGGACGATCGGTCCGATCCCGTCGCTACCCGTCTGAACCTCAAACAACCGCAAGAGGCGACGCCGTCCCCGGTCGGCCGGGCGGCAGGTCAGGAGGCGGAAGGAGGCACCCAAGGAGGCGAGGGACTCCGTGACCCAGTCGTCCGCTTCGACCCCGTTCAGCACGATCTCGACCATGGGCAGCGGGGCTCCCGAATCGGCCACCGCCGGTGCCTTCCGGGGCGAAGGCACCTCGCGAGCGGTTCTCGGCACTGACGACCGACCTCACCGGTGCGGGGAGGCCGGGTGTATTTGGGAGTCCCGTCGGTCGCGGTTGACGGCGAAGCCGCTCGGGTCGGGTGACAGCCTCGTTAGGTGACCGGCATCACGAACGAGGGAGTATAGTTCTCCGGTAGCCGGCCGACGATGGGGATCTTCTCCCCGCACTTGCGGCACCGGTTCTCCTCGTCGAGCCGCCAGGACTGGATGGCGAACCCGATTCGCCGGACGACCACCGTTCCGCACTTCGGGCAATACGTGTGCTCGAGCGGATGGCCCCAGACATTGCCCAAATAGACATAGTCGAGGCCCTCGCCCTTCGCCACGCGATGGAGTTTCTCGAGCGTCGCCACCGGGGTTTCGGGGAGGTCCATCATGTGGTAGTCGGGATGAAAGCGAAGGAGATGGAACGCCGTGGACGGACCGAGTTCGTCCCGCACGAAGCGTGCGAGCTTCCGCAGCGCGTCGACCGAGTCTCCGACTTCCGGGACGATGAGGTTGGTGATCTCCACGTGGACCCCCTTCTTCTGGAGCTCCACCGCCGACTCGAAGATCGGTTCCGGCCCCTTGGCGGCGACATACTTTCGCATAAAACCGGGTTCGCCACTCCCCTTGAAGTCGACGCTCACCGCGTCAAGGTTCGGTCCGATCTGCGCGACCGCCTCGGGGGTCATGTACCCGTTCGTCACGAAGTTCGCGAAGAGCCCTGCCTTCCGTGCTTCCGTGATCACGTCGAGCGCGTACTCGGCAAAGATCGTCGGCTCGTTGTAGGTGAAGGTCACCCCGCTGCACCCGAACCGCTTCGCCTCGGTGACCGCGGCGTGCGGGGGCAGCGAACGGCCGACCACCTCGCGCTCCTGGGAGATCTCGGCGTTCTGGCAGTAGGCGCAGCGCCAGTTGCACCCGACCGTACCGATCGAGTAGACGCGGGTCCCCGGATGGAAGTGGGACAAGGGCTTCTTCTCGACGGGGTCGACCTGGACCGCCGACGCTTTCCCATAGCTCAGGAGCACGAGCTGGCCGGCCACGTTCTTGCGTACGAAGCAGAAACCGTGCGAGCCCTCGGGGATCGTGCAGTACCGGGCGCAGGCGGTGCACCGAACTTTTCCGTCGGGGAGCGGTTCAAAGAGGGTGGCAGGATGGCCGACCAAGGCCGGCATGAGCTCTCAGTAGGAATAGGGGCTCTCGGACGATAAGGGTGGTCCCGTGCCGGCGGTTCGAGCCGAAGGTTCATCTGCGCCGAATCGTCCCGGGAGCGTTGATGAAAGGCGCGAAGGGAGGCGAGGCTCTTTCGGCCGCCGCGGAGGCGGTGGAACGGGAGGTCGGCGCGCGACTCGCGCCCCCGCCCGAGTTTCTGGAACGCGTCTCCCGGGTGGGCGCCGAGCTCGTGGACCGGGTGACGTCGGCCGCGCGCGCGCGGTCGAGTCCCCTCGTTCGCGCGCTGGTCGCCGGTAGCGCCGCCCGGGGCACGTTCCTCCAGGACCGGCTCGACATCGACCTGTTCCTCCTTTTTCCACCGGACCTCTCGCGAGAACGGCTCCGCGAGGAAGGACTGGCGTTGGGCCGCTCGGTGCTCACGGACCCCGAGACCCGGTACGCCGAACATCCGTATCTTCGCGGAAAGTTCGAGGGCTTCTCGGTCGACGCGGTACCCGGGTTCGCGATCACCGACCCGTCGAATCCCCTCTCCCCCGTCGACCGGACGCCGTTCCACCAGGAGTACCTGGCCGCCCGGGAGACCACCGAGGTCGTCGCCCAGGTTCGACTCGCGAAGCAGTTCTTCCGGTCGCTCGGGGTGTACGGCTCCGCGGCGCGGACCGAGGGGTTCTCCGGCTACCTCGTCGAACTCCTCGTGATCCGGTTTGGCTCCCTGCGGGCGTTGCTCGCGGCGGCGCGAGACTGGAGGGTCCCGGTACGGTTGGCGGAGCGGGGAAAGGAGCCGCCACGCCTTCCTTCGGACGTGGCGCTGGTCCTCGCCGACCCGGTCGACCCGAACCGCAACGTGGCGAGCGCCCTCTCGCGACGGAATCTGGGTCTCTTCATCCTCGCCGCGGGCGCGTACCTCGACGCCCCGAGCGCCCGGTTCTTCGAGCCGAGGCCCACCCCCCCGCTCCGCCGGGATGACGCTCTCGCTCGGCTTCAGCTGCGAGGGACCCACGTCAGCGTCGTGGTCCTTCCCCGACCGGACCTCGTGGACGACACGCTCTACCCCCAGGTGCGGAAGGCCGCCCGGGCCATCGCCGAGGAGCTCGATCGGTCCGATTTCGCGGTCCTGGGTGAGGCGAGCGCCGCCGACGCGAGCTCCGTGGTCATCGCCATCGAGCTTGCCCACCCACGCCGCCCCCAGGTACGGCTCCAGGACGGGCCCCCCGCCGGCATCGACCGGACGGGTACCTTCCTCGAAAAGTGGGGACCGAAAAGCGACCGAGTGCTGCAAGGACCGTACGTGCGGCCGGACGGCAGTCTCGGGGTCGAAACCCACCGGCCCGACCGGGATGCGGAGTCGGTCGTTCGGGCCGCGTTCCCGCGGCTCTCGCTCGGAAAGGACCTTGCCCCCGCGCGACCGGACGAGGGCGACGTACGTCCCCTCGCGGACGCGCTCGAGAGCCCCGCGCTGGGAGAGGCGTTGCGCGAGCTCCTCGCGAAGCGGCTGCCTTGGCTCGACGAGGCGTGAGCTCGTTCTCCTCGCCTAGATCGCGTGGGGCGAAAGGCTCTGGAGGACGAACCAGAGCGCGAGCCAGCCGAAGAACTCGAGAGCCATCAGGCCCGCCCAGTCGCCCTTCGTGTAGATCGAGGATTGCGAGCGAAGCTTTCCGATGATGAACGGGCTCGCGGCGAGCAGGACGACACCGATCGGAAAGACCACGTACCAGTAGAATCCCGAAACGGAGAGGACCCACGAGAGGACCCCCATGAGAAGGGTGAGCCCGCCGGCCCACGCGAGGCCGTAGGTGAGCTCGAACTCCTTCGAGGCGAAGGCGGCCTCGTCGAAGACTGGAAACTCGAATGCCGGCTCCTCCTCCTCGATCTTGCGGCGGACCTTCTTCGCCATCGGTCACACTCCCCGCGCCGCGCGAGCGCCTCGGCTTGCCATCGGGCGAACTCCTCGGGAGGGACGTACCGGGAGACCGGTCGGTGGTTCGTGCCCGGCCGCAGATACTGTCCCAGGGTCACGAGGTCGACGTCGACGGACCGAAGATCCTGAAGCGCGGTTTCGAGCTCGGCATCGGTCTCTCCGAGCCCCAGCATGATCGAACTCTTGGTGACCAGGGTCGGGGCTGCGAGGCGCCGTGCGGCCCCGAGGACGTTGAGCGAGCGGTCGTAGCTCGCACGCGGGTCGCGCACCTGGGGGCTCAACGAGCGGACCGTCTCGAGGTTATGCGCGAGGACATCCGGAGGACTTTCAAGGAGGGTTTCGATCGACCTCTCCCGTCCCCCCAGGTCCCCGATGAGAAGCTCGACCAGAGTCTGCGGGGCGGCCCGCCGGATACGACGAACGGTCTCCGCTAGGACCTCGGCGCCTCCGTCCTCAAGGTCGTCCCGACACACCTGGGTCAGGACCACGTAGCGCAGACCCCAGCGACGGACCGCCTCGGCGACCCGCTCGGGCTCCGTTCGATCGACGACCCCGCGCGGCCAATGGGTGGTCACTGCGCAGAACGAGCAGCGACGAGTGCATTCGGTACCCAGCAGCATGAGCGTGGCCGCACCGGCGGACCAGCACTCCGGGAGGTTCGGGCACCGGGCCTCCCGGCAGACCGTGCCGAGGCCGAGTTCGCCCAGCATCCCCTTCACTTCCGGGTACGCGGCGCCGCGGGGGGGCCGAACCCGGATCCAGTGGGGTAGCGAAGCCCGCTCCGCCGCCGGCAACGGCAAGGTGGAGTCGCTCACGCCAATCCGACCCTCGCCGGCGTTTTAGGTTTTGCGCGAGCGGCCCCGGCCGACCCGCTCTTCGAGCAGGGTGGTGAGTAGGCTCGCGGGCAGTTCGTCCATCGATACGCTGTTCGATTCGCCCGAGGCGCCGCTTTCCAGCACCACGAGGCCGTCCCGCTCGAGTTCCTTGAGCGTGCGCCAGAACGTCGTCCGGCTCATCGGCGGCGCACCGAGTTCCTCGAGGAGCGCCGCGTGGGCGGTCCGGAGCTTCTGGCTGGAGGTCGCAGCTCCCCGCCGCTTCAGGCTGCGCGAGAGGGCGAGGAGAACGCCGAGCTCGTGCGTCGAAAGGCCCTCGAGCTGCGTCTCGGTCATCGTGGGGAGGAGGGAACCCTTCGCGCGACGGACGTGTTCCGCGCTCACCGAGTCGGCGCCGGCGTCCTCCGCCGCGTGCGCCGCGCCAGAGAGGACCTCGAGCGCGAAGCGCGCGTCCCCGTTGGGAGCGGCGATTCGGGCGATCTGGTCGAGCGTCTCACGGTCGATGCTCCCGGGGCGCAGGGCGACCTCGGCCCGCGACGCAAGGATGTCGGTGAGCGCGGCCCGGTCGTACGGCGCGAGCGAGAGGCGATGGGTCACTCCGAAACTCGACCGGCTCGGCGCGTCGATGAAGGGGAACAGGTCCTCGACCGCGATCAGGATGAGCGAGATCGAACCGAGTTCCACCTCCCGCGACCGGGAGAGGAGGTAGACCAGTTTCGTTTCCTGACGCACGAGGCTGGACGCCTCGTCCAACAGGACGACCAGGTGGGCGGGGTTCTTCCGGATCCCCTGCTCGAACACGTCGAGCATCTCGGAAAGGGAGTACCCGCGGTCCGGGAGCGACACCTGAACGGTCCGAAGGAGGTCGAGCATGACGGTCCGGTCGCTTGCCCGCCTCCAGCAGTTGACGTAGGCGGCCTTCACCGGGAACCCGCCGAGTCTCCCGCCCTTCTCGAGGTCGGCGGCGAGCCGACGCGCAAGCGCGGTCTTGCCGCTGCCGACGCCCCCGGTGAGCAACAGGTGGAACGGGAGGCCCTTCGCGAGCGCCTCCCGGTAGCGTCGGCGCAAGAGGTCGAGCTCCGGATCGCGGTGGACGAGGCGGGCCGGAAGGTACGACGGGTCGAGGGTCTCCTCCCGGACGAGGATCGGAGCGTTCTGCGGCATCGGTCGAGCGAAAGGGGACCTACGCCGGGCTTATCATCTTCGCCGTCGGCGAGACCGCCCCCGCCGGGGCGCCGGGAGAAGGTCGAGCCCATCCAAGACCCGTCGAAGCAGTTCGTCGGGAGGGGCCCGGGCGTCAAGGCGTTGCCAGCGTCGTGAACGGGCGAGTCCGCGATACGCGGCGGCGACTCTCCGCAGCGTACGCTCCCGCTCCAGGGGCCCCCGACGCCGGTCCCGGCCGCCGAGACGGCGGAGCGCCTCCGAGATGGGAAGGTCGAGCAGGATCACCCGGTCCGGCTCTCGGGCAGCGGCACGCTGGAGCTGGGTGAGGCGCCGGCGGTCCCGCGCGGGCAGGGCGCTCCCCTGGTAGGCGAGGGTCGAGTAGAACGAGCGGTCCTGGATCACGACGTCGTGGCTCCGCAGGTCGCGTTCGAGGGCGGGGGCGGCGAGGTGCCGGTCGACCGTGAAGTAGACCGCTCCCGTCCACGGGTCCTCCGCCGCCGCGGACTGGGCGAGCGCCCCGAGACGGCTGTCGGAAGGCTCGCGCCGTACGGCGACCGAGAGACCCCGGTGCCGGAGCGAGCGGGCGAGCCGCCGGAGCAAAGTGGACTTCCCGACGCCGTCTATTCCCTCGATGACCAGGAACGTTCCCCGCTTCGCGTGCGTCATTCCGCTCCCCCTTCCGGACCAATCTCGGGTCTCCACCCGTAGACGTGCTCCACCGATTCCACGAACGGTACGTAAAGCCGGTCCGCGCCTTGGGATGGGTCTTGGGCGATCGCCACCGCGCGCCGGGGCACGGTCGCAAGGTCGAGGACGGCTCCCGGACGATTCGGGTCGTCGAGGTAGTCGGTTTCGAGGAACCAGGGGCCGGCCCGGGTCGACACCTCCCGGACGAGGTCGCGGCGCGCAAGGTAGGACGGGACGACCCCACCCTCCGAACCGAGCGCGATGGGGCTCCGGGTGTAATGCTTGATCAGCCGGTCGGGGCGGAGGCCCGCTTCGCGCGCCCGTTCCGCCAGTTCGAGGAAGCCTGCCGGGGGTAGGTCCGCGGAGTGGACCACCACGGGACAGTCCGAATCGCGGGCGACCTCGAGGGCGTGGCGGAACGCCTTCTCGACGACATCGCTCACCGCCTCGGGAATGGGAAAGTGAGGCCGACCCACTTCCCCGAGCGCCACCGCCTTCTTCTCACGGACCCATCGCCCGGCAAGGTCAAGCGCGGCCCGATGAAGGTCAAGAGCGGCCTCGGGCCCAAGTTGGGCGGAGGCGGCGATGAGGTCTATCGGATACGGGGCGAGTACGGGATAGGCCCGCACGCCGACCTCCTCGTGGACCTTCTGGGCAAGCCGCCAGGTCGTTTCGAACTGCTTTGCGTAGGTGTCGAGCGAGAGCGGAACGGTCGCCTCGTAGTTCTGGGTGGCGAGGAAAAGGTGGGTCCCGCCGGCGGCCCGGAACCGCTCCGCGGCCCGCACTCCGTCTCCTCTCAGAGAGAGATGGCAGTGGTGGTCGACGACCGGGAGACCTCTCGGTAGGGGCATCCCGGCCTCGTCCAGGGCGCGGCGCTAGCGGAGGAGACCCGCGCCTTGGAGCTCCTTCGTGATCTTCTTGACCGCGACCTCGACGTCCGAGGGCTTGCGCGCCCCGGTGCAGACGAGTTTGCCGCTCCCGAAGAGCAGCACGACGACGCGGGGCTCATCGATGCGGCAGACGAGTCCCGGGAACTGCTCGGGCTCGTACTCGACCCGGTCCAGGCCCAGGGTGACCGCGATCGCGTTCAGGTTGATCTCGCTCTCGAGGTCCGAGCTCGCGACGATGTTCTGGACCTCGATCTTCGGGTGCATGTTGATCTTCTGACCGCCCTTCTTGATCTGCTGGGAGACCGTCTGGATCGACTCCTCGACCTCGTGCATGCTCTTCGCGCCGGTGCAGACGACCTTGCCGGACCGGAAGAGCAGGATGGCGGTCTTCGGCTGCTTCAGTCGGTAGATGAGGCCGGGGAACTGCTCCGGCTCGTACTCGGCCCCATCAAGGCCAAGGGCGATCGATTGAAGGTCGAGTTCGTCCCCCAGGGAGGTCGAGGCAACGACGTTTTCGATGCGAATCTTGACCAAAGTAATCCCCGCGGGCGTGAGTATTTAAACCAGTATTTAAACC
>Ga0187770_10000128_pt1 | contig 34570 bp, 29 predicted proteins | sample 0116_SJ02_MP02_2_FD_133154 | JGI IMG/M metagenome (GOLD analysis project Ga0187770, IMG submission 133154) | Tropical peat soil microbial communities from peatlands in Department of Meta, Colombia - 0116_SJ02_MP02_20_MG | ecosystem: Environmental > Terrestrial > Soil > Wetlands > Peat | place...
ACGGCCACGGGATGGCCGACGAGCTCGAGGACCGGAAGGTCCGACAGCCGGTCGGCCAGGGCCCAGGATTCCTTCCAGTCGACTTCGTCCGGCCGAATCCTCTCGAACAAGGCCTCAACTTTCTGCCGAGCGTAGGGATAGATGCCGCGGCGGTGGCCGGTGAGCCTGCCCTCGGCCGTCTCGAGCTCCCGGCCGATGACGATGTCGACCCCGAGCTTTTCCTTAAGCTCGGCCGCCAGCACTTGGAGGGAGCCGGAGAGGAGGATGATCAGGCAGCCGGCGTCCTTGAACTCCCGGATCCTTTCCTGCAGGCCTTCGGGAACAGCCTCTCTGAGGAAGGCCGCGCCATACCTCTTGGCCCAGGACTTGACCGCCTCCGGCGTTTCGCCCCGAAGGTAGGTGGCGTTCCAGCCGATGGCCTGCCGGAGACCGAGGCTCAGGGAGTCCCTGAAGAAGGTCAACAGGAACGAGGCCAGGCGAACGGGCCCGATCTTTCCGCGGACCAAGAGAAAGCGGAAGAACGAATGCTCCGAGCTCGTCCTCCTGAGGAGGGTGCCGTCGAGGTCGATGATGGCCAGGCGCTTAAGGGTCATTCTCCCGAAGTCTTCTCTCCGTGATCTTTCGGAAAGCTCAAGGTATAGCACATTAAAAACCGGGCGTCAAAAGAAGGAGTCGGCGGGGCCCGCGTTTCCATGGCCCCGACGGTGGCCGCGGAGAGAGGGACGCGCCTTCAAGCCGCCTTGGCTGCGTCCTTGGCGATCAGGAGGGTCGTCGGGTCGAGCTTCAGCCTCAGGTTGTGGGGCGCCAGGCGGTCGTGGTCCTTGACGAGGGTGAAGTGCACGTGGTCGCCGTGGTGCAGGAGGGAGATCAGGACGTCGATGACGCCGACGTGGCTCTCGAGCAGGAGCGGGATGCCCCGCGCGTCGAACAGCGGCTCCTCGCCCCGGAGCGAAGCGCTGAACCAGACCTCGAGGCCGAGGCGCGCGGCGAAGTCCTTGAATTTCCGCAGCTCCTCCGGCCCGGCCTGGCCGAAGTCGAGTCCGTCAACGATGATGGTCTCGGCCGCGAACTGGCCGTGGACGATCATGGCTTCCAGGCTCCGCAGGACCTGCTCGGTCCGGGCGCCCTCCTGCTTGAAGTTCATGATGACCCGGTTGCGGATGAGTTCGTCGTACATCTCGAGGGCGGAGGCCATCCGGGGCGCCTTGGCGATCTCCTTGAAGATGTCCTCGTACCAGTTGATGATGTGGTCGACGCGGCTCGAGTAGGAGACATGGATGACGGACTTCCCCTGGAGGAGCTTGTCCACGGCGATGTGGACGAGACAGGCGGTCTTGCCCACGCCCTTCCGCGAGGCGAGCACGGCGATGTTCCCCCGGCCGAGTCCGCCCGAAATCGACTTCTCGAGGATCCTCAGGGGGCTCCGTTTGACGAGCTCTTCTTTGACGCTGGGGCTCATGACCTCTCCTCCCGCTATTTCGGCGCCGACGCCCGCTGTTTCTCCGCGTATTGCTCTATCAGGAGCTCGCCGATCTGGCCCGGCACACGGCCGTACTTCAGGAATTCCATGGTGAACTCGGCCTTGCCCTGGGTGAGCGACCGCAGGACCGACGAGTAGCCGAACATCTCGCTCAGAGGGACCTCAGCGTCCACCCGGGCGAACATCCCGTCCTCGACCGAGCTGACGATGACGCCGCGTCTTTGGCTGATCGTGGCGAAGACATTGCCCGCGAACTCGCTCGGCCCCTCGATGGAGACCTTCATCAGGGGCTCCAGGATCTGCGGCCGGGACTTCGCGTAGGCCTGCCGGAAGGCGCCCTGGGCGGCGGCCTGGAAGGCGATGTCCGAGGAATCGACTGGGTGGAACTGGCCGTCGGTGAGGACGGCCCGAACGCCCGTCACCGGAAAGCCGATGAGGAGGCCCTTGCGGAGGGCCGCCCGGAAGCCCTTGTCGCACGATGAGATGAACTCGCGCGGGATGCGTCCGCCACGCACTTCGTTCGCGAACTCGTAGCCGCCCTTGGCCAGGGGTTCGAAATGTCCGATGACCCGGGCGAATTGGCCGGCTCCGCCCGTCTGTTTCTTGTGGGTATAGTCGAACGCGACGCGCTGGCCGATCGCTTCGCGGTACGCCACCTGGGGCATACCGGTCTCGACCTCGGCCCGGTACTCCCGCTTCATGCGCTCGATGTAGATGTCGAGATGCAGTTCGCCCATCCCCTGGATAATCGTCTGGTTGGACTCAGGGTCGACATAGGTCCGGAACGTCGGGTCCTCCTTGCTGAACCGGTTGAGCGCCTTGGCCACGCGGTCGGCGGCGGCGTTGTCCACGGGCGTGATGGCCAGAGAGATCACCGGGTCCGGGACGTAGATAGCCGTCATGGCGAGGTTCAGCCCCGGGCTGCAGAAGGTGTCCCCCGAGGCGCAGTCGATGCCGAACAGGGCGACGATGTCGCCGCAGACGGCGCCCGGAATGTCCTCCATCGTGTCGGCGTGCATGCGGACGAGGCGGCCGACCTTAACCTTCTGGCCCGAGCGGGTGTTGACGAGCTCGTCCCCCCGGCGCAGGCTCCCCTGGTAGATCCGGATGTAGGTCAGCTGTCCGTAGGAGCCCTCCTCGAGTTTGAAGGCCAGCGCGACCGTCTTTGCCGAGGGGTCGAAGACGAGCACGCGCTCGACGCCATCGCCGTTGAGGTCGACGGCCCTATTTTCGACCTCCGACGGGTCCGGTAGGTAGCGGACGACGGCGTCCAGGAGCGGCTGGATGCCCTTGTTCCTGAAGGCCGAGCCGGCGAGGACGGGCACGAGCCGGCGGGCAATCGCGCCCCTGCGGACGGCAGCGTGGATCATGGCCTCGGTGGCGCGGCCCTCGAGCGCGGCCTCCATGAGCTCGTCTGAGAACATGGAGGCGGCGTCGACGAGGCTTTCCCGCGCGGCGCGGGCCTCGGCCTCGAGCTCGGCCGGGATCGCCTCGGCGCGAACAATCTCGCCGTCGGGCCCGTCGAAATACAGGGCCTTCATTGAGACGAGGTCGACGATCCCCCGGAAGTCCTCTTCCAGCCCGATCGGGATCTGCAGGAGCACGGCGTTATGGCCGAGCTTCTCGGCGATCTGGTCCCGGACCTTGAAGAGGTTGGCGCCGGTGCGGTCGAGCTTGTTGATGAAGGCGATGAAGGGTACGTTGTAACGGCGGAGTTGGCGGTCGACGGTAATCGTCTGGGACTGTACGCCGCCGACGGAGCACAGCACCAGGACCGCGGAGTCGAGGACCCGGAGCGAGCGCTCGACCTCGATCGTGAAATCGACGTGCCCCGGGGTGTCGATGATGTTGATGGAGTGGTCGCCCCACAGGACGTTGGTCGTGGCCGAGGCGATGGTGATGCCGCGCTCGCGCTCGAGGTCCATGGAGTCCATCGTCGCCCCCACGCCGTCCTTACCCTTGACCTCGTGGATTTTGTGGATTTTTTTGCAGTAAAAAAGGATCCGCTCCGTCAGCGTCGTCTTGCCCGAGTCGATATGGGCGCTGATGCCGATGTTGCGCATCTTCGCGAGTTCTGTGCTCATCATGCGTGGCCTGTGCGATATATCACGCCGTCCGCAGGGTCGGGATGGAGCCGCCTCGGAACTGGCGGGATGGGCCGGAAAATCTAACCCAAAAACCATTATAGCCCAAAAATCCTCCGGGCTCAATTCGACCCCTTGAGGCTTGAGGCGCGGCGGCCCGGGGGCTATAATCGTGGCGCCTTTCATGGACCTGATTCCGGCCGTCGACGAAGGAGGCTTCATGACCATTCGGGAATCACGGCTAGGGGCCGTCCCGCTCGTTATTTTTCTGCTGGTCGCGCTCGCCGCGGGCCCGGGACGGGGCGATTCGGCCGCGGCCGGCGCGGCCGTTCTCAAGGTCTACGCTCGTCCGGCCGGCGAGGGTCGCATCAACCCGATGATCTACGGCGGCTTCGTCGAACTCCTCGACGACCTCGTCCCGGGGATGTGGGCCGAGATGCTCGGGGACCGCGGCTTCGAAGGCGTCCTGCCGGCCTCCACTTGGGACTACTTCCGGGGCCAGCCCGACCTCTGCGACCGGGACTGGGACAGGAGCGCGGACTGGGCCTACGATACGGATAAGCCCTTCAACGACAGGCAAGCCTGCCGTATCGACGTTCCCGGCGACCGGCCGGCCCGTCTGACCCAGGGTAACCTCGCCGTCAGCAAGGGAATGTCCTATACTTTCTCGGGCCACATCCGCGCCGACTCGACGTTTCCAAGAGTCCGCGTCTCCCTGAAGGTTCTCCTGCCGGACGGGTCATGGGTGATGCTCGCCGGAGCAGAGCTCTCTCCCCCGGGAGCCGAATGGAAGAGGGTCGCGGCCAAGCTCGTCTCCCGAGGAACGACGGACCGGGCTGTCTTCGAGGTCGAGGCGCGGGGCCGGGGGCGCGTCTGGCTCGACGCGCTCTCGCTCATGCCTGACGACAATGTCGAGGGCTGGCGGCGGGACGTAGTCGAAGCCGTGAAGGAACTCGCCCCGCCCGTCATCCGCTGGGGAGGGTCGACCGTCGATCCCGGCGGCTACCGCTGGAGCGACGCGATCGGCGACCGGGACCTCCGGCCGTCGTTCGTCAATCCGGTCTGGGGCCGGCGCGACACGAACGACGTCGGCGTCGAGGAGTTCGTCCGGCTGTGCCGGGCGGCCGGCGCGGAGCCCCTGATCTGTGTGAGCCTCGCCGACGGCGCCGAGAGCGCCCGCCGCATGGTCGAGTACCTTAACGGCCCTGCGTCCTCGGAGTGGGGCGGAAAGAGGGCCGCGAACGGCCATGCCGCATCCTACGGCGTCAAGTACTGGCAGATCGGGAACGAGATAGACTCCCCCGGCTACGTCCGGAGCCTGGCGGAATTCGCCCGGGCCGTGCACGCCGCCGACCCGGGGGCCGTGGTCCTCTCCTCCTTCCCGACCAAGGAGATCATCGACACCGACGGGGCAGACATCGACATCGTCTGCCCTCATTATTATCAGCCGGACCTCGACGGCGTGGACGCCGACCTCGGGGAGATCGAGTCGTGGATCGGGAGCTCGGCGGCCCGCGGCCGCCTGCGGATCGGCGTCACCGAGTGGAACATCGACGCCGGGAACTGGGGCCTGGGCCGCGGCAAGCTCAACAGCCTCGGCTGCGCTCTGTTCGAGGCCCGCTTCCTCAACGTCCTCCACCGCCACGCCGATTCGGTCGTGCTGGCCTGCCGCTCGAACATGACCAACAGCTTCTGCGGCGGGGTGATCCAGACGGACGCGGCCGGCCTCTACCGCACGCCGAGCTTTCTCGTCATGGAGATGTACCGCCGGCATTCCCGGCCCGTGCCCCTGCGGGTCGCCGAAGGCGTGCCGGCCCGGGTCGACGCGACCGCCTGCGCCACCGAGGACGGGTCGGCGGTGACGGTCTTCGCGGTCAACGCGCGCGAGGAGCCGGCGTGCGTCAGCCTCGATCTTTCCGATTTCGGGACCGCCTTCATCGTCCGCGGAGGGGAGGTCGTGAAGGACTCCCGGGACCGCGGCGAGATCGATATCGTCAACGGGTTCGCCGATCCCCAGAGAGTGATCCGGGCGCCGCTCGAAGTCGGGCCCGGAAACGCCGTCACGATCCCCGCGCTCTCGGTCGTGGCGATCGAGTGCGTCCGGCGGTAGGACGAACGGCCGCCCGTATCACTCGCCCTGGAGCGGGAGCTTCTCCGGATCCTCCAGGAAGCGCACGAGGTCCCTGGTGAACCGGGCCGCCTCGGCCCCGTCGTTGACCCGGTGGTCGAACGAGAGGCAAAGCGGCAGGGTCGTGCGGACGACGACGCGCCCCCCCTCGACCCTGGCCCGGTCTTCGATCTTCATCGTGGCCAGGATGGCCACTTCCGGGTAGTTGATGATGGGTGTGGCCGCATACCCCCCGATGACACCGACGTTGGTGACGGAGAACGTCCCGCCCTTGAGGTCGGCCAGGTCGAGGGTCCGCTCCCGGGCGGCCTTGGCCAGGTTCCCGATCTCCTCGGCGATGTCGAGAACCGACTTCTGGTCGGCCGCCTTAACCACGGGCACGATCAGCCCCTCGGGGACGTCCACCGCGATCCCGATGTTGTAGTACTTCTTGACGATGATCTCGCCTTCGTCATCGTCGAGCGAGGCGTTGAGCGTCGGATGGAGTTTGAGGGCCTCAATGAGTGCCTTGACGATGAACGGGAGATAGGTGAGTTTGGCGCCCTTGGCCTCCGCCTCGCCTTTCATCTTCTCCCGGAGCGCCATGAGCCTCGCGGCGTCGGCCTCGTCAAAGTGCGTGACGTGGGCGGCTTTGTCGAGGGACTCGCGCATATGCCGCGCCGTGGACCTGCGGATGCCCCGGAGCGGGATCCGCTCGAGGGTCCCGTAGAAATCGAATTTCGATTTGACCTTGATCTCGAGCTTCTTTTCGGCCGGCTTCGCCTGAGCCCGGCGAATGTCCTCCTCGGTGATCCGGCCTCCGGGTCCCGTACCGGCGACGGACGCCAGGTCGACCCCCGCTTCCTCCGCGAGCTTGCGGACCTTGGGCGTTGCGAGCGCCCGGCCCGGCGGCCCGGCCGGCGAGATCGGCCCCTTCACGCCCGGGGCCGGTTCCGCCGCGGCCGGCGCGCCTCCCGCAGCCGTCTCCGCCGCCGCCCCCTTGGGCACGGCCTCGCCCTTCTCCCCGATGGTCACCAGGACGTCTCCGACCCTGACGATGTCCTTTTCCTTGAAGTGAAGCTTGAGGACGGTCCCGGAGTACGGCGAGGGCATCTCGACGATGGCCTTGTCGGTCTCGATCTCGGCCAGCGTCTGGTCGGCCTTGACCGTCTCGCCCTCCTTCACCAGCCAGCGGACGACTTCGCCTTCGGTGATGCCTTCTCCGACGTCGGGGAACCGGAATTGCTTCGCCATGGTCAGAACTCCATGATTTGATGAATAGCCCGGAGCAGCCGGTCCGGGTTCGGATAGTAATAATCCTCGCTCTTGGGGAGCGGGACGGTGATGTCCGGGGCCGTGACGCGAAGGACCGGCGCGCTGAGACTGAGCAGGGCCCGCTCGCCGATCAGGGCGGCGATCTCCGCCCCGAGGCCGCCCGTCCGGGGGGCCTCGTGCAGGACGATGGCCCGCCCGGTCTTTGTCACGGATGCGAGGACCGTCTCCGCGTCCATCGGCGAGAGGGTCCTCAGGTCGACGATCTCGGCGCCGAGGCCTTCGGCCTGGGCCTTGTCCGCAGCCTTCACGGCGACCGGGATCATGGCGCCCCAGGCGATGACGGTCACGTCCTTTCCTTCGCGGGCGACCCGGGCTTTCCGGAGGGGCACTTCGTAAAGAGCTTCCGGAACCTCCTGCTTCTCGGCCCGGTAAAGGCGAGCCGGCTCGAGGAAGATGACCGGGTCGTCGCTCCTGAGCGAGGCGACAAGAAGCCCCTTGGCCTCGTAGGGGCTCGAAGGGACCACGACCGTCAGGCCTGGGATCTGGCAGAACAGGGCCTCGGTGCTTTCCGAGTGGTGCTCGAGCGCCCTGACGCCGGCCCCGTAGGGGGTGCGGATGACGAGGGGAACGGTGAAGCGGCCACGGGTCCTGTTGCGCATCCGGGCGGCGTGGGAGATGAGCTGGTTGAAGGCCGGGTAGATGAAGCCCATGAACTGGATCTCGGCGATCGGCCGCAGCCCGAGCGCCGCCATGCCGATGGCGGCCCCGACGGCGGCCGACTCGGCGAGGGGAGTATCAATGACGCGTTCGGGCCCGAACTGGTCGACGAGCCCGTCGGTGACCCGGAAGACTCCGCCGTCGCGGCCGACGTCCTCACCGAAAAGGACGTACCGGCTGTCCCTCTCCATCTCCTGGGCGAGGGCTTGGTTAATGGCCTGGACCATGGTCATGATCATCGGGAGCCTCCCTTCGCGGAGGCCTTCAGCCCGGCCAGCTGTGCATCGAGGTTCGGTGTCATCACCGCGTAGGTGAAGGTGAACAGGTCGTCGAGGGAGGCGGGCGGCCGCGCCTCGGCGTCCTCCACGGCCTTCTCGACGAGGGCGGAGGATTCCTCCTGGACCTCCTTCTCGTAGGCTTCCGTCCACAGGCCTTTCTTCTTCAGATAGGCCTGGAACCTCGCGATCGGGTCCCTTCTCTCCCACTCGCGGAGGTCGTCCTCGGCCCGGTAGCGGGCGGCATCGTCGGAGGTCGTATGATCGCCCATGCGGTAGGTGTAGGCCTCGATCAGGGTTGGCCCGCCTCCTCCCCGGGCGGCAGCCGCGGCTTCTTTCGTCGCCGTGTACATCGCCAGGACGTCGTTCCCGTCGACCTGGACGCCCCGGAAGCCGTAGGCGAGCGCCTTCTGGGCGATCGTGGCCGCCGCCGTCTGACGGCTCCGGGGGACGGAGATGGCGAACTGATTGTTGTAGCAGATGAAAACGTTGGGCGTCTTGAAGACGCCGGCGAAGTTCATGCCCTCGTGGAAATCGCCCTCGGAGGTGGCCCCGTCGCCGAAGCTGCAGGCGACGGCGATCTTGAGCTTCTTGATGTTGGCCGCCATGCCGGCCCCGACCGCGTGGAGGATCTGCGAGGCCACCGGGATGGCCAGGGGGAAGAGGTTCAGGCCGTCGGGCGTCCGGAGGCCGGCCTCGTTCCCCATCCAGTAATGGTAATAGTCCGCGAGCGGGTAGCCGAGCGTGAGGTAGGTCCCGAGATCCCGGAAGTACGGGAAAAACCAGTCGCCGGCCCGGAGCGCGCTGGCCGCCCCGACCTGGCAGGCCTCGTGGCCGCGGCTCGGCGCGTAGGTCCCGAGCCGTCCCTGACGCTGGAGCTTGAGGGCCTTGACGTCGGCGGCCCGGGTCAGGGCCATGCGGGCGTACATCTTCCGCAGCTCCCCGTCCGGGACGGCAGGCTCGAGTCCCTCGCGGACGCTCCCCGACTCGTCGAGGATCTGGAATCTCTCCCCCTTGAGAGGGTCGAACCGCTCGATCATGGGGTCCCTCCTCCCGGATTCGTTGTCTTTGCGGACGCCGGAGGGCTCCGGCCGTTCCCGGTCCGCAGTCGCCGCGCGGCCGCTATTGCCGGGCGACCCAGTCTTTGAGCTTGTCGTATTCGACGTCGCCGCAGAGGACGTCTTTTGTGTCGGCATTGAAGAATGTCGGCACCCGGAGCTGGCCGCCGCACTTGGGCGCGATGTCGTCCCGGTAGGACCGCATGAGGTCGGCGTTCTTCTCGTCGTGCCAGACCTCGTATTTCTCAAAGCGGATGCCCGTCTCCTGTTCGAACCTTTCGACGAGGGGCATCATCTTCTTGCAATGGGGGCAGTCCCTCCCATGAAACATGAGCAGCTTGGCCATCATTTCCTCCTGACGAAGAGCCCGCACCAACATTCTCCGTCCGGCTTGCCTTTGTAGGTTTCGTGGATGAGAAAGTTGCAGGGGCAGATGATCCTTAGGTCCTCTTCCCAGTCCTTGGTCCGCAGGCGGCACGGACAGTATTTGAGGCCGTGATTCTGTTCGTTCTCGAAGATCCCCCGGAGAAGAGTCTCGACCTTGTCCTCGTCCGGATTGACCATGAACTCGTTCCCGGCCGTGAAGCGCTCGATGGCTTTCTGGAAATCTCCGGCTGCGAAAACGGCGTCGGGGCCTCCGCCCAGGATCTTCCGGGCCTCCTCGGCCGTGATCTCCACGTAGGCGTTCAGGGCCTTGCACGTGGGGCAAAGCTCGGGAGGGACGACGCCGTAGTGGATATCGTTGCAGACGAAACACCGCCAATATCTCTTTTTCATGGAGATCCCTCCTCGGAGATGGAAACGCCCTCGCGGGCCGGACTCCATTCTCTAGTATTTTATTAGGAAAGGTGGGCGGGGTCAAACCGCGTCTTTCGGCCCGGCCGGGGCGGCGGTCAGAAATTGATGACGACCGAGGTCGTGAAAAAGGTGTCGAGCCCCTTGAGCGGGACGGGGACCGTGAGGCCCGTGTTCGTGCCGTCGGGATCGAACAGGGGCACGGGCTGATTCGCGGGCAGGTGGGCGTAGAGGAGCCGGACGCTGGCTTTGAGCGCCAGGCCCTTGGAGATCGCCGCGCTCACGGAGCTGGTCCAGTCGTAGCGCCAGTCGACGGGCTTTTTCAGGTTGTCGTCGAAGATGAACTGACTCGCAAACAATGAGTTGTCGAGAATCTTCTGGTCGAAACCGGCGATCCCCCGGAACCCGGCGAAAGAGGTCGCTGGCACCCCGATGTACTTTCTCAGGGTGTAGGTGAGGCCGGCGTCCATCTTGAAGTGCGTCTTTTTCGTATCGACCCACGCGTAGCCCGTGCCCGCCGTGAGAAGGCCCCGGCTCTCGACTCCGGCGAACCGGTTCCGGTCCCAGCTCAGCCCGACCTGGAGCACGACTTTCTTGGCGAGATTATGGTCGTACTGCCCGGAGAGGAGGTAGTTTTCGGCGACCAGGGTGCTCGTCCTCGTTTCCTCGACGACATAGTCGGTCTCCGTACCGACGGCCGTCTTCGTGGTCGTGGCGGCGTTGCCCCGGAGGATGAAGGTTTTGAAGATGAGGGCGTCCTTGTCCCATTTGCGGATGAATGTCGTGCCCAGGCTGAAAGTCGATGTCGAGGTGTTCCCGCCCGTCACGACGTAGCCGAGTTCCGCGGTCGCATTCCAAAGGCCGAGAAGGCCCCGCTTCGGCTCATCGGCGCGGGCAGCCGCCGGGAGGACTGCAAGGAAGGCCGCCAGGCCGAGCGTCACGGCGGCCGCGTGGAAGAGAGGATATCGGCATACGGTCATAGAGCGAACTCTCGGTACAGGAATTGTGATAAGTCGAATAAAATAGCGCCCCGGGCCTGACGCTGTCAAGAGGGGGCGGAGCTTATGCGGCCGGCGCGTCGTATACGAGGGCGGCCGCCCCGAGGATGGCGATGTTCTCAGTCTCCGAGACCTCGACCTTCAGCCGCTCCCTGGAGATGGAATAGGCGAAGGTCCGGAACGTCTCCCGCATCGTCCCGCTGAAAAAGCAGAAGGCCTCGCTGACCGACCCCCCGAGGACGATGATCTCGGGGTCGACGGCGTAGCAGATGGCCTTGACGGCCTCGCCCAGGTGGCGGCCGTACTCGGCGAAGACGGCCCGGGCTTCCGAGTCGCCATTCTCCGCCCGGGCGAAGAGTTCGCGGCCCGAGGTGTGATGCACGCGTTCGAAGAACTGCCCGCTGCAGTAGGCTTCGAAGTTTCTGTCCAGGTAAGGGAGCATGCCGAATTCGCCGGCCCCGCAATTGATGCCCGAATACAGGCGGCCGTTGGCGATGATGCCGGCCCCCAGCCCCGTGCCGAGGATTAGGCCGACGGCGTGATCATAGGGTCTGGCCTTGCCGAAATGCTTTTCCCCGACGGCGAAGCAGTTGGCATCGTTATTGACATAGGCAGGGAGATGATAACGTTCTTCGAGCTCGGCCTTGAGGGGGACCTTCTTCCACGAGGGGATGTTCTGGACGTCGTAGACGACGCCTGTCCGGAGGTCGACGACGGAGGGCACGCCGGCGCCGAGCGCCGTCACGGCCGGCCGTATGACCGGGTCGACAGCGCTGAAGACGTCCTCCAAGACCTCACGCTCCGTTCCCCGGCTGCGGATGGCGACGGACCGGACCTCGGCCAGTCGGCCGCCCTCGACCCGCCCGGCCCGGACGTTCGTCCCGCCGAGGTCGACGCCGACGACGGCCGCGTCGCTCATGCGGCCCGCCTTTTCCTGCGGGTGAAGATCGTCTCGTTCGCGATGAGGGGCCTGGCCCAGACGCCGATGCTGAGGATGTACCCCAGCGTAAGGTAGAGGACAAACATTCCCTGCCGCAGGCCGAACACGTCGCCGAGGCGGCCGATGACGAGCGGTACGAGCGCCCCGCCGATGATCCCGGTGCAGAGGATGCCGGAGAATGAGCCGTGGTGACTGGCCACCGAGTTGAGGGCCAGGGAGAAGATGATCGGCCACATGACCGAGGCGGCGAAGCCCATGAGCGGGAACGTGACGAGGGCCACCGGCCCCGGCCCGAAGAGGGATAGGCTGAGGATGACGACGGCCGCGGCGGCAAACCCGACGAGGATCCTTCGGCTGTCGAAGAGCTTCAAGAAGACGAGCCCAACGAGGCCGCCGACGGTCATCAACCCCCAGAAGAGCGCGACCCGGGCAGCGCCGACGGTCTGCGGGTCGTAGCCGTGGTAAGTCTGGAGGAACTTGGAGATCCAGTAGGAGACGCCCTGCTCGGTGCCGACGTAAGCGAAGATCCCGAAAAAGAAGAGGACGACGGTCCTGTTCCTGAAGAGCTCCTTGTGTGTCTGCCAGGCCCCCGCCCGTTCCGCGTCCGTACGCATGACGAGCGGGAAGCGGACGGCGGCCAGGACGGCGATCATGACCGCGACGAGGGCCGCGAAGATCCAGTAGACGGAGACCCAAGGGAGCGATGGCGGGATGAGCTTCGCCATGAGCCCGATGAGGGGCTTGGCGTGCCCCTCCGGGCGCGCCAGGTTCTGGACGAAGTACGAGTAGATGAGCGGGCTGAGGAAGGAGGCCCCGCCGAAAATGAGCTGGGCCATGACCGAGTTGAGGGCGAAGTGCTCCTCGCCGCCCGAGACCCTGAGGAGCGGGTTGATAGCGACCTGGAGGGCGGCGAAGCCGGCGCCGATAAGGAAGAGGGAGAGGAGGAAAACGAGGTAGCCAGGGAAGAGGGAGATGAGGAGCGCCCCGGCCAGGGCCAGGGCAAAGGCGGGCATCATGACCGTCTTTTCGCGGCGGCGCTCGACGAGCATCCCGGAGGGGATGGACATGACGCCGTAGGCGATGAAGAAGGCGAAGGCGAGGAGCCCGACGAGAGTCAGGTTAAGCCCGAAGCTTTTTCCGACGTCCGGGTTGATGGCCCCGATGACGTTGGTCACGAGCGAGATGACGAAGAAGGTCAGGAAGACGAGGGCGACCATCCCGTAGTGGCGGACGGGCTTGGCCGCGGAGGCGGGGCTTGCCGGGGGGACCCGCGGGACGGCGGGCGTTTCCGGCCGGACTTCGCTCATGTAGGCCACCTTTCTCCCATCCTTTTATTACAATCGGCCGTAAAAGGGAAGACGTCCGTGGCACACCGCGGCTCGAAGACGCGCGGCGTTGGGGCCGTCCGGCAGAGGACCCAGGGTTTGTTCCAGAGATTTCTGAGAAGCTCGGCTCCGAGTGACTCCGCCGAGCTCCTCATGGTCGCTGGCAAGGCTTCGCTCCCTGCCGGAGGGGGGCCCGTCGGCCTTGCGATGGGGGGACCGGGACAGGTTCCCGGGGCCGGGGGATAAGGGCGGCCTCAGCGCCGCCCACCTCGGGACAACCCCTCGACAGAGCCCCAGAGCTTAGCCCGCTTACTTCCCGCGCTTGTCGCCGGTCTGCTCCTGCTCCCGTTGCAGCTCGATCAGGTCGACGGTCTGGGAGAAGTCGCCGAGGAGGTACTTCGCGAAGTAATCGGCCCGGATCCAGAACCAGTAGTCGTTCATGTCGCCGTATCCGTGGCGTTGCCCCGGGAAGAGGAAGAAATCGAAGCGCTTGTTGGCCTGGATGAGGGCGTTGGCCAGGCGGATGGTGTTGCCCGGGTGGACGTTGTTATCCATGTCGCCCGTCGTCAGGAGAAGGTGGCCCTTGAGGTTCTTGGCGATCTCGGAGTTCTTCTCGATGCTGTACTCGAACGTGACGTTCCCTCCCTTGTCCGTGACCTCCTTGACGCCGTTGTGCTTCTCGCTCCACCAGCGGTTGTAGATGTTGTTCTCGTGGTTGCCGGACGAAGCGACGCCGACCTTGAAGAAGTCGGGATAGGCGAGCATGGCCGCGGCCGTCATGAAGCCGCCGCCAGAATGGCCGTAGATACCGACCCGGTCGATGTCGATGAACGGGTATTTGATCGCCAGCTCCTCAATGGCCCTCTTCTTGTCGGCCAGGCCGTAGTCGCGGAGGTTCCCGTAGCCGTAGTTATGGTACCACTTCGAGCGCTGCGGGTTGCCGCCCCGGTTGCCGACCTCGATGACGACGAAGCCCAGCTGGGCCAGGGCGACGTTGCCGTTCTTCGGCGAGAACGTCTTGGTTACGCTTTCGGTCTGAGGACCCGGATAGACGTAGGCGATGATCGGGTATTTCGTCCCGGGGTCGAAGTCGAAGGGTTTGTACATGACCCCGTAGAGGTCGGTGACGCCGTCGTCGGCCTTGACCACGAAGGGCTCCGGAAACTTGTAGCCGGCGGCGAGGAGGGCGCTCGTGTCGGTCGTCTCGAGCTTGAGAAAGGCACTGCCCGCCGTGTCGCGGAGCTCCGAGACGGGGGCCGAGTCGACCCGCGACGACGTATCGACGAAGACGCTGAGCGAGTCATCGACGTCGGCGGCGTGCATGGCCTCGCCGGGATTCAGGAGCTTGAAGCCCGTGCCGTCGAGGCCGATGCGGTAGAGGTGGAAATAGTAGGGGTCCTCGTTCGGCTCGCGGCCGCAGGCGTTGAAATAGAGCACGCGGGCCTTCTCGTCGATGCCTTCGATCCCCTGACAGGTGAATTCGCCCGAGGTCAGCTGCCTCTCGAGCTTCCCGTCCCCGTCATAGAGGTAGTAGTGGCCCCAGCCGTCGCGCTCGGACCACCAGACCATTTCCTTCCCGCCGTTGACGAGCCAGAGGGGCTCGACGTCGACGTAGGTGTTCAAACGTTCCTGGATCAGGGCTTTGGCTTCGCCCGTGGCCGTGTCGGCCAGACAGAGGTCGTATCTGTGGAGGTCTCGGCTCTGGCGCCCGAAATAGAGCTTGTCCGAGGTGTCGCTCAGCCACAGGGACGGCGGCGTGTTGTCTTTTTCCCGGTCCAAGGCCTTGCGAGGGGAGGTTTGGATGTCGATGGTCTGGTCCTTGAACGCGTCGGCCTTGACCTTGAGCTTGCCCCGGCTCGCGATGTCGAAGACGAGGAGCTCGGGCTGAGGCTGGCTCTCCTCGCCGGGCATGGCGTAGCGGTAGGTTTCGAGCGTCGGCCGGGGGTTGGAGAGGGAGTTGATGACCCATAGGTCGCCGACCTTGCGCTCGTCATCGCGGATGCAGGCGAACTTCCGGGAATCCTTGGACCAGACGAGGTGGATCGAAGGGACCCGGTAGTCCTTGCGATCCTTCTCGTCCTTTTGGAATTCCTTCTTCTCCTCCTCTTCCAGGAAGCGGGCGTAGGAATAGTGTTCCTCGCCGTCGGTCGTGAGCTGGACCTCCTTGATCGTGGGGTCGTCGGCCTTCGTGAGCGCCTTGGCGAAGTTCGCGGCGTCCATCATGAACAGGTTGTCGCCTCGGGCGAAGACGACCGTCTTCTCGTCGGGGGAGACGGATGCCCAGCGGGGCCGCTTCGGAGGCTCTTCGTAGTCGGGGAGCAGGGTGAGTTTTCCCGTGGCCAGCTCGTATTCGAGGAAGAGCGTCGTCGTCTTTTTCTCGGGTTCCTTGCCCTTGTCCTTCTCGGTCCCCTTTGTCCCTTGCTCTTTTTTCTCCTGCTCCTTCTTTTCGGTTGCTTGGGCGCCCTCTTTGGCCTTCTTGGCCTCTTCGCGCTTCTTCTCGATATCGCCTGCCTTGACGATCTTGTCGCCCACGCGGACGTCCGAATCCTTCTGGACCTCGAGCTCCAGGCGGAGGGCCGTGTCCTTGTTGATGAACTTGACCGTCTTGAACGGTAGGTGTTCGGAGTCGTAAGGCGTCAGGACGATCTCAGTCAGCATGGCGGCCATCTTGGCGTTGTCGAAGAGCGGGGCTCTTGCCCTGGCGACCGGGTCGACGATGACAAACGACCGGCCTCGGCTCGTCTCCCAGCTGTACCAGAAGCGGTTGCTGAATTCGAGCCAGTGCGGCCGGACCGAAGTGTCGAAGACAAGCTTGCCGACCTTGGCCGCGGTGAACCGGGCCGCGAGCTCGTAGTTGGCCTTATCGGCTTTTTTCATCTCGGCGCCGGACGCCGTGGCGGCGGCTGTGACGACGAACCCGAGGATGACGACCGCGGCGATAAGGGCCGGCCGGCGGAACAGGATACGAGGGAACATAGCAGGCACCTCCTTGGGGAAAGATGGGCATTTATCGATGATCGGGCTCTGCGGCCGGCACCGTCCCAAGGCGGTTCCGGAATCCGAACCGGCGGCAGGGCATCGGTGCGCACTCGGGCTCATGGGCAAGGCGCGGATTATAGCAAAAGGCGCCGTGAATGGGAATCCGCTTTTCTATTCCTCGAGCGTGAACACCTCTTCGACCGTCACGCCGAAGACCCGGGCTATCCTGAACGCCAGCCGCAGGGAGGGAACGTACCGGTTGGCCTCCAGGGCGATGATGGTCTGGCGGGTGACGCCGGCCCGCTCTGCCAGCTCCTGCTGCGTCATCTCGCCGTGATCGAACCTCAAGCGGCGGATCCGGTTGCCGAGCTCACTCATCGCCCTTCGGCTCCCCGCGCCGGTAATAGACGAGGATGGCAACGGACCAGGCCAGATAGAAGACAAGAACGCTCGACATTAGGAACCAGGGCGGCCATTCCACGGAGATATAAGGGGCGGCCACGGTGTCCAGCCCCGATCGAATGACCACCCAAACCCACGGGGCCATGCAGGCCACGGTCGTGAACAGCATGACAACCCGCCAGGCGATGATCTGCGCGCGGTCCCCGATCTGCTTGTCGCGCTCGTCGATGACGACCCCCGTCTCGCCCGGCCGTTGATGGTAGAAGACGGGTCCCCGCCCGAGCATTCCCAGAATACCGAAAAAGCCGAATGCGCCGCGGGCCCTGTGCGGCCCGAAGACATGCAGAAAGATTATGTAAGCGGCCAAGACCAGCACGGATGTGACAACGCATACGATAAGGTTGAACCTGGCGTGCTTGATTTGCGGATGCATTTTATAACCTCCTGCTTTTTAATGACTCTACAGCCTTCAGCCTAAATGTAATGCATAGATTACATAATGTCAAATATGAATTACATTATAACGCATCGCTTAAAGTCTTTTTTCACGCCGTCGATAGGGCCGAAGAAGCGCCCTGCCTGTTTTTTTCTTCTTAGAAGAGCGCCAGGGAGTATTCCCGGAGGCGTTTCTGGCGGCGGCGGGCGTCGGGCATGTGCCGCTCGAGCTCCCGCCAGAAGGCCCGGCCGTGTCCCCGGACGACCGTGTGAACGAGCTCGTGGACGATGACGTAGTCCGCGAGGTCGGAAGGGAGGCAGGCCAGGCGCGCGTTGAGCTGGATCCGGCCCCGGGGCGAGGCGCTTCCCCAGACAGTTCCCTGGCTCCGGACGCTCAGCCGCCCGCAGACAAAACCGTGCTCGGCGGCGAGCTCTGCCAGCCGCCCGGCCAGCTGGGCCCGGGCCGCCCGGCGGTCGAGCCTCCCGGCCGCCACGACGGCCTCGCGGCAACACTCCCTGGCCCGTTCGATCCGGCCGCACGTTCTGAGGATCCAGTCACGCTTGGCGACGACGAAGCGCCGCGCTTCGTTGAAGGAGACGCGCCACGGAACGGCGACACGGACCCCGCGGGAGGCGCGCAAGGAAAGGGAGACGCGTCTGGCCCGCCGGCTCTTTTCGAAGCGGACGGGTCCGATGCCCTCGAGGACGACGACCCGCCTCGGGTCCGGCCCCGCCTGCACTCGCACGATCTGTGTCTCGGCGTCAGTCTTCTTCGTAGAATCTCCGACGCTTGTCCTTCTCGTTGATCGGATTGGCGTCGAGGGCCCACATGCCCCGCCCGTGCGTGGCGATGATGATGACGTTGTCCCGGGGATGGATGATCAGGTCGTGGACGTAGACGGTCGGCAGGCCCGTGCCCAGAGCCAGCCAGGTTTTTCCGGCGTCCTTCGTGACATACACGCCCATGTCCGTGCCGACGTACAGGATGTTCTCGTCCACGGGGTCCTCGCGGATTACGTTGACCGGCCCCACGGGGATGCCCTTGGAGATATCCTGCCAGGTCTTACCGAAGTCCGCGGATTTCCAGACGTAGGGCGTGAAATCGTCGTCGCGTTTCCCGTTCTGCGTCGCGTAGACCGTTCCCAGCTTGAAGGCCGAAGCGACGACGCGCGACATCCATTTTCCCGGCGCGAGGCCGGCCGTGATCTCCTGCCAGGCCTTGCCGCCGTCCCTGGTGACCCAGACCCGGCCGTCGTCGGTCCCGGCGTAGATGAGGCCGTAGTGAAGCGGCGATTCGGAGATCGTGAAGATCGTCTCATAGGGAATGTCGCCCCTCGTCGCCGGGTCGTTGGTCGTCAGGTCGGGACTGATCATCTCCCAAGTGTCGCCGCGGTCGAGGGACCGCAGGACGAACTGCATGCCGAGGTAGACGATGTGCGGGTTCTCCGGCGAGAGGATGAACGGTGCCAGCCACTGTCCGCGGAGTCGCGGCTCATCTTTGTACGGGGTCGGCAGGAGCGGTTTGGTTTCGGGGAAGCCGGGATATTCTCCAGGCTTGCTGTAGTCGGTCCGCTCGATCGTGCCGTAGAATTCCGCCGAATAGACGATGTTGGGATCGCCGGGGTCGATCGCCTGGTTCGAGCCCTCGCCTCCGGGGGCGTACTCGAACTTCTGGGCGGGGATTTTGTCCCGGCCCGCGCTCAGGTCGACGGGAGCGCGGAAGCTGCCGTGGTCCTGCATCGAGCCGTAGACTTTGAAGGGCGTTCCCATGTCGTAAGCGACGTTAAAGAATTGGCAGACGGGGATTTCGTTTTGGAAATACCGCCAGTTCTGGCCCTTGTCATAGGAGACGGCGAGGCCCTGGTCAAAACCCTTGACGAGGTAGTTCGAGTTGCCCGGGTCGATCCACAGGGCGTGGTGGTCCACGCCGGGGCCGGGTAGCCTTTTGAAGGTCTTCCCGCCGTCGGTCGAGACGCTGAGCGGGAGGCCCATAATGTAGACCGTATTCTCGTCGTTGGGGTCGACGCGGACCTGGCCGAACACCCAGCCGTAGGTGTTGGAATGGCTCTCCATGAATTTCTTCTGCTCCGGCGTCAGTCCGCTGACCTGCTTCCAGGAGGCGCCCGCGTCGTCGGACCGGTAAACAGTCGCCCCCTTGATGATGCCGCTTGAGGGGAGGCCGTAGGAGTCCACGAGCTCCTCCGGCGTCGGCTTCCGGGCGATCTCATAGTTGTCGATCAGAGCGTAAAGAACGTTGGGCTTCGTCCGGCAGAGGTCCAGGCCGATCCGGCCCCGGAACTTTGCCTCCGGCAGGCCGGCGTTGATCGGCTGCCAGGTTTTCCCGGCGTCCGTCGTCTTATAGATGCCGCTCCCCTTGTAATCGGCGAAGTTCCGCGGGTCGTTCCATTTCTGGCGCATCCTCTGCCAGGTCGCGGCGTAGAGCGTGTCGTTGTCGACCGGGTCCATGACGAGGTCGATGGCGCCCGTCTGATCGTCGACGAAGAAGACCTTTGCCCAGGTCCGCCCGCCGTCGATCGTTTTGAAGACCCCGCGCTCGGAGTTCGGAGTCCACTCGTGTCCCGAGGCCGCGACGTAAACGATGTCCGGGTTCTGGGGATGGATGACGATCCGGGCGATGGTGTTGGTGTCGGCGAGGCCCATGTTCGCCCAGGTCTTGCCGCCGTCGGCGGACTTGTAGACGCCGCAGCCCGCCTGGGAGCTGCGGAAGATGTTCTGCTCGCCGGTTCCGGCCCAAATCGTCTGCGGGTCCGATAGGGCCAGGGCGATGGCGCCGAACGCCGCCGTCGGCTCGTGCTCGAAGACCGGCGCCCAGGTCGTGCCCTCGTTGTCCGTCTTCCAGATCCCCCCGGACGCGGAAGCGACATAGATCGTATAATTCTTTCCCTTGGGGGCGACGATGGCCACATCCGTGCAGCGGCCACTGATATTCGTCGGGCCGAGGTACTGCCATTTGAGGTCCCTGAACGGGGAGGCTGGAACCATGGCCTGGTACTCCTCGAACCCCTTGAACCGCAGTTCGGGATTCGTCGATTGCAGGGCCGTCGCGGGCTTTGTCTTCTCCGCCGAAAACAGCAGCGCCGCCGCAACGACGAGAAGCGCGGCCGCGGCGAGAAAGACAGGCTTTTTGGCGGAACCTTTAAGGCTGAGAAACATCACGCACCTCCTCCAGGGTCTCAGGGATGACGAGTGTCCACTATAATGAAAAGCCGTCAATGGCGCAACACGACGCCGGGGCAGACTCATGTGATGATGAGCGCAGAGTTTGTGCCGCGCCCCGGTGTTCCGGCCGTTCCGACTCGTATCAATCGGTTGACTCGCCCGGGCCCTCGATGTACGAGAGGCGCTCGCCGATTGGCGGGTGCGTGGAGAAGAGGACTTTCACCCACCACGCTGGATAGGCGTTGCCCAAGTTGCGGTCGGCCAGGCCGGCGAGCGCCGTGGCGAAGGCGTGCTTGTCCTTGATGTGGCCTGCGGCATATAGGTCGGCCTGCTTCTCGAAGTGACGCGACAGGGCGTTCGTGAGCGGCCCAAAGACGAGGCCCGAGGCGGCCCCGCCGATGATGAGCATGAGCGGCAGCACGGCCAGGACCTGGCGCGTCGAGCCCGGGAATCCCGGGAACAGGACCCTCATCACGACGCTCAGAAGACAGAACACGGCCAGCTCGTCGACGGTCCCGGCGGCGATGCTCTTCCAGATATGCTTGTAGCGGTAATGGCCGACTTCGTGCCCGATGACCGAGACGATCTCCGGCACGGTCATGTGCTTGATCAGGTTGTCGCCGACGACGACGCGCCGTGTCCGGCCGAGCCCGACCAGAAAGGCGTTCTCCTTTCGCGTGCGCCGGCTCATGTCTTCCTGGAAAAAGCCGCCGCTCTTGAGTCCCTCCTGAGCCAGGATCTCCCGCAGGGCCCCGGTGAGCTCGGGGTCCTCGATCGGCGTGTAGCGGTGGAAGATAGGCGCGATCACCACCGGAAAGAGCGTGGCCATGACGACGCTCACCAGGGCCATGGCCAGGCCCGCGACAAGCCACCACGTTATCGGGAAGCGGGCCATGATCCAGAGCAGCAGGGCCAGCACCAGCCAGCCCAAAACGAGGCCGACGGCGAACGATTTGGCCTGGTCGGAGAGCCAGCCCGCGATCTTCTGCGTCGAAAAATTCCACCTGTGCTCGCGCACGTAGCCGTCGTAGAAGCCCAGCGGAAGACCGAGAACGGTCATCCACGCCAGGAAGGCGGCGGTGTATGTCAAGAACGGCCAGATGACCGGTCCGCCGGGCCACAGGCCGGCGAGACGCCGGCTTAAGCCCGAAAAATAAAGGACGACGAGGAGGGCGAGCGACAGCGCCGAGCCGGCCAGGCCGAGGAGCCGCTTTTCTCTTTCGTATCGCCGGGCCATCGCCTGGCGCCCACGGTCGAGCAGCGGATGGATTCGAGACTCGCGGTGGGCTTGCCGGTCCCGGTTAGGCTTGCTCATAAATTGTCCGCCGCATTGTTATTCTAGGTATGCCTGCTTCCATTTTATCTCATTTTGCCGTGGAAATTCCGTCCGTCCTGTTCTCGGCGGGAGCCCCGGAAATCCCGTCATGCATGGTATAATGGAAGGCCGATGCGCATCCGCAAGGCCATCCCCCAAGACATTCCGCAAGCCGTTCGGCTGGCCGGGTCGCTCGGCCTCGACTACGCCGGCATGGCCGCGGACGAGCTCTGGGTCGCGAAGGAGGGGGGGAGGCTCGTCGGCGTCGTGGCCCTCAAAAAACAGCCGGATTGCCTGGAGCTCTGCGCCCTCGGCGTCGCGCCGGAGCGCCGGGGCCGGGGCATCGCCAGAGCCCTCGTCGAAGCCCTTATGGCTGCGGCGCCAGGCGATGTCCATCTGGCGACCATCATCCCTGATTTCTTCGAGAAGTGCGGCTTCAAGAAGGCGGGCATCATCCCCGCCACGTTTCCCGAAAAGCGGAAGACAGTCTGGTGCGAAGGCTGCGACCAGCGTCTGTGCAGCGTCATGCTCAGGAAGGTGTCATGAATCCTCCCGTCTTTCCCGAATTCAAGCCCGTCAGCCTTGAGGACGGCGACTTCATCAGAAGCTTCCTCGACGCCTACCCTCTCGGCATCTGCGAGATGAACTTTCCTAATATCCTCATTTGGAAGGATTCCGAACACCCGCGGTACACGCTCCTTAACGGGAACCTCTGCCTGCTCCTCGAGCCGACCTTCGAGCCGGCCTATTTCCTGCCTCCCATCGGCGAAAACGACATCGAAAGGACGATCTTGACCTGCCTCAGCGCGGCCCCTCGGCTGTCTCGCGTGCCGGAGGAATTCGTCCGGAGATACGGCGCATCCTTCAAGGTCGAGGAGGACCGGGACAACTTCGACTACATTTATCTGGCCAAGGATTTGGCCGAGCTCAAAGGCAAGAAGTTCGACGGAAAGCGCAACCGCATCAGGAAGTTCGAAAGGGAATGCGACCACTCCTACGAGCGTCTCGAAAAAGAGCGCGTAGAGGACTGCCGCCGGCTGCTTCTCCAATGGTTCGAGGATAAAGGCAACGGCGACCCTTACATGAAAGCGGAGAAGGACGCCATCCTCGAAGCCCTGGCTCTGTTCGAGGCCCTCGGACTCGTCGGCGGCGTCGTGATCGTCTCCGGCCGTGTGGAGGCGTTCACGATCGGCCTGCGCCTCTCCGGCGACACGGCCGTCATCCAGATCGAGATCGCCAACCCTGCCAGCCCCGGACTGGCTCAGTGGATCAACCGCGAGTTCGTGCGCCGCGAATGGATGGCCTACCGGTTCATCAATAGGGAGCAGGACGTGGGCGTACCCGGCCTGCGCAGCGCCAAGCTCTCCTACCAGCCGGATCACTTCGTCAAGAAGTACAACCTCTCCAAGGCCTGAACCGCCGCGAAACGAGGCCATGCCCCGGCCTCCTTTCGCGGGCCATCGTCGGCGCCGGGCCCCGGCGGCCTCAGGCCATCAGGCTGCAGATCGCGGCCACATTGACCATGTCGTCGACGCAACAGCCGCGGCTGAGGTCGCAGAACGGCTTGTTCAAACCCTGCACGATCGGGCCGACGGCCTCGGCGCCGGCCAGACGTTCCGTCAGCTTGTAGCCGATGTTGCCCGCGTCGAGGTCGGGGAAGATGAGGACGTTGGCCTTCCCGGCCACTGGGCTGCCCTTGCACTTGCGCTCGCCGACGGACGCGACGAGGGCCGCGTCGGCCTGCATCTCGCCGTCGAGGAGAAGATGGGGCGCCTTGTCCTTGGCCATTTTCGTGGCTCTGATGACTTTGTCCACGTCCTCGTGCGTGGCCGATCCCTTCGTAGAGAAGGACAGCATGGCCACCCGCGGCTCCTCGCCTGTTACGGCGTGAAAGTTCTTGGCCGAAGTGATGGCGATGTCGGCGAGCTGGGCGTCCGTCGGGCTGGGCACGACGGCGCAGTCGGCGAAGCACAAGAGCCGGTCCGGAAAGACCATGATGAAGTAGCTGGACACCGTCGAGATCCCGGGGGCCGTGCCCACGGTGTGGATGCCGGCCCGGATGATGTCGCCCGTCGCGGAGACGTTGCCGCCGACGACGGCCCCGACCCGGTCCGACGCGAGCATCATCCCGGCGAAATAGAGGGAGCTCCGGAGGGCCTCGGCGGCTTGCTCGACGGTCCAGCCCTTGGCCCGGCGCTTTTCGTGAAGGCCGCGGACGAACTCGTCTTTCCACTCCGAAGTCGCGGGGTCGATGACGGCGATCCCTCCGAGATCAAGGCCGCTGTCCTTGGCCAGCCGGCGGATCCTGTCCGCGGGGCCGACGAGGAGCGGGGCGGCGATCTTCTCCTTCTCGAGCTCGAGCGCCGTCCTCAGCGTGCGCACGTCCTCGGCGTCGGGAAAGGCGATGCGGATGTGCTTTTTCCGGGCCTTTTCGCGGATGTCCGGAATGAAGGTTTTGCCTGTCATGATGACTCCTTCAGAAACGCGGATAATTCCTCGGAATGAAGCGCATCAGTATAAAGGAAACGGGGCCGAAATTCAACTTCGCACGGGCGTCGCGCTGGCGTCAGAAGGACAGCGTTTCCTTGAGGGCGAAGCGGCCCTTCTCATCGAGATGAACGCGCCCGGCGGGGACGTCGGGGTCGTGGACGAAGACGATGATCCAGTTCCCGGCTGCGGCCCGCCTCAGGAACGCTTCTTTCTCTTTGAGGAGCGTCTCGGCCGCCATGTCGTACCCCATCGTGTAGGGGAGGGGGAGATGGCGCGCGGTCGGCACGAGGTCGGAAGGAAAGACGACGGATTCCCTGCCGTTCCGGACCTCGAGCCACTGCTGGCCGCGCGTGTGGCCGTTGTTCTGGTGGACCCAAAGGCCGGGGTGGATCTCCTCGGACCCCTGCGTGAGACGGAGGTCGGCCCGCTCGAGGACCCCGACATTCTCCTTGAGATAGCTCGCCCGCTCGCGCGGGTTCGGGTCCCGGGCCGTCTCGTAGTTGTCGGCTTGGAGGTAAACCCGGGCCCTGGGGAAGGCGAGCTCGACCTCGCCTCCGCTCCCCGGCCTGTACTGCGAGATCCCGCCGCCGTGATCGAAATGCAGATGGCTCAGGACGATGTCCGTAAGGCGGCCTGGGTCGAAGCCGCTCTCGGCGGGCGGCAGGTTCCGGATGCCGTAAATCGCCCGGAGCTTGTCCGGCCACTTCTCACCGCAGCCGACGTCGGCGACGAACACCCGGTCGACGGCGTCGACGACCAGGGAGCGCGTGGCCAGCCGGATGCAGTTGTCCGCATCCGCTGGGATCAGGCCGGACCAGATGGTCTTGGGGACCGTCCCGAACATTGCCCCCCCGTCGAGGCGGTAGAAGCCGTGGTTGACCAAGGAAAGCTTGAACCGGCCGAAGGTCATCATGTTCGTCCCGCCCGGCCATCTTGCCATGGACGGGGAAATCGGTTATCTTGGGGTCTCCTGATACCGTTTCATAACATATCATAAAGGCCAGGAGAACCGAAATGATCCGCAGACCGGCCGTCATCAAGCTCGGCGATATCCCGGACGTCCTCGCCCGGGAGTTCAAGGGCCGGGAGATGATCACCTGCTACCTCGGCTCGAACGCGGCGGTCCCCACGGCCAGCGTGGAATCCCTGACGGCGGCTCTTACGGCCCGGACCCCCAAGCTGCCCTACATCCGGATGGTCCATCTCCTCCTCCAGGGCCCTGTCCCGTACGTCGAGGAGGGGCTCCAGGACCGCATCATGACCTACTCCATTTTCTCCTCGGGCGTCGTCCGGAAGGCGGCCAACGAGGGCCGGGCCTTCTATCTCCCCTGCACCCTGGCCAACCTCGAAAGCCTCATCGGCAAGGACCGGCCGTACGTGCCGGACGTGGCCATCATCAAGCTCCGCCCCCACGAGATCACCCGCGAGTACAGCCTGGGCTTGTCGGTCGAGGCCCTCCACACGGCCATCGACCACGCCACGTGCGTCATCGCCGAGCTCGACTACAGCATGCCCTTCACCCAGGGCCAGAGCATCGTCGACGCCCAGTCCATCGATTACCTCGTGGACGACGACGACGTCAAGAACTGCTATGATTTCCCGAGCCCCGACTTCGAGAACCTCCCGAAGGCCGAGCGGCGGATCGGCGAGCTCATTACCGAATACTTCATCCGGGACGGCATCACCCTCCAGGCCGGCATCGGGCAGATCCCCGACGCCGCCGTCGGCACCATCCAGCAGGCCGGCTACAAGGACCTGGGCATCCAGACCGAGCTCTACGGCGACGGCCTGATGCGCCTGCAGAAATCGGAGATCGTGACGAACCGGAAGAAGAAGCAGCACATGGGCTACAGCACGACCTCCCTCATCATGGGATCCATGGAGCTCTACGAGTTCGTCCACATGCGGGCCGGCATCCAGATGCGGCCCTGCATGGTCACGAATGCGGCCGAAGTCATCCGGAGGAACAGCCCCTTCGTCTCCATCAACACCGCGATGGGCGTCGACCTTAACGGCAACGTCTGGGCCGATTATATCGACGCGCGCCGCTACTATAGCGGCGTCGGGGGCCAGCCGGACTTCGTCCGTGCGCTGAACGACCCGGCCTACGGCGTCGCCCTCATCGCCCTCAAGAGCCTCACCGACGAGGGGGCGTCCAAGATCGTCAAGGTCCACCCCCCCGGCGTGAGCCTGACGGCCTCGGCCTACGACAGCGTGGTCGTCATCGACGAGTACGGCATCGCAGACCTCCGCGGCCTGACCGCGGGCGAGAAGGCGCTGGCCATCGCCAGCATCGCCCACCCCCGCTACCGCGAGGAATATCTCAAGAGCATCTACGACGACAAGCTCTTCACCAAGTCCTATGGGTCCTTTCTCGGCAAGACGCCCCGCGGCGTGACCATGTACAAGGGGACCATCAGGATCGACGACTAGGCGCCGGGGCGGCCGTCGCTAGCCGAGGAAGATCCCTTCCGGGTCGACCTCTTCCCGGAGGATGCGCAGCTCTTCGGGCGTCGGGGGGACTGTCTCGACCGCGCCGGCGACCTCGAGCGCGAACCCGGTCTCCCCGGCGACGGCCTGCGGCGTCAGTCCGGGGTGGTAACTCGCCAGGTAGACGATTTTGGTGTCCGGGCGGAAGCGCATGACGCCCATCGTCGTGACAACGGTCGACGGCCCGCCCCGGACGAGCCCCGAATCGCGACGGCTCGTCCCTCCCGCGAGCCAGCCCGGGCTCGTGACGTAGTCCACGGTCTCCGGGAAACGTCTCTTCTCGTGCTTGGCGATGATGATCGTCCGCTTGGCTAGGCAGGCGATGTCGCACGCCCCGCCGCTCCCGGAGAAACGCACCGCGGGATGCCGAGGGTCGGCGCCGATCGAGGTGCTGTTGATGTTCCCGAAGCGGTCCACCTGGGCGCCGCTCAGGAAGCCGACGTCGACCCGGCCGCCCTGGAGGACGTAGGTGAAAACCTCCATGAGCCCGGCGGCCGTGGCCGCGCCCCGCATGACTCGCGGGTCGCCCACGGACATCGGCAGGTGGGCGAGCCGGCTCGCGACCGTGCCCGCCTCAAAGATGATGATGCAGCCTGGTGCGTGGGTCCGCTGGGCCAGCATGACACCGAGCATGGGAAGCCCCGTGCCGGCGAAGACAACCTCTCCGTCCCGGATCTCCCGGGCCGACACGACAGCCATGAGCTCCGTCAGTGTGTATTCCGGCGCGGCCATGGTCAGAGCCGCCTCCGCCTGAGATTCGGGCTGTAACCGTAGTCCGGCGCGGCCCTCAGGCTCTCGAGCCGAGCCCGGCCCCCCACCGCCTCTAGATACTCCTCGTGGCTGTTCACGCCGGTGACGTACTTGTCGAGGTATTTCCGGAAGGCGGTGTCGTCCCTCGCCCCGTCATGGTATTCCTTGAGCTGGAGAGGATCGTAGTCGTAATAGTTGTAGACGGCGTAGGGGTGGGCGCCGAAAGGGACATGACAGATGTGCCGGACGATGAAATAGGGGAGCTGATTGGCCTCGGGCTCGCGCCGCAGCTCGTCCGCGTCGACGATCTCCTCGGCCGTCACGATGACGGTATCGGCCGCGAAGGCCTGCTGGACGTCGGCGTAGGTCTGGCCCATGATGCGGACGGTCCCGTTCTCGCTCGCCTTCTGGACGTGGATGACGGCGAAGTTGGTGTGGATGGCCGGGACGAGGACGACCTTATCGCGGGGGTCGAAGGGCGAGTCCATCACGTGGAGCTTCTTCGGCGCGGTGCGCGGGTCGGCCCTCCTCTGGGCGGGGAGCAGGGCCTCCCGGCCGACGATATCGCTGCCGATCAGGCTGCGGACCGGCATGAAGGGAATGCCCATGGCCCCGGCCGTGAAGCGGGCGACCATGGAGAAGTTGCTGTAGTCCTCGAACTCGATCGCGCCGCGCTCGACGGCCTGCCGCCAGCGCGGGCCGACCGTATTGAAGGCCTCGTCGGCCTCGTAGGCCAGCTCGACCCGCTTGACGCAGCCGGCGCCGATCAGGATGTCCCAGTCCCCGCCGGGCGAGTGGCCGAACAGGTAGAGGTCGTGACGGCCGAGGCGGATGAGCTCGTAGACGAAGGCCATGGGGTGGCGCTGCGTCGTGAAACCGCCCAGAGACAGCGTCGCCCCGTCGGGGACGAGGGCCGCCGCGGCGCGAAGGTCGATCATCTTGCCGCTCATGAGACCACTCCTTTGTCCTATTCTATATCGGCTTTCCCCGCGGAAATCAACTCGCTTTCGGCGCGCCCGGTCGCAGAGCCGAAGACGGGAGGCCGGTCGCCGGCGGCGCTTGACTTCGGCCCCGAGATGTGGAAGGATGAGGTTCATCCCGGTGATTCACGACGAAATTCCGTGGCCTTCCCAGGAAAGCCATCGGCATTCATACCCGCGGTCGTTCGCGTCCGCCCCAAAAGGAGGTCCGAATCATGGCTGGAATCGTCGGCTATGGGGCCTATATCCCACGAAACCGGATCCGCGTCGAGGAGATCGCCAAGGTCTGGGGAGCGGACGCGCCGAGCTATAAAAAGGGGCTGATGCTCGAGGAGAAGTCCGTCCCATCGCCGGACCAGGACACGATCAGCATGTCCGTCGAGGCCTCCCGGCGGGCCCTGAAGCGGGCGGGCATCGACCCCCGGGAGATCGGCGCGGTCTACATCGGGTCGGAATCCCATCCCTATGCCGTGAAACCCAGCGGCACGGTGCTCGCCGAGGCCATCGGCGCCACTCCCGACGTCCACACGGCGGATTTCGAGTTCGCTTGCAAGGCCGGAACCGAGGGGATGTTCGTCGCCCTGAGCCTCGTCCAGGCCGGCGCCGTCAAGTACGGCCTGGCCGTCGGCGCCGACACGTCGCAGGGCGCCCCGGGGGACGCCCTGGAATATTCCGCTGCGGCCGGCGCGGCCGCCTTCATTTTCGGGGAGGACGGCCTCGTCGCCGACTGCCTGGACACCTATTCCTACACGACCGACACGCCGGACTTCTGGCGCCGGGAATATCAGTATTATCCGCGGCACGGCGGCCGGTTCACGGGAGACCCCGCCTACTTCAAGCACATCACGGGCGCGGCCCGGGGCATGATGGCCAAGGCCAAGATGAAGCCCGAGGACTTCCAGTATGTCGTCTTCCACCAGCCGAACGGAAAGTTCCCGCTGCGCGCCGGAGAGATCCTGGGCTTTGCGAAAGAACAGATCGAGCCGGGCTGGCTGGTCCCCAAGCTAGGGAACACCTATTCGGGCTCTTCCCCCCTCGGCCTCACGGCGACCCTGGATGTTGCCAAGCCTACAGAATTGATCCTCGTCGTCTCTTACGGCTCGGGCGCCGGGAGCGACGCCTTCGTCTTCAGGGTGACAAAGCGGATCGACGAGGTCAGGGAATTGGCCCCTCGGACAAGGGATCTCCTGGACCGGCGCAAGACCTACATCGACTACGGTGTCTACGCCAAGTACCGCCGCAAGATCCGGAAGGCGGAGTAGGAGAGAACGATGAGAGACGTGGCAGTGATCGGCGTGGGCATGACCAAGTGGGGGGAGCTCTGGGAAAAATCGCTCCGGACGATCTTCACGGAAACGGCGCTCCTGGCCATCGACGACGCGGGCGTCGAGCGGATCGATTCGATGGTCGTCGGCTGCATGTCGTCGGGCTTGTTCGTCGGACAGGAGCACCTCGCTTCGCTCCTTTCGGACGAACTAGGCCGTAACCCGGTCCCGGCGGCCCGGGTCGAGTCCGCCTGCTCCTCGGGGGGCCTGGCCCTCCGGCAGGGATTCATCGAGGTCGCCTCCGGTATCAGCGACATCGTCCTCGTCGGCGGCGTCGAGAAGATGACCGACGTCACAGGCTGCGAGGCGACGTACGCCCTAGGGACGGCGGCCGACCAGGAGTATGAAGGCTATCACGGGCTGACCTTCCCCGGGCTCTATGCGATGATGGCCGTGGCCCACATGCACAAGTACGGGACGACGCGCGAACAGCTGGCCAGGGTCGCCGTCAAGAACCACGAAAACGGGTCCAAGAATCCCCTGGCCCAATTCCCCTTTAAGGTTTCCGTGGAGGCGGTCCTCAATTCCGTCCTCGTGGCCGACCCGCTCCGCATCCTGGACTGTTCGCCCATCACCGACGGCGCCGCGGCCGTCGTCCTCTGCCCGATCGATATGGCCCGAAAAGCGGGGAATCGGGTCGTCCGGATCGCCGGCAGCGGCCAGGCCACGGATACGATCGCCCTGAGCTCGCGCCGAGACCTCACCTGGCTCGAATCGACGCACCTGGCGGCCGAAAAGGCGCTGGCCATGGCGGGCCGCAAGATCGAGGACATGGATCTTTTCGAGGTCCACGACTGCTTCACGATCGCCGAGATCATGGTTACCGAGGCCCTGGGGCTCGTGCCCAAGGGGCGCGGCGGCCCGGCCGTGGAGGAAGGCCTGACGGCCGTCGGCGGGAAGTTCCCTGTCAACCCGAGCGGCGGGCTGAAGGCCAAGGGACATCCTGTTGGCGCGACGGGCGTGGCCCAGGCCGTCGAGGTCGTCAAGCAGCTCCGCGGCGAGGCCGGGGAGCGGCAGATCAAAGGGGCCAGGCGCGGCCTGACCCAAAACATGGGCGGCACGGGCGGCAGCTCGGTCGTCCACGTGTTCGAGGCGGCGTGAGAGGAGGCGGCGATGCCGACACCATCGAGATATTGGCGTGAGATTCCCCAGCGCTACCGTCTCGAGGCCGCCAAGTGCAAGGGCTGCGGCTTCGTCTCGTTCCCTCCCCGGCTCGTCTGCCCGCGGTGCGGCTCGCGCGAGTTCGCGCCGGTGATGCTCGCCGGGTCGGGCCAGCTCCTGACCTACACGATTATCCGCGTTCCCCCCGACCCGTTCGAGGACCAGGCGCCCTACGCCGTGGGCATCGCCGAGCTCGACGACGGCGTCCGGCTGACGGCCCAGGTGGTCGACTGCGACTTCTCGGAGCTCAAGGTGGGCATGCGGGTCAGCCTCGAGTTCCGGAAGCTCTCCGAGGACGGGGACGCGGGCGTCATCTACTACGGATACAAGTTCGTCCCGGAATAGGCGATGTTCAGAATCGAGTCCAAGGTCGACACGCAGAGCCCGGAGTACCGGCAGAACTTCGAGGCCATGACCGCGGCGGTCGCGGAGTACAAGGACAGGCTGGCCCGGGTCCGTCAGGGAGGGCCGGAGAAGTACCGCGAGCTCCACAAGTCCCGCGGCAAGCTCCTGGTCCGCGAGCGTCTCGAAAAGCTCTTCGACCGCAACACGCCCTTCCTGGAGTTCAGCCCGCTCGCGGCCTGGGGCCAGTATGAGGACGAAGCCCCGGGCGCAGGCATGATCACGGGCGTCGGCGTCGTCCACGGCCGGGAGGTGCTCGTCGTCGCCAACGACGCGACGGTCAAGGGCGGGACGTACTTCCCCATGACCATCAAGAAGCACATCCGGGCCCAGGAAGTGGCCATGGAGAACAGGCTGCCCTGCGTCTATCTCGTCGATTCGGGCGGGATCTTCCTGCCGCACCAGTCGGGGACGTTCCCGGACAAGGAGCACTTCGGGCGGATCTTCTACAACCAGGCCCGGCTCTCGGCGCTCGGCATCCCCCAGATCTCGATCGTCATGGGCTCGTGCACGGCCGGCGGCGCCTACGTCCCGGCCATGAGCGACGAGACGGTCATTGTCCGCCGCCAGGGCACGATCTTCATCGGCGGGCCGCCGCTCGTCAAGGCGGCGACGGGCGAAGAGGTCAGCGACGAGGACCTGGGTGGGGCCGACGTCCACTGCCGGATCTCGGGCGTTTCGGACTACTACGCGGCCGACGACGCCCACGCCCTCGAGATCGCGCGCAACATCATCGAGACCCTCGACCCGCCCCGCCGCTTCCCGCTCGACACGGCCCCCGCCGAGGAGCCCTGCTGCGAGCCGCGGGAGATCTACGGCATCGTCCCCTCGGACCTGCGCAAGTCCTTCAACATCAGGGAGATAATCGCCCGCCTGGTCGACGGCAGCCGCTTCCAGGAGTTCAAGGAACTCTACGGCCAGACCCTGGTCTGCGGCTTCGCGCGGATCATGGGCTACCCCGTGGGCATTTTGGCCAACAACGGCGTCCTGTTCTCGGAGAGCTCGCTCAAGGGGGCTCATTTTGTCACCCTCTGCGCCATGCGGAAAGTCCCGCTTGTCTTCCTCCAGAACATCACCGGCTTCATCGTCGGCAAGCAGTACGAGCATCACGGCATCGCCAAGGACGGGGCCAAGCTCGTCCACGCCGTGGCCAACGCCGACGTGCCCAAGCTGACGGTCATCGTCGGCGGCTCCTACGGCGCCGGCAACTACGCGATGTGCGGCCGGGCTTACGGCCCGCGGCTGCTCTGGATGTGGCCCAACGCCCGGATCTGCGTCATGGGCGGCGAGCAGGCGGCTTCGGTCCTGGCGACGGTGAAGATCAAGCGGCTCCAGGACCAGGGCGTCCGGATGAGCGAGGAGGAGAAAGCCGCCATCATGAAGCCCATCATCGACAAGTACGACGAGGAGGCCACGCCCTATTACAGTACGTCGCGGCTCTGGGACGACGGCATCCTCGATCCCCTGGATACGCGGGCTGCGCTGGGCCTGGGGATCGCCATGAGCCTCAACGCGCCCATCCCGGACTACAAGGTGGGCATCTTCCGGATGTGAGAGGGCGTCGGATGAGCGGAGAATCCTACCTGACGATCGAAGTCGAACGGAAGGACCGGGTCGCCCGGGTCCGGCTGGCCCGTCCCGAGGTCCGCAACGCCTTCAACGCCGACATGATCGGCGAGCTGCGCCGGGCGATCGGCGGGCTGGCCACCGACGATTCGGTCCGGGTCATCGTGCTCACCGGTGGGGGGACGGCCTTCTGCGCCGGCGCCGACCTCTCCTGGATGCGCGAGATCGTGCGCTTCTCCCACGAGCAGAACCTCCGGGAGTCCCTCGACCTCGCCGGCTGCCTCCACGACCTGTATTCCGTCCCCAAGCCGACCATCGCCCGGGTGAACGGCCCGGCCATCGGCGGCGGGACGGGGTTCGTCTCTGCCTGTGACATCGCCGTCGCCTCGACGGACGCCCGCTTCGGGCTGAGCGAGGTCAAGATCGGCGTCGTGCCGGCCGTGATATCGCCTTACGTCGTCCGCCGCATCGGGGAAAGCCGGGCCCGTCAATATTTCCTCACCGGAGAGCGCTTCGACGCCCGTCGCGCGGCGGAGATCGGCTTGGTCAATCTTGCCGTCGAACCCGCGGACCTCGACCGAAGGGTCGGAGAGATCGTCTCGGCGCTCCTCTCTTCGGGCCCCGAGGCCCTGGCCAAGGCCAAGGAGCTCCTGTCGCGGGTGCCGGGGATGAGCTTCGACGAGGCCCGGCGGTTCACGGCGGAGATGATCGCCCGGCTGCGCGTGAGCGACGAGGCCCAGGAGGGCATGACCGCCTTCCTCGAGAAGAGAAAGCCGAAATGGTCGGAGTGAAGAAGAAGGCGTTCGGCAAGGTCCTCGTCGCCAACCGGGGCGAGATCGCGGTCCGCGTGATCCGCGCCTGCCGGGAAATGGGCATCCGGACCGTGGCCGTGTATTCGGAGGCGGACGCCTGCAGCCTCCACGTCGGGCTGGCCGACGAGGCTCTCCCGATCGGGCCCGCCCCGGCCGCCGAGAGCTACCTCGACATGGGCCGGATCATCGAGTCCGCAAAGAGCGCTGGGGCCGAGGCCGTCCATCCCGGCTACGGCTTCCTCGCCGAGAACGCCGATTTCGCGGCCCTCTGCGAAAAGGAGGGCATCGTTTTCGTCGGGCCGAACTCCCGGGCTCTCGCACTCGTCGGCGATAAGGTCCGCGCCCGGCAGACCATGGAAAAGGCGGGCATCCCGACCATCCCGGGGATGAAATCCGTCTCCCGGTCCCCCGAAGAGTTCCGGGCCGCGGCGCGCCGCCTCGGCTACCCGGTCATGGTCAAGGCCTCGGCCGGGGGCGGCGGGAAGGGGATGAGGATCGTCCGCGACGAGGACGGGCTCGTCCCGGCGGTCGAGGCCGGCATGCGGGAGGCCAAGTCCGCCTTTGGCGACGATTCCGTCTATCTCGAGAAGTACATCGAGGAGCCCCGGCATGTCGAGTTCCAGGTTTTGGCCGACAACTTCGGCGGCACGGTCCACCTGTTCGAGCGGGAATGCTCGATCCAGCGGCGCCACCAGAAGATCCTCGAGGAGACGCCCTCGACTGCGCTCGACCCCGGCCTCCGCGCGGAGATGGGGGAGACGGCGGTCCGGGCCATGCGCGCGGCCGGATACAACAACGCTGGGACGGTCGAGTTCCTCCTCGACCGCAACCGGCGCTTTTACTTTCTCGAGGTCAACGCCCGCCTCCAGGTCGAGCACCCGATCACCGAGCTCGTGGTTGGGGTCGACCTCGTCCGGCAGCAGATCCTCGCCGCCTCGGGCGAAAAGCTCGCTCTGAGACAGGAGGACCTCGGCCAGCGCGGCCACGCCATCGAATGCCGCATCTACGCCGAGGACCCGAAGGCCAATTTCCTCCCCTCGCCCGGCCGCATCGTCCTCCTCCGCGAGCCGAAGGGTCCCGGGGTCCGCTTCGACAGCGGCATCTTCGAGGGCTGGGACGTCCCCGTCCACTACGACCCGATCCTGGCCAAGCTCATCGTCTGGGCCGAGGACCGGGAGGCAGCCTGCCGGAGGATGTCGGCGGCGCTCGAGGACTGCGTCATCCTCGGC
>Ga0187770_10000130_pt1 | contig 34428 bp, 38 predicted proteins | sample 0116_SJ02_MP02_2_FD_133154 | JGI IMG/M metagenome (GOLD analysis project Ga0187770, IMG submission 133154) | Tropical peat soil microbial communities from peatlands in Department of Meta, Colombia - 0116_SJ02_MP02_20_MG | ecosystem: Environmental > Terrestrial > Soil > Wetlands > Peat | place...
GCCCCAGTCGCCGTTGATGGCGTCGATGAACTTCTGTCCGTAGCCGGTCGAGCCGTGAAAGTTGATCATGATGACGACGTATCCGCTGCTCGTTGATGAAGTTGGTGACGCGAACAGCTCGGGATTCCAGCGATACGACCAGTCGTCTCCCCAGGCGCCCTCCGGCCCGCCGTGAATGAGGAACTTCACGGGATATTTCTTGTGCTCGTCGAAGTTCGGCGGCTTGACGAGAAAGCCTTCGACCTTGTCGCCGTACGCGCCGGTGAACCAGAAAGGTTCGAGGGGCTGCGCGTCGATTTGAGAGAGAACTGCGTCATTGAGATGAGTAACCTGCTCGCCCTTTGGGAGATTGTTGTAGTCTATTTGCCCCGCATGCAAGGGCAGCCGGTATATCTCGGTGGGACGCTGAAGAGACATGCGTGTGAACACGAGTGTCTTCCCGTCGGCCGTTATAGCTAGGTCGTCGTCGTATCCGCGAGTTATTCGCCCGAGGCTTGAGTAGAACGGCCCGCCTCCAATCCCTCCCTGGTGGGCAGGTCTGTTCGCGGGATTTTGTTGGCCGTTGAACCAGACGCTCCAGATCAGAGTCGATCCCTCCTCTTCGACCGAGGTGTAAATTTCCCAGGTACCCGGCGTCGATGGAGGCGCCCACGCAAAATCGCCAACCCATTTATCAAACCAGTCTGGCGTCAGAACTCGCCTCTTGCCCGTCGCGCGGTCATAAACCATAAGGCGGAAGCGGTCGCTCTCGTATCCCGGACGCTGCTGGGCGCGGTAGGCGATGTACCGCCCATCGGGCGAATAGAGCGGCGTCGAATCGCTCGCCGGATTGTCGGCGGTGATGTTCTTGGTGTGGGCCAGCACCTCGGCCACGTAGTCATCTGGCTGTCCGGCGCTCGCTCCGCTCGCGGGGCGGACGAATGCGTCCGCCCCTACATTGACCGGGACGATCCACAGATCATTGTTGGTCGAAGCCGCCGGATTCTTGTCGTGATTCGACGTGTAGCAGATCTCCTGCCCGTCGGGGGAGAAGGCATAGTTGTCCTGCCCGCCAAGCGAGAAGACAGGCGCGTCGTAGTCGCCGGGCGTAAGATCGCGCGGGACTGGCGATCCGGCCCTGCTGTCGAGAGTATGGGGAGGCGGCGGGTCGAACACATCGACCACGAAGATGTGGTTGCGCTTGCCTTCTTTGTATGCATTCCAATGACGATAGAGGAGATGGTCGAAGATCTGCGCTCTGACTCTCGATTCTGCCGCCTCTGCGAACTTCCTTGCATTGCAAACCAGCTCCGCCATCGGCTCGCCATCGCACTCGGGATAGACATCCGATGTGAACAGGATGTTCTTCCCATCCGGTGACCACAGTTCTCCGCTCGCCTCAGTCGCAATTGAGGTCAGTTTGTGCGTCGCCGTAGCAGTGCCCGCCGCGCCGTTGAAGTCCGCAATCCAGACTTGCGAGCCGCCCTCCTTTGTCGATAAAAACGCGAAGTGCTTGCCATCGGGCGCCCAGCGCGGGCGGTCGGCGTCCTGGTCGGCGATGAGGATTCGCTCTGCCGCGGAAGACTGCCCGGCTTCGCCGGGCCGGACAGCCGAGGCGGCTGTCCCTACATGAGCATCGAGTGGCACGATCCAGATGTGCGGCGTCTTCGTGTTGGCTTCGAGATCGACATCGACCACGCTGAAGAGCACCCACTTGCCGTCGGGCGAAACCTGCGGATCGCCGACGCGCTTGAGCTTCATCATCTCTTCGAACGTGAAGGGGTGCTTAGCCTGACCTACCACAACAGGACCAGCCACAGACAACGCGAAGGAAAAGACGAGAAACAGCAGGAGAATACGGCGCATGAGAGCACCTCACTTCGTATCAATTGGGCAAACGGATGAGTGTAGCACTTCTGGTCTGTCCCGCTTTGTCATCCCGAGGCGCCGCATTCTGGCGCCGAAGGACCTATGTATTCGTAGCGCATATCCCAACGGCGAAATGCATAGATCCTTCGTCGCGAAAAACGCTCCTCAGGATGACAAAGAACTGAAGTCACCGTTCCTAGTACGATGAACCTCGAAGAGCATGATTCCACTTCACGAAACATCGGCGGGCGTGACGTTCGCCATCAAGGTGCATCCGCGGGGGAAAACGAACGCGATCACCGGCGAAGTGGGCGAAGCGCTGAAAGTGTCCCTGACGGCACCGCCGATCGAAGGACGCGCGAACGAAGCCTGCATCGAATTCTTCGCAAAACTTTTGCGGGTGCCGCGAAGTTCCGTTACCATTGCCTCCGGCCTGAGCAGCAGGAACAAGGTGATGCGGGTTGCGGGAATCTCGACCGAGGAATTGCGCCAGCGACTGGGAAGCTGACAGCAAAAGCAGGTCCCTCGACTTGTCCTCAGCGCTTCGCGTCTCGGCCTGCGCTCGGGATGACAATATATTCTTGATGCGACAGCGCTTCTCGCCTCGGACGCCACTCGGGATGAGTTGTTGCATGGTGCGATTGGCTCAGCGCTATCGGCAAGTTGCATAGATCCTTCGCTTCGCTCAGGATGACAAACGAAAGTCCTATTTGAGTCTGATGGTCCAGGAGCCACTTTGACCTTCTCGGAACGTCTCCACGAAATTCGCACCGGGTTTGAACGTCCGTTTTGGATTGCCAATCTGACCGAGATTTTCGAGCGGCTGGCTTATTACGGAGCATTCGCCTCGCTCGCCTTGTATCTGCAGGAAAAACTGAGTTTTTCGACCGAGCAAACGGGAACGCTGACCGGCATTTTCGGCGGCATGGTGTGGTTCCTGGCCATTTTTGGCGGAGCGGCCGCCGACCGGCTTGGCTTCCGGCGCGCCCTTTCGACGGCGTATCTGATTCTGGCGGTTGCGTACTTTCTGATCGGTTCCATCGGGGCGTCGTGGCTCGGCCCTGTGCGGAGCGCCGTGCCGCTGGGATTGTTTGTCGGAGTCGTTCTCGCGCTGCCGGCACTGGGCATCGCGCTGGTCAAGCCTTGCGTGGTGGGAACGACGGCGCGCGCCTCGAAGGAAAACGTGCGCTCCATCGGCTACTCGATCTACTACACGATGGTGAACATCGGCGGGGCGCTGGGCCCGCTTTATGCCTCGTGGGCGCATCGCAATCTCGGGGTCGAGAACGTGTATCGCATCGGCGCCATCGGCGTTTTCGCCATGTTTTTTGTAGTGCTGGTCTTTTTCCGCGAGCCGCGCCGGTCCGAAGACGCACCTCCGCCCTCCATCGCGCAAGTGACGCGAAACTTCTGTGTTGTGGTGGGCAAGGCTTGGCTTGTGCTGCCTGTGTTAACGGCCGCGCTGCTTCTGCGCATCGCTCTGTGGGTGCGCCCGGAGTGGAATGTTCCCGCATGGACCTGGGTCGTGTTGCTGGCGCTGGCCCTGGCGGGCATGAGCCGGTTCATGTGGTTTCTGGTGATCTTTACCGGCTACTGGGTCGTTTTCTGGCAGCAGTACATCAGCTTGCCCGGCTACATTCACGGCTACATCAATTCGCAGGCGGACGTGGAGCGGATCCTCGTCACTGACGGGCTCACGGTGATCTGCCTGACGCTGGTGGTGGGAGTGCTGACGCAGAAGATCCCCCCGTTTCCCGCGGTCATTCTCGGCACGGTGATCACTTCGCTATCCTGGGTGATTCTGGCTTTGCGGCCGACGGTCTGGGGCGCGGTCCTGTCGCTGTTTGTGCTGGCGCTGGGAGAGATTACGCAAGCTCCACGGTATTACGACTACATTTCGCGGCTCGCTCCCGCCGAACAGCAAGGCACATACATGGGCTTTGCCTTTTTGCCGATCGGGATCGGATCGCTGATCGGCGGACCGTTTGGAGGATTCCTGCTGCATCACTTTGGCGAGGTTGAACATGAGCCCGCCATGATCTGGTGGTCGGTAACGGCAGTTGGATTGGCAACAGCAGCGGCGCTCTGGCTTTATGACTTCGTCGTACGGCGCCATGCAGGTTCCGAGGCTTGACTTCGGGCTCTCCGTCTGGGATCATTCGCCCCCAGTGAGGGAATCGCAAAGGAGGCTCTATGCCACATTTTCTGCAGCAGGTCGCGTATTCGCGCGAGGGATGGGAAGCCTTGGTCGCGAATCCGCAAAATCGGATAGAGGCGGTGCGGCCCGCGATCGAGAAGCTTGGGGGTAAGATCGAGTCAGCATGGTTCTCGTTCGGAGATTATGACGTGGTGGTGATTACGGATTTGCCCGACAACGTGAGCGCCGCCGCCATTGCCATGGCGTTCGCAGCGGGAGGCGCTTGCAAGTCGGTGCAGACCACTCCATTGATTTCACCGGACGAGGCCGTGCAGGCCTTGAAGAAGGCGCGGGAAAGCGGTTATCGGCCTGCGACCGTGACCAGCCGCGCGGCGTAGGTACGGATCGCTTAGGTACAGATCATTGAGCAAGTCCGAGGCGGCCTGATTGGCCGCCTCTTCTTGTGGAGTGGAAGGAATGGTCTTATTTGATGCAAAGCCGGATGGCGTCGCGGCGCAGATTCGGCGCGCGCTCAAAGACGGCGGATCGGCGGAGCACGCCGCAGGTGTGCAATGGTTCTTCAAGAAGGAAATCCAGTCGCACGGGTGGTATACGGCTGATTTGCGGCGCGCGGTGCGGCGCTGCCGCAAGGAAATTCTGCGCGGGCGCGACTTTTCTTTTCTAGTGCAGGTTGCCGACCAGCTCTTTTCTGGATCGGTGCTCGAGGAAAAAGTCGCCGCGGTATTCCTCCTCGAGAATCTGGACGCGCAATGCGGCGATCGTGAGTTCAAGCTGTTCGAGGCGTGGCTGGATCGCATCAGCAGCTGGGCCGATCACGATGCGCTCGTGCATGATCTGATCGCACCAATGATGGCAGCGAAACCGGCTCGGGCCAAGACCGTCTTTCGCTGGGCAAAGTCGAGGAATCGCTGGCATCGGCGCGCGGCTTGCGTCGCGCTGATTCGCGGAGCGCGGGCGAACATGTTTTTCCCCCCGATTGTAAAGCTCTCGAATCTGTTGCTCACTGACGAAGACGACATGGCGCAGAAAGGCCTGGGCTGGCTGCTGCGCGAGGCTGCAAAATACGACGTGAAGAGTACGGTACCTTACCTGACGAAGATTCGCGGACGGGCTCCGCGGCTGGTGCTGCGCACGGCGTGCGAGACGCTCCCGTCAGCAACACGAAAGCGAATTCTCAAGACGGATCAGAAGTAGCTAAGCCAGGCATCGCTTCTCCGCTGCCGCACGCTGGCAAACCAAAAGGAGCCCCTCGAGGTGGCCCTCCCTGCATCGCGCCAATTCGCCCAAATTGCAGCTCTTGATTACAATAGAAATTTGCCCATGAATCTCGCTGCCATCCAGTCTGCGCTGCGCGAACGCAATATCGACGCGTGGCTTTTTTATGACCATCACCATCGCGATCCCATTGCGTATCGCGTGCTCGGCCTACCGGCCAGCCTGATGGTGACGCGGCGCTGGTTTTATCTGGTTCCGGCGCAGGACGAACCAGTAAAGCTGGTGCACAAGATCGAAGCCGGACATCTCGATTCGCTGCCGGGCAAGAAGCATCTGTATTCCGGATGGCAGGAACTCTTCGACAAGCTCAAAGCGATTCTGGCAAACTACCGCGACCTCGCCATGCAGTATTCGCCCAACAACATTGTTTTCTACGTGTCGCTGGTGGATGGCGGAACGATCGATCTGGTGCGCGGCTTGGGCAAGAACATCGTCAGTTCAGCCGATCTGGTGGCGCAGTTTGAATCCACCTGGACCGAGGAGCAGATCCAGTCGCATTTTGCGGCGCGCGACAGCATCGACTCGATTGTGGCCGAATCGTTCAAAGAAATTGGCCGCCGCGTGCGCAATGGCGGAACCAAAGAGCACGAAATCCAGCAGTGGTTCATGGAGGCGTTCAAGCGCGAGAGCCTCGTGACCGATGATCCGCCGATCGTTGCGGTGAACGCCAATGCCGGCAATCCGCATTATGAGCCGAACGCGAGTCATCCCGTGCCCATTTGCGAGGGCGATCTGGTCCTGCTGGATGTTTGGGGAAAGAAAAATACTCCCGATGCCGTGTATTACGACATAACCTGGATGGGCTTTGTGGGTGGAGCGCCCTCGGCGCGCATGCGCGACATTTTCGAGATTGTGCGCGGGGCGCGCGATGCCGGCGTGAAGACTGTGGTGGACGCGATCGCGGCGGGCAAGCGCATCGCAGGATGGGAAGTCGACCGCGCCACCCGGGGCTACATTCAGAAAGCCGGCTACGGCGATTATTTCATTCACCGTACGGGACATTCCATCGGCACCGACGTCCATTCCAATGGGGCCAACATGGACGATCTCGAAATTCATGACGAGCGGCAGATTCTTCCCAACTCCTGCTTCTCGATCGAGCCCGGCATCTACCTGCCGGAGTTTGGGGTGCGCAGCGAAGTCAACGTGCTGGTGCGCGTCAAGTCCGCGGAAGTAACCGGGAAAATTCAACGCGAGATTGTGACGATCTAGATGGCAAATTCCACGACAGAAAAAGCGAAAGCCGTGCCGACGGAAACCGTGAGCATGATGTCCGTGCTGGCACCGGCGATTGGTTGGCTGATTCCCGGCGCCGGACACATGATTCAGAAGCGCTGGATTCGCGGCGGCCTGCTGTTCATTTCGATCGTAACGTTATTTCTGCTCGGCCTCGCGATGCAGGGCCGTATCTACAAGGCGAACGGCGGCGACATCCTCGACATGCTCGGCTTCGTAGGAGACGTGGGTTCAGGCGCGCTCTACATTGTGACGCTGGCCATGGACTGGGGTCAGGGCGCGATCGCTTTCGCCACTGCCGACTATGGGACGAAGTTCATGATCGTGGCCGGGCTGCTGAATTTTATTTCGGTCGCGGACGCCTATCACATCGCGATCGGGAAAAAGCGGTAACCAAGTAGCAGGGCGGCAAAGTTACAAGGTTTCAAGGTGGCGCATCAAATTTGAAACTTTGGCCCTTTGAAACCTTGGCACTCTGAGCGCTTTTCAATTATGACCATCACTCTCAACCATTTCAGTGCCGCAGCGGTGTTTGCGCTGTTCGCCTCCATCGTCTTCGGCATTACGCACCGGGAAACGACGCGCGACATGGTCCGCTACGGCCTTTACTGCTTTGTGATGTTCCTCGGCGGAGCGATCGTGGCCGGATGGGCGATGTGGCTGCTTCGCAGGTAGCTGTCAGCTCTCAGTTTTCAGCTGTTAGCGTCCCTGCGATCGCGCAAGAATGTGCATCTGCCATTTGCAGTTTTCCCAGCTGATAGCTAACGGCTGCTTTTCATCCCTGCCACACGAACGCATCGAAAATCCTCTTCGTGTCGAAGTTCAAGCGGCGGTACAGAGCGACGGCGCGCGCATTAGCCTCGGTCACGGTCAGCGACAACATGGAAAACTGTCTGCGCTGCAGGTTGTCCATCGTGGCCGCGAGTAGCGATTCCCCAATATGCCGCGATCGGTACTCGGGCAAAACGCAGACCTGCGTGACGTGACCCACGTCGTTGCGCACCCGCGAGCACAGGATCAGCCCGATCACGCCACGCGCTTTGCGATCGAGCGCGACAAACGACGAGTCGGGGTCGAAGATGCCGCAGCCGGGGAATCGCACGATGTTGTTGAGGAAGCGCAGCGATCCGCTAAGTGTGTGGTACTGGTCGTTGATCTGTGCGTCAACGTGGCCGCGGTACGCAGCGGTGATTACTGCAGCCGAGGGTTGATAGTCGGCTTCCATCCAGGGGCGAATCTCAACATCGGGATGCGGGCCAGCATTCTCCTGCACTGATTTCTCCAAGGGCAGCACCATGAACAGCCGGGGGTGGCGTTGGAATCCGGTTTCAAGAAACGGACGCGACACGACGTTGGTGTCGTGGGCGAGAAGTTGCGCCTCGACGCGCCGGATTCCCGGAGATTGCTGCAAGGTCTCGATCACATGTGTAAGCAGGCGCAACTCAACCTGGCGAGCATCGGGCAGGCGGTTGCCATTCACCACGTAAAGGTCACCGATCACTCCCTTGTTGCCTTCATAGACAAAAAAGGAATAACCGAAAACCCGCCCGCGGTCGACCGCGGCGTAGCCGGGCAGGATCTTGGCGTCGACGTAGCGCAGGATCATTTCCGCCGAGCCGGCGTAATCCCAGGAAAGCAGACGCGACCATAATTGTGTCTCGTCGTCGAGCAGCGGGCGAAGATCAACTGACGAAAAATGCCTGAGGTCGAGAATCTCCAAGAACGATCTCCGGGCTCCTGCAGCGGCAGCCGCCGGGAACAGGCGGCAATGGTCGCGGCAAAATTTTGAGTTTAGTGGGTTCGCGCAGGAGAGGCAAACGGGGCGAACAAGGGGCGGCAACAGACGAGTGCAGACGAAAGCACTCGTGCTGCTCGTGACCACTTCTTGTGATACAAATCACTTGCAACGCTCTTCGACCGTGTAACGCGCAACACGGGGAGGGCGGCTAGTCCTTGCTAAATGTTGTGTTTTCAGCCACTTGTACCCATGGATTGCGGAATCTGCCCCGTGCGCTTCCTCACTCTAAACTGTGACTCCGGTCACATTGTCCCTGTCGTCCTCCAACGCATAATCACATCCTACGTTGGATACCCGGAGTGATCGTTACTCCTCAAGTGGGGGACCAAGTGGCAAAAGGACGCGTCTCGATCGTTGTAGAGCGCTGCAAGGCCTGCGGTTTCTGCGTGGAGTTCTGTCCCACGCATGTGCTGGCGCTCTCTTCCGCTTTCAATTCCAAGGGCTACCATCCGCCCCACGTGGTGCATCCGGAAAAATGCAGCGGCTGCGATCTGTGTGGCATGTACTGCCCCGACTTCGCCATCTACGGAACGAAAACTCCGGACGCGAAGGCCGCAAGCCCGAAGGCGCAGGTCGCCGGAGGTGAGAAATGAGAGCCGATCCCAGGGGCGTTTTGACCGGCACGCACTTTATCGATGGCGATCATGCCTGCTGTGAGGGCGCGTTGGCCGCAGGTGCGAGGTTCGCCGCCGGATATCCAATCACGCCCTCAACCGAAGTCGTGGAGCGATTCGCGTCGCGGGTACCGACCGTGGGCGGCAGTTTCATCCAGATGGAAGACGAGCTAGCGGCATCAATCGCGCTGCAAGGCGGCGTGTGGGGCGGGGCAAAAGCATTCACCGTAACTTCAGGACCTGGCTTCTCCCTGATGATGGAGCACATCGGCTACGCTGCGATGACCGAGACGCCGTGTGTATTCGTTGATGTACAGCGTGGCGGGCCTTCGACCGGACTGCCCACTCTTCCCGCACAGGCCGACATGATGCAGGCGCGCTGGGGATCCCACGGTGATTACGAGATCATTGCGCTGTGTCCGAACTCACCGCAGGAATGCTTTGACTTGACCATCAAGGCATTCAACCTGGCTGAGGAATTTCGCGTCCCGGTGATGTTCATGATGGACGAGGTGGTCGGCCACATGACCGAGAAAGTTGTCATTCCTCCGGCTGAGCAGATTGAAGTCGTGCCTCGCAAGCACACGAGGAAATCGATCGAAGACTATCTGCCCTACGGCACCAACGGCGACATGGTGCCGGAGATGGCCCATGCCGGCGAGGGCTACAAGTTTCACGTGACGGGACTGACCCACGACGAGCGCGGCTATCCCAACATGACACCACAAACGCAGGATAAGCTGGTGCGGCGTTTGCAGAATAAGATTCGCGCCGCGGCGGACCGCATCTGCATGTTCGAGGAAGAGGAGTTGGACACTGCAGAAGTGGTCGTGGTTTCGTACGGCATCACTTCACGCGTGGCCCAACGCGCCATCGATCTGGCACGCGAGCACGGGCTGGGGGTCGGCAAATTGCGGCTCATCACCGCATGGCCCTTCCCCGACAAGAAAATCTCCGGCCTCGCCCCGCGCGTAAAAGCGTTCGTTGTGCCCGAGCTCAACCTTGGTCAGATGGTGCGCGAAGTGGAACGCGCCGCCGCCGGAAAAGCGAGGACCTTCGCGGTACCGCACGCTGGCGGCGGCGTGCACAATCCGGACGAGATCCTGAACGCCATCGTGGAGGCAAGCCGATGCTGAATGTCCTCGAAGACAACACCGTCAATCCCGTAGAACCATTCTTGCGGAGCGACCGCATGCCGCATATCTGGTGCCCGGGATGCGGCATCGGTACAACCGTGAACTCATTCGCCCGCGCCCTGATCGAGTCGAAAATCGATCTCGATTCCATTGCGCTGGTTTCGGGCATCGGCTGCACTGGACGCGTGGCTGGATACGTCAAGCTCGATTCGTTCCACACCACACACGGCCGCGCGATTCCCTTCGCGACGGGGCTCAAGCTGGCAAATCCTAAGCTCAACGTGGTGGTCTACTCTGGTGATGGCGATCTGTCAGCGATCGGCGGCAATCACCTGATCCATGCTGCGCGGCGCAACATCGATCTGAAGGTGATCTGCGTAAACAATTTGATTTACGCCATGACCGGCGGGCAAACTGCGCCAACCACTCCTGGCCACGCGACCACGTCGACCAATCCCTACGGAACGTTTGAACCGGCGTTCAACCTGCCACATCTGGTGGATGCGGCCGGGGCCGTCTATGTCGCCCGCTGGACGACATTTCACGTGCGGCAGCTGGCACGATCGATCAGCGAGGCATTTGCGAAAAAAGGATTCTCCTTCATCGAGGTCATTTCTCCCTGCCCGACGCTCTACCAACGCCGCAACAAGATGGGCGACGGCCTCGATACCATGAAGTATTACAAAGAGAAGAGCAAGGTGAAGAATGGCGCGCCCACGGGCGAAGTTGGTCTTACTTTGAACGGAGAAATCGCGGTCGGCAAGTTTGTGGACCGCGAACGTCCCGACTATCAGACTCTGATGCGCGCGCAATATGTGGAATCACTCGGCGAGCGCTACATCGAAGTAACCGGCGAGGCGGAACCAGAAATGGAGTGTGCATGCGGCTGACAGAGATTCGTATCGCAGGCTTCGGTGGCCAGGGAGTCATTCTCTCGGCCGTGGTTCTGGGCAAAGCAGCGTCGATCTACGAAAACGGCTTTGCCACCATGACTCAGAACTTCGGTCCGGAAGCGCGCGGCGGCGCCTGCAGCGCGCAGCTTGTGGTCTCTGACTCGCCGGTCCTGTATCCCTATACAACCCATCCCGACATCATGGTGATCATGTCGCAGGAAGCGTACAACCGCTTCGCACAAGAACTGAAGCCCGGCGGCATGCTCATCATTGAAGAAGACCTGGTCCGCGTCTCCGATCTCAAGGGCGACCCCAAGGTCTATGCGATTCCGGCCACTCGTTTTGCCGAGGAACTCGGCAAGCGCATGGTGCTGAACTCGGTGATGGTCGGATTCTTTACTGCGGTGACAAAGCTGCTCAGCGCCGATGCGGTGCGCAAGGCCGTTGCCGACTCGGTACCGCCGAGCTTCCGCGACTTGAACCTGAAGGCGTTCGATAAGGGGCACGACTACGGAATCGAAGTCCTCGCCGCAGGTCCGAAACGGCCCGAGTTGGAAGCACTGGCAGTTAAGGAGTAAAGGCACATCCAGTTCTTCTTACCCGCGCCCGATCTCAGAAGCGCGGGTTTCCATTTCACTGCCGTGTTGCTCCCGCAGCCGCCACCCAATAATAGTCCACATCCTGCGGCGCATAGTGGCCGAGAAACGACACATGGCGCCCGGCTGTGCGCTCGGCGACAAAGTCTCTTGCCGAAGGAGTGGCCACGAGGAGATGTTCCCCAGATGGGACTGCCCCCGCCTCATACCGTGCAATACTTTGGTTGCGGTAGAAGGCCAGCCCGTATTCGAGCTCGCGGGATATGCCACAAACTGCAACCGGCAGCGGATGCGTTTCCACACTGGCTAATTCCCCTGCCAGTGGACGCGCGGAAAGTGCCTGATCGATTGCCGTTGCTCCCAGCTTTAATACTGCCGCCACGGCCACAAGCACCGGAATCAGCGTGATGAAGCGCAACATGCGAAGTCGCATCCGGCTGACCAGTGTCAATGCGATAGCCGCGCAAAGTGCGAATGCTATTGCGAGTGCGACCAGCATTGGGCGGCCTGCGGGCAGCCGATGCGCACTCACTAGATACGCAATGAGCAAGGCGGGCACAACTGGAGTGGCGGCGACTGGCGCGTGCAACAGTGCGAGCCATTTCGCCACAGTGCCTTGCTCCGCAAGATGGCGCTGCAAATATTCAGCCAGCAACACGCTGCCAGCCGGAACCGCGGGCAAAATGTAGCCGGGAAGCTTCGAGTGCGAGAGCGAAAAGAAAATGATCGGTACGATCAGCCAGATAACGGAGAATACGTTGAACTGCAATTCGAGGTCGAGCTGAGCTAATTTTCTTTCGCCCCACCAGGCGCGTATCGGTTGCGCTAGCGCAACCACCACGAACACAATCCAAGGCATCAGCGCGAGCGCAGTGACTGGCACGTAATACCAGAACGGCTCGGGATGATGGTAAAGATTGGTCGAAAAGCGGGCCAGATTATGCTGCAGAATAAATTCGCGGAAGAACTGCGGATTACGCATCTGCACGGCGGCATACCACGGCAGTGCGACAACGCAGAACAAGGCGATCCCCAGCGGCCAAAACGTGCGCGCGACCGGGCGCCACTGGCGAGTTGCCGCCGCATAAAGAATGATGACGATTCCGGCGAGGAACGGCGCCATTGGCCCTTTGGCGAGCATCCCAAGACCCATAAGAATGTAGAAGAGCGCCAGGTAGACACTTTTCCCGCTCTCACGCCAGCCCCACCAGGCGAGCAGTCCGACGGCAAACGTTGCCGTGAGCGCCATATCCATGGAGGCGGCGTGAGCATATCCGATCACTCCTGCGCACGAGGCCGTGATCAGCGCGGCATCAACCTCCACGCCGCCGCGAAAGCGGCGAAAGAAGAGATACACGGCGATCACGAGCAATGCAGCGTCAACTGCGGACGGAACGCGTGCTGCCACGTCGCTCACGCCAAACAGCGAATATGCCAGCATCGCCTGCCAGTAATACAGTGGCGGCTTTTCGAGCCAGGGATGCCCGCCCAGAACGGGCGTGATCCAGTCGTGACGCTCCAGCATTTCGCGAGCTATCTGCGCGTAGCGCGGCTCATCCGCCCCAATCAGTCCGAACGAACCGATCCCATAGAAGAAGAGATACGCGCAGAAGCCGGCGAGCAGCAGGACGTCGGTGCGGGTGCGGAGGGTCATCGCGAATTCAGATTGTAGATTTTAGACTTCGGATTGAAAACTGATGCGAGGAAATCGCGATTGTAACTCTGCAATCCCATATCGGCAATCTGCAAATGGCCGCTATTGTACGGAGGGTCCGCGGCGAATCTGCAGGAGCACTTGGCGTACGGCTTCGGCGAGGGGGCCGTCGACCGAGCAGCCGCTGGCGCACTCGTGGCCGCCGCCGCCAAAAGTTTCTGCGACTTGGGCGACGTCCAGTTTGCCCTTGCTCCGCAGGCTCACTCGGAATCGGTTGTCCGGCAGCTCGCGGAAAAATACTGCCACTTCGACCCCGCCGATGGAGAGAACGTAGTTCACCAGCCCTTCGCAATCTTCTTCAATGGCGCTGCAACGCTCCATTTGTTTCTGCGTCACCCACACGTAACCGATGTGCCCGTCGATGTTCAGATTGCGCAGCGCCTCTCCGAGCAATCGAATCTTTGCCACCGAGTGTGCGAAATAAATGCTGCGGGCGCAGTGCGCGGGATCGGCACCGGCAAGAACCAGCTCGCGCGCCAGAGCGAACGTGTTTTCGTTCGTGCCCTGGAACATGAACGATCCCGTGTCGGTCATGAGTGCGGTATACAAACAGGTCGCGATCTCAGGCGAGAATGAAACTCCGGCTTCGCGCGCCAGGCGAAACACCATTTCCGCTGTCGCCACGGCGTGCGGATCGATCCAGTTGACGTGAGCGAACGGGCGTCCGCTGGAATGATGATCAATGCTGATGAGGAAGCGGTTCTCGAGTCCCTCAAGGCGTGTGCGGTGAATGCTGTCGCATTCCAGGATAATGGCGGCCTCGTAACTTCCCAGGATGCGGTTCGACTGAACTACCTGGTCCGCGTAGGGAAGCGAGCGATAAATGCGGGGGACACCGTCATGCAAGACAACATCGGCTTGCTTGCCCATCGCGCGCAGGACCTGACAACAGGCCAGGGCCGACCCCACCGCGTCCCCGTCAGGCCGCGCATGTGAGGTCAGCACAAATCGCTCGCGCTGTCCAATCTGCCGGAGAACATCTTCGAGCATGTCGCTATGCCTTCTCTCCACTGTTTTCCCTGCTGGTTTCCTTTGCAGGCTTGCTGCGCTTTCTCACGCGTTCCAGCAATTCTTCGACTCGCGCTTGCTCGCGTTCGGAACGATCGAGCCGGAAAAATAATTCGGGCGCGCGCCGCAGCCGCAAACGATCTGCCAATTCGTGCCGGATGTAGGCCTTCGCCGCATCCAAGCCCTGCATGCTGCGCTCCGCCTCGTCGTCGTCGCCTTCGACGTCAACCAGGACCTGTGCCGACCGCCCATCCTCGGCAAGCTGCACACCGGTTACGCTCACCAGTCCAATCCGCGGGTCGCCAAGTTCGCCCTCGACCAGCGTTTCGATCTCCTCGCGCAAGGCTCCGCCCAAACGTCCGCGATGATGCTTGACCCCACGCTTCTCCACAGCCGGCACCTCGGATAAAACGCATGAGAATATCAGAAAACCATGCGCAGGTGTTGGCCCGAAAGCGCTATTGTCACGCCATTTCGCACCACGCTGGTAAGTACGGAGGTAACAAGGCGTTAGAGGAGGTTCAAGGCTTCAATGTTTCAGAGTCTACGAGATCTTGTGTTGCAATTCTTTTCGTAAGACATTGAAACGTTGAAACTTTAAGAGTTGCATTTAGAAATATTCCACGAAGGAATCGGCGATATCGGCGCCGTGATTGTTGGCGATACGTGCCGCGGCGCGTTCGACTTTCTTCATCAAGCCATCCAGGTAGTCGCGCGAATCGGAAATACTGACCACGCCGATGGTCGCACGGTTCCACAAGCCGCTGGAGTCGAGTTCCGCGACCGACACGTTAAATGCCGCGCGCAGCCGGTCTTTCAGGCTACGAACGACTTGCCGCCGGTCCTTGAGTGAATGCGCAGCTTCGATGTGGAGTTCGAGGGTGAGAAAAGCGATGGGCATTCAGTTTCGAGTTTCGCGTTTCAAGTTTCGAGTAAGCGGATGCTCGCTATCGTCGAAAATATTCGAAACTTGAAACTAGAAACCTGAAACTTCTATGCGATTACTTCCGCCGCGATCCTTTCGGTGACAAACGCCTCGATTACGTCGCCGATCTTGATATCACCGTAGTTCGCGATCGAGATGCCACACTCCATCCCGTTGTGCACTTCTTTGGCATCGTCCTTAAAGCGGCGCAGCGAGGCGATCTTGCCTTTGAAAACGACGACGTTGTCGCGCAGCAGGCGGACTTCGGAATCGCGCTTGATCAGGCCGTCAATGACGCGACATCCGGCGACCGTGCCAACTTTCGGGATGCGGAAGGTTTCGAGCACCTCGGCCCGGCCGTGGTAGGTCTCTTTGATGGTCGGTTCAAGCAGGCCACTCATGGCGCGCTTGATCTCGTCCTGCAGTTCGTAAATGATCGAGTGCAGGCGGATGTCCACTTCTTCCTGCTCGGCGAGTTCCTGCGCCTTGCGCTCCGGCCGCACATTGAAGCCGATGATGATGGCGTTCGAGGCCGAGGCCAGCAGGACGTCGGTTTCGGTGATGGCGCCCACGCCCGAGCGCAACAGCTTCAAGCGGACTTTGTCGTTTGACAGTTTCTGCAGCAGATCGCTGAGCACTTCGACGGAACCGTGCACGTCGCCCTTCAGAATGACGTTCAGTTCCTTGGTGCCGGCGCTCTTGACCTGCTCCGCCAGGCCTTCGAGCGACACGCGCGAACTCTTGGCCAGCGCGGCTTCTCGCGCCTTCTGCTCGCGGTACTCGGAAATTCCTCGGGCCTTGTCGCGATCGGCTACGACCACGAATTGATCCCCCGCCTGCGGCAAACCTTCCATGCCAAGAATCTCGACGGGTGTCGAGGGAGGTGCGGATTCAAGCGCCGCCCCGCGATCGTCGAACATGGCACGCACTTTACCGTAGACGTTGCCCACCACGAAGTTGTCACCGTCGTTGAGCGTGCCGTTCTGCACCAGCACCGTCGCGACAGGTCCGCGGCCACGATCGAGTTTCGCTTCGAGTACCACTCCCGATGCCGCTCGATCGGGGGTCGCTTTCAGTTCCGCCAGATCGGCCACCAGGCAAATCATCTCGAGCAGCAGATTCAGATTGGTTTTCTTCTTCGCGGAAACATCGACGAAGACGGTCTTGCCGCCCCAGTCTTCCGGCAGCAGGCCACGATCGGCGAGTTGTTTCTTGACCCGATCGGGCATCGCCTCCGGCTTGTCAATCTTGTTCACCGCAACGATAATCGGGACTTCGGCGGCATGCGCGTGATCGATGGCTTCCAGCGTCTGCGGCATGACGCCATCATCTGCGGCCACAACCAGCACCACGATGTCGGTCGCCTTGGCGCCGCGCGAACGCATACGCGTAAAGGCTTCGTGGCCCGGCGTATCCAGGAAAACAATTTCGCGACCATAGGCCGGCGACTCGGGATCACCGATGCGGACTTTGTAGGCACCGATATGCTGCGTGATGCCTCCGGCTTCACCCTCGGCCACATTGGTTAGGCGAATGGCGTCGAGCAGCGTGGTTTTGCCGTGATCCACGTGCCCCATGATGGTGACCACGGGCGGACGCGGAATGGCCTCGGCCGCAGTCTCTTCGCTGGCCGCGGCGGCTGCGTCGATGTCTTTTGCCGCCTGCTCCTCGAATGTAATGACATTTGTGTCCGCACCGAAGAAGCGCGCCATTTCGCTCGCCAGTTCTGCGTCAAGCGTCTGGTTGATGGTTGCAAACACGCCGCGTGCGAGCAGGCGCGAAATCAAATCCTTTGCGCGAATGTCCAGCTTCTCGGCCAGGTCCTTTACGCTGATGCCCTCGGTGATCGTGATGTTGCGCGTGATCGGCAGCGGCTCGTTCGACACCACCATGCGCGGCGGCGGAACGTAGCCTTTCATCGGGCCTTCTTTTACCCCGCGCGGAATGTAGCGCTGGCCAGGACGGCGCGCAGGCGCGCCCGGACGGCTCCCCGGACGAACCGGTCCCGGAGGCGGCAATCCGGGTCCAACGCCGATTGGACGAGTGCCCGCTGGCGCCGAGCGCGTGGGATGCATCGGACGCCGTTCACCGGGACGCAGTGGCGGACGCGGCGCACCAACGCCCGGCGCAGCGGGACGCGGGCGCTGAAAAATAGGCTGTCCGGGCACGGGACGACCCGGCGCAGGACGTGCGCCTGCCGCGGATGCACTGGCTTGACCGATCGGCACGCCCGGCTTCGGGGGCGGCACCTTGTACACCGGTCGCGGCCCGGTCTGGGGAACGATCATGCGCGGCGCGGGAGTCGCGGGAGCAGTGGCAACAAGTGCTGCAGGCGGGCGCGGCGGCGCCACAGGAGGCGCCACAGATGATGCGCTCATCGGCGGTGCTCCAGGTGGCCCCACGATCGCTGGAGGAGGCGCAGTTGGACGCGGCAGATCCGCCATGGGAGGCGGCACGACAACTGGCTTCTCGACAATTGGAGCGGCAACCACGGAACGCTGCGGCGCTGGGGCAACTGGCGGAACAACCGGAGGAGGCGGGGCCGGCTTCGCCACCGGCGGCGCAACCACAGGCTTGGCGGCGATTGGCGGATGCGGCGCCGGACGCGCCGGAGGGGTCGCAGCGTCCTTCTGCTGTGTTATCGCTTTCAGCACATCTCCAGGCCGCGAGATGTGCGACAGATCAATCTTGGTCTTGATTTCTTCTTCGCCGCGCACCGGGCGCGCGGTTTTGGCCGCCGTGGCTGGCGCTTCGGCCGCGCCGCGGATGTGGGCCCGCACCTTTTCTGCTTCGTGCTCCTCGAGAGAACTGGAGTGCGTCTTCTTCTCGGTCACTCCGACGAGCGGCAGCACGTCGAGAATGGCCTTGCTCTTGACTTCCAGCTCTCTGGCGAGATCGTTGATTCGAACCTTGCTCATCCGGCCTTTCTTGTACTCCGTCTTTGCTCTAAGTCTTCATCGCAGCCTCACGGAGTTCAGCAGCACACACCCACGCAGTTGCATGCGCATGGAACTATTCGGTTTTTTCCGGAGCGGAACCGTCTTCAGGCTCAACAACGGATTCCGCCTGCTCAGACAACGGAGTTTCTTCCGCCCCAGCACTATTTTCGCCTGACGCTTCTTGCGTAGCAGCTTCGCCTTCGCCCGCCTCTGCAGAAACGTCGCCGGCCACAGCTTCGCCCTCGGTTGCAGCCGCGTCGCCGGCTTCCAGGCTCGCGAAATAATTATTGACCGCGAGGCTGATTTTTTCCACCGTTTTGGGACCGATCCCCTCTATAGCTTCAAGCTGTTCGGGAGTCATATCGGCCAAGGCTTCCACTGTGGTCACGCCCGCCGCACTCAGTTTTTCGACCAGCCCTTCGCCCAGGCCAGGAACATTCTCAAGCGGAGTCGTGGCCTGCGGCGCCATCGCAGCCATCTGCTGCTCGACTTCTTGGCGCTTCTCTTCCTCGCTCTTGATGTCAATCTTCCAGCCCAGCAACTTGGCGGCGAGACGGACGTTCTGCCCTTTCTTGCCGATGGCGAGCGAGAGTTGGCTATCATCGACCACAACCTCGAGGTGCTTTTCCGCGCTGTCGATCACCGTGACGCGGCTGACTTTGGCCGGCTGCAGCGCCTTCTCGGCGAATGTAACCGGGTCCTCGTGGTACTCGATGATGTCGATCTTCTCGCCCCGCAGCTCGCGGATGATCGACTGTACACGCATTCCCTTCATGCCGACGCACGCGCCCACCGCATCCACGTCCTTGTCTTTGGACATGACTGCGATCTTCGTGCGCTCGCCGGCCTCGCGGGCAATGGCGCGGATCACGACTGTGCCGTCGTAAATTTCCGGAACCTCAGTCTGGAACAAATGCTGAACCAGCTCCGGTGCGGCGCGCGAAACCACCACGCCCGGACCCTTCGCGGCCCGCTCCACACGAGCGATCACGACCCGCACGCGCTCGCCGATGGCAAACGATTCCAGACGTGACTGCTCCTTGCGCGGCATGCGGGCTTCCGCCTTGCCGATGTCGAAAATCACATCCGGGCCTTCGACGCGCTTCACCGTCGCGTTGACGATCTCGCCCACGCGCCCGATATATTCGTTGTAGACCGTATCGCGCTCGGCCTCGCGCACTTTCTGGAAGATGACCTGCTTGGCCAGCTGCGCTGCGATGCGTCCCAGAATGCCCTCGGTCGCACGCGGAATGTGCAACTCGCCACCGACTTCGAGCGCAGGGTCGACCTTGCGCGCGTCTTCGAGCGTAATCTGCAGGTTGGGATCTTCTACCTGCTCCGGGCTCTCTACGACGGTCTTCACCGCGAAGGCGGCGATCTTGCCGGTTTCCTTGTCCAGCTTGGCGCGCAGATTCTCCTGCGACTTGTAGTACTTACGCGTGGCCATGACTATGGCGTCTTCCACCGCACTGACTACAATCTGCGGATCAATGCCCTTTTCCCGGCTTACGCCTTCGATGATGTTGTAGAGCTCGCTTGCCATAAGAAACCAAGTTTCAAGGTTTCAAGGTTTCAAGGCCTCATCGTTTCAAGGTGTTTGTCTTTGAACCCTTGAAACTTTGCCACTTTGAAACCGTTGCGCTCGTGCAGCCTAAATCTCCGGCACCAAATTCGCCTTCTCCACGTTGGCGAATTCGATCTCAATCTTCTGATCCGCCGCCGCGCCCATTTTCTTACGCGACTTCTTGCTGGCCACGCTCAGGTCCAGCGTCAGGCGGCCATCGTGAAAACTTTCAAGCCGCCCTTCAAAATGCCGGTTGTTATTCACCGGCTGGCGCGTCATCAGCTTCACGCGGCTGCCCACGAAACGGCTGAAGTCAGCCGCCTTGGTCAGCTTGCGATCCAAGCCGGGCGACGAAACTTCGAGCGTGTACGAACCGTCCGGCACCGCGTCCTCGACATCGAGAATCGTGCCGAACTCGCGACTGAAGTTCGCACAATCTTCGTGCGTCACACCCGCCTGCGTGGCTGCGTGCGCCGACTCGCCCGTCGAACTTTCTACTGTCGAATCTGCGTGCGCCGCCGGCTTATCGAGAAAAACCCGCAGCATGCGCGCCTTGCCTCCGCCGAGGAACTCGATTTCGACGACTTCGAGCCCGCTGGAGGCGGCTACACGATCCGCGATTTCCCGCACACGTTCAACGTCAAACGCCATGAATCCAATAGCTTACAGGCGATGGCTGCCACACTCGCGGGCTCCAACTAAAAAGTGGGCTTGCGCCCACTGGTGTGCTTCGCCAAATGCCGGTACACAGCAGTTCTCAGCTTCCTAATATACGCCCGGAAGAGGTAAAAGACAAACCGGGGAAGAGGCCTTGGGCATCCTTCAAATCCCGATGAGGGGTTAAAATCTGGAAAAGCAAATCTCCTAATTCCGACCGGAGTCTCAAGTTGTTCAAGGAATTGGAAAAAATCGAACTTGCGGAAGATGTGTTCGGGACTCACCTTCCGGTTGCTCTGGCCCCCGATAGTCCGCGCGGAATTGTCGATTACCTTGTGCCGCAACTGAGAGGCTGGGGACCAAACGGTGTTGCCGCAGATTTCTTGAAGCAACTCGCTGCGAAGCGTAACAGTCCTGAGCTGGCCCAAGGGTTGCACGACAACTGGCGAAGGGAGCAGATTTCGGCAGTTGTGCAAGAAATCTTCAATATCGGCGACCTTAGCGGCGGAGGCGACGACTCCGTAATTCCGGTCAGAAAGCCACACACTCCAAAGTCTGGCGGTCAGGCTGCTGCTCAGAGCCTCGACGATGACCGCAGCTCACATCATCGCTGACGTAATGCCGCGATATCGCTCGTCCCGCCAACCAAGCCCATTTGCCCAATCCCCCGCCCCTCTCTACAATAAAACTTTCACCCTCCCCGCCGGGTGAATCCCGAAAAATCTATGATTCATTTTCCTGTTCCCGAAGCTCTCACTTTCGATGACGTTCTTCTTCTGCCCTCGCGCTCTGACGTTGTCCCGGCGCAGGCCAGTACGCAGACCCAACTCACGCGCGAAATCAGCTTGAACATTCCGATCGTCAGTGCCGCCATGGACACGGTCACGGAATCGCACATGGCGATAGCGCTGGCGCAGCAGGGCGGGCTCGGCATCATTCACCGTAATCTGTCGATCGATCAGCAAGCCAACGAAGTCGACAAGGTAAAGCGTTCGGAAAGCGGCATGATCGTCGATCCGGTCACGATGCATCCCACGGACAGGGTTTCCGACGCGCTCGAAGTGATGCGCAAGTACAAAATCTCCGGCGTCCCGATCACTGAAAACGGCCGCCTTGTCGGCATTCTCACCAATCGTGATCTGCGCTTCGAAACCCGCTTCGATATCCCGATCGACAATGTGATGACCAAGAAAAATCTCATCACCGTACCCGTGGGAACTACGCTTGAAGAAGCTGAAAAAATCCTGCATCAGCATCGCGTCGAAAAGCTTCTTGTTGTAGACGACCGATACAACCTCAAGGGACTGATCACGGTTAAAGACATCCAGAAGAAACTGAAGTACCCCAACGCGGCCAAGGATTCACACGGCAGATTACGCGTAGGCGCGGCGATCGGAGCGACCGGCGATTTTTTGGAGCGCGCTCAGGAGCTGGCAGAAGCGAACGTCGACGTGCTGGCGATCGACAGCGCACACGGACATTCGTCGAAGGTGCTCGAAGCGGTAAAGATGGTGAAGTCGAAACTGCCGCAAGTGCAACTGTTGGCGGGCAATGTCGCCACGTTTGACGGAGCCTGCGAGCTGGCTCGCGCTGGCGCCGATGGAATTAAAGTCGGCATCGGGCCCGGATCGATATGCACGACCCGCGTCGTGACCGGCGCAGGCGTGCCCCAGATCACCGCCATCGCCGAGGCTTATCGCGCAACGAAAGACTCGGGTGTGCCTATCATCGCCGACGGCGGAATCAAGTATTCAGGCGACATCACCAAGGCGCTGGCTGCGGGCGCAAGCGCAGTCATGATCGGCTCTCTCTTCGCCGGCACCGACGAAAGTCCCGGCGAGTTGATTCTCTATCAAGGCCGCTCCTTCAAATCGTACCGCGGCATGGGATCGCTAGGCGCCATGGCGCAGGGGTCGAGCGAGCGTTATTTTCAGAGCACGGATGCCGACTCATCCGCTGCCACCAGCGCCTCGGACGGCGAATCGAACCGTCTCGACAAGCTCGTCCCCGAGGGAATTGAAGGCCGCGTTCCCTACCGCGGATCGGTGGCCATGATCGTCTATCAGATGGTCGGCGGACTGAAATCGGGCATGGGCTATTGCGGCTGCGCAACCATTCCCGAGCTGCTGCAGAAGACGCGCTTCGTGCGCATCAGCGGCGCGGGCCTGCGCGAGAGCCATGTACACGACGTGATGATCACGCGCGAGGCCCCGAACTATGCTATTGAGTAGCGGACGGCGATCTGCTTGAGCTCTGACCGTCACCAGCTTCTCAAGGCGTGGATCGCGGCGATTCTGTGGCTGATCGTGATTGCCATCGAGTCGACTCAGTATCTTTCTGCCCACAACACCAGCCGCATTCTTTATCCTGTGCTGCACGCTCTGTTTGGTCTGGACTGGGACCGGTTCACGATCTGGCACTTCTACATCCGCAAGGGCGGCCACGTCTTCGGCTACGGCTTGCTCAGCATCCTGCTGTTTCGCGCCTGGCGGGAAACGCTTCCTGCCGCGAGCAGCGCCCGATGGACTCTTCGCTGGACAAACATCGCCATCCTCGGCACCGCGCTGGTGGCCAGCCTCGACGAATGGCATCAGAGCTTCATTCCTTCGCGCACCGGAACGGTGCGCGATGTGATCCTCGACACCAGCGCCGGAATCGGAGCCCAGATTCTTTTGTTTCTCTGGGTGAGATCGTTGTCACGATACCGCAGCCTGGGCTCCATCTCTGCTCCCGGAACCGACCAGTAGCAGCGCAGCCACTACTGCAAGCACTGCCGAAACGTAAAAGGGAATGCGTGCGCCGTAGTGATTCCACAGTTCTCCCGTGATCAGGCTGGCAGCGAGAGTGGCCACGCTGGTCGCGAAGAAATAAATGCCCAAGGCGCGTCCGCGCATCTTCTGCGCGACCGTTTCAACTACCAGGGCCTTCAGAACGGGTTGCGTCAGCGCGTAGTACAGTCCGTAGACGGCCATCGTAGTCCAGATCGCGAGCGTGGAGGGTGCGCGCCCGAAAACGAAGTACACGCCAGCGAAAATCAGATAGCCGGCCGCGCCGATCCATTTTCGCGAAAAGTGATCGCTGAACCATCCTGCCGGCCATGAACCTAGCGTGTAGGTCACATTGAAGACCAGGCCGAGCAGCGGCGCCATCGCCACTCGAATGCCGACATTCTGGGCCCGCATCACCAGGAACATGTCACTCGAGTTCCCCAACGAGAACAGAGTGACCGCGACGAGCACAACATAGAAAGATGCCGGCAGGGAATTTTGCTGTTGCAGCGCTGACGACGCACGAACGCTCTTTGCAATGTTGGGGCTTTCGACGATTACAGCGCGATGTTTCTCCCGAACAAAAAGCAGCGCCACCAACACGGCCAGTATCCCGGGAACAGCGGCAGCTAGGAAAACACCCCTCATCCCGACGCGTGCCAAGAGCACCAGCGCTGCGAGCGGGCCGGTGATCGCTCCGGCAGAATCGAGCGATTGAATCAGCCCGTACGCTGAACCCAAACGATCTTTCCCCACTGACTCCGCCACCATCACGTCGCGCGGTGCGCCGCGCACTCCTTTCGCGAGACGGTCGGTGAAGCGGATCAGTAAAATCTGCCACCACGCTGTCACCACCGCCAGCAGCGGCTTCACCGCGTTGGCAACGAAGTATCCTGCCACCACGAGGGGCTTGCGGCGATGGAGGCGGTCAGCGAGATATCCCGAGAACAGCTTGGCGAAGGAAGCGACGCTCTCAGCAAGACCTTCGATCAGCCCCAGCTGCGCGGGTCCTGCCCCAAGGGAAACCAGGAACGCAGGCAGCACCCAGTACGCCATTTCGCTGGCCGTGTCGTTCAGAAATGACGTGATGCCGAAAGCGTAGACGTTGCGAGCGACGGACGGTTGACCCTCAGCGGAACCTGCCGACATGAAGCATTTTTATCATTTCTCGTGGGGGCAACCTAGGCAACTTGGTCTCTGATCGATCTGGAGGATTTACTGAGAACTGACCACTAGCAACTGAGTACTGGTTTCAATACATTGCGTCGTACTTGCTCACGATCCATTCAACACCGTGATGTTCCATGGTGAGAGTGAACAGATCCTGATCAATTCCGGGGTGGTCCGGGCCGGCGTTGCTCGGCCGCTTGCCGCGGTAGTGAAGGATGACCAGCGGCGGCGCATCTTCCCAATCGACTAATTCCCATGAGAGCAGCGGGTGCTCCGCTTCCGACTTGCAGATGTACCGTGCGTATTTCTTGTGATAATCATGCTCCCACTTGCTCAGCAGGTCGTCGCAGTGGCCGTCGCGCAACTCGCGCAAGAATTTGTTAGCAGCGCGCTCGGTCGAGCGATCACGCAGTGGATTCATTTTGATGGTGAGTGGCAGTCCGGTCAGCGGGTCATGATCTTCGGAGCGGGCCAGCACCGGCCCCTGGTTGCTCAGCCACCACAAATAGCCTACAAACACTAGGACCAGCAACGCTCCGGCGCCTACAGCAATGCCAACCTGTGTCTTTGTGAAGGCCATTACAGAAAGTTTATGAAGGGGTTAACTCATGCGGCAAGATTACCAGCGGAGACACAAGGGGACATGTACGAGCGGGGCAGACTGCGAACTGGAAGCGTGTCGTCAGTCACAATGGCACGAGAATGCAAAAAGAGAGGCACGGCCAGAGCCGTGCCTCGCAAAATCCGACCACGAAAACTACTCCTTCTTCTCACCGCCCTCGGAGGATTCCGCCGGAGCTGCTTCGCCCTGTGCCTGTGCTTGCGCCTCGGCTTCTTCCATGGCTTTCTTCGCCTCGGCAGCTTTCTTGGCGCGGGCTTCCGCACGCTTCTCGCGTTTCTCATCGAGAATCTTCTCGCTGCCGAGCAGTTCGAGAAATGCCTTGTCGGCGCCGTCACCCTTGTTCCACTGTGTGCGGATGATGCGTGTGTATCCGCCGTTGCGGTCGCCGAAGCGCGGCCCGATGGTGTCGAACAACTTCACCACGGCTTCGTCGGTCATTAGATAACCGGCGGCCAAGCGACGTGCAGAGAGATCGCCGCGCTTGCCCAGCGTGATCATTTTTTCGACCAGCGGCCGCGCGGCCTTGGCTTTAGGAACAGTCGTCTCGACGCGCTCTTCCACGATCACCGAAGTGACCAGGTTGCGCAGCAGCGAGCGCCGGTGCGCGGTGTTCCGTCCGAGTTTGTATCCAGCAACTTTGTGACGCATTTCAAAACCTCAGTGTCTGGTGGCTGGTGCTTAGTGGTTAGTCGATCAGTCTTTACTAGCCACTGACCACTAGCCACTAAGCCCTGATTTCTTACAGCGTGTCGTCCGGTCCATACGCGGACGCGGGCAAGGGTACGTTCGAAGTCGGTCCTGGCACGGCATTGCCATGCTCGTCAATCTTCATGCCCAGGCTCAACCCCATCGAGGAGAGAATCTCCTTGATCTCGTTCAGCGACTTGCGGCCGAAATTCTTGGTCTTGAGCATTTCCGCCTCGGTCTTCTGCACGAGCTCGCCGATGGTCTGAATGTTCGCGTTCTTAAGGCAGTTGTAGCTGCGCACCGAAAGCTCGAGTTCCTCCACCGAGCGATTCAGGTTCTCGTTGTGGATCTCGGGCTTGCGCTCTTCGCCCGCCGTCGTACCGGTCTCGATCTCTTCCTCGAAGTTGATGAAGATGTTCATGTGGTCCTTCAGCAGCTTTGCCGCCAGGCCGATCGCATCGGCCGGCGTGATGGAGCCGTTGGTCCAAACTTCAAGCGTGAGTTTGTCGTAGTCGGTGATCTGTCCCAGACGCGCCGCTTCGACCGTGTAATTGCACTTGCGCACAGGCGAGTGCACCGAGTCGATCGGAATGAACCCGATGCCGAGGTCTTCGTCGAAATTCTTGTCGGCGGAGACGTAGCCGCGCCCGCGCTTCAGGCGCATTTCCATGTCGAGCTTGCCGCCTTCGCTGACCGTCGCGATGTAGACGTCTTTATCGAGAACTTCGACATCTCCGTCGGCCTCGATCATGCCGCTGGTGACCACGCCCGGCTGATCCGCGCGCAAATAGATGGCTTTCGGCGCGTCGCCGGCAAGCTTGAACGGAATCTGCTTCAGGTTGAGGATGATGTCGGTCGCGTCTTCGACCACTCCGGTGATGGATTGAAATTCGTGCAACACGCCTTCCATCTTCACCGCGGTAACAGCCGCACCTTCAATCGAGCTCAGAAGCACGCGCCGCAGGGCATTGCCTACGGTCGTGCCGAATCCGCGCTCAAACGGCTGCGCCCAGAAAATCCCGTACTTGTCGGTGAGAGTGGACTGATCAACTGCAAGACGTTTCGGTTTCTGAAAACCTTTCCAAAGCATATGTTTCTCCTTCGGCCGTTTGGCTCGGTGCTGGCTCCCTGAACCGGTCCGGGTTCAGGTGGGTGCCCCATGTCTCGCGTCGTTTGCGAGACGTGGGGATTTTCGTCAGCAGAGGCTGATCTGGCACGAAAAATACCGGACCCAAGAACCGCCGTTGGTCGTTCGTCCTCGGTCGTTGGCTAACGACTAGCGACCAGCGACTAACGACTACTTACTATAAAGTTCCACGATCAACTGCTCGTTCACCGGCAGCTGAATGTCTTCGCGCTTGGGCAAATTCAACACGCGGCCCTTGTAGTTGTCGCGGTCCACCTCCAGCCAGTTCGGCAGCGTACCGTGGCTCGAGAATTCCTTCGCCAGTTCGAGCACCGCGAGTTTCTTGCTGTTCTCGCGAATCGAGACTTCTTCGCCGGCGCTCACTTCATATGAAGGAATGTTGACCTTGCGGTTGTCGACGGCGACATGCCCGTGACGCACCAGTTGCCGCGCCTGGCGCCGCGACTGGGCGAATCCCAGGCGGAAAACCACATTGTCGAGACGCCGCTCGAGCTGCTGCAGCAATTTTTCACCGGTAACGCCGCGCGAACGCGCTGCCTTCTCAAAGTAGTTGCGAAACTGCGCTTCCTGCGTGAAGTAAATTCGCTTGGCCTTCTGCTTTTCGCGCAGTTGCAGGCCGTAGCCCACAACCTTGGCCTTGCGGTCTTTCCCATGTTGTCCGGGAGCGAAGTTGCGCTTCTCGATGGGACACTTGTCGCTGAAGCACTTTGCGCCTTTGAGGAACAACTTCATGCCCTCGCGGCGGCACAAACGGCAGACTGCATCGGTATATCTTGCCAAGTTTCTTTCTCCTTTTCTGATTCCTTCCCCTTCGACTACGCTCAGGGTCAGGATTCGTCCCTCGCCTTTGGCTCGGGACTCGACCGGTTTACAGGTTTGGCTTCACCCTTCGTCCCGGACGAAAATCATCGGCTGGTAATTCGCAGCCAGCCGCCACTTCTTATACGCGTCTACGCTTCGGCGGCCGGCAGCCGTTGTGCGGAATCGGAGTGACGTCGCGAATGGATCGCACTTCAATTCCCGCTGCCGCCAGGGCGCGCACGGCCGACTCGCGGCCGGAACCGGGCCCGCTCACGCGCACGTCCACGCTGCGAACGCCGTGATCGCGCGCCATGTTGGCCGCGTTCATCGCCGCCTGCTGCGCAGCAAACGGCGTACCCTTGCGCGATCCACGGAAGCCGAGCGATCCCGAACTCTTCCACGACAAAACGTTGCCGTTCATGTCGGAAATGGTCACGATCGTGTTATTGAAGGAGGCCTGCACGAACGCCAGCCCATGCGGCACGTGCTTGCGCTCCTTCTTCTTGAAGGTCTTCTTCTTGCCTTTTTTCTCGGGTGCCGCCGGTGCTCCGGCGCCCGCTGCTGCTGCTGGTTTTGCCATAAATTCGCTCTTAGCTTTTGGCTATTAGCTTTTAGCTCCAAGCCAAAGGCCAAGAGCCAAAAGCCAACAGCGGGTTTATGTCTTCGCTGTCGCCTTCTTCTTCTGCGCGACCGTTCCCTTGCGCGGACCCTTCCGTGTACGCGCATTCGTGTGCGTACGCTGGCCGCGGACCGGCAGGTTGCGGCGATGGCGGAATCCGCGATAGGAGCCGATTTCGATGAGACGCTTGATGTTCATCGAAACTTCTTTGCGCAGGTCGCCCTCGACCATGCCTTCCGACTCGATGACCGTACGAATGCGGTTGACCTCTTCCTCACTGAGGTCCTGGACCTTCTTCATGGGGTCGACCTTGGCCTCGTCGAGAATTCGGCCGGCACGCGGATTCCCGATGCCATAGATGTAGGTCAGCGCAATGTTAATGTGTTTCTGGCGAGGAAGATCCACGCCTGCAATACGTGCCATTCCTTAACTCCCGCGTCGGGCCTTAGCCCTGGCGCTGCTTGTGTTTCGAGTTGACGCAGATCACCCGCACCACACCTTTGCGATGGATGATCTTGCACTTGTCACAAATTTTCTTTACCGACGCCCGTACCTTCATAACCCAGCCTTCAGCTGTCAGCCCTTAGCTTTCAGCAAACTATTTGTAGCGATACACAATTCTGCCGCGATTGAGATCGTACGGCGAAAGCTCCACTGCCACCTTATCGCCAGGCAGGATGCGGATAAAGTTCTTGCGCATCTTTCCCGAAACGTGGGCCAGCACCTGATGCTTGTTTTCCAGTTCCACCCGGAACATGGCGTTGGGCAGCGGCTCCAGAACTACTGCCATCACTTCAATCGCGTCTTCTTTGCTCATCGACTCCTTACAGGCTCTTAGCCCTTAGCTCTTGGCGTTTAGCGAAAAGCCACGAGCTGAAAGCTAATAGCTGCTTCACTGCGTTAATATCACCGGCCCATCCTTCGTTACCGCGACGCAGTGTTCAAAGTGAGCGCTGCAGCTGCCGTCGGCGGTCACGGCCGTCCATTTGTCGCCCAGCACACGCGTTTCCGCCTTACCGTAGTTCACCATGGGTTCAATCGCCAGCACCATGCCCTCTCGCAACTTCGCGCCGTGCCCGCGGCTGCCAAAGTTCGGGACTTGCGGCTCCTCATGCAATCTTGTGCCGATGCCGTGTCCTACGAATTCGCGCACCACGCTGAAACCAGCCGCTTCCACGTGCTCCTGCACGGCAGCCCCTACATCGCCAATGCAGTTGCCGATTCGCGCCTGCTCGATGCCGCGGTATAGCGATGCCTCGGTCACATCCAGCAACTTCTTGATCTCCGGCTTTACACCGTTACCCACGGGAACCGTGATTGCCGCGTCGCCGTAGTAGCCGTCAAGCACCACACCGCAATCAATCGAAACGATATCGCCCTCTTTCAGCACCCGTTTCTCCGAGGGGATCCCGTGCACAATCTCCTCATTCACCGACGTGCACAACACGCACGGATAATCGTAGTAACCCTTGAACGCCGGCTTGGCCCCAAGTTCCCGGATCATCTTGTCGGCGGCGCGCTCCAAATCCATCGTGGTCGCGCCGGGCGCCACCAGCGTGCGAACGTGATCGAGCACCTCGCGAACGATGTGGCCGCTACGCCGCATCTTCTCGATCTCGCTCGCCGATTTACAAACAATTGCCATGATCTGATCTGATGATCGTCCGATCAAACCCGATTCACTCGTGGTGCTCTTCGATGATCCGGTAAATCTGCTCCGTAACGTCGTCCATGGGCAAGTCGCCGTTCACCGAAACCAGCCGCCCCGTGCGCTGATAATAGTCCACTACAGGACGAGTTTGCTCCTGATAGGCCGCGAGCCGCGGCTGAATCACTTCCAACCGGTCGTCATTGCGGGTCACCAGCTTCGTCCCCTCAACGTCACAAAGCTCATCTTCGCGAGGCGGCTGGAAGTGGACGTTGTAGATCCGTCCACAGGTGGGACAAGAACGGCGTCCAGTGATTCGGAGCAGTAATTCATTATAGTCGACGTCCAGGCAGACCACAACCGGCCAGGCCCGCGTCGGACGCGAATTGTCAAAGAGCTTGTCGTCGAGCAGCGCATCGAGCCACCCGGCCTGGGCCGCGGTCCGCGGGAAGCCATCCAGAATGTACCCGCGCTTGCAGTCGGGCTGCGACAGCCGGCATCGCACCATGCTGCAAACCACGTCGTCCGAAACCAGTTCGCCCCGGGCCATCACCGCCTTGGCGGTAAGTCCCAGCTCCGTTCCCCGGGCCACGTTGTCCCGGAGCAAATCTCCGGTCGACACCTGGGGAATACCGTAACGCTGCATGATGCGCTTTGCCTGGGTGCCCTTTCCGGCCCCCGGAGGTCCAAGCAACACCACAGGCCCAACATCGCGCAAATCAGCATCCCGCGAGGTTTTCTGCTCCATCGGCTGGCAAACGCCTCCCGATCTCAATTTCCCCGGCGCCCCAGACGGCTGAATTCACTCAATCAAATCTCCCAACCAAATTCAGTCCACCAGCCGAGGTGCAGCAACCCCACAACTTCCAAATCTTCTGCCGCGCTCCGCCCTACCAGGTGCGGCGGCCGCGAATGCGTCCGCTGCGCGGCGTGAATCCGTCATAGTGGCGCATGATCAACTGCGCCTCGATCTGCTGCACTGTATCCATGGCCACGCCCACGACGATCAGCAGCGACGTTCCACCAAAGTAAAAGTTCACTCCCAAACCGTTCGTCACCGCGTTCGGCAGAGATTCAAAAAGCCTGCCCAGTGCGCCCGGCAAGTGGTTCAGGTGAATACCTGTAATCATCCACTCCGGGATGAACGAAATAATGATCAGATAAAGCGCGCCCACCAGCGTGATGCGCGTCAGCACTTCGTTGATGAAGTCCGCGGTGCGTCTGCCCGGTCGAATGCCGGGAATGAAGCCACCGTATTTGCGCATGTTGTCGGCGACTTCGGTGGGATTGAACACGATCGAGACATAAAAATACGCAAAGAAAATAATGCCCACGGCGTAGAGCAGCGTGTAGAGCGGCTCGCCCCAGGCCAACGCGCGCATCATGTCGCCAATGTAGCGGCTGTTGCGGAGACCGTAGCCGACCGTCTGCGGCAAGGTCAGAATCGAAGAGGCGAAAATCACCGGCATCACGCCGCCTGCGTTCACGCGCAACGGCAGGTGAGTGGATTGGCCGCCCATTACTTTGCGTCCGACCACGCGCTTGGCATACTGCACGGGAATTCGCCGTTCGCTGCGTTCTACATACACGATGAATGCCACCACTGCGAACATGAAAACGACCAGCAAAGCCATTAGCACCGGAGTCAGCGCGCCCCAGGCACCGTTCTTTGCCTTGTCAACGAGATCGACGATGCCGCGCGGCAGCCCCACCACGATGCCGGCGAAGATCAGCAGTGACATGCCGTTGCCCACGCCGCGCTCGGTAATCTGTTCGCCCAGCCACATGATGAACGCGCTGCCCGTGGTCAGCGTCAGCATGGTCATCAGGCGGAAACCCCAGCCCGGATTCACGACAAAGTCGCCCGTGCGCTCCAGCCCGACGGCGATGCCGAACGATTGCACCGCGCTCAGGATGACCGTGATATAGCGCGTCCACTGCGTAATCTTCTTGCGTCCCAGTTCGCCTTCTTTTTGCAGCTTGGCCAGCGGTTCATAGACTACGGTCAGCAGCTGCAGAATGATCGAGGCCGTGATGTAGGGCATGATGCCCAGCGCGAAAATCGTCATGCGCCGCAACTGCCCGCCGGAGAACAAATCCACAAAGCCAAGGAACGTTCCGCGATTCTGCTCGAAGAAATGTTCGAGCTGCTCCCATTTCACGCCCGGCGTAGGCAAGTGGCCGCCCAACCGGTAGACGAACAACAATCCCAACGTGAACAGGATGCGCTTGCGCAGGTCGGGAATGCGGAAGATGTTCGCCAGTTTCTCAAACATTACTGCCCAGCTCCCCCCGGCGCGACCACTGATAAGACCTCGAACTTGCCGCCCGCCTTGGTGATTTTTTCCTGTGCCGACTTCGAGAACTTGTGCGCGCTCACAGTCAGCGCCGACTTCAGTTCGCCATCGCCCAGAACCTTCACTGGCAGTTTTGTCTTGACAACGCCGGCTTTGCGCAGCGTGTCGGGAGTAATCGTCGCCTCGCCCAGTTCGGCCAGCCGCTCCAGGCTCACGATCGCATACTCTTTGCGGAAAATGTTGGTGAAGCCGCGCTTCGGCATGCGGCGGTGCAGCGGCATCTGGCCGCCTTCAAAGCCGCGGATCATGCGCGAACCACTGCGTGAGCGCTGCCCTTTGTGCCCGCGGGTGGACGTCTTGCCCATCCCTGAGCCCATGCCGCGGCCCACGCGCTTGCGCTTTTCCGTCGCCTTCTTCGGTGCGTGAATGTTGGATAAGTTCATATGTGATCCGCGTCGCCCTTAGACGATCTCCACCATGTGCGGCACTTTCTTCACCATGCCGCGGATGGCCGGTGTGTCCGGCCGCTCAATCACCTGGTTCAACCGCGTGAATCCCAATCCCTTGATCACGAGCTTCTGCTTGGTTGGGGCGCAAATGGCGGAACGTACCCACCTGAGCTGGATCTTTCCGCTGCCCGATTCTGTTTTCTTCGCCGTCATTTTCTGAACCTCGAAACCTGCTACAGCTCTTCCGCCGCCTTGCCGCGCATGGTGGCGACGGTCTCTTTGTTCTTCAACTGCTTCAGCGCATCGAACGTGGCCTTGATCACGTTGTGCGGATTCGTCGTGCCGATCGATTTCGTCAGAACGTTCTGCACGCCCACCGAGGTCATCACTGCGCGGACTGCGCCGCCGGCAATCACGCCCGTGCCTTCCGGAGCCGGCTTCAGCAGGACTCTGCCCGACCCATAGCGCCCGAGCACCAGATGCGGAATGCTGGTCTGCGTGAGATTGACCTTCACCAGGTTCTTCTTCGCCGACTCAATCCCTTTGCGGATGGCCTGCGGAACTTCCTTCGCCTTGCCGGAACCATAACCGACGACTGCGGCCGACGGATCGCCCACCACCACCAGCGCAGCGAACGAAAGATTCTTGCCGCCCTTGACGACTTTCGTCACGCGGTTGATGGCAACCACCTGGTCCTTCAACTGGAACGCACCTGCATCGAGTTTTTTAATGACTGTTGGCATCCGTGTCTCGCTTCATTCGGTAATTGGGAAATTGAGTGATTGTGGAATTGGAATCCCGAACCCGGTATTCAACTGCCCAATCACCCAATTTCCCGATTACCCAATTACCCAACTCTTAGAACTGCAATCCCGCTTCCCGCGCAGCGTCGGCCAGCGCCTTCACGCGCCCGTGATACAAATAGCCCCCGCGGTCGAATACTACTTTGGTTACCCCTTTGGCCTTGGCTCGCTCGGCAATCGTCTTGCCCACCGCCTTCGCCGACGCCACGTTGCCGCCGGTGCGCCGGTCTTCCTTCTTGCCCTCGGCTGTGCTGGCTGAAACCAGCGTCTTGCCGGCCATGTCGTCGATGACCTGGGCGTAGATGTGATTCAGCGAGCGGTACACGTTCAGCCGCGGACGCTCCGCCGTCCCCTGCAGCTTCTTGCGGATGCGCTCGTGCACAAAGCCGCGCTTCTCGTTCTTCCCAATTTTCGTCAGCATGAGATCCTTCGCTTCGCTCACGATGATCGCGGCGGGCTCAGACGCCCGCCAAACGCGATCACTTCGCTCCCGTCTTTCCAACTTTCTTCTTCAGGCGCTCTCCCAGATAGCGCACGCCCTTGTTCTTGTATGGATCCGGCGGACGCAGGGCGCGCATTTCCGCCGCCACCTGTCCCACCTTCTGCCGGTCGATTCCCGTCAGCGTGATCCGCGTCTGTTTGGGATCGATCACCGCGTCGACTCCGGTCGGCAGCGGATACTCGATCGGGTGCGAGTAGCCCAGGCTGAACACGACCACCCCCTTGCCCTTCACCTCGGCGCGGTAGCCGATGCCGACGATTTCCAGTTCGCGCGTCCAGCCCTTGGTCACGCCCTCAACCGCGTTGTTGACCAGTGCACGCGCCAGCCCGTGCACCGCCGACTGTGAATCGTTCTCGCGGATGGCGACGATGTTGCCGTCCTTCTGTTCGACCTTGATGCCTGCCGGCAGGGCCGTGTCCAGCTTGCCCTTCGGCCCCTGCACCAGCACCGTGTTGCCTTCGATTTTGACCGTGACTCCCTTGGGAATCGCGATCGGCTTTTTTCCAATTCGTGACATAAGATCAGCTCTTAGCTGTTAGCCTTTAGCTCTTAGC
>Ga0187770_10000131_pt1 | contig 34426 bp, 35 predicted proteins | sample 0116_SJ02_MP02_2_FD_133154 | JGI IMG/M metagenome (GOLD analysis project Ga0187770, IMG submission 133154) | Tropical peat soil microbial communities from peatlands in Department of Meta, Colombia - 0116_SJ02_MP02_20_MG | ecosystem: Environmental > Terrestrial > Soil > Wetlands > Peat | place...
CGTTGGTCGATTTCTCGATTCCGCCGAGGACCGCGGACCAGTTCGTGCCGCTCGCGAGCCCCCTCTCTTGGATCGTCACCGCGTACGTCGGCAGCGCGGTCGATGTGAACGTCACCAGAATGAGGTAGGGGGCCGCCCCCACGTTGGCGATCCCGACCGAAGGGGAAACGGTATAGTTCGCGACGGGCGCCAGTTGGTAGGAGTAATTGCCGGGAAGCACGGTGAAGTCGACCGTGGCGAATGTGCTGGTCTGCATCGTCCCGTCGAGGACCACGGACCAGGTCGTCCCGCTCAGGAGCCCGGTCGCCGCGAACTCTACGGTCGTTCCGCCGCAGATCACCGTAACCTCGTCGTTGAAGTAGTTGGGGAAGTACAGGTTGCCGTTCGTGCTGTCGTACGCGGCGGGAAGCGGTGAGGGCCCCACCGGTGCCGTCGCCACCACGGTCTCCGTCGCTCCCGAGATGACGCTGACGTCGCTTTCGTCGCTGTTGGCCTCGTACAGGTCACCGTTCCCGCTGTCCAACGCGGGCGTCTCGGGCATGGCCCCCACCGGTATTGTGGCTACGATGCTGTTGGTCGTTCCGAAGATTACACTGACGTTGTTTGAACCGAAGTTCGGTACATACACGTCGCCGTTCCCGCTGTCGTACGTCGGGGTTTCCGGTCCGGAGCCGACGGGCACTGTCGCGACCACCGCATTGGTCACGTCCGAGATCACGCTCACCGTGCTCGAGAGGTAGTTCGGTACGTACACGTCGCCGTTCCCGCTGTCGTACGCGGGGGTTTGGGGCTCGGACCCGACGGTCACCGTCGCGACCAATACGTTCGTTGCCCCCGATATCACACTCACATTTCCTGAGTCGCGGTTCGGCACGTACACGTCGCCGTTCCCGCTGTCGTACGCGGGGGTTTGGGGCTCGGACCCGACGGGCACCGTGGCGACCACGGTGTTCTCAACCCCCGAGATGACGCTGACGTTGGACGACATCAGGTTCGGGACGTACAGATCGCCGTTCCCGCTGTCGTATGCCGGAGCCTCGGGGGAGATTCCCACCGGGACGGTTGCCACCACCGTGTACGTCACTCCAGAGATCACGCTGACGTCATTCGAGTTATAGTTCGACACATACAGGTCGCCATTCGCGCTGTCGTACGCGGGGATCTGGGGCCCGGACCCGACGGGTACTATGGCGATCAGCGTGTTGGACACACCCGAAATCACGCTCACATTGTCTCCACCGAATTCCGCAACGTACAGGTCGCCGGTTGAGTTGTCGAACACGGGAGTGGACGGCGCCGATCCGACCTGTACAGTCGCCACCACCGTGTTGACGGGACCCAGGGCCTGTGCTGGCCGGCTTCCGGCACCGACCTCGGGAGCACTGGCCGCGCCCAGGGGTCCGTCCGTATGGGGCCTCTGAACAACACCGTGAGTCCCGAGCACGGACGCTGTGACCAAAAGAACTACAAGGGCCACGACTCCGATGTTCTCCATTCGCAGAACATTTCGCGCCATCGTTTCCGCCACCGGTCAGCCACCCGCCGCAGAGTGTCTACCGCCGGCAGTGGGGCGTGTACCGCATCCCGGCACTAATACCATGGGATGGTGGCCATGCGCGCGTTCTCGCGGGAAACCCGCCACTGGAGGGGGCGGAACTAAGGGTTCAAGTCCTCTCAGTCAACGGTTCTCCAGTCGGATAAACGGGGAACATTCCGCCTCCTGTTCGCGTGCGAAGCGGGCACGCTCTTCCTCGAGGAAGGTGACCGGTTCGATTCACCCCTTTTCCACGGAAGATCTTCTTCTCGGCCTCGCTCCGAGCCCCCGGAGATTCGGCGGCGGGACAGCCGATCATGGCTCAAAAATGAGCGCGCGGGCCGGGTGAAAATCCAGCCGCAGGATGGAGTTTCCCTGCGGTTCGAATCCCTCGGGGGGTGACAAACCAGCCGGGGACACGAGGACTCGACGGTCCCGCTCCAACCTCCTACCACGTCTTCCCGAGTACGGCCGCTACTGGGGGCAGGTCCCGAAGACCGACCTTCGCTCCTGTTTGAAGGGGACCTTGGGTCCATCCCTTTTCCACCGTGACGAACGCTTCTCTCCACCTCGAGGGTTCCTCCCCCTTAAGATGCAGAATGTGCTCGTATCCAAACCGGTTGGCATTGGGGGCATCAGCCCACAACATGAACACGGGTCCCCCGCTCTCTACGAGGGTACGGATAGTGGGGGCGACAACGTCCGGCGGATAGAAGGTGTGCAGGCGATGCGCCCCCGACAGGACCAAGATGGGTTTCGACCCTTCGGGAGGAAGTCCAGCGATCATCTCCTGCGTCTGGCGGGGGAGGCGCAGGAACTCGGAAAACGAACGTACGGTCTCCTCCTCCCCTTCGGACCGGATGAGATGACTGACGGCGATGTTGCCCGCGACCTCGTTCCGCTCGAGCTCCTTCGGAGCGACCACAATGAGATGATCCGGGGGAATGAGCGGAGTCCTCAGAAGGTCGGTATCTTCGAGCACTTCGCCGTCCAGCTGGACGTGCCCCCAGAGGAAACCGCCTGGATGTCCTTGCACTAGGCCATAGGCGACCCAGTTGAGCAGGGAGCGCCCGCTGCCACACAGGATTACAGAGGTCCGCGGCTCAAACAAATCCTGGAGCGATGTGTTGCTCGACATCGCACCCTCTCGCCCGCGGCAGAACACCACCGTCTCCCTTCCTCTTGTGTCTTTCTCCGTACGTTGTGGCGGCGCGATTCATCGCCAGTGCGTGGTCGCTCGTTCCTTGGAGGATTTCCGTGCAACCACCGAACAATGCCGGATGCAAGACTAGCATTCCCTACCCAATCTCTCAACTCAACGGTAGGCGAGCCGACCGTGGCCCGGAATGGGCCTCGGGCGGTGCGAGTTTCCAGCCGGGGGAGCCCGTCCATTTGGCTCGAATCCCTTCCTTACAGGCGACGCTTTGAGCGTTCTTCCTCGTCCTCGAGGACGAAGGCGTCCTTCTCACGAATCACTCCGAGGATTTTCCGTGCGTCGTCGATCACGGGGATGGCACGGAACCGATACTTGCGGAACAGCTCGAGGACCCGGGGCCACTTCGTATCGGGCGAGACCACCACGAGGCCCTGGGTCATGATTTCGTCCAGTCGTTCCGAGGGGTCCGCCTGGAGCAGCTCATTGATGTCGACAACCCCGCGAACGTGGCGGTCGGCATCGACCACGTAGATGTACATCGTGACGAGGCACTTTGGAGCCTCCCGACGGAACCGTGCGAACGCCTCCTCGACCGGAAGCTCGCCGGGAAACTCGAGGAACGTATGCACGGCAAGGGTGAGGACGGGCACATCGTGGACCTCGACGATCTCGCGGACCTTCGCCGCGACCTCGCCTTTGAGAATGCCGAGCAGTTCACGGGCGTTCTCGTCGGGGAGGATCGAGACGATGTCGGCAATCTCCACCGGGGAGAGGTGGGCGATGATCTGCCCCAACCGGGCAGCCTCCGTGTCGGCGATGATCTCCCGCTGCACCCGGGGCTCGGTCGCCTCGAGGGCGTGGGCGGCGGCCTTCGAATCGAGCGCGTTGAAGAGGGTGAGCCGCTCCTCGCGGTTCAACTCCTCAAGGATGTCCGCCGCATCCTCGGGCGGAATCTTCCCCAGAGCGTCTCGCGTGACGGTAAGCCGAACGTCGCCCGCCGTGCTCGTGAGGTCGGGGCCGACCGGCTGAACATACTTCCATGGGATCCGCTCCTCGGGGGAGTGGTTCTCTGAGACGGAGGAGGCGACCCGCCCCCAAAGCCCGAGTCGGCGGCGACGGGCCTCCTGACCGATCAGGGCCGCGACCACGAACAACCGGCTACCGGCCTTCAGCAGTTGGATGTCGTAGACCACGTCGATCCCGAGGCCTCGGGTATCGAGGATACGCTTGTCGAGGATCCGGTCCCGAAGAAGCAGAAGTTCGCCGGGGTCTTCGACACTCTCGTACTGACGTGTGCCGGGCAAGTCCCGCACGACGCTCTCCAACGGGTCCAACCGGACCACCTGGGGCCAGGGAACTGTCAAGGGTGGCCGTCCGAACGGACGACGAACGAGCAGATGGGTCACTTCCGCGTACTTTGGATCGTCGGCAAAGACGAAATCCTGGAGCCTCCCCAGGGTGACTCCGGCCTCCGTGCGAACTTTGCGGTCCACCAGTTCGCTGACCCGGAGGTACTGGGCCTCCTCGAGGTCACGGATCTGAGCGGTCGAGCTCGCCAGCCTCTCCCCGTTCGAATCACCCGGGTCCGACATCTCCACCTCGCGGAGTCCGAACTCCCCTGCGTTCCCTCCCCGTGGTATCACCTTCGGGAATGTCTGAGTTTCCTCCCTAGACTCCGAGCCGGGTAAGGAGCGAGTACAGCAGCAAGCCGACGAGAGTGAGTAGGTACACACGGAGGAGGACCAGGACGGCCTTCGTCCCGCGTGTCAGGCGAATCCGGGGCACGGCATAGGTTCGGTTGATGTGTCGAATCTTCTCGGCGGCGTCATGAAATGCGCTCATCGTTCCTTAACCTCCGAACAGGTGGGGCAGGATGGTCCCGACCGCGTACAACGTCGACAGGGCGAGGAGCACCCCCACGATGCTCCCGGCCATGATGTTCTGGGCTCGCGTGTTCCTGTAACTCCCGACCAGCTCTTCCTGGTTGAGCAGGACGATCAGGAACACCAGCGCCGCGGGCAGCAGCGTCACGGCGATGACCTGGACGAAGAGGGTGATTACCCCGAGCGGGGCCCCGGGGATGAGCACGATGCTCCCGGCGATGAGCATGATGCTCAAGCGGAACACGTTGAACCACTTCGCTTGCCCGAGCCGGTCGTTGAGGGAATGGGACCAACCAAAGACCTCCCCCACGGCCCAGGAACTGGCGAGCGACACCGAGAGCGCTCCGATGAGACCGGCATCAAACAGCCCAATGGCGAGGATCGTACCCACCCAGGGATGGAGCGGCATCAGAAGCGCCGCCGCTTCGCCCGCGGAGGTGAGGTTGGTGTCCCCTCCGAAGAACACCGTCGCGATGATGATGAGGGCAACCGCCGTGACGACCGTGAAGGTCGAGCCGATCGCGGTGTCCCAACGAGCGTACGGCACGTCCCGCTTCTTGAGACCCTTGTCGACCACCGAGCTCTGCTGGAAGAAGATCATCCACGGGGCGATCGTCGTCCCGATCGTGGCCATGATGAGGAAGACCACGGGACCCCCAAGCCCCTCGGGAGAGCCCGGCACGACGCCTTGATGGAAGATCGCGCCAACGTCCGGGTGGACGAAGAAGACCACCGGAACATAGACCATGTTCACGGCGCAGATGGCCAGGACGATCTTCTCCCACGTCCAATACCGCCCGTTCACGAGCATCAACATGATGAACGTGATCACGACCACCTCGGTGATCCACGGCGGGATCCCGAACACGGCCATCGCCATCGTCATCCCGATGAACTCGGTCGTGATGGTGAGGCAGTCCGTGAGCGTGAGGTCCGTGAGGGAGAACCACCCCCAGAACGGGCCGAACGCCTCGAAGATCGCCTGGGCATGACCCCGTTTGGTCATGACCCCCAGGCGCACGGTCATTTCCTGGCAGACGTACGCGACCGGCCCGAGCAGCAGGACGATCCAGATGAAACTGTACCGATAGTACGCTCCCGAGAGCATGTAGGTGGTGACTCCACCGGCGTCGTTGTCGGCCACCATCACGATGACCCCGGGGCCGATGACCGCGGCGAGGATCGCGAGCTGCTTACGGAACCGGCGATACTGGAAGTAGAACCGTGGGACAAGCCCCATCCGGTCCGAGCTTGTCACCGGGTTCATGGCTCAACTCCCGCTCAATCAATGAGGCCCCGACCTTCCCCCGAGGCGGGAGGCGAGTTCCAAGGACTGGCCGGCGCCTCGCTCCTGAGACACATACCCCACCCCCCCGGGGGGGATGGGGGGGCAGAGGGGTGGGGGTTTATAAGCCCACTGGGAGCGCGCCCGTTGGGAGAGAAGGGTTAATGCGATTCGATGGCGTGCATCGGTCGAATGCCCGAGACATCGCAAGCCGCCGTCCGGGACCGCCTCGTACTGGCCAAGGGCCACGTGGAGGGAATCATCAAGATGGTCGACGATGGCAAGGATGACACTCAGGTCCTCCGGCAGATTCTGGCAGTGCACGCCCAGCTCGAGAAGGCCTCAGTCATGGTCCTCGAGGGCATGTTGGAATCGTTCATGGACGCACCCAAGAGCCGGCGCCAAGAGATCCTTACCCAGATTCGCGGAAGTCTCCGCGACCTGACGTAAAGGGCCCCGACGCGCAGCTTCGCTGCGCTCGTTCACCGGCATATCCTAGGGAACGACTGCGGCGACTCGTCGGGCTCTCGGGACAAACTCCCCTGCGCCCGTTCTCGAAGCGGCGCGAGGGAAAATCAGCCGCGGGAGGACTCTCGCAAATCGTTCAAAGCCGCAGTTACACCGCCTTCTGCGGCTCGTAGAGTGTAGCCCACACTGTGCCCCAAGTAACCGGAAGGGCTGAAATACCATTATGACCATTATGGCCATGATGTCGACGCCCGATGCCATTACCAGCATCCCAGTTCGCCAATCGACTCTCCGTGCCCTCCGTAGCGCCAAGATGGCGGATCAGACCTGGGATGATTTCCTGATGGCGTTGGCCGACGACTACATCCCACCGGCACTGAAGCAAGACCTAGACCGCAGGCTGCGCCAGGAGCGAATCATTCCGGGCAGCCAGATGAAGCGGGAATACGTGGAGTGGAGGCGCCGGCGTGGCCCCTCGTAGGCCGTCGGACGACTGGCCAGATTTCACGGAGACCGCCCGACTCCAATTCTGGGGACTTCCGGACGAGGCGGTCGAAGCGTTTGCGACTGTCTTCCCGGAATTCACCCGATTCCCCCAACGACCATCGACCTCTCTGGATGTCTGTCCACTCAGGAACGACCTCCGCCGATGGCGGCTGAAAGTACTGGGGTACCGCGCGATCTACCAGGTTCTCCACGGCCGCCCTATCATCGAAGCGGTCCTTCCCCGGTCGAACAGGACGTACCGGGACTTTGAAGCCCACCGGCGCAGGTTCCCGCCGCGCTGATCGACGGTTCAACTCCTTCTGCGGCGCAGGCCTGGCACCCGGGAGAGGGCGTTTTTCTTCCAACGAGCGTGGTTCCCTCGGCCCCCACCGTACGTCCAGAGCTTGCTGGGCCGAGCCGCGGGAGGGCCTGACACTGCAAGCCGACCACCCCGGTTCTGGATTGCCGTTCGCGCGACCCGGCGCGGAGGGCCGGGCCGCGAGCTCAGTTTGTTTATCCGAGGATCCAACCTGACCATTCCCACCGGGGCGACCGATGGATCCGTTCTCGCACTTTCTGCTGGGATACCTTCTCGGTTACGGGATCTGGGGCCCGTCGGGTCTGCAGTACGTGGTCGCCGCCGCCCTCGCCGGTGGGCTCCCCGACGCCGACGTAGCACTCTACCCCCTTTCGCATCGGTTCCCCCTGCTACGTCACCGTGGTATCTCTCACTCCATCGTCGGCGTGACGATTCTCGCGGCGGTCGGTACCTTTGTCGTGCCCTGGGCGCTCGCGGCCGCGTTTGGAAGTGGGTTCGCGGCCGGGATTCCCTGGGCGTACTTTGTCTCCTTGGAAGTGGGCGGGCTCTCGCACGTCCTCCTGGATGCGATGGATCACTGGTCGGTGCCCATCTTCGCGCCCTTCAGCAAGCGGGAGTACGGCTTCGACGCGGACCGGATCGCGAACCTCGGAGCGATGTCGTTCACGGTTGGCGCGTATGCGGCGATGCTGTACGAACGCGGGCGAACCCCCCTCTGGGTGTGGGAAGTTACCGCCTGGCTCCTGCTCGCCGGCGTCTTGGTGTTCTTTGCCGTCCGACTGGCCGCTCGGTGGCGAATCGAGGCTCCGCGGAAGCAGGGACGCTTCTCATCGGTAGTTCCCCAGTTCAACCCGTTCCGTTTCCTCCTCTATTCGGAGGAGGTGGTCGCCCCCGAGAAGCTTCGGATACGCTTCGTAGAGTACGACTTGCTTCGGGGCAGGGCACTACCTGGAGGCTCGGTCGAGGCATGGACCGACGACCGCCCCGGTCGTGAGGTCCGGACCGCGGCCGACGCAATCGCCGTCAGCTACGCTTCGGCGTTGAAGAAGAGCTGGTTTCTGGTGGAAACGAATCGATTTGCTCGGGTACGGGTGACGAAGACAGGGTTCGAGGTCTTCTGGTATTCGCTCGAACTGAGCTTTTGGGGACGCTCCGCCGGCGTTCTGGCGGAAGTGGAGACCGCCAACGGTGGGGTCACCGTCCGTTCCGCGTGGCGCGACCCACAGGATTTCGGGGTCTAGGTCTGGAGACGGCCCCGGCCTCCGCGAGTCAAGCTTGTCGAGGGAAGATGTCGGGGACGATGAAGCCGGCCGTACCGTTTCCGAGATAGGCTATTGCCATTCCGTCCACGGGTCGGTTCCGTGGAAAAGCAGCCGCGGGAGGGACTTGAACTAAGGGTTCAATCCCCGGGCCGGTCGTCCTCCAAGTGGAATCCAGAACGGTTGGAACGTTCCGTCTCCAAAGACGCAATCTATGCGGGTCCCCTATGCACACGATAGCTCACCAGACACTCACGAACCCTTGTCCAATTCTCGTTACCCGTTGGTGCGGGGTCAAGAATCCCAGTTGGCCGCGGAACAGCCGGATGCAAGTTCAGAACCCGTATGTACGCCGTTGGCTTTACCTGGGGACGGCGAGCGACCGCGAAATACCCGGCGCGTGATACGACGGAGCTCCCCAATGAGTAGCCCGGAAGGATTGCCTTCGACGGGCATGTTGGGCGTCGCTTGGGCCATCCGAGATGGCAGCGTGGGGTGAGATTAATGCGAGCGAAGGAACGTTGTTGGTCGGAACGCGTCAACAATGTTAGCGTAGAGCCGGGGGGAATTGGGGCCGATTGCATTGGAGGGACGAAGTATCGGCCAAAGCTCCGCATACTGTCGATTGCGATTGTCGCAATGATCGCCATTGCATTCTCTGTGGAGTCTACCGGCGTTGCTGCCGCCCAATCCTTGACGTCAGGGGGCCAAACGGAAGGGGCGGCCGCGCTCAACGGCTCAAGTCCAGACGTTATACCCGGGTTTTACCTGACGTTCACTTGCACGCATGGCGGGATATTCCTCAACGGATCAAGCTATTGCCAACATCAGCAAACGACGCAAGACATCTGCGACAGCTCGTCATGTGAGTTCCAGCTGGACGGCTACCCGGACTTTGGATACAGTTTCGTTTCTTGGGAAACAAGCGATGTGACAGTTGGATGCTCCACATGCGCACAAACAACTCTCACAGTCCACGTCCCCAATCCGGGTCAGCGGTATTCCGGCACTCTTACTCTCAACGCGGTCAGTGACTTTGTAACAGTCACTGTCGATACCTTTGTGAACTGGAGCGACAACGGTTGGGTTCCAGGACACGTTCAAGCCTGCATGTACCTGGTGGGATGCATGAATGCTTCAAACGGCCAGGACCTGACCCTTCTCCCGCCCTACCAGTATACGATCACGGCCGACCTCTCACCCCTCTTCTACGTAGAAGAGTGGCTAACGACTGCCGGTTCCCTAACGAGTTCCACTTCCAATCCAACCTTGTTCACGCCTAATGGTTCCGGAACTCTCTATCTCATAGCACTCGACGAACACACACAAGGCGGTTGGGTGGGATACATCTACTCCATCTCGGGCTTGACTGGAGAGGTCACGAGCATCTCGGGAACGTTCATACTCCCAACTGCTACCGAAATGGGATTCGGGATCTGGATGGGAATCGGAGGGATGACCGGAACCGACCTTTGGCAGGCTGGTGTGCAGGTCAACAAGAGTGGTACCGTCGCTCCCTGGTACGAAGCATACGTTCCGGGGGGCAATCAAACCGTGGAGTACGGGCATTCATTCCCAATTGCGCTGGGAGACAAGGTTGAAGTCACCGTAACATCCGACGGAGGCATCTGCACCTTCGCGATTCAAGATCTATCTCGACCGGGCCAACCCACATGGTCCGGTCACGACGTCAATAAGTTCTATCCAAACGCTCAAACAGGAGAGTGGATAATGGAACCGAAGACCACCCCCTCGTCCCAGCTCGATATCCCAGTGTCTAACATGACATTTAACGGCGGGTTCAGCGTGTATGCCTCCTACATGGACATTGAATACACTTGGGGGACTTCCCAAGGTGGCTACTTGGATTACTACGGGAGCGCCTTGGTAGCGGGTTACCCTAACTTCTCAATCGAGTCGAGTGGCTGAGGCGAATGTGACTCTCCTTATCCGCGTCGGCGGGCTTCAAACGACCGGCCGAGCGACCAACGGTAGGACATCTGTGAGACAGAGGCCCCGATCGCGGGCTGTCGAGCTGGCAGCGGTAATCGGGGCCTTACTTATCTGCGTGGGTGAGGCGGGCGGCAATCACCCGGCGCCCCTTCCACTTCGATCATTTTCTGAAGAGGCGGCTGCCTCCAGCGGTTCCATTTCGATTGGTGGGTACCCCATTGACATTGCCTACGACCCTGTGAACAATTTCCTCTACGTAACTCTCCAGGAGAGTTCGTCGTTTCATTACAACATGACTGTCATCAACGCGACAAACAGCCGCGTGGTGGCCGAACTTCCCATGCCGTACGGGGTGAGTACTCTCGCGGTGGACACCCGCTACGGCTACGTCTATGTTGGCAACTGCTGTAACACCGTCTACGCAATCGATCCTCTCTCAGAGCACGTGGCTTGGAACGTCTCCGTTGGTTGCCCTGACGGATGCAGTCCTGAGGCACAGACCTATGATTCCGCCAACGGGCAGATATTCCTGACCGACCTCGGCAACAACAACGTGAGCGTTGTTGAGGGACGGAACTTCGTGACGACGTTTCGTGTAGGAAGCGGGCCCAATGGAGCAACCTACGACCCCGCGAACGGGAAGGTCTTTGTTGCCGATGAGGGTGCGTACGCTCTGACTGTGATCAATGGCTCGACGGATGCGGTTGTGGGCCGTATAGCTCCCGTGGACCCTGGCCCCGGCGTAACGTATGATAGTTCGAACGGAGACGTTTACGTTTGTGAGAACAACGCCAGTGGGCCGAACGCATCCAATTTCGTTACGGCCGTGAACGGAAGTTCCGACACAATCATTGCTGCCATTCCGATCGCTAGTTCGTGCGGCGCAGCTGTCTACGACCCCGTCAATGATTACGTGTATATCACCGACCAGATGTCTCCTAGTGGGAAGTACCTCTCAAATGTCACAGTGGTCGATCCCAGGACCAACCGGATCGTTCTGACCCAACCCGTACAGCTTGGCCCCGACGGCGTGGCCTTCGACTCGGCGAACCACAACATCTACGTTGCCGACACGTACGGGGAGAACATATCCGTCCTCCCTCAGCTGTTCCGTGTCACATTTCGCGAAACTGGTCTCCCGGAGGGAACCAATTGGTCGGTAATCATGGGCGGGAGGGACTTCTCCTCCTCAACCAGCACGATCTCATTCCCGGAGATGAACGGATCCTGCAACTTCACAATAGCAAGAACCGGGAGCTACACCGCCATTCCTGCGTCCGGAGAAGCGATGGTGGTAGGAAAGAATCAGGTGCTCTCCGTCGCCTTCTCCAATTCGACGGGACCCAAGGGGTCCGCGGGATTCCTTGGGCTGCCCTTGTGGACGGGCTATTCCGTGCTCGGAGGACTTGCCGTGCTGATTCTTATTGCCAGCGTTGTTGTCATCCGGCGAAGACGCGAACACATTGGGGTGAGCCCGCCATCGCGGCTGGAACGGACCTTGTAATCTCCTCGCCGAATGTGGGCACCAGCCCGTACGGGATTGTCTACGACCCGTGCCGAAATGCTCTCTAAGTCGCGAACGAGGGTTCCAACCGCTTTCCACGTTCTCGGACGCCGCCTATCGCGTCCTCGCGACCATCAGCCTCGGACCCCACGGGCGGTACGTGGTCGCCTTCTTGCCGGTAACGGACACCCTGTTCGTCACGAACTACGGTACCAACACCGTGAACATGATATCAGCCATCAGGGACAACGTGATCAATCACTTCGGCGTGGAAGCTGAACCCGCCGGGATTGCGTAACCCCGGTCCCGAATCAGCTGTTCCTCGCGAGTTACCACACGGCCAAGGTTTGCGTCGCCACACCGACCGGAGGGGTGGTCGCGAAGGCCACGCGCGAAGGAGATTTCACCTTCGGTCGGTTGGTGTCATGGGGCGCATCCCCGGAGAATCTCGGCGCACGCTTCACCCAGAGAAGCAGCCGCGGGAGGGAGTTCCACTTTGGTTCAAGTCCCTCCGCCCTCGACTATGTGTCGTGGCTCAGAGGCGTATACACGCTTGTGCGCCAGACCACAATGGAGTGTCTCATGGATTATCGGAAAGCCCGGCCCTATCTGCGAATGAGGAGTGTTTCGGTATGTCGCGAAAGAGTCAGGATCCTGTGGGACGGACATTTTCCATCGAACTTCGGTCGGCAAAGACGCTCAGGAGCGCCTCCTTCGTCCACGGTTCCGATGGGGAGGTCGAGATCGAGGGAACACTCGGGACCCTGGAGTCCGTGAGCTTTCCAGAGGGCATGGTGTTACAGATTGTCGGATCAGAAGGGACCCTCCAGGTGGATCTCGAGCAGAACGAGATACCTCGTTCTCGCCGCGTTCCGAGGTCGTGAGCAAGCTACAGTTCGTCCCGTCGCGTTAGTCCTTCGCGGGGCGAGACCATTCCTTCGCTTCTCCCCACCCTCGGTCGAATAGATCGGACGCCCATCGCAAGAAGCTCGGGCTTTCTCCCGAGAACGCGATATCATAGCTCATGGCTCCATCGAGGCGGCGGAAACCAACCGCCGCGCGCAGGTCAGTAAGGTAAACGTGCCATGCGAGACGCGGTACGACACGAATCTCAGGTTTCTTCGTGGCTGAACGCAGCGATTTGAGTACCGTGGGTAGCGCACCCTCTTGAGCCAGCCATCGGACCCGGAGTCCTTCCTCAGATCGCCGGCGCATGACCTCGAGTATTGGGTCATACCCCACTTCGATCGATGCATCGATATTCTTCTTCGCGTCCGTGAGATTCCGCGTAACCGTATCGAAGACCTGCACCGTACCACGCAACAGGTTACAGTCGATCATGTCCCCGAGCCGAGACCGAAACTCGACGGGCAGGACGCTCAGGTCGTGGTCCAGGAAGAACTCGCGAAACTTCGATATGGTTTCCATTGGCGAGACCGTTGCAAGGACCAATGTTGAGAGCGCGGTCGCCCGGAACCGGCCATCAGTTGTCTTCTCCAGGAGACCTGCCTCGGTGAGTCGGTGGACCTGCCGCAGGGCTTCTGTAGCCGCCAAATCGAACTTCTTCGCGATCTCGTTCAGCCGGAGGCTCGACTTCTGGAGTTCGGTGACGATCCGACGGCGGTCGGTGCTCGAGAGCAGCATGTAGAGTTCGCTCACGCCACCTCCCGGCTGGCCGGACCCTTCTGAGTGCACGACGACACCTCCGCGTGGCCGACGACACACCCGAACCAACCTAGGTCTATGTCGATTTTTCGCAATACGACTCATCGAGGCGAACTCGGATGAAGCGATGGGAAAAGTGGTCGGCAGTCGGGGCGGGACTAGGCCTGTTTTTCTTCGGGGGATACATCGCGTGTGTGTCCTCCAGCGGGACTCAGTTCTTCGGACTCCCCCCCTTGGTAGGGGGAGCGTTGGTGATCGGGAGCGCGTGCCTTGTAGTGTTCGTCGCGTTCATCACCGTCTTGGGAATCACACGTTGCCTCCCGGAACTGAAGGCGCGAGCATCCCCCTGACTGGTCGGGGTACCGATCATGATGGCTGAGCAACTTGACTCAGTATCCCAACAGAAGACTGGTTCTCTCCGGTCCGTTCGGACAGTGACACCTGTTCCAGCTCCGGGATCGTCGGCACGGGTTGATGTTGAGGGACATGCGATTGCTGTGTTCAACGTCGGTGGGAAACTGTACGGGCTTGCCTCCGCCTGCCCTCACCGTGGCTGTCCCCTTGAGCAAGGACGGTTCGGACCCGGAGCGGTTGCGTGCCCCTGGCATCGCCTCTCGTTCGACCTCATGACAGGTGCGGTCGTTGGTGGGCCCGGACTACTGCGCCGCATGACCAAGCCGGTAACCCCGTACCGGGTCGAATCGACTGACGGATTGGTCACAGTGTTGCTTCCGACTTCTCCGAGAACGGTTGATTCTCGGAAGCCAGTTCCCGGCCTGACGCCAATTCCGGCTGTTTAGGGAGGTGAATACGATGAGTGCGAATTCCACCGTATCCAATTCCCGAATAGGCTCCTCGTGGGGCATCGGGTTCGGCTGGCGAGTGGCTGTCAGTCTCGTCAGCGTGTTCGGACTGACTTTGGTCTTCCTGATCTACTTCGCGTTCTGGACCAATTCGTTCAGTACGCTGCAGACCGCAGTGCTAGTGGTCGTCGCAATCCTCGCCTTCATCGCGACGAACGGAGCGGCGTGGGCTAGCTGGGGGGTCCGATATGCCCGAACATAGAGTCCCTACGACACCACTTACCCCGGGCGTATGGATGGCCGGCATCCTTGCGATGGTGTTTGGAATGCTTGGAACCGTCGGGGGCATCTACGGGGCTCTGACCTTCCTTCCAGACCGGTCGACGCTCCACCTCACGGTCTCGCAGGCAGACACCCTCTCTCTAATCGCGGGAAATGGCGCCGCAGTCTCACTCGCGGGACTCGCCTCGGGGTGGTGGATCCTGCACGGTCGGGTCTGGGCGCTGAGAGCCGAGCTGTTCGTCGTCCTAGGAAGCGTTGCGTGTGCGGGCGCATTCTCGGCCTTCGCGCTCGTCGCGTCGCCGGCGTCCAGCCTCGGTGGTCTCGCTGCCTTGGCGTTCCTGTCGATCGTGGTCGCGGTCTACCTTTTGGAAGCCTGGTTGATGTTCGTGGGTAGCGGACTTCACGGTCGACATTGGCCTGCGGTGCTCTCGACGCCGACAGACTCGCAGGCGGGCAACTCATGGACTGTGGGAGACCATTTCTCACACCCGGACAACGCGCATGCGGACCTGAAGCTGAAAGTCCTGCTCGCATGCGGCATCCTTTCGGGAATCTTCTACGCGGGTATGGATGCAATCGGAGGTCTGCAGTGGGCCCACTACAGCTGGGTTTCCGAAGAGTTCAGCCGGCTCAGCGCGGTCGGTGCCCCCTCGAGGTGGGTCATCCTCGACATGTGCCCGATCTACACTGCGCTTGTTGTTGCATTCGCCATCGGACTCTTCTGGTGGTCTCGCGGGAGAAGCCGCGGGCTGCGCGTAATCTCCATCGCCTTGATCGCGTACGCGGCGGCCAATCTGGTTTGGCCACAGTTCTACCCCGAGAACATGAGCCAGTCTGTCGACGCCTTCACCAACACGATGCACATCGTGATCACGGGCGTGGTTGTCACAACCTGGCTCGCAATACTCGGCGTCGCGACCGCCTCCTACAAGGGATGGCTTCGATTCTATTCGATCGGAACGATTGGAGTGGTCCTGGTGTTCGGCGGCGGTCTCGCTGGGTGGCAGGGCGCCCTGATGGCCGCAGGACAGCCCCACCCCTGGCTGGGCCTCGTTGAACGCATCAACATCTACGGCTTCTATGCCTGGATGTCAATGCTGGCGGTCGTCACCGTAAGGGAGGTTCGGCGTGGGACCCGAACCGCGAGTCTTCCGGTCGTAGACAGACACAACCTTCCACATCCAGAAGCTCTGGCCACGACGCGATAGGGTGTGCCTGAGCGTCGCGGGAGAGGCAGCCTCTCCTCCCGCGCTCCTCGCGGTCGCGTTATCGCCCGCGCACTCTCCTTGAAGTTCGCGCTACCGGGGAGGACGGATGCAGTAGGGAATTGAACCTTCGTTCAAATCCCTCCCGTGGGTTCCCAGCGCTGTTCTCGGGGGAAATCAGCCGCGGGAGGGATTTGAACCCTCGGCCTGCTCCTTACCAAGGAGCCGCTCTACCAGCTGAGCCACCGCGGCGCGTCAGCCGTCCCCCGAGCTTTTCCCCTTATTCCGTTTTGGCCCCCCCGCGAGCGGGGCCTCGGACCAAGGGAACCCCTTCGACTCCCCGGACCAACCTTGTCGAGAGAGGATGGGAGGGGGCCGCTTCTCGAGGAACGCCCGCATTCCTTCCTGCTGGCCCCGGGTTCCGAAGAGGCGGGCCCACAGGTCGAGCTCGTACGCAAGGCCTTCATCAATCCCGGGGTCGGTCGCGTGGAGGAGCGCGAACTTGGCGGCTGCGAGCGCAACCGGCGGTTTGGAGGCAAGCTGCTCGGCAAGCAACAGAGCCGTCGCCAGGAGATCGGACCGCGGGACCACACGGTCGACCAACCCTTCGGTGTGGGCCTGGGACGCCGAAACGGCCTCACCGGTCAGGATCCACCGCCGGGCACGGGACGCGCCGATGCGCCGGGGGAGCCGCCGTGTCCCCCCCCAGCCCGGCATCACTCCTAAGTTGATCTCCGGCTGGCCAAACTGGGCGTCCTCACTCGCAACGATGAGGTCGCACGCGAGCGCAATCTCACACCCGCCCCCGAGGCATGCGCCGTGGACGGCCGCGATGACCGGCAGGGGGAGACGTTCGATCGCTCGAGTGGCCGCTTGGCCTCGGCCTCCATGCACGCGCGCCTCGTCGGTCGACAACGGGGCCATCTCCCGGAGGTCGGCGCCGGCGGCGAACGCCTTGGGGGCAGCACTCGCGAGCACCACGGCCCGAACGGTCTCGTCCTGCTCGAGGGCCGCGAGTCGGTCGACCAGCGACTCCAGCACGGGACCGGAGAGGACGTTCACGGGAGGGTTGTTGAGGGTCAGGAGGCGAACCGAACCTTTCGCCTCGCTCAACACCAGGTCACGTGGGGGATTAGCGGCCATCGCCGGCGAAGCCGGGTCGCGCTATTTATCTGAGGCGCCTTCCCGCCCGCGTGCGCGTCCTCGTGACCGGAGCGGCGAAGGGCATCGGTCGGGCGACCGCCCTTCGATTTGGCGCCGAAGGCGCCGAGGTGGCCGTTCACTACCGGTCGAGCGAGACCAGGGCCCAAGCAGTGGCGAACGAGGTGGCCCGGGCCGGGGGCTCGGCTTACGTGGTCCGCGCCGACCTCGCGGACCCGGAACAGGTCACCCGTCTCGCGGACGAGGTGGAAGGTCGCTGGGATCGGCTGGACGCCCTCGTCCACAACGCGGGCGAGTATCCGAGAGTCCCCTTCCGTGACCTCCACCGCAACGATTTCGAGACCACCTTCCAGGTGCATGTCTTCGCCCCGGCGCAGCTCACGCGTCGGCTTCTGCCGCAGCTCGAAGCGGCGCGACCGGGGCACGTCGTGTTCGTCTCGAGCATCCTGGGGTTCAACGGCTCCCGTCACGGTGCCCACTACTCCGCCGCGAAGGCCGCGGTGGTTGGTCTGGCTCGGTCGCTCGCTCGGGAGCTCGCGCCCGCGGTGACGGTGAACGTGGTGGCGCCGGGCTCGATCGACACGGACATTCTGGCAGGGGACACCCCCAGCCTGAGGGGGGACCGCGAACGGGCCATCCCGCTCGGTCGTGTCGGCCGTCCGGAAGAGGTCGCGGAAGCCATCGCCTTCCTCGCCTCGCCGAGGGCTTCTTACATCACTGGGGCGACGCTGCACGTGAACGGCGGATTGAGGCCGGAGTGAGGTGGCGCATGGTTCAGGCTCTCGTCAGCAGCTGGGAGGGAACGTACCTGGTCGAGGAAGGCCGAGTCCTCCGCTCCGTCTTGGCCCCGTCGGATGTGAACGAGCTCGCGGTGCGAGCGGGACTCCGACGAAAGGGCGAACTCACACCGGAGGAGCGGGCGATGCTGGCGGACCCTCAAGCCCGGACCTGGGTCACGTCCGACCGTCGGCTCGCAGAACACGGTCCTGCGTATGACCCGGATGCGCCCCGGACCCCTCCCGTCTCGCCGTCCGATTCGGCCGTGCGCCGTCAGTACATCCTTTCGGAATCCGGCAGCGCCCTCGATGCCTCATGGGACCCTTCGATCCATGTCGAAGAGGCGGTGCGCGCGGCGGCCGATCTCGACCGGGTGAAGAACCTTCTCGGCGAGCGCCTCGGTAGCTGGGTGGCTCGGGATTCTCCCGACATCGACCCCGGGGACCATGCCCGAGCAGCGGCGATCGCCACCGAAGAACCCGCGGTGAAATCTCCCTTGGGCCCGGCCGACGAGGCGCTGCGCGCGGCTCGTCGACGTCTCGCCGAGCTGTACGGGTCGATCGAGAAGGCTCAGGCGGAGCTCACCGAGGCGGTGACCGTGGCGACCCCTCAGCGAGCCCCGAACCTGACCGCCTTGCTCGGGCCAGAGCTCACGGCCCGCCTCTTGGCTCAGGCCGGGGGCCTCGACCGTCTGGCCCGCCTTCCGTCCAGCACGGTCCAAGTGCTGGGTGCGGAACGCGCCTTCTTCGAGCACCTGCGCGGGCACGCGCCCCCGCCACGACACGGCCTCCTCTTCCTGCACCCCGCCCTCCAGTCCGCCCCCCGGACGGAACGGGGAAAGCTGGCCCGCGCGCTGGCGGGAAAGGTCGCCATCGCCGCCCGCCTCGACCAGAACGGGGCCCCGGTCGACCCGTCCCTGGCCGCGGCCTTCGAGGCGCGTCGGGCCGACCTCAAGGCCCGTCGAGGGGCCCCGCGCCGTCCACGGGGCCGGAGAGGGTCACTCGCGCCACTTCACCGTGCAACCGAGCACCGGTAGCTCGGCCGGGTCGACCGGTCGGCCTCCGATCGCCTGTTCGAGGGCCTCCTCGAGGTACCGCCGACCGACCTTGTCGGGTCGCTGGTGATTGTCGTCGATGCGACCTTGGAAGATCAGCCGCCGGTGGGAATCGAACAGGAAGACGTGGGGGGTCACGAGGGCCCCGTACGCCCGCGCCACCTCCTGAGACTCGTCGTGGAGGTAGGGGAACGGGTACTGCTTCGAGCGGGCCCGCTGCACCATCATCTCCATCCGGTCGTCGGGGTAGGCCCGCGCGTCGTTCGAATTGATGAGAACGATCCCGACGCCTCGCGGGCCGTAGCGGCGCCCGATGTCGACCATCCGGCCCTCCCAGGCCTGGACGTACGGGCAATGATTGCACCAGAAGACCACGGCCAGGAGCGGACGGTCGGCGAGGTCCGACAGGTGGATCGTCTTCCCATCGACCCCAGGCAGAGCGAAGTCGGGAGCCGGATCGCCCGTGTGTAGTCGAAAATCGTTCAGCTCCGCCATGTCGCGCGAAGAGTGGTCGCACTCTTTACGTTTTGAGGAGGTCGCCGCTGGGACGGGAGAAGGTGACGCACGGCCCTTCCCACACCACCCGCCCTGCTTCGAGCTCCGAAGTGGTTCCCTTCCGGGTCGACGGGGAACTGAGCTGCGTCGACCACATCGCCTCGGACGATCGTCTGCTCCGCGAAGGGCATCCGTTGGTTCGAGTCGTGGTCCTCTCCGACCGGGCCGCGTCGTTCGGTGTTGGAATGCCCTCCGAGAGCCCGCGGCTTGAGCGGGCGAGGGACCGCGGGTTCGCGGTAGTGCGACGCAGTACTGGTGGCACTACCGTCTTCCACGAGCCCGGGGACCTCGCCTGGTCCATCGTCCTTCCGCGTTCCCACGCCCGGGTCGGGGTTGACTTCACCCGGGCCTACGGTCGACTGGGCGCGGGGATCCTTCGGTTCCTCGAGGAACTCGGGATCGCGGCCGGATGGGTCGATCCCCCCGGGATCTCCGAAGACTACTGCCTTCTGAGCTCCCGCGGTCAGGTCGTGGCGGTTGGACCAAAGGTCGTGGGCGGTGCGGCCCAGCATCTGACGGCGTCGGCTCTACTGCACCACGGCGTGCTCGCTTGGACTGTCGAAACGGACGAGATAGGTCGCGTGTTTGAAATTCCGGTCGAGGTCGTCCGGTCGCGGCTCTCGGGCCTCTCCGATTTCGGGGTGGAAGGTCCGCCCGAACGGCTGGCCACTTCGCTCGCACGTCGGATCTCGGAGTCTCTCGAGAGTCCGCGGCCGGAAGGGTGACTACCCCGAGGAGGCGTCCCACAGCGGTGCGGCCGCGGCCTCCGCCGCCGCCCGAATCTCTTCCCAATCGGCGCGCACGAGACGCCGGCTGCGAACGAGCGGCTCGCCGGCGACGTAGACCGAATCGATCGCCTCGTCGCTCGCGGAGTACGCGAGATGGGAGATGATCGCCTCGGGCCGTGCCGGCAGCAGGGTGGGGTGGTCCAAGCGCACGAGGGAAAAGTCGGCCTGCTTTCCCACCTCGAGCGAGCCGAGCTCGTCCCCCTTCCCCACGATCCGGGCGCCTTCGATGGTCGCGAGGTCGAGCAACTCCTGGGCGGTGAGGACGGTGGCGTCCCAGCGCTGGTTCTTCTGAACCAGGCCCGCGAGATGGACCTCACGGAGCATCGAGAGCGAGTTGTTGCTCGCGACCGAATCGGTGCCGAGGCCGACCGGGGCACCGGCCGCCCGCAGCTCCACCACGGGTGCGACGCCCCCGGAAGCGAGCTTCAGGTTCGAGCTGGGGCAGTGAGCGATCCCGACCTTTCGACGCCCCAGGATCTCGATCTCGCGCCCGGTGAGCCACACGGCGTGGGCCGCCACCATCCGGGGCCCGAAGAAGCCGATCTCCTCCAACCACTCGGTCGGACGTCGTCCCGTCTTGGCCTCGTGCTCGTGGACCTCCCGGCGCGTCTCCGCGAGGTGAAAATGACAGAGGGTCCGCTCCGATTCGGCCAAGGCGCGGGCTCCGAGCCAGGTGGAGCGGTCACAGACGTAGACTCCCTGCGGGGCGACCAGCGGGGTCACGCGCGCGTGGCTCTTCCACCGGCCGATGAAGCCGCGGGCGTTCTCGAGCGGGGTCCCCGACTGGGTCGTCTTGTCGGGGTCCAGTACCGCCCAGCCGAGGAACCCCCGCACGCCGAGCGCCTCGGTCGCCCGGGCGACGGCGTCCTCGAAGTAGTAGAGGTCGAGGAAGGAGGTGGTCCCACCGAGGAGCAGCTCGGCGATACCGGCGCGGGCTCCGGCCTCGACGTCGGCCTCCGTACGTCGCGCGTCCACTCGGAACAGCTTCTCCAGAAAGCCGGCCAGCTCGCGGTCGTCCGCGATCCCGCGGAGAAGGTTCATCGCGATGTGAGTATGGGTGTTGACGAAGCCGGGAACGACCGCGAGGCGACGGCCGTCGATGACCTCCGCCCCTTCGCGGGAGGCGTGCCCTCCCACCTGTGTGATGCATCCTCCGTCAACCCGGATGTCCCCGCGAAGGACCCGACGCTGGGCATCCTGAGTCACCAGGAGGCCGTCCGTCACCAAGAGCGGCGCGGGCCCGGTCGGCGCCACAGCCGTCCTATCGGCCCTCGCGGATAAGCCGTTCGGCCGCCGCGGGCGAGGGGATCTCCCAGGGGAAGACCCGCGGGGCGTACAGGTCCGCCCGAGCACGACCGTTGGACGGCGGGGGAAGGCCGCTGCGGATCCTCGACCCTAGACGTCGAGGTTGGTGACCTCGACTGCGTGTTCCTGGATGTAGAGCCGACGGGGTTCCACTTCTTCCCCCATCAGGATCTGGCAGAGTTCGTTCGCCCGTCGCGCGTCCTCGATCGTGACCCGAAGGAGGGTCCTCGAGCCGGGGCGCATGGTCGTCTCGGCGAGCTGCTCCGCGTTCATCTCCCCGAGCCCCTTGTACCGCTGGATCGAGACGCCCTTCATGCCGCCCAGCTCCGCAAGCGCCCGGTCGCGCTCCTCGTCCGAGTAGGCATAGATGACCCGGTTTCCCTTCTGGAGACGGTAGAGCGGGGCCTGGGCGATGTAGACCCGTCCCTCCGTGATGAGCGCGGGCATCTTGCGGTAGAAGAGGGTCAGCAGGAGGGTGCGGATGTGGGAACCGTCCACGTCCGCGTCGGTCATCAGGATGATCTTGTGGTAGCGGAGCCGGGACATGTCCTGCTCGTCCCCGATCCCGATCCCGATCGCGGTGATCAGCGCCCGGATCGCCTCGTTCTGGAGCATCTTGTCGAGCCGAGCCTTCTCGACGTTCAGGATCTTGCCGCGGAGCGGAAGGATCGCCTGGAACTCCCGGTCCCGGCCCTGCTTCGCCGTCCCTCCCGCGCTGTCGCCTTCGACCAGGAAGAGCTCGCACTCGGCCGGGTCGCGCGAGTGGCAATCGGCGAGCTTCCCGGGGAGGCCCCCACCTTCCAGGAGTCCCTTCCGGCGCGTGAGCTCGCGCGCCTTGCGAGCCGCCTCTCGGGCCTGGGCCGCCTGGACCGCCTTCGAGATGAGCGCCTGTCCGACTCCGGGATGCTCTTCGAGGAACTCGGCGAGCTTCTCGTTGACCGCGCTCTCGACCTGACCTTTCACCTCGGAGTTCCCGAGCTTCGCCTTCGTCTGGCCCTCGAACTGAGGCTCGAGGACCTTCACGGACAGGACGGCCGTGAGCCCCTCGCGGACGTCCTCTCCCGTGAGGCCCTCCTTGTCGCCCTTCACGAAGCCGCGTTCGCGGGCGTAGTCGTTGAGCGTGCGGGTGAGCGCGGCCCGGAGGCCGACCACGTGGGTCCCCCCGTCGACCGTGTTGATGTTGTTGACGAAGGCGAGGGTCGTCTCGTTGTAGCCGTCGTTGTACTCCAAGGCGAGCTCGATGTCGGTCGTGTCGCGTTTCGTGTGGAGGTAGATCGGGGGCCGGAACAGGGTGTTCGCCGTCGCGTTGAGGTCCTCGACGAACTCGGTCAGCCCGCCCGCGTGGTGGAACGTCTCGGACGAGCCGTCCCGCTCGTCCTTGAAAACGATCGTCACTCCCGGATTGAGGAAGGAGAGCTCCTTGAGGCGGCGCCCGATCGTCTCCTTGTCGAAGACGACCGTCTCGAGGACACTCGCGTCCGGCTTGAACCGGGCCTCGGTGCCGGTGTCGGTCGCCGGCCCCACGACCTTGAGCGGGGCCACCGGGGCCCCTCGCTCGTACCGTTGGAAGTACTCATGGGAGTCGCGTCGCACGCGAACCTCGAACCACTCGGAAAGGGCGTTCACGACGTGGACGCCGACGCCGTGGAGCCCGCCCGACACCTTGTAGGTGTTCCGGTCGAATTTCGAGCCCGCGTGGAGGATGGTCATCACGATCTCGAGGGCGGGTCGGTTGTACTTCGGATGGTTCTCGACCGGGATCCCGCGCCCGTCGTCCCGAACCCCACACGAACCGTCCGCGTAGAGCGTGACATCGATCCGGGTGCACGCCCCGGCGAGCACCTCGTCGATGGCGTTGTCGACCACCTCGTACACCAGGTGGTGAAGACCCCGCGCGTCGGTCGACCCGATGTACATTCCGGGCCGTCTCCGGACGGCGGAGAGGCCCTCCAGTACCTGGATGGAACTGGCGTCGTACGCGGGGGCGTCTACGCTCTGCTGGGCCATCGGAAATCGCCGGTGTTTATCGGCGATAGTAACCGAGCCGGGCTCGCGTTATAACGCTTGGGTTGCGGGAGAAAAACGACCCCTGCCGGACCCCCTCCGACGGTCCCGGAACGTGGCCCCCCGGGGCACTCGCGGAAGGGTTCTCCGGACGCCCGATGGACCTGGCTTAAGCCTACTTTCGAGGTGGAGACGGCAGCCTCGCCAAACCCTAATACTCGGCCTCTCCCTCCGAGCGCGGTCGACCGCATGCCCGAGGAACGAGTGACTGAGGCCGAGGCGGCGCCGGCGGCGGCCCCCGTGGCGGCTGCCCCTCCCGCTCCCCCGGAGCCGAGCGAGGATTGGGAGACGCGATACAAGTACCTCTTTGCCGATTTCGAGAACTTCCGTCGGCGCACGGACCGGGACCGCGAGGCGGTGACGCGCCAGGCGCGGGGGGCGCTCCTCCGCGAATTGCTTCCGATCCTCGAGGCGTTCCACTCGGCCGAGGAGGCGATCGCTCATCTGCCGCGCGACCACCCGGTGCGTCAGGGGATGACCCTGCTGAGCCGGGAGTGGGGGAAGCTCATGAAGCACGAGGGGGTTGCGCCGGTGGCCGAGGTCGGACACCCGTTCCGTACCGAGGAGTGCGAGGCGGTCGGTGAGGTCCCGTCAACCGACCAATCTCCCCCGGGGACCGTCGCCGAGATCGTCCAGCAGGGGTATCGATACTTCGGGGGGCTTCTTCGACCGGCGAAGGTACTGATCGCTCGACCGGCGGCACCGAACCCGCCCGAACCGGAGTCGGCGGCGGCCGCTAGGGACCCGGAGACCGCCCCATGACCCGCTCGTCCGAGGTTCCCGGCTTCTACCGTCGTTCTGTCGCCGAGCGCCGGGCGTTCATTCGCGAATGGGCCGGCCTCACGGAGGAAGAGGCCCGGGCGTACGAGTTCCCGCCCGGCGTCGACCCGAGCACGCTCGAGCGGATGATCGAGAACGTGATCGGTGTGATGCCGCTCCCGCTCGGGGTCGCGACCAACTTCCTCGTGAACGGCCGGGACTACCTCATTCCCATGGCCATCGAGGAGCCGAGCGTGGTCGCGGCAGCCTCCAACGCGGCGAAGGTCGCCCGCGGGGCGGGGGGATTCACGGCCCAGACGACGGCGCCGGTGATGATCGGTCAGGTCCAGATCTTGGACGTTCCGGACCCCGCGGCCGCGCGCCTCCGGATCCTCGACCGGAAGGACGAGCTCCTCGCGGCCGCGAACGCGAAGGATCCGGTGCTGGTCAAGTTCGGCGGCGGAGCCAAGGACCTCGAGGTCCGCACCGTCCGCTCGGCCCGGGGCCCGATGGTGATCGTCCACCTCCTGGTCGATGCGCGGGACGCCGGGGGGATGAACGCGGTCAACACGATGTGTGAGGCCCTCGGCCCGGAGTTCGCGAGGCTGACCGGGGGCCGGGTCGTCCTCCGGATCATCTCGAACCTCGCGGTCCATCGCTTAGCCCGCGCCCGAGCGACCTTCCCGGCCGACGCGCTCAAGACCGAGAACGCGACCGGGGCTGATGTGGTGGACGCGATCTTGGACGCGTACGCCTTCGCCGCTGCCGACCCCTTCCGATGCGCCACGCACAACAAGGGGATCATGAACGGGATCTCGAGCGTGGTCATCGCGACCGGCAACGACTTCCGTGCGATCGAGAGCGGAGCGCACACCTACGCGGCGTGGCAGGCCGCCGAGTCCGGGGGCGTCGTCCAGCCGCTCACTACCTACGAGAAGGACCGGGACGGCAACCTCGTCGGGACGATCGAACTTCCGGTCGCGGTCGGCCTCATCGGGGGCGCGACCGCCGTGCATCCGACCGCGAAGGCCAACGTGAAGCTGCTGGGCGTGAAGAGCGCCCGGGAGCTCGGAGAGGTCCTGGCGTCGGTCGGGCTCGCCCAGAACTTCGCGGCGCTGCGCGCGCTCGCGACCGAGGGGATCCAGCGCGGCCACATGGAGCTCCACGCCCGCAACCTCGCCGCGAGCGCCGGTGCGAAACCGGACGAGGTCGACCGCGTGGTCGAGCGGCTGGTGAAGGAGCGACAGATCCGCTTCGACCGGGCCAAGGAGATCCTCGAGGAGCTCCGGCGCGCAAAGGGATGAAGGTCGGAGTCCTCGCGCTCCAGGGTGACGTCCCCGAACACCTTCGGGCGCTCGCGACCATCGTACCGGACCACCGGCTCGCGACGGTCCGACGGCCGGCGGACCTGGCCGCGGTCGACGCACTCTTCCTACCGGGAGGCGAGTCGACCACCATCGCCCGCCTCCTGTGGAAGGCGGACCTCTGGCGCCCCCTCGGGGAGCGGATCGCGCACGGAATGCCGGTGCTCGCCACGTGCGCGGGACTGATCCTCCTCGCCCGGGAGCTCGCCCCCTGCCCGACCGGGGTCAACCCTCCCTCGTTCGAGGTGCTGGACGTTACCGTCCGACGGAACGACTACGGGGCCCAGCGGGAATCGTTCGAGGGAGACGTCCGAGTCACCGGTCTCAAGGGCCCGAACTTCCCTGGGGTGTTCATCCGGGCCCCCCGCATTCTCGCCGTCGGCCGAGCGGCGACCCCCGTCGCCTGGTGGAACGACGAGGTGGTGGGGGTGCGTCAGGGGTCCGTCTGGGGGCTCACCTTCCATCCCGAGCTTTCGCCCGACCGGCGGCTCCACCGCCTCTTCCTTTCTGACGCGCAGCGCCGGCTCACCAGACCCAAAGGACGATCGCGAGCGCGACCAAGGTAAGCCCCACCCCCACGAGGGCGGCCGCCCAGCGGACGCGCCGCGGGACTCCCTTCCATCCACCGAAGAAGATCGGGAACGGCCCGACCAGGATGACCCCGCCCCCCGCCGCGGTGGGCCCGAGGCTAGGTTCCTCCGGGGGCTCGGAGGTCGCCGGCAAGGGCGGCTCCTCCTCGGAGCCTCCGATCGCCAGCGAGAACGGGAGGGTGAAAATTCCGAGGACGAGCAGCAGCGACCCCGCGAGAAACTCCGCCGAGCTCCCTGAGAACACGGGGATGATCACCACCAGGGTGAGATGCGCGGCTCCGCGCGCGACCGCGTCGGCGAGGAGCGCCACCCCGACGGCGATCGACGCCGCCGAGAGGAGAGGCAGGAGCCGCATCGCCGGTGGTACGGGGCCTCCCCCACATCCTCCTTGCGTCGGCGTCAGTGGTAGGTGTCGAAGCGGTAGGAGGAGAGCGGGAGCTCGCCGAGCGCCATCAGGAACTCGGGGGGAGTAAGGATGGGCTTCGGGTAGCTCGAGGCATCGTCGAGGGCGATCCTTGGACAGGCGGTGTTCACGTAGGCATCGAACGCCCTCCCTTCGAGGTCGCGGGGGTCCAACCGGTCGAACACCAGGATCTCGGCCTCCCTTCCGTGGGCCCGCGCGCGCTCCTGCAGCGAGAGCGCGGTCGGCATCCGGTGCTGACCCGCGAAGGTCGACACGAGGACTCCCCATCGCAGCGCATCCCTCGCCTGCGCGACCATGAGCAATCGACGACGGACGAGCGCGGCCCGGTCGATCGGAGGTTCGAGGAGGTTCTGGACAGGGTCGAGCGACCAGACCGGCCGCTCGACCGCGACCGCGAGGCCGACCGGGTGGAACCGCCCGGTGCCGACGAACAGGAACGCGTCCACCTTCCCCGCCACCGCCTCCGCCGCGGTGTAGTTGCAGCCGAGCGCCTGACCCGGGTAGGCGATCCGCCGGTCTCCCTCCCCGACCTCGACCTCGAACCCGCGCTGGCGGAGCGCATCACGGAGCGGCCCCAGGAGGTCCATGTGCTGGACTGACACGACCAGGCCGAGCCGGTGCGGGCATCCCCCCGAAGCGACGGTCGCCGCGAGTGCCTCCGGGTTCCCCGCCGGCGAGCGCATCTCCACGAAGTAGGTCGGACGGACCAGGGGGACGTTGGGAATCGGGGCGTGCCCCAAGACGACGGCCACGTCCGCGCGGGGGGCCTCGTCCTGCGACGGGAAGTCGCACGCACCGAAGCAGGGTCGGTTCGCGAGGATCACGGGCGCGCCCACTTCTCCGCGAAGTTGGGCCGCGAGCTCGTGGGCGTTCCGGACGAGCCCCGCCGGGACCTGGAGGACGATACGCTTCGGATGAGTCTCCCGAAGGGCACGGAACAGCTCCGGTCCCACCTCGCGGAACACGCGGGACGGCGAGGATGCGGGCCGGGCGGTCTCTTCGGGCATCGGAGCAAACCGGCCAGGGGTCGTCTCGCTAAACGTTTGGGGCCGCGAGGCCCAGTCGCGCGGAGAGTCGGCGGACCGCTTCCCGATTGTCGTCGAAATGGAGCCGACGAAGTGCCTCGGCCGCGGAGACCCACTCGAACGCCTCATGCTCGTCGCTGAGCGCGGGAGAAAAGTCCCGCGGCACTTCGGCCGCGAACGCATGCAGCCGCCAGACCTCCCCGTTGTCGGCCCGGAACGGCACGTGCCAGTCGAGCGGGAGCAGATGGTCGACCGTGAGGCCGGTCTCCTCCCGGATCTCCCTTCGGACGGCCGCCTCGAGGTCCCGGTCCTCCGCCTCCACCTTCCCGCTCACGGGGACCCAGATCCGTCCCCGGGCGGGAGGTCGCCGGAACAGGAGGAGCTCGAGCGGGGGGTTCGCGTAGAGATAGCCCTCGACGCACTCCCGCGCGATGGGCCCGGAGGGAACGGTCACCGCGTGCCCCGGCTCAGGATGCGAAGTATCGCCTCCGCCGGCTCACCTTTCGCCTGGAGGAGCGCCTCGACCGCCTCCTCGCGGGAGACGTTCGCCTGGTCCATCACGAGTCGGACGTCCTCCTCGGGCGGACCCGCTGGGGGCGGAGACGCGGCAACGCTCGGCGCAGGCCCGGGGACGGGTGCCGACGTTCGCGGGCGGACTTCGGGGGTCCCGACCACCTGGTAGGTGCGCACACCCTGGACCGTGAGGATCGTGACCTCGGGGGAACGGAAGACGTGCTCCTTCGTCTTGGTGCGCACGACGACCTCTTCGACCCCGGGGACCTCCTCGGTCGCCATCCCGAGGCGGCGCATCATCTGCTCCATCTGGCGCTGGTTGCGGCCGCCCGGGATCATGGCCGTCGACCCTCACTCGTCGTCCCCGGCCGCGGTCCGGATCTTCTCCTCGAGCTCGGCGTCCCCGGTCTCTTCGGAGTCCGCCGTCGCGGTCCGGCGGGCCGGGCGGCCCCGGCGCCGGTTCTCCTCTCGGGTCCGTCGGGCCTGGGCCGCCAGTTCTTCCATCAACCCGGAGATCCCCGCGAGCAGGTTCCAGCCGGTGTGGGAGGCGTAGTAGATACCGTCGTCCGTGTGCAGCCGTGCCTCTACCGTGAGCTCGTTGGTGCGATGGGTCGCGTGGGGAGCGAAGTGGAGCGAGAGGAGCGTCGGGCGGACATGGCGGGCCACGCGACGGAGGCCGCGGGCGACCAGGTGGTCGATCTCCGCGAACAGCGCCGGGTCGCCCGAGCCTCTCAATCCCGAGATCTCGACGTAGACGTCCTCGACCCGCGTCGGTTGCCCGGCCGGTCGCGAGCGACCGATCACGAGGCCCAGGAGGTCCGCCTGGCCGAGCACGCGGGTCGGCCGATGGTCTTCGATCACGAAGAGGCTCGAGACGTCCTCCCGCACCATCCGGCGGGCCGCCTCGACGATGTCGGAGCCGGCCTCCACCGTGACCGGAGGGGAGTGCATGATCGAACCCACCTCGACCTCGAGCGCGGACCGGGCCGTCCCGGGGTCCCGCTTGCCGGCCCTTATCGGACGCCAGAGGACCTTCCCCAGGTCCTTCACCCCGACCGCCCCTACCAGGCGGCCCTTCCGGTCCACCACCGGGAGCGGGTGCTCCTCGAGCAGGCGGATCTGAGCGACCAAGTGCCGGCAGAGCTCGTCCTCGCGGATCACGTGGGTCGCGGGGCTCGCCACCTCCTCCACCAACGGGATGCGGAGGGTCGAGAGCTGCGGAAGGCCCGGGATCGCACGGATGAGGTCACTGCGGCTCACAATGCCGAGGAGTTCCCCCCGGCGTCCGACCACCGGGGCCCCGCGGAGACCGGTCGCGAGGAGCTGCTCCGCCACCTCCGGCATGCTCGCGGAGGGTACGATGAGCGGGGGCAGGATGAGGAGGTGCTCCACCTTGGTCGACAGGGCCCGGCTGACCCGGCGCGCGATCGACTCGAAGGTGATCATGCCCGCCAGTCGGGAGTTACGGAGGACCGGAATCTCGTGGAACCCGCGGTCCCGCATCAGCCCGAGCGCTCGGGAGATCGGCGCGTCGTGGGGGAGCGTTACCGGGCGGGAGGTCATGAGGTCGGCAGCGGTGGGCCATGCGGCGGGCATCGCCGCGGGAGCTAAGCGGGAGGTTTTAGCGACTGCGGGGCACAGGTCAAGGCAGGTTGCGGGCCATCTGGTAGCCGTTCTCCCCGTCGGTGTAGTAGCCCCGCAACAGGTCGATCACCGAGAATTCGTAGCGCGCATAGAACCGGATGGCGGTCGCGTTCGAGACCCGCACTTCGAGGGTGGTACGGCGGAACGCCCGGTCCCGGCACCGGTCGAGGAAGGTGTCCATGAGGTAGCTTCCCATCCCTTGGGCCCGGAACCGCCGGTCGACCGCGAACATCAGTACCCGGGCCTCGCGCTCGACCTGGCAGACCCCGAGGAGGAAGCCGACCGGCACGTCGTGCGAGTCGGCGGCGATGAGGAACCCCTCCGGCCACTCGGCCGAGAGGGAGGCGTAGAGCGACGGGTCGTAGTGCTCGTGGAGGGCGTCCGCGACGATCGCCGCGACGAACGGCACGTCGCTCGGGCGGAACCCCCGGAGCGCGACCGGGGGCCGGGAGATCGGGAACGGGGCCTCGGTCGGCCCGGGCGCCGTGTCAGCGATACATCTCACCCGGCCCTTCGGTCTCGTTCGCCCGCATGCTGGACATCGACTCGCGGGTCTGCTGGAGGGTCTTGCGCACCTCGGCCTCGATCTGCCGCGCCTTGTCCCGCAGCGGCTTCGTGTCCAGCACGAGGAGCGGGACGAGGGGATTCACCGTCTCGATCACCTTCGCAGCGGCCCGGGCGTCCGGGTAGTCCTTGTGCGCTTGGGCGACCAGGCAGAGCACCGGCGTGGCTCGGCCGATCGCCCCCAGCAGGAGGCCTCCCGCGAGCCCGGTGACGACCCCGTTCGCCGCGGAGAAGCCGTACTTCTCGAGGAGCGGCGCGGCCGCTCGGTTCGCCATCGCCACCACCCGGGCGTCGCCCCGCACTTCGCTCTCAATCGGCTGACCCTCGATCGCGACCACCAGCTGGATCCCGCGCTGCTCCGCCCAGTCGAGGAGGACGCGGCTCAGCAGGTTCAGCATCCCGACCGGGGGCTGGATGTCGGCGATCGCGACCACCAGCTGGTCGCTCGAGCGGTCGACGCCGCAGACGAGCTTGCTCGCGTAGAGGCGGACGGGGGCGCTCACCACCCCCTCCTCCATGATGACGGTCGGCGGGAACTCCTCGCTGATCATGTAGGCGACCAGCGTCATGTCGAGCGAGTGGACGAGGTAGGAGGCGGCGACCGAGCCCACGAGGCCGTGGGTCGGGAAACCCACGACCATCATCGCTCCCTTGAGCGATTCCTCCCGTGTGTCGACGATGCGGACATCGCCCGCGGCCGTCACGTAGGCGTCCCTGAGCGGTGCACCCTTTTCGGCCTTAAGGTACTTCGGTAGGGGTTCGGGGGCCCCCGGAAGCACGGGCGTCAGGTTTTTGGTCGGTCGCCGGCATCCAAGCGGCGGTCGTTCGCATGAAGGTGCTCATCACCGGCATCGACGGGTATTCGGGTTGGCCGCTCGCGCTCCACCTCCTCGGACGCGGCCACGACGTGGTCGGCATCGACAACTTCGTGACCCGGCGTCGGGTGAAGGAGGTCGGCAGCTGGTCGGCGACCCCCATCCCGTCGTTCCCGCGCCGGCAGGCGGCGGTCCGGGAGCTCCTCGGGAAGGAGATCCGGTTCTACCGCGGCGGCCTCGCGGACTGGGAGCTCGTACGGAGCGTCCTCGAGAAAGAGCGGCCGGAGGCGATCGTCCACCTGGCCGAACAGCGGAGCGCCCCCTACTCGATGATCGACGTCCACCACGCCGTATCGACCCAGGTCGACAATCTCACCGGCACCCTCCACCTATTGTTCGCGATGAAGGAGGTGGCGCCGGACGCGCACCTCGTGAAGATGGGGACGATGGGCGAGTACGGGACGCCGAACGTCGACATCCCGGAAGGATTCTTCGAGGTCGAGTACCACGGCCGGAAGGACACGCTGCCGTTCCCGCGCTCGGCCGGCTCCTGGTACCACTGGAGCAAGGTGTTCGACTCCGGGGACGTCTACTTCGCGAGCCGGATCTGGGGCCTCCGGACGACCGACGTGATGCAGGGGGTCATCTACGGGACCCGGACCCCCGAGATCAGCCACGACCGGCTCCTCACGCGGTTCGACTTTGACGAGACGTGGGGGACCGCGCTCAACCGGTTCATCGTCCAATCGATCCTCCACCTCCCCATCACCCCCTACGGGAAGGGCGACCAGCGGCGCGGGTTCCTTGCCCTCGAGGACTCGATGCAGTCGCTGCGTCTCGCGGTCGAGAACCCGGCGGACGCGGGCCAGTACCGCGTCTTCAACCAGTTCGACAAGGCCTATTCGGTGAACGAGCTGGCCGAGACGACCCAGCGGATCGCCGCCGAGTTCGACCTCCATCCGACCATCGAGCACCCCCCCGACCCCCGGGTGGAGGCGGAGCAACACTACTACTCGCCGATCCACGAGCACCTGCCGCGCCTCGGCTACCGCCCGATCCGCACCCTCGAGGAGGGAATCCGCCAGATCTTCCGCGACCTACTGAGGTTCCACCGCCGACTGGAAGCGAAACGGCACGTCGTGATGCCGACCGTCCAGTGGCGGGTCACCGACAGCCGTCCACTGCTCGAGGCCCGGGAGGCGGCCCACCACCCCGGTCCGGCTCCTCCCCCCTCCGCCCCGTCCGAGCCGACCACCCCCCAAGCCCCCTCGTCGTAGCGATCTCATGGAAGCGGTCATCACCCTCGCGGGCGAGGGTACACGGATGCTCCCGTGGAGCCGCGGGCTCCGCAAGGAGTTCCTGCCGCTCTACGACCGCGGAGAGAACGGCGACCTGGTCCTGAAGTCGGTCGCGCACCTCGTGGTCGAGACCCTCGTACGCGCCGGCGCCGACCGGCTCACGCTGGTGGTCCAACCGAAGGACCTACCGTTCGTCCGCCACTACTTCACGGTCGACCCCGAGTTCGTCCGCCGCCATCGAAACGTCGCGGACCGACTCGCGGAGACGCGGCGGTTCTACGAGACGCTCCGGTCGCTCCGCCTCTCCTTCGCGCTCCAGCGGGCGCCGAAAGGGTTCGGGGACGCGGTCCTGCGGGCCCGACCGTTCCTTCGCGACCGGGCGTTCCTCCTCCACGCCGGGGACGCCGTCGTCATCGAGCCCCCGGGGACGAGCATCCTCCGGACGATGGCCGACCTCCGCGACCGGGATGAGCTCGACGCGGTCCTCCTCGTCCGGCGCGTTCCGGACGCCCGCCGCTACGGGGTGGTCGAGGGGAAGCAGGGACCCCGGGTCGAGCGGTGGCGGCGTCTTTCGGTCACCCGGATGGACGAGAAGCCCGAACACCCCCGGAGTCGATGGGCCGCGACCGCCGCCTACGTCTTCGCGCCCACGATTTTCTCGGCGCTCCTCCGCCACCGGCGCGAACACCACCCCCGGGAGCTCGAGCTCACGGACGGGATACGTACCCTTCTCGAGCAGGGCGGCCGGGTCTCGGCCCTCGTCCTCGACCCCGAGCGCGAATGGCGGTCGGTCGGCTCCCCCGAGGGGTTCGCGCGGGCGCTCGAGTGCACTCGGCGGCGGGCCGAGCATTCGGCGCTCGGTGGATAGCGGAGAAACGACCCGGGCGAACCGTCCTACGTCATCCTGCCAAGACCGAACGATTAAAGCGCGCCGGGCCATTCCGAACGGTCGGTTCAGCTGCCTATTCTGGCGCCGACGGAGGAGAGGAAGAGTAGAGATGAAGCGCCAGATGGTCGACATGCTGGCGGAACTGATCAAGATCCCCAGCGACCCATTCTCCGACAAGCAGGAGGTGCTCGACTACGTCCAGTCGTTCACCGACCACATCCACATGCGGAACACGCTCTTCGGGGACCCGCAGGCGCCCGCCCTTCTCGCGGAGTTCGGCCAGGGCGGTGTCGTCCTCTCCGGCCATCTCGACACCCCGCCCGTCGGCGACTACTGGAGCTTCTCGCAGAGCCAGCTCGCCTCGGGGCGGATGTACGGTCGCGGCGCGGCCGACATGAAGGGAACGGTGGTGGCGATGCTCGAGGCGGCCCAGGACCTGGTCGCCCGCAAGATCCCGGTGGTCCTCGCCTTCACGACCGACGAGGAGACCTCGATGCAGGGGGCGACGGCGCTCGCGAAGACACTGCCGCTCCGCCGCGCGAAGGCGGTCGTGGTCGGAGAGCCGACGGGCCTTCGGGTCGCGTACGCCGAGAAGGGGGTCCTCGACCTGGGCATCGAGACGCGGGGGAAGGCCGCCCACGGGGCGATGCCGCACCTCGGGGAGAACGCGATCTCGAAGATGATGCGGATCCTGCGCGGCCTGGAGTCGTTCAAGGGCCGCATCGCCCACCCCGAGCTCGGTTCGGTCACGATGAACATCGGCACCTTCAACGGCGGGACCCGGCTCAACGTCGTGCCGAACCGTTGCACGAGTGAGGTCGACATCCGCTTCCCTCCCCCGTACACGCCCGACCAGCTCTACCACGAGATCGAGGAGCACCTGCGCCGGATCAAGACGCCGTTCACGCTCCGCCGCATCCTGACGATGCCGGCGGTGCAAATCGACCCCAACTTGGAGCACGTGAAGCTCCTTCGGGACGTCGCGCAGGCCGAGTCGACCGTGCTCGTCCACGCCTCGGAGGCGGTCCACTACAC